>TARA_R110002096_G_scaffold161697_2_pt1 | contig 47332 bp, 54 predicted proteins | sample TARA_R110002096 | Tara Oceans TARA_R110002096 (sample SAMEA4397295) | marine metagenome | biome: Polar Biome; feature: [DCM] deep chlorophyll maximum layer (ENVO:01000326); material: water (ENVO:00002006), including particulate matter (ENVO:01000060) such as... | depth 35 m
CCATGTAGGTACTGTTCCTGTTAAACCAGTATATGCAACATTAGTAGCAGTTGCCGCATTACCTGTTGTATCTTGATTTAATGTAGCAACTCTAGCCGCCGCAATTGTTCCACTTGTAACTTGACTACCATTAAGAGCAGTTAATAATGAACCATCTCCTTCAAAAGAACCTGCTTTGAATCTTTCAGCACCAATAGTCCATTCATCTTCACTCTCATCCCAAAATAATGTCTTGTTAGTAGAAGTTCCTCTTTCTATTTCTATTCCCGCATCTTGTGATGGTGTTCCTGTTTCATCTGAATTAAGAGTAATTATACTATCTCCTATGTTTACAGTATTTGAGTTTACAGTAGTTGTATCACCACTTATAATTAAATCTCCTGCAACAGTTAAATCGTGGTTAACTGTAATAATTCCTGAATCAGCAGTTCCTAAACTGTATGATGCTATATCATTTAACAATGCAGTAATCTCACTAGCAGTTTGGTCAGCAGTTGCACTTGCTTCTATTGCATTAAGTTTAGAATGGTCAGCATCAGTAAATACATTTGAATCAGAAGCAGACTCAACTAATGTTCTAATTTCAGCCGCAGTTTGGTCAGCAGTTGCACTTGCTTCTATTGCATTTAATTTACTGTGATCTGTATCCGTAAATACATTTGAGTCTGTTGCTGATTCTACTAATATTCTAATTTCAGAAGCAGTTTGGTCTGCGGTTGCAGATGCTTCTATTGCATCTAATTTGTTCTTTAATGTAGTTGTAAAATTTTGTTGAGATAACCCTCCTGCTCCTACATTGTATTCTGTATTATTATCAACGGCCCATGACAATACTCCGCTACCATTTGTCTTCAATACATAATTTGCCGAACCATCTGATGCAGGTAATGTATATGCGTTATTTACAGTTAATCCTCCTGTCGCACCGATTTTTAATCTCTCTTGAGCCGCACCACTTGATACGCTACTCGTTCCAGAATCAAATACTAAATCATTCTCATTAGTTATCCTCCAATCTTGATAGTTATCTCCACTACCCCATGTATCGTGCGCACCTCGCATCATCTCTATTCTAGGGAGAGGACTTGAATTGGTATCAGCATGAACTGTTAATTTCGCCGCCGCTTGGGCAGGTTTTAACAAAAGATTTGTTCCATCAAAAGTAAAAGTTGATTCTGCTTGTAATGAATTAGAACCAGAAGAAGTCATTATCCTGTCATTAACCATGGAGGAAACAGATAAGTCAGAACTAATTGTATCTCCTGATAAAGTTAAACCTGCTCCTGCGGCTAGATTAGTATTACTTGATATATCTATTGAACTAAGCACCGCCATACTTCCTAATCCTAAATTGCTTCTTGCCGTACTAGCACTAGCAAGGTCTGATAGATTACTCGCCTTAGCAAGTTTAGTGCCGATGAGTGTTGCAGTTGCTGAAGCATAATTTGCATCATCTCCAAGAGCCGCCGCTAACTCATTGAGTGTATCTAATGCGGCGGGTGCGCTATCAATTAATGCCGCAACTTGTGCTGTAACATATGCCTTAACAGATTGTTGCGATGCCGCCTTTGTAGCAGAATCAGATGCCATGTTATCTTCATCAAGAAGATCAAGAGTAATGGTTGCAGAATAATCTCCACTTGCAGTATTACTTTCACTTTGTATTAACATACCAGTTCCGGCAGTTAAATCCACTCCTGATGTAAACGTAGATAATTCCGTTTGAATCTTATCTTGAATAGCGGCAGAAGTCATAAGACTTGTATCATTGTCTGCAAAAGATTCGGAACTTACTTGAAGGCTATTTGCGGCTAATTCCGATACAGTCAAAGCCCCTACATTCAAAGTATCATTAGTTAAAACTATGCCTGTACCTGCTACTAGATTAGTATTTGCACTAATATCTATTGTTCCAAGAGATGCCCTTACAACTGCTCCTGACTCAGCAACCCAATTAGTCCCATTACCTACAATGAAAACTCCATCACTAGGAGTCATGGCCGCTAAAGTAGTAAGATCACCATCATATGATTGAAATGCCTGACTTGTTGCTTCTCCACTACCGGGATTGATAATAACATCTTCTCCCGATGCTAATAGGCTAAATGTTACTACTTCATATTGCATAGTATATCTAAACAATTTTTTAGTCCTATCAGATAAATCCGTCCTTGATTTGAAAATAGCCCTATCAAAGTAAATCCCATCTCCCTTTCTAAATGCATGAATAATCCTTCTTACCTCTGTACGTAATTCAGAAAGACGTTCTCGGCTATCTGCTGTTCTTATGTCTATTGTAATATTTACATGCTCATTTACATAATCATAGAGTAATTCTGGTTGTGCTTCATTATGTGCAGTTTCAAAAATACGGACAATATCATTATCAAGCATCCTTACTCTTTTTGCATCGCCTTTATCTAAATCTGCAATATCTTCAATAGATGGCTCAGGAGGTTTAGACCAATTAGCAACAAGAATGTCGCGTAAGGCTTCTATTGCATCTACCATCTCAAGCCCCCCTCTATTCTCCCGTGAAATACTTATTTAATAATATACCTTGTTTATCTAATAAAGGTTGTATCTGTAACATAGTATTTCGTTCAAGTTCTTCATCTGAATAGTTCAATCCATCTGAATCTGACATTTCTTTTTCTCTTTGTAAAATGGCATCATATTTGGATTTAATAGTATCAACAAATTGCTGAGATTCTCTTAGAAACTTTTTTGTTTTATTCAATTGAATAGAATATATATCTTTAGGCACAGATTAACCACCCGGCCCTGCTACAATAATAGATTCTTGGAATGGAATAAGCATTCTTTTAACTTCTTCATCTAATTTTTGTGCCTTGGATGCTAAATCTATATTTTGAGTTCCTTCTGGAAACATTGCGGTATAATCGTCTGTCATCATAATGTCCATTGCAACAAGTTTTGTGCAAGCATCCTCGATAACTTTGTCAAGATACCTTTGTCCATAAACATATGATAATTTAATGCTATGATTTTCAAAGAATGGATATTGGTTGTTAAACATGATTGCACCATTATCTTCCATTGACCACCAATCTTTTTGTCTTTGTTCGTCAGTTGCATCGCTCTTGAATCGAGATTGAGAAATTACTAAATCTGCGCTTAAGCCACTTACAAAGTCAGTTCCAGTTAAATCATCTACAACAGTAATGTTATTCCCATTTCTTGTGCATCTTGCAACCTTAATTGCCGTTCCTGAACCATAATAATACAATCCATTACCTTCTGCAAATCCTGATGCATCTACAAGTGCAAATGTACTTCCTGTTGATGATACTGTTGAAGTATTTGTTGTATGTTGAGCAAAGGAAAAGCAACTTTCATTAGTTACTGCAACCGTTGTATCTTGACCTTCATCAGTAGATCTCATACTACTAATAAATACTTGCCCATCTCCTTCATCACTGTTAGCCGTTGCCAAAAATTCATGACTTAAATTTAATGCAGAACCTTTTTCTGTCATTGTACCAATCTGTATTGCTGTTTTTGAAGAATGGACATCTTCATTAATTAAGTTACCAATTTCACTTGCTATTGTTTTCACTCCAAAATCTTTAGCCCATGTCGTCCCTGTTGTTCCATTTGCAAGTATAGCAGTATGGGGGATATTAGGACAAAAGAATATTTTATCTGTGGCATTAATTAAATGTGGATTAGATATTTTTAATATTATTTTAGATGATGCTAATTCTTTATATGTATCTCCTTGCCATACTCCCATCCTCAATACTCTTTGAATAGGTCTATGGGAAAGATATATTGCACCCACGTAATCTGTGTAGTATCTACGGCGGTATGGTTTGAATGTAGTAAAGTTTTGATACTCATCTACGATAAGTCGTGGCCTCCATGCTATTCTACAAATCCTATCTATGTAGTCTTGCCTTCTTTTAATTAATTCTTCAACTTGAGATTTAGAAATTCCTCTCTGAGAACTGTTTGATAATATTGATGATGGCTGAACATATCCATTATTCACTTTAGAATAAGTTACACCGGGATTAGCCGCTAATAACCATATGACTCCTCCTGAACCTGCATTTGCAACACCTGTTAATGTTAGTACATTTCCTAAAGGAGTAATATCATCATAGAGTGTTATTTTATCTCCTGTTGCAAATCCCCATCTTCTGTAATCTTTACCTGATATAGGGATGCGAATAGATCCACTATTGACAGATGTAGCATCTACTAAAGCAGTAGGTTTAGCCTCTGGTAATTGCAAATATGACTCTAACTTAGCCACAGTAGTATATACCAACTCATCAGGATATAGAGGTTGGTCGGGTCTATGCCCCGGTGAAAATACTCTTGGCATTAATCTTCATCCCCCTTCACCAATTATGTATGTTTCCCTAGATTGTAATCCATGTCATCCCCGCACCCTGCGCAACGGGGAGTCCAACAGAAATGAAGCAATCCGCAATGAGAACATCTTGTTCCAGATGTAATGTTTTGAATGTCAAATCTTTCCCTTCCTCTTAATTTCATATTAATGGTTTCGCCTTTTGCAATATTATCTCTACTAAATGGAGATTCACTTTCTGCAATCTGACCTTCATCAGTTGCTATTTCCATCATACGAGACTTGCGCCTACGCTCTATTTCATGTGCTTCTTCAAAGCAAAGTTCATCTAATTCTAATGCCATTTAACAAGCCTCTGATTAGGCTCGTCCACCCGTTACTGTGATGAATATACTAAGGGCTGATAAATCAACTGTATTTGCTACTGCAACAAGTGGTGCCGCCGCAATATCAGCAGTTGGTGTTTGATCTGAAGCCGCGCTACGATACGCTAACAATTTCTTGTTGGTTCGGTCATAATGAAATACATATCCGCCAGTTGATTCAATATTGACAGATTCTACATTACTGACATATGTAGTTAAATCAAGAGGTTCTCCTGCCGCTAACCAAGAATCATCAGGGGTTACTTTCAGGGCAACAGTTAATCTGTTACCTACTACATTTGTTCGTCCAAGTTGTGCTACGGTGAGTGCCATATGAGTTAAAGGTTTGAGTCAATCGTATATAAGAACTATTTTTTTTATAGTTACTCATGTATGACTACTATTCTAGCAGTACCTGCTGAAAATACTCCATTAGAAGTCTTTAAAGTAAATTTTACTGCACCACAAACTAAACCACTCCACGAAGCAGGTTCATCAATCGTTACTCCACCAGTTGTTGTTGCACTAGGTGCTGTTACAGTAAAATGTAATCCACTTGTATTCCCGGCATCTGCATTCATGTTACCGCCTTCCGATGTTTGAAAGTGGTATGCGGCTGTAACAGCAGTTCTAACATCAAAGTTAGCAAGAGCATCACAATAAAGATACTCAACAGGAGTTCCTGCTGTATCTTGCATATCCATGGATATCTCTAATGATCCAGTAGTACCTGCATTACTATTACATGTTATTCTACTAGCATCTAATACTACTCTTCCAATTTTACCATTCAACTGAATAGTAGTAGACATGGTGTTAGTGCCATCAGGAGTAAGAGTAATCACCTTTCGGTTCACTCTAATCCTACTTGCATAACGACCTACGCCGTCATCTATATCCGATGTATTATCTACCATTAGTTAAGCCCCGCAACATATTCGCGGGCTAAATCAGTCATAGATGCTTTGGTCGAAGTATTGGATGTTGATATACTTCTTTCTGAACACCATGCCATCATTTGCGCCCTTGTTAATTTAGAACTAAAGCCTTGTTCTTCTAAAAGAGCATCTGAATCAACTAATGCTACTACATCTGGTGTAGTAACCTTTTGTTGAACTACTTTCTTAGGTTTCAATACTTTTGGTTCCTCTTTAACTGCATCTAACATCTTTGTTGTTTTGATTTCTTCTGCATCATCTATAACAACCCATGAAGTTGCTCCATTGGAGATCATTGGAATTATTTTACTTGTTATAAAATCTTCAGGGATATCACTACGAATTGCACCTCGACCAAAACCGTACACCACTCCTGAGAGTTTTAACTCGGTGTACGGTCTTGCTCCTGTGTATTGTAAGGATAATGCCATATTAGGCACCACCTTAACGGTACAAGAATGTAAGCCTTACAACGTCAGCATCTGCTCCACCTGATGGTGGAATCATTTTCAACAAGGTGTTAGTTGAAACTGCTCCTGCGGCTGTGTAAGCGTTCCCTGCGGCTGTTGTTATGTTGTGGGCACTTAATAATCCGATAAGTGCTGTTCCTGTCACAACATTTGTTGCTAGTGCTAAGTCGTATGCGAAAGCCGCATCTCCATCTGCCACTATTACATCAACAACTGCTAAACTAAGTGTTCCCGTAACACTGTTACTTCCCATAGGGCTTTGTAGCCATGCTGTATCTCCTTCTCCAACTCCGCCCCATAGGCGGCTGTCGAATACTATTGTTCCGTTTCCTGTTAAATTTGTATTTACCATATCATTTCACTTCCATTATTTTTCCATCTTCACCACAATTAAGCGGCGATATCCCTCACTTTACCGTGTGCGCGATAGAATAGTTGCCATAGTTCTCCCATGGTGTGGAACATACCCATTTGACCGAGCCTGTTGATTCCGAATGGATCTCCTGTCTCTATACCAGATTCGTGATATAGTGTAGGTTTAGCAGTACAGAAGTACATGTAATCTGTGTCCATAAAGTACATTCTTGATAATTCACCTGATTCTGCGTGAACGTCTTTAGAAGGAATTAGAGGAACACCGTTGTATGTAGCAACTACGAAACCTGCTTCCATACCCGGAACTCCCTTTACTCCATTAACTCCCGGTACAACTCTCTTCATCTCAGTAAATCTTTGCTGAGGCTGTAATAATTGTTGTACTTTTTCAAGAGTATCGTAGCCAGTTAGGATAACCTTTGGTTGTCCACCCTTTTCCCATACACTTCGGAACATTCCGTCAAGTATGTTAAGAGATAATGCTCTAGCAGTACCTGTTGCTCCTGCATCTACGTTAGCATCATACCATTGAGCAGAACCTGCTGTTGCTCCTGCCCTTGTAAGGTTGTATTGGTTGTGATCAGATTCAGCAGTAACAAAGTTTGTTGCTGATTCTACATTGGAATTAGATAAACAACGGTCAAGTGACTCAAAGTTGTTACCTGCTACTGTATCTACATCTTCTAATAGCATACTATTGATATGCTCTGCGTGATGTTTAGCCATTTCCATTTTCATAACTGCTCTTGCATCTCCAAGACCATCATCTTTGTCTGCTAGGAACATTGCTGTTTCTGACAGGTCAAAGGTATGTGCAACAGTCTTTGGTTTTGTGCTGACTTCTTCAAAGACTGGTTTGCTAGTTTCTGGTAATGTACCGTTCTCTGCAATTCCGCCACCCTTTGTTCTATCAGGCTTGTCAGTAACTACTCTCCAACCACTCTTTTCCCAAGGTTTCTTAGGCATTATTGAGAAAGCATTGAACTCTTGGTTCAGTTGTGACCATACTTTACGGCCAAAAATTGCTTGATAAGTACCTGTGGTACTACTTACTAAAGGCGAATCTGCCTTCAAAAGGTCTGTACCTGAATAAGCCCATGCGTTAGCACCTGCTCCTGCTCCGTAGTACAGCCTTTCCATGTCTTCTATTGTGCGTATATATCCTCTTGATCCACTCATTCTTAATCACTCCATTATTTTTTTGCTGTCAAAGGCGATTACTCGCCTCTGAAAGCCCTCCTAGCCAAATCTTCTGCGGCTTTCCATCCAGAAAGGTCGCTACCCATTTGGGCGAACTCTTCATTGGAAGGGACTCTAATATCTGTTGTTGGTACAACAGTTGCGGATTTCTGAATGTCGTGACTTTCAGTCTTTAAGTTAGCAATTTCTGCTCTCAAAGATTTAATCATTCCACCATAGTCTTGTGATTTTTGAACTTCTAAAGCATGATTAGTTTCTGATTGATAACGTGATTCCCAATCAGACTTAACTACACCTTTCAAGGATTCTTCGTCACGGAGAGAAGCATATGCTTCATATCCTTTTGCAAGTCCTTCTGCTGTAATTTGACCTGACTTGATTATATTCTTACCGCCTGATGGCGCATTGTAAGACATATTAGGGACTCCGCCGTTCTTGATAACGTATTTGTTACCGCCCGGTGCAGATAAAGAAGGATATGATACTTCTGTTGCATCTTCTCCTGCTCCAATTTCATCTCCCATACCTCTGTGTGAATATCCGCCATTTCCGTCTACTCCTACCATGTATGCTTTTTCAAGACCAAAATGGCCACGTAGACCATCTAAATCTACTCCTTTCTCATGAGCAAATTTCTCAAGAGTGTCTATGTATGCTAATGCATCATCAGTTGATTTTTCCATTTTTGGGCCACATGTTGGGCAATCATCTGCTTTGCACATATCTCCTGCGCACATATTCTTTTCTTCATTCTTAGATATATCAGAACCATCTATGTGTTTCAATATACCACTTAGGCTATTTCTTATTTCGCTTAACGCTTCACTTTCTGTCATTTTAATCACTTCTTTTTTTTCTTGGTCATCCATTTTGAGGATTGTATAACGGGCTTCGGGATTAATCCCCTTTTTGCACAAAGTAATTTCGTGCAACTCTAAGTCCGTAATCTCACGATGGCTACCATGTTCTGGTGTATGTTTAGATACACGGAACAATGCTTGTCCACCTATTGAAAAAGCACGAAGATCACCATCTCGTACTTGCTTTTGCACTTCTCGTGCTTTTTGTATGTCGCTCCTAATCTTACAAACGACAAATAGTCCATGATTATCTACTTCTGATTTCCAAACACGACCTTGCGTATCTGTATATGAAGGTACAACTTCTCCAACTTGAATTCCACTATGTGCTAATTGCACATTCCTGTATGCCTTGTTATCCATAAAGTTTGAAAAAGCCTTTCCTAATGCATCTGCCGGAATTCTATCTCCTTGCTTATCCACCATATCTACACTTGCATATCCTGCAACAAATAAATCAGAACCTGCATCTTCTTTGATGAGAAAATCATCACCTGAAGCAGACCATCCTATGGAAGGAACTTGAATCTGTGCAGATACCATTAATTCTTCTTATTCTAAACAATAGTATATCAATACAATCATGACAGGACTGACAGGATTATCCGATGTCATCATCACGAGTCACAGGCAATATTTCACTTTCTTTTTCATCATGACCTGCTTCATGCCGAGGATATCGTATTACTGCTTTATCTTCAGTTACTTCAACAGTAGCCTCTAAATCTCCTTCTTGTACTCTTAATTGTAATGGTTTAAAATTTTGATTAGGATCTAATGCTTCATCGTTATCTTTTAGTTTCGGTTCACCAAATGTAGTATTCTCTTCTTCGTTGATTGAAGTTGGCCCAGTAGGTGCAGTAATATCTGCTTGCATACCTGACCAAGCACCTCCATCCGATGATGCTCTATTCATACGAGGGAAGGCAAACTTTGCAAGGTCGGAAATATCATCATCTATTGCTTCATTAACAGTCCACTTGCCATCGTCTGTCCTTTCAATACCATATTCTTCTGCATACAACTCAAGTAACTTAGATGTTAATCCATCTACCTTAGATATTAACTTCTTTTCATTCATAGAAACTTCTTCACTTGATATTGCCCTTCTTGTGTGCCTCATTATCGTAGATATAGAACTTTTTTCATCTTCTTCACTTTCAGTCATTACTTCTGGTGCTTTGTCTAATCCCTTTTTAATTACAGGCCGAGAAGAATAAGAAGGAATATGAGTCAAGGCATTATTTGATTCGTTTAGGTGATTTGCAACAACAGGACTCCATATACTAATTTGAGTTTTGGCATGTTTAATCAAATGAGGTAGACCTTCGTATTTTGAAATAAACCTTCCATTCTCATCACTATCTGTTTTTACTATTACTGGATTTAGTATCGAAGGATATTCTAATATTATATCAGTTCCCTTTACACTTAATTCAGGTAGTGGAGGTAAAGGCATAGATTTACTAATGTCATCTTGAGGATATAAAATCCATTTTGGATGAACTTCATTCCCTTTCATAAATGTAGAATATGCATCACGGATAAGTAAATCAGATTTATCTAAGAATGCAACTGTTTTCATTAAACCATCTTGATCAGTATTAACACATGAATTAGGAGATGGGAAATGTAAGTTTTCAGTGGTTGCATACAAAGTTCTTAGAACATTTACTCTATCAGATAGGGGTTCTAAGTGCATATCAGTTCCTTTATGTAATAATAAATCTACAACTGTCAATACATCTCCTTTGATATATCCATCAAATATGATATCGCCTTTGATTGTTTCCTTCAATGATTTCTTTACCTTGCTAGGTAAACTCATTGGTTCTATGCTTTTACCTTTCTTTTTGACTAAAACATGTTTTCCTTTTGGCTTCTTCTGAACAATCCATTCGCCACTAAATCCCTTGAGTGTGTCCATATCATCTAAATCATGAACAACATGTGCAGGTTCTATCAATGATTCAAAAATCCCTGTTGGCTCATAATCATCTGATTTATGTAGACTATGTAAAGATGGATATCCTGTATGGGGAGTCGTATTAAAAGCATTTATATCTTTTATTTTACCAGATATCTGTTGTTTATCCCAACTAGGGTTAATTGCCGATACTAATCCTTCATGAGGAGTTCTTTGAAGAATATTAAATGGTTTTTCTTTAACATCAAATTTAATGTCATTTGTATCTCTGTCCCACTTCCACCCTAATGTTGCGGGCATTTCATGTCCCCAAGCATCCGTATTTCCATGGTTGCCTAATGGTGGAATTACTGCTTGTGAGTTAGGATGAACTGGCCCAAATACTCCTTGACCAGTATTGGGCATACCTCCTGTATAATCTGGAATTTGTATATTTTGATTATAGACTCCATTTCCTCTTGATAATTTATAATGAGAAGCGGCCATTAATTGACCTATATTTCCTCTAGCAAGTGTATTTGCATTTCTATCCCCACCTTGTGAATTAAACAAACCTATACCATTAGTAGATGTTGCATTCATTGCCAAGTCCCTCATTGTACTTGTCATAGCATCATCAGAATTTCTGAAATGATTATTATGGATTGAATGATATTTATCGTTTGAATTAGGATGTTCTTCTCTAAACGGCCCTGCTCTTGGTTTCCCTGTATCTGCTATCTGAACCATTGATTGTCCAAACCGACTCGTAGAAAATGCTTCAGGAGGAATAATAGTTCTGCTACCTTTACCTCCTATTTCTGAAGGATGCCTATGATCTCCTGTTAATGCATGACTAGAACTTCCTCTTCTTCTGTCATAACTCAAATCATCTGAAGATATAGGAGTAATATGAGATGACAATTCTGCATCTCCTGCAACTGCATTAGAGGATGCAGGGAAATGTGAGCCATTTAACATGTGATTACCTTCGACTGGTACTGATTCAGTTAAGAAACTCCCTAGCCATGAATCATTAAATATTTTAGGATATGATTGATTTAAAATTGATTTTAAAGTATTTGCATCCCTCCCTACTCCTCCCCAATGTTGAAATGGTTCCCACCAATGATAATTATGGCCTTCTTCATCTCCAACAAATGGTGAATGGAACATATCTTCTCCTGATGATGTAGGGCCGTGTCTATCGCTCGACCTCATCCACCATGATTTTAAAGGAGTAAATCTATCTCTCCAATTTCTTAATGCTCTGTCCCATGTTATTCCTGATTTTGTTTGAAATGAATTTAATAATCTTCTTGCATCTGGGGAATCTATATCTTCAGTATTTCCTAATTTGGATAATGTATTAGTAAATTCTTCGGACTCATCTTCACTTGTCCATTCTAAACCAAACAAATATGGCAATAATCCAAATCTTTTTGTCAATCTATCTCTCTTTGTTTCCGTCCATTCTTCTTCAGAAATACCTGCCCCTGCATTCATAGATTTGAGTTTATCTTTTTTATACATCTCTAAAATGCTTGTTTGGGGTTGCCCCATTATCTTTGCTTGCTCGTGCCCATACTTGTTTTGCCTCTCTGTTTCGGCATGTCTCTCCCCTACATGAGTAATAAAATCAAACAGATGATCTACATAATGAGGTTCACCATATTCAGACCCTTGAAGTAAAGGAAATGAATTAGACTTAAATCCCATAGGGTGATGTTCACCAAAAAGATTTTGTTCGGAATCAGCAGTAGGCCAATCAGTTGAGTAAGATGCAGATAATTTTGTATGTCCTGCTAAGTATGATTGATGATTAGGTATTACCATTTCACTAGGAGGAATAGGGGCTTCCAAATTCCTCATTACATATTGAGGAGGATCAGTAGCAGATGCTAATGCCATCATATCTTTATCTTCAATTTCTCCACCTTCTAATGACTTTACAAATTCAAGTAAAGGAGGATTACGTCCGTTGATGCAAGATATAATTACATCTGTGCGTAATCTTAATTTTTCGCTTGCCATCTTATCCCCCCTTATAGGTGGGTATAGACTTGCTCAATTAATCCCACAATTTCATCAATTATTCCTAATTGACCAACCGATGCGCCTTTTTTGATACTCATCATTGATTCTTCTATTTTATCTCGATACATTGACCCGCCAGTTCCACCATCATTATGGTGCATATGTAATGAAGATGATTTTGTATCATATCCTGTTTGAGATACTGCGGGCATCTTGTAAACTTCGCTAATTGGACTTCTTGATTTACCATCAGTCATATTTGGAATTGTTTGATTTGTTCCGAATCCATGCGCTCTTATTTTTTCTGAACCTGATACTTCCATAAAAGAAGGTACTGTTGATTTACCAGATGGTTCTAATTGATACTTCTTGATTCCTAATGACTCTTCGATACTTTTTAGCATACTTAGTAATTCGCCTTCGGGTGTTTCTTTCATTGGGTCAAAATATTTCATTGTCTCATCTCCCTTTCAGCATTTTCCCATTCAATGATTTCGTCATGCCTTGATTTTGTAATCATATCACCACTACCGGAGAACGGGCCTACTGATGCAAATGAATCTTCTATATCACGATTTAAAGGATCATATGTTTCAGAAGCATGAGGAGTTGCAAATGTTTGCCATCCTTGTTTCTTCATTAACAAAGTAACATCTTCCCCTGATTTTCTTAAATCAGAATTTTCCCTTTCTAAATTTTCAATCCTTTCTTTAAGAATTTTAGCCTCTTCAAGTAATTCTTTTGCTAAAGTCATAGCATCTTCTGTATCTGAATTACTCATTGCGGCATACCTCCCATCATATCTTGTGGTGGCATACCTTGTGGCATACCTTCTGGCATACCTTGTGGCATACCTTGTTCCCCTCCTTGCATTGCTGTCATATCTGCATTACCTTGCTGATTAACAGATTGAGCAGGGTCATTATTGACTAATGCTTGTGTTGGAGCATCTTGAATTAGTTTAGTTAATCCTTGTTCCATTTTGTCCATTAGAGAATGATATTGATGAATATTATCTAATAAGCCTTGATAGGTTGTAGATAATACTCCTTCATTACCATATTGTGCAAGTATTGATTTTATTTCCATTACTTTTGCATCAGTAATTCTATATGCTTCTTTTAATCCATTTAGTGCCATAGATAAAGGTGCGCCTTGAGATAAACCTGCACCTTTGAACTCATCAGGAACTACACCGCCTTGTTGTGGAGCCATGCCCATTTCTTCTTTTATAAATCCATTTGGGCCGGGAGTATTCATTGGTATTTGAGTTGTATAAGATGCCGTCATTGGGTCATTTGATTTAGCAATTATATGAGAACGTAATTCTAAAGATCGTAAGCGGTCTGAAATTGAACCAGTATTTTTCCATGACATTCTTAATCACCTCAATATACTATGTGTGGGCGATATACTTTATCTGTCCTTCCCGCACGAACTACACCAAGAGCGATTGCACCATCATTTGCGTTATAATTACCTTCTGTATTGTCATGTTTGATAATTGCACCTAATTGAACATCGGCGCGACTACCTGTATCAGGTAATTTCTTATTTAATCTATCATGCAAATCTAAATCCCCAGATAATACTGATAATGCATTCTTTGCATCATCTAAATGCTTACCTATATCATCTCTATTATTTAGGTCAATAGCCTTTTGCATTGCTTGAACTGATGCCAATGCTCTACGTGCCATAGGATCCATCTTTGATATTAAATCGTAACCTTCACTCATGTCTGCTCATGCTGTGAAGAAGTGCAATCCTTATTGAGGGTTTTCATACTCTCTCGCGTTGCTTTATTTTTTTATCTACATTTGAGATTGCTTTACCGCCCATATTCTTATCTCTTTTATCGCCTAGTTTTCCATTATTTGATGCACCCTCATGACGCTTTACATTAGCAGGAGATTTACTACCTCTTGCTTGTTCACCAAATGGAACTTTTTTGAGAGGCTTTAATTCAGTTCCTCGTGTAGTTTTATCTGCATTATAGACGCTATAATTTGTATTTTTAGTGATAGACCATGCTTTTTCAAATATTTCACTCATTGAGGCGCACCGCCTTGGGGAGGAGGCGCACCCCCGCCGCCCTGTTGCCCTCCTTGTGCGGCTTGTGCTTCCTGTGCTTTAGCGGCTAACTCTTCTTCACTAGGTTCTCTGAAATCAAAGTTTAGGAACTTGTCATCTATTTGGTCACGTAGTTTCGCTTCATATCCAGATTGCTTCATTTGCATCATGTTTCTGATAGCCATTTCATCTCTGCGTAGTTGCATGATTTCATCTTCCTCTTCATGTGGAGTCAATGTTAATGTCCATTCTGTAATATCAAAAGCATCCATCAATAATGGGAATACTACTCTGTTGTATATTGATTGAGCATAAGATATTGAACGATTGCTTACTACTATTTGCATACCTTCATTATTCAATCCTCCTCCTGATACGTCATTCATAAATACGTTTGATACTCCATAATATGCAGATATACGCTGACGTATATCATCCTTTATTGGGATATATTGTAATTCTTCTAATGTGTCCATCATACGGACATACTCTATTCCTCCCCTGCCTGATTCAGTTTCTACACCAATGGTAGGAACATAATTGGGGTCACGTTCAAGATGTTCTTGTATGTTACGAGCAGTTTTTTCTACTGTTTCCATGTTAGATGATTTAATGACCATTATACCTCTAGGCATTCTTCTTTTCTGATATGCAGAATAAACATAGTTATCCATAGCAATTAATGTATTAACTTGTCTCCACATAGTAGCAACAGGACTTCTACCATACAATTTAGATGGCGACCATTTGCTAATATGAATAACTTCTCCTTCAGTATATACTTGGCCGTTACCTACTCCTGCAAGATTCATATAATGAATGGGAACTACTGGCATTCCAGATATAGGGCAAAGAGACTTTGGGTCACTTGTCCTATATGAACGGTCAATAAGACTTGTATATTGTGTCCCTCCTCTTATGCCTCTTTTATCAGATAAGATTCGCATAAAGATAGGGTCTGCTCTTGATATTTCTTTTATTCTAAAGAATGAAGGTTTTTTAGTAGCAGGATCTACAAAGTATTCTTTTGTAAGTATAATATATGCATCATCTACAATATTCAAATCCATTTCTACTTCACGAAGTATATCTATAAAATTCTGAGTCATACGATTTCTACCATCAAGAACTACATCGGCATATTCTATTTGCCCTCTATCTGCTTTCCTTACTTCTCCTTCACACGCAGTACAGGAATCTACTTGCTGTTGATATTCAGTATCGCAAGTAGTACATTTAACTACGAATTTAGCCTTCCAATCCCAACCTTTTCTAAATGTTTCAACAGAAAGATGTTGCAAAATAGAACGCAAAACCATACATTCATACGCCGCCGCATATAATGCGGGAATTGTAATACCTTGAAGTAAAGCAGGTTCTTGAACACCTTGTGTAAATAAAGGCATAGAAGGTACAGGAGTAGTATGGCGTTCCATATCTACGCCTATTGACGTAAACAATCTCTCCATACGTTTAGCATCAACCATGTATCATAACCTCCTTTTTAATTTCAAAAAATTCTTCTTCAGACATATCATATTTCTTTAATAAAGCAATTTGGTGTTTTGAATTCATTCCTTCATATGCCATAACAATCAATGCGTTTTTATCTCCTCGCAACGCTTTCATCATTTTGAACGCTTCGGAAGATTTTTTGGTTATGAGTGGTGATGCTAATTGTAATGCCTTTGAAACCGCCGCTTCCCCTAATATCTCTAATCCTATTCCTTTAGCATGTATATTATCAACATTTAATTCCTTTTTTAATGCGTCAGCATACCAAGGCGCAGTAGGTGCATAAAAACTTAATTCGATACGAGGATTATATCTTGCATCAATAGAAAATACACTATGATTATCAATTAGTCCTGCTAAGAAACTATCTACATTTTTCAATAACACATCGTTTCTTTTAACATCATAAAATAAACCTCTACCTACTGATTTACTAAATTGACCCACGGACATGATATCATACAAAAACCCATGAGATTTGATTAGAGAAGATATTTCTGCGGCACTTGCTTGAATACCATAACTTCGTAATGTTTGCGCATTTAATGCACCTCTTTCAATAATTGTACTTTTACACTTTAACAATATTGTTTTCTCACGATTAGATAGTCTTTCTGACTTATCTAAAGTATTGCGCCATAATAATTCCGCTTTGACCTTTCCTTCTTCATTTGATGAAGTCCATGATTTTACAAATCTTCTAAAAGGTAAATCTAATCTATCTGAATTTTTATTTAACGAATCAAAATCTAAATCCGTAAGAGGTATTTGATTTAATAGTGAAGAATCTACTCCTTTAAAATGATTTAATATCGCTTCCTTTTCTAATTTGAGTAATGGTTGTATTGCATTTAATGTTTTAATATCTGATGCTTTTATTAATATTTCAGTTAATTCCCTTCCAGACATTCCAAAACTGGTTACAAACCATTTCCTATCCATTGAATTTGTAATTGCATTAGGATCAGTAGGAGGAAGAGGGGCACCAGTAGGTAACTCTGTTCCACTATTAGTTGAAGTATCACCTTCAATACTTGCACCATCTCTTATATCGGGAGTTTTAGGCGTTTGAGTTTGTTTTTGTGGTTGTTGAGCATTTAACTCTTCTTGGGCTAAATTCTTCTCCGCATCTTCTACTTCTTTTGTACTGTCTTTTAATTTATTTTGAGCCATTTCAAGTACATGTGGTATAACTGCCGCACCTAACAAAGCCGCATTCTTATTTATTGAATCGCTTAATGTTTCTATCCCTATAATTGACTTAATATATATTTTATCCATCTATCCACCCCAACCTCTTTTGCCATGTCTGAGCATCTAGGATAATTATATTTTCCCTATATTCTTTAGTTGCTTGTACTGATAATGCTAGGGCTATCACCATGTCATCATGGGCACCAAGGCTTTCCATCTTACCATTATCTAGCATAGTGAACATAGATAATTCATTTAATAAAGCATTCATGTGCCTTCTTGTTGCACCTTCATCTTTGTATGGAATCATCAGATGTTGCCTTTCAAAATGTAATTGCAATGTATGAATTAATGCTTCCTTTTTCATGCGACTCATATTGAATGGTTTTACAGGTAAGTCTCCTATTTCTTTCAATACCTGATTAAATGCCATAGCGAAATTGTTTGTTTCAAGTTCTATAATAACAGGATTAAATCTTGCATTTAATTCTACTATCTTATCTATCTGTTGCCCGAAATCCATATTCTTTTCATGATGAACATGCACTACTCTCTTGTGTCTATTCTCATTCATGCCTATTACTATCATGCAAGTATAATCTGCCCTTCTATCTGCACTTATTGCAGGATCCCAACCAATGTAATAATTCAATGCTTCATCCGGTTCTGGATAATATGTCAAAGCCAATGTCTCATCCTTTACTCTTTCAAGCATCTCTTCAGGAAATAAACTAGAATCACTTGCTATTGGTTTACAAAGATATTCACGAGTGAATGCAATAGATGTCATTTCACCTCTTCTTGTGTTCAGTGCTTCTAAATTCCATCGTTCAGGCCAAAGAGGTTCACCTGTGGCTTCATCAATTGCAGGATATTCTCTTACGCAATAACCGTCAAGACTTTTTAATTCTGAATATAAATCGGTAAAAGAAAACGGCGTACCTACGACACACATTTGCGCTGTGTGATGAAGAACCGGAAGTAAAGCAGTATAAAACCATGTAGATATTGCTTTTAATTGCGTATCTGCTTCACTAGATAGAATATCATCTAGTACCACTATATCAGGATGCGCTCCCCTCACCGCTTTGCCAATAGACATAGCACGAATAGAAGATTTGTTAGTCATACGGAATAATTGCTTTGCCCAACCTCTTGCAGGTTTTAGGTGTTGTAATGCAGGAGTTGTTTCAATCAATTCATTCATTTTACCCATATGATCTATTGACTGATGCTGACTATGGCTGAAAAACAATACTTCTGTATTAGGATTATATGCCATTTTCCATAACAGATATACTCGGAAGAATACAGATTTACCATGGTCACGACTTGCTATGACGCATACCTTATTGTTATTTTGAGCATTTTCATACCATTCTTTATGGAAGTTTGCTAATTGGAAACCACATATATCTTCAAAAAAGAATTTAAAGTCACGCTTACCCATTTCCCAATCTACTTGGGATGTGAGTTCTATCATTTTATTATTAGCGGAAAGAGTCATTGCTTCCACCCTGTTGGCAATAAACTCATGTTATCAGCAACAGGTGCGTCATTGTTTGCAAACACCGATGCGGGCAATAAAGAAAGGTCATCGCCCTTATTAGTATCAAAACCGGATAATTTTACTTCGGGTTCAGATATGTCTGCCTTCAAGAACTCATCTACTAAAGTGTGAGATTCATTTATTCCGTGATTAGGTTCCTTTGTAAGTGAAAAAGCATTTGTATTATAAAACGGATTGGCAAATGGATTTTCTACTACATTCCAAGGCTCTGAGTTTTGAATAGCATCATCTGGATTAAAACCATCAACACCTCTTCTCCCAACATTTCTCTGTGCATTAATGCGATGATCGGCAGAATAAGGAGTCGAATCGGGAGAGGGTCTAGGGTGCATCTTTGGCGGATTTAATTTCAATGAATCTATCAATGACATCCCCCTATCCGCTTCTTCACCTTCAATAAAACCCGGTGCCATTCTACCAAACGTCTTTCTATTTTTATCCATAAAATCTAAGTCGTTACTTTCTTTTGCTTTAGGAGTTAATTGTATTCGGTTCGGAGATAGAAAGTCTAAACCTCTTTGAGTTTGATTTCTTCTGTCTTGTAATCTGCCCAATTCTTTTTCTGCTCTCTTTTGTCTGTATTTGCCTAATACATCTTTAAAACCTTTATTTAAATCCGCATCCATTCTCATGTCAGTAGGGTCGCCTTGTGGTTTTTTAGGTTCTTCTTTGGATGGTGTTTTTTGAGTAATTTTTGTTTCTTTAGATGCAACCGTTCCGTCAGGATTTAATTTTACTGTGGTTTTCTCTTCTTCCGAATCCAATATTCCATTTCCATCTCTATCGCCGGGAGTAACTTGCCTAGCATATTGATTTTTTAGTAATGAACTTCGTATAGATACAAATTCTGCATGTTTTGCCAATGTTGATAATTCATCCCTTCCTTTACTTCTTTGACTTGCATTATACGCACCTCTTGCCATGCCTGACATTCCCATTGTCGCCACGTTAGATAATAATCCTGTACCTATCCCTCCTTTCGTGTTTGCTTTTGCATTGGCATTATCTACTTGAAGCATTCTTGCTTTATCTCGTGCAGGATCTCTTGCCGCATTAGGGTCAGCAGGAGGGGCATTAGCAGGAGGGGCATTAGCATTAGCAGGAGCATTACCTGCTTGAAGAGTAGTTGCGCTATTTCCGAAACCTGCACCTCCGCCACCGAAACCTGCACCTCCTGTGGCAGTAGAATTAGCAGGAGCATTAGTAGTAGCATTAGTAGGAGGGGCATTAGCAGGAGGGGCATTAGCAGGAACGGCAATAGCATTAGGGTCAACAGGAGCAGGAACGGCATTTTCAGGAGAGTCAACAGGATTATTAGCATCGCCACGGTTATTTTCCAAAGAAACAGATTGATTTCCCGGATTTTTGAACATATTTGCGGTACGTCTGGCTTGCTTGTTATCTCTTTGAGTTAATGCCATTTCATCTGAAACTTTATCTGTTATAGCACCTCTTTTATTTTGACCTCTTATTGCAGAATTAACAATTCCTCCTCTGCCTTTTGTTTCCATAAGTCCCGTTGCTAAATTTTTAACATTATTCATCATGCCCTGACCTGATACATGAGAGCCTCCTTGTGAACTGCCTATTGTATTAGATGTCATGTTTGCCAAGCCTTTAGCCGCATTGATTCCTCCTTTAACTCCGGCGAAACCTAATTGCGCTCCTCCTTTAACTCCGGCCATACCTAATTGCGCTCCTCCTTTAACTCCCGCACTTGCTAAATTTCCTGCACCTTGGAGTCCGGTTTTTGCGGCCTCTTTCATACCCGGTAATTTTGATGCGGCATAATCTATACCTGCATCTTTTGCATCCCTCAGTCCCGGCCCACGAACTTCTCCTGAACTATCAAGTTGATTTCCTTTCCATGCATCAGTAGCCATATCTTTGGCACCTTGCACATATTGCTGTCCTTTAGCAGACACATTGTTTACTACGTCTGTTATTTTCCCTGCCGCATTTTGCATTCCTGCTGAAACTCGCGCCCCTAATCTTGGATCAGCGTCAGTTTCTCCGCCAGTCGTTTTTAAATTTTTGAGTCGGCTAGATGCAGACCCATCATTGTAAGGCCCGGTTTGAGCATTAGTATTAGGGTCAACAGGAGGGTCGGCACTAGCACTAGCACTAGGATCTGGAAGGCGATCTGCAAATTTAGCGGCTTCTCCAACTGAATCTACCCCTTTTTTCCTATCTAAATCTAAACCTTTCCGCCCAAATCTATTAGTTCCTGCTTGTCTACGTGCCGCTTCAGGAGTAGTCATAGCCTTGTTGATAGCCATATCCCATGCCTTAGCAAAAATATCATCATATACGACATTATTATTCATGTAAAGCCACCTTAATTAATTGCACATGACGATGTTCAATGCCAAATGACTTTGCGATATTTCTCCAATCTCCTCTTGTATGGTATATCGAAATTATATCATTAGTAGGTCTTTGAATTTGACTTGCCAATATAGTTATATCATAATTAGAATCTAAATCCATCTTCCTTATATTGTGTAAATCATCTATTACAGTCTTTGCTAATTGCAATTGCACATCTTCAATATAATCTTCTATCTCAGATTTTAAAGTATTGGAGTTTCTATTTAAAGAATCACTCTTTCTTATATTTCTTCTAATATTTGCAAGCATACCTGCCATAGAAGGAGGTAAGTTATAAGAATTTATGTCTACGCTTGGCCCCATAACATTACTCCGAACATTCAATGGTATATTTGCATTTTTATTCTGAAGGGCATTAACAACATTGGGGTCTGTATGAATATTGGGTATATTAGGTCGAGCAACAGGGAGGGTAGCCGGAGGCACATAACCCCCTGTAACGCGGGGTAATTCAGGATGTTCTCTATCAATTGTAGGTAAATTACCGGGAATTCCCAATGGGTTGCCTCTTGTGTCGGGAGGGGCTGTCCCTGTACCTCCTGTGTTTTCTATTGGAGGAGGTGTAAAACCTCTACCCTCAACTGGGATTGTAGGGCCAGTATAATGATGGTCAGGAGGTAGATTCCCTCCATGCCTATCCATATCATGTTCGTATAACGCATTAGCCAATCGTTGTTTTGCACTATTACCTCGATATTTATGTCCATTTGATTTTCTACCTGCAAAAACATCTGTTAGCATTTGAAGAACTTGTTCATCATCCATATCATGATACTTTTTCATATCTGCAAGTAAAGTCTTATCTGGTTTTAAAGTAGTTTTAGGGAATGATGATCTACCTTTTCCTATCAACTCACCTATCCTAGATTCGGGATGGAAAATCGAAGCATCTGCATGAATGGTATTAAGTGGCTCTGCACCTCTTCCTGTCTCTAAATCATCATCATTAGGTTGAGCATTTTCATCTCGGATTTCTTTGTTTTCACCTAGTTTTCTATCAATTCTTCCATGTACTGAATCATAATTATGAAATGAATGATGAGAATTTGCAAACATAAAGTTTTGGTTTAATAATGATCTTTTTATTTCATCATGAGACATATTTGGATATGTTTCTTGTAATTGTTTAACATAATTTACAGCCTGTTGCATTTGGCCTCTATCATTGAGGTGCATTACATTTTTATGAACGTAATGAGCAGGGATTCTATAAGTTGCGGAATTAATAACTTTCCCTGCCTTTGAATGTCTTTGTTCTATTAAATTATCTTTAATTGCTCCATGTTGATACCATCTTGCCCATCCTTCTTGAAAAGTGCCTTCTCCTTTCCTATCTGTATTTGAAGAGGACATTAAATTAGTTACAATTTTGCCATTTTTCCATGGATTAAATGCGGTTGGCCCTTCTCTTGGTTTACCCTCAAAATCTCTAGTCTGTTCTTTCAAGGTTGCTGATTCACCATCAATATATGCTTGATGTAACGGCCAACTACTTGCGTCTTGACCATTTTCCATAAATGGAAGAGGCACTTCAGGCCAAATTCCTTTATTTAATTCATTTTGATTTCTGGCCGCTTGATTTATCAAAGGCTTTCCTTTACGCAATGCTTCTTTACGGGCATTTTCATAACCCGGCGCATTTGGCCCCGCATGTATTATTCTCCCTGTTGCCTCATCAATAACTCCTTTTCTTATTGCCATCTCTACTGCTTCTTCTTCATATGGATTTGATTGTTGGCCTTCAAAATCATTAAAATTATGATTCTTATCTACAAAATGACTCATCATCGTCTGTGCTGGTTCATTGTCTGGCATACCCATTGCACTTTGAATGAAGTTATCTATATCCATAGTAACATAACTTTTCGATATACGAAAATCATCAGGATTATAATATGCCATATTACTCACCTTTTGCTAGTCATGTTTTGAGCAGTTGTATCTTCAAATATCCATGCGGCAGATGGAGCAGTTGTTCCTCCTGTTGGTTCCGAAGATGCTTCGTTTGCACATGCACCTTTTTTTGAATGCTCATCAAGTACAGGGGATGCCTTTGTTAATTTTTCTAATCTACGCATTAATCTTTCTACTTGTGCTTTAAGGTGAACTAATTCTGCACGAGAAAGCGTCTTAGATGCTTTTTCCATTTTCAATGGGTCGGCAGTTCCTAATGGGTCTTGCCCTGTTAAATTTAATTTAGTACCTAATTTAGGAGATGAAGGTAATGTAATTGGACTAATAAGTTTATTTCCATGATGAGATGACAGTCCAGTAGTTCCAGATGATTGATGATGTGTATGTTGTGTAGGTATGCTTCCTACCATACGATTCATTCTTGCCTTTGCTTTCTTTCTTTCCCATGCAACAGGATCTTTTAATCTTAAAGGAGTAGCAGAGGTAGAACCTATTTGCTTTGCGGCATGACTACGGATGTTAGGGGCAAATGCTTGCCTATCAAGAATCATGTGCCTTCTAACTTGACCTGCCCTTCTTTTAGAACGGCCTTTAACATCTCTTCCTCTTCCTCCTTTTATTTTTCCACCTGCTTTTTGAGGTCTTTTTCCACTTTCGCTTTTACGCTTTCTTCTACGTTTTTTGCGCCCAGATTCTTCCTCTTCTTTGGTTTCTTCATCTTCATCATATTTACGGCCTTTATATCTTTTTTTGCCTTTTAATAAATCAGAATAAACTACTTCAGAACTTGTTCTTACTGAACCTGCACCTTGTACTCCGAATCTAATGTTCGCCGTATCGCTTCTTACTGGCCCTCCGCTTGCGCCCATAGATAATGCTATACCACTAGCACCTCTATCTACTCCTAATCCGGTTTCTAATAATCTATTTTCATCTTCCATTCTAGGAGAACTATTTAATGCTCCATTTTCCATATCTTCAGGAGATAAAGAAATATGTTTTAATCCGGGTATTAATTCTCTCATTGCTTTTTCTCTACGTTCTTTAGCATCTCTTTGTTTTAGGCTCTCATTATCTTCAGGAGTTCCCCTTTGATGATGTGATAGTCCTTCTGCACTTTCATTAGGATTAACATCTAAGTCGCCCATATTACCCATTTCTCTAGGGTTATGGCCTCCGGTAAATTCTTGTGTTCGCGGCCTATACAAATTACCTATATCATTAGGAGTAGAACTTGTCTTTATTATATCACTTGTGTAAATTACCATTATTTCCACCTCCTTCTAATCCCTCATCCATCATCCTTCTTTGTATGTGTTTAAAAGAAATTTCAACTTTTATTGGTAAATCCAAATACCAATTTGAAATAAATGGAGTATGTAGATATGGTTTTGCTAATTTAATAAATGTACTTTTTAACTCTTGAATAGATTTCACGGCTTCTAAATATCCAATGTTGCGAGATCCTTCATGCCTCCCTCTCCAATAATCTAATACGGCATACCTGCACCCTATAATTCCACATAGTATTTCTGAAGCAACCATTTCAATATCTGGAACATTATGTTCAAGCATTGCTTCTTGCCATTCTTCTACAACAAAATCTAAACCATCTAATAATTTAATTAATTCCGTTTCAGACTTTGGAAAATTACCATGTAAAATACGTTCATAAGGGGTATCTTTTAACATAAGTTCTGCCATGGATTTCATACTATCATTCTCCATACCCTGTCAAAAGAAGTGTTACGTCCACTTGATTTCTCTACTTTAGTAGATTTTTGTTTAGAAAGTAATGAAAAACAAGGACATTGCGGCTCTTTACTTGAACAACTATCTGTTATCTCTTGCTTCATGCATTCACAAGGATTACTCTTGTCTGCGCCACAGCAACATTTAGGATCCATCTTAATCATCCTTCAAGAACTCCCGCTTTTGCCAATGCATTTCTTAAAACTCTCCACTCGTCCGGTGACTTCTCAGCAAAATGTGCTTGTATCACAGTAATAACATTCACGGTTTGACTGTTATCTATGACCTCCATTTTGTCCATCCATACTGCTAATTCACTTAGCGTTTCTCTGACTTCACGATGTAGTCTTACTGCCAATTCTATGTCCTTTGGAGATACCATATCTGGGGCATCAATAAATTGAGATTCAATCCTATCTAATTGCATAGAAAATATAGTATCTAATCTATTCATATTCTTTTCAATTCTTAACAAGGAATCTTTTGTACTTGCTAAAGCAGTAGGAACCATCTCCAAAGTAGCGGCTTCTTTAATCAATGGTCTGATATGTTTTTCAAGATGCATAGATATAACTTCTTCTGAAACTTCCAATTCATATGCAAAATCTTCTATTGAAGATAAGCCATCAATCAAAGATGATTCAATAACGCTTCTTTCAGGATGTGTGCAAATTGGGCATTCTTCATTACTATTATTATGGTATTCACCAGAATGTCTCCTCATATGACGATGAGAAGTACCACTAGCCCAATTTTCTTCCTTATCCATATCTTCAGGTTTCAAAGTACCTACACGAATTTGATGTTCGATATCATCTCTATCTGAATGTTGGCAAAAAGGACAATTATTACGAGTCCTACGACCTGCCATAAGAAATCAACTGTGTCCCATCATTATTGGGTCTTTTCATTCTTAGGTAAATGAATTCCGCAATATCCTTCTTTAGATTTAATAGAAATTCTACGTTTACATCTATTTCCTGAAGCAACCGTTGCTTTACAAATTAGGTGTTCTGGGGGGTTTCTGTAACATTCTACGCAAACTCCCGTACCGTATTTTGATTTTTTAGTTAAAGGTTTATTACATTCTACGCAAACTTTATTAGTTTTTTTAATTACCTTCTTTAAATCTTTTAAATTTACATTACCATCTCCATCTACATCCATCTTATTTTTGATGGTTGCCATTGCTATCTTTGCATCTTGAAAATTTACTTTGCCATCCTGATTAATATCAAGTGGACTATATTGTTTTCTTGGTTGTTGATATTGAGAGGTATATCCTCCGGCCCTCGGAAACGAAGGGCCATTAGCGAAAGGAAGCGTATTGTCTACCTGCAATCAAGAAGGTAACAAACAAAGCCATTACGCCTATCATAGATTCAGTAGATCCCAGTTCTGGGCCTTTGTAAATTAATACTACAATATTGAGTAACATGAATGATATAATAAAAATCATAGTCGCGCTTTCAACTAATATTTTATTAGGGCTAAACATTGCAACCCCCATCTGCATAGGATTGATTCCTGAATCTTCTTCTTTGTATTCATCTCTTCTCATCAAAGCACCGCCATTCCTGCTGTTCCTAGTGCGCCCATGCCACCATGTTGTTGCATTTGATTCCCAAGTAAACCGCCAAGCATACTACCAAAGAAACCCGGTTGTTGCATATTATTCATCATTGGATTATGTGCCTGAAGTAACATATTTATTTGTTGTTGGTTCATTTGAGTTTGTTGCATACAAGCAGATTGTAAACTTTGCATAGTTAGTCTAATATTTTCTTGTGATAGTGATATCAAATTAGTAGGTAATGAAGTAGTATCTAAAGTAATTTTCCCAGTTTCATCTGTTAAGAATGATATGTTTGTGAAAAAATCCTTTAATGCAAGGGTCATCATTTCACCAAATAAATCCATCATCATCCCCATACTATTAGTTTGTATGAATGAAGCAACTGGATCATTATACTGTAATAATCGTGCTGTTGCTTGAACAGGGTCATTAGCCATTTGTTGCATCATAGGATTTTGTGCCATTTGTTGCATCATCATGGGATCCATTCCATTATTCATCATTCCATTATTCATCATTCCGTTATTCATCATTCCATTATTCATTCCATACCCACCCATAGATGATGCCCCGAAACTTGTAGGTGCGCCAAATTGTTGTGTAGGTGCTTCATTATTTTTACTAAACCAGCCCATTATTATTCCTCATTATTGATTTCCGCCACCCATTACATTAGGTGCGGGAGATGTCATTGCTTGTTGCTGTGGCGGTATTCCTATCATTCCATTCTGTTTCATAGATTCTTGAATTTGTAATGCCCTTAAATCAAAAGTAATAGTCACAAGATCTGCAACTCCTGTTATTGGATTGGGATGTTGATTCATAGATATTCCTTTTTGATGTTGAACATCTTGTTGTACCATACGAAAGAATGGCTCGTATTTTATTAATGATTCATTAGTGGAACGGTTTTTTACTTTAGATGGAGACAACCCTGCTACTCGTAAGAATTTAGTCCCTCTACTAACTGGCCTAGTAATTCCCTCATTTTCTAATTGTTCTTCCATTAATATCTTTTTTAGAGTATGATATATATGTAGGTGAGCAGGACATAGTGTACTGTTTAATTCATCTCCAATGTCTCCATGACTACGTGCATGTGGCTTCTTTGCATTACCTGTATCTTCATCGAACCAATATATGTCAGATAGAGACATATTAGTGTCATCATCAACAATGTGAGCGTAAGCATTATCTCCTTCGATAAACCTACGAATGTCCACTCCACAACACGCACACTCATGGGCCGCGTTGTATCTGTAAACTCTAAACAAACCAAAATTATATCTGGGCGGCCTTAATGATTTTCTAAGCATTTTTATATTTTGCTTTCTGGCCTTACGAGGATTCTTTGGATTTGTTTTTAATTTAATTTCAACAGTAGGTACAAATGATTCGGTTTTTTCACCGGATGCTCCTTGTGACCCTGAACTTGCCATTTCTGCCATTTGTTGTGACTTTAAAAGTTGAAATGAAACTCCTGTTTCTTTTGATAATTGTAATAATTGAGCATCATTTAAACCTGATAACACTATGCCACCACCCCACATTTGAGGCATACTTGGTAACATGTTCATACCCTTGACATAACTAAGAGCCTCTTTAATGTATCATAGGCTAAATGGTTTCAATCATTTTAATCATAATTTTCTCTACATTGACTCCGTGTTGAGCAGAAATAGCCTCTACTTCGGCCCGTATTCCTGCTGTTCTCAACCTTCTTAGTTCATGTCTAAAAGGTGCAACAATAGGATGTTCCCGTTGTAATCCTCGTTCCCAAAGAAAAGCCGCTTGAGGAGTCCACCATACATCCATTTTGTTAATTAAGAAACAAAAAAGATCTGGTTTGAAACCTTTCTTCAAATGTTTTTTTGATTTCCGGCTTAAAGTCTTAGTAACATCGTGTCTAGTGATATTATCTACAATATACTTCAAAGATGCAACTGCTTCTAATTTGAATTGTGGATTCGTTAAGACTCTTTCATCTACCATAAAAAATACAATATTAACTTTTCTACCATACATATCTTCAATCCAAAGATTCTTGAATTGTGACTGTCCTGCTATGTCAGCACTAGAAACTGGGATTCTTTCTTTTTTCCATTTTATTTGCTTACGATGTGCTTTAGGTAATTGAGTAACACCATTGATTGTCGGATGTGTGGTTCTAAAATTTAAGGGAATAGGCTCAATATCACCCGGTACAGTAAGATACTGATCTAATGTAGTCTTACCTGTCATACTTGGGCCATAAACTCCAATTTTAAATGGCTTTAAATTTCTATATACAGTTTTAATTGCATTAACTGAAGCAAGTAATATATGTCCTGCAAGAACTGTGGAACTCATATATCCCACATTACCTGTCGGATATGAACTCCCACACTTGAGTGGGACTTACATCCCCTATATTGTCTAGTAGGAATAATGATAGAAAAGTCAAAAGAATTCCTCCCACTAAAGCCACCGCAGTACGAACCCATCCGGCAAGCCGTTCCATCCTACGTTCATAGGCATTTTCCGCAAGAATCTGAGACATAGCCTCTGCTTGCCTTTCTTGCTTGGTACTAAATGGCCACATGAGACTTAATTCTCCTAACTATTTCGTTCATTATTTTCAGAAGTAATTCCATCATTAGGTACGCCAAAAAGTTGTTGCCCTGTTGAAGAACTATATTGATTTTCATATTCAGTGTATTGCTGTTGTTGTTGATGCCTACGGGTTTGTAATTGCATTTGATTCCTAAACCATTTGTTATATCTAGCATCTGAAGCAAATTCTGCCCTCATTGCTAAACTGTCTCTTACTCCTCCTACTTGGAATAACACCATAGCAATACATAAAAATCCAAAAGTAATTAATCCATATTGCAAACCCATTTCTCCTGAATTTGCGTCTGGAAGATACCATCCCATGTGCGATATAGTAACTGCACTACCTGTTAGTAATGCTTGCCACAATAACATTGCTATCAAATTTACATCTATCCTTTGGCTATCATTTGCCCATGGCGGCATTGCGCCCCCCGGTGGCATTTGTTGTGGGTTTTGCTGTCCTCTCATTTTTTATCACTCCTCTAAGGAACGGAAATACGTTTCAATAGCATGGTTAAGAAAAGAAGATTTAGATTCTCTACCCCTTCTTTCTTCCATAATATGCCATAAATCATCACGCAATATAATCGAAACGTGCTTTCCCATTAATATATTGTGAGAGTTGATAGGGTTATGAGTGTTGGCATTATTAATTGCTACCATACAGCGCGTTCCATACTTCTGCAAAAGGCCCCGACCTTCTTTGGTCTTTTATTTCCTCTGTCCTATCTTTCTGACCGAGGACATTTAGTTGCATACCTTTTCTCCCACCTCTCAATTTAGGCATCCAAACCTTGTTTCTTTTATCTAATTTAGACGGAACGAAACACTCATTGCACCCTTCATCTACGCACACGCCGGGACAGAATGATTCTGGGCGGCCAACGCCAACACCTGAATACTCAATATTTGGATGGCCCAACTGCGGATATTTCATTAGAGACTCAAGTTCGTAATCTTCTGGTGTCTGATTTTTATATGGTGCAGAAATTGACATTCTTAAATTAGGCGCGAGACTCTCATCTCCATCACGCATAAATCGGGCAACATCTTGCCTTTCTAATGTAGGAAGCCAATGTTGGATATCAGGATTATACCTAGCCAATTCATTAATCATTCGGAGATGATCCACATTTTGAATATCGCCAGAGACATGATGTCTGAAATTTGGCTTCATGTCTAACAAAGGAGAAGCGTGTCTTTTAGCATGATGTGGCATAAGGAAGGATGCGGCAGACGCAAATCTATCCGTATCTTCCCCAAGATTTCGATATTGCCTATACATCTTCTCCCTTGCATCTTTGTGCGCAAAATTCCCTCTTTGGTGAACATTGCAATCGCTACAAGTAGTTTCTGAACCTTGCCTTAGTTTGCCTCCTTTTCGACAGAAATGAGTAGGTATTGCAGAACCGGGGCCGGGCATCTTTGCCGAATACATCCAAGGGCCACGATCAACTATTTGATTCAAATTATAATTTGGATTGCCTCCGAGTATTTCATGCGCGGTACGGAACAACTCGGCCTGATTCGCCCCCGGAATCATTTCATTAAATGGCACTATTTCTTTGCCCTTTGGAAATTTTGGAAAAACGCGTAACGAGGCAATTTCTTCTGGGGTCATTATTTCCCCCATTTCATGTGCAGAAGGACGAATTTGCTTAGTACGAGCATATGGTTTAGGCATATCAGATGCAAAGTCTCTCTTTACAAGGCCCCACGCTTGTTGGAAAGCGCGTCTACTCATGTTTACTCTATGAAAACCATAGTTCTAAACAATTTTGGTGCAGGGAGGCGTTGGGGATGTATTATAGAGATGAGGCGATAAAACAATAAATGCTCCCTGCAATATAAAGTAGTTATTCAATTGTTAATGAATGCTACCTTTTATTCCTTTCTTCCTTTTCTTCATCAAGATTCTTTTTTGCTCTTTGAACTAATGGGTCTTTGCTAGGATCTTTCACCCTTCTATTCAATTTTATTGCAACATCTTTTGGAAGTTTTGTTAATTTTAAATCTTTTCTAGGAGTATTTCTGGCATTTTCCAATGCATCTCCTAATGGGTCATCTGATTTCTTCATATTCTGTTTTTCACATATTTCGGAACAATATTCACTGTTAGGTGTACCATGTGCTAAACCACAACCCTTGCACTCTTCAGTAGGTGCTTCTTTCACGACACCCCAAGCCTTGTTGAATGCTGACATCTTTACAAAACCCCCGCTTCTTTTAAATCATCTAATGTATATTTTTCAACATTATCTTTATAAAATACTTTCAATACCTTACCATCAAATTCATAATCATCATATGGCGTTCCAGAATTACTTGTATTCTTGATGAAACGGGCTATTTTTGCATCCATATCGCCTTTCACGACACCCCAAGCCTTGTTGAATTCTGATTTTTCAATTTTCTCTCCTGTATCTTGGTCATAATAATCATAAAGATTGTAAAGTGCTTGAGACATATCGGGATGAGAAACATCTCCTGTTTTAACATTAACCTCCATACCGAGTTCTTTTTGGTTTTCAATTTCTTCTTGTAGGGGTGTGCTTTTTCTGACCATGCCCCAAGCCCTGTCGAATGCTGTCATGCTTCTGACCCCCACTCACACCGTTTACATTGTTTTGGGTTCTTTGGTTTAATCCATTTCTCTTCGCCAGTTCTATCATATAAATCATCATCAATATGCGATGCCCCAATATCATCAGGGCTACACATCTCTTCACAAGTGGGGCATTCTACATCATCGCCTTTTACGATACCCCAAGCCTTGTCGAATGCGGTCATACAAGCCTCACCTGCTTACCCGGAAATATCGGTTTGCCGCATTCATCGCACTTATTGTCTAAGAACTCGCCCGGATGGAAAAGTTGCGTGTTGCATACACAGCGTCCCTCTCCGTCCAATTTAGAAACACCCCAAGCCTTGTCGAATGCGGTCATTTCAACGACTACTCCTTTCTAAATCAGCCACCATAGCCGTAATTTGTTCTATCACGAAATCTGTGGATTCCGATACATCCGGCATATCCCATGATCGTTCTTCAATAATTTCTCCAAAATCATCCGCATGAGCATCATAATCCTCTTGAGGACGCCCTTCTCCAAATGTTTCTGTCAAAGCCTCACGGATGGCATTTCTTACATTGTAAGACCAATCATCAAAATTGTGACCTACAATTGGTTCTTCTTCCGTTCCCATGTCTGGGAACCTACTATTATACCATTCGTTGTCTTTGTTTTCCATTGACCATTGGCGAAACTTATTTGCCCACCCTGCATCATTTTTCACAACTTCCCAAGCCTTGTCAAATGCTGACATTTTAATCACCATTTTTCATCAGGATTGCATTTACGGCAATTGGCATCTTCGCAAGTATCACCACAACTAGAACAATCGTCTTTACCGCAATAACTCCAATCCTCTTCAGCAGAATTATCTTCACAATTATGTGTAGCACAATTACTGCCCTTTACGATACCCCAAGCCATATCGAATGTTCGGTCATTGGATGCCTTTTTTGAATCTGGTGCCGTACCACCACACCCACAAGTGCATCTATCATTGCCGGGGTCATGCCCACAAGAAGTGCAACTTCTCGTATGGCGAGGTGTCCAATTGCTCATATCCTTAGACCCGCACATGCCGCATTTAGGCTCACTTTTCATTGTATCTTGCCAATTTGGATTAAACTTAGAATGAAGATGAGGAGATTCATCACTAAATAGGGTTTTACCTCTATTATCTCCAAAAAATGGTTGCTCACTTACCTTTCTATCAAAATCCTCTCGTGCTGTTTTTCCTTCCATTTCTTCTTCACGGAGTTCCGCTTCAACTCCTTCCATGTGATCCTTAAACTCAGGTATGTATTCCTCTGCTAATGTAAGTTCACAATCACTACACATATTATCATACATACTTCCGGGTTGGTTTGCATGATCTTGTGCCATATCTGCTAAATCCCAATCCTCTTTAGGAACATGACCTTGATTTATGCAATCTGAACAAAAAGATTCGCTACATGAACTACATTCCCATGCCCCTCCTTCACTTAATTGACCATCACCTGCACATCCCTCCGGCTTTTCTGTGCCATCACATTGATTATCTTCTTCGGTTTTTACAACACCCCAAGCCTTGTCGAATGCTGACATTACTAATACGCTCCCTCTTCTTTGTCTGCACATTCATCGCATTGGTATCTACGCTTTTTCTGTTCGTCTGACAGTCGCTTGGGTTGTTTGCAGGTGGGACAAGAATGTTTCTTCCCGCCTTTATGCATCTTGGCATCAAACTGCTTTCGCTCAAAATCATCGCCTTTCACGACACCCCAAGCCTTGTCGAATGCGGTCATGTATGCCGAAACTCCTTTGCATCTAAATTGTAAATGGTGCTTGTTCCGCAATGCCCGCATGAGGCATGGATGCTGTTTCGATTTGGAAGATAATTCGGGCCATGTTTCATCCATTTGCTTGATTTTCTATACCCTGCCGGATAAACATCCTTGTCCATCCAATCTATTTCATGCGGATCTGTAATGCCGTGTTTTGCCATGTATGCGGCTTCTAACTCATCGGCTTCCTCATCTTCGGTAGTGCAACCGCAACTATCTTCATCGGCCCAAATATCATGGAACTCATCAGACGATAGTGATCCCGCGCTACCGCGAATCTCCCTGTCAATGTATCCCTCTTTCATGTCGCCCGAAGCAAACTCCTTCGCCGTGGCCCTTTCATAATCGGACAATTCCTTCACGACTTCCCAAGCCTTGTCGAATGCTGTCATTTTTCATCCTCCAATAGCCTGTCATAGAATTGCTCATCTGGGAAATCCTGATTGCCCTTTGCTCTCTCATCGTGTATCCATCCTATCATGCTATCTTGATCCCAATCGTGAGGAAGCCCCATTTGCCCCCAATGACCCCCATCGGCCATTGTTTGAAGCATGAAGTTTAGATCGCATTCGGGTAATTCACTATCACAATTCCCATTATCGGGGCCATCCGGCCCATATCCGGGCCAATGTGGGGTCATTTGCCCCCCACAGCCAGTGCAAGTGTCATTATCGGGATTGAAATCATCAGGAATAGGGGGCATCCTTTCTTCCTCGGATTTTACTATCTTCCAAGCCTTGTCGAATGCGGTCATAATCATGCCTCACAATCATGCCCATGATACCACTCTTGGGCATCTTTTTCATTCATTAAATCGAAAACCCGCTTACATTCAGGACATTTCGCCTTTGCCTTAACAACATCCCAAGCCATATCAAAAGCCTTAGTTAAAATTTTAGGTTGAGAACATTTTTTGCACAATTTTTCAGTATCATATGGATATGCATCAGCAGTTTTTGATGACCAAATTCTACCTCTCGCTTTACAAGAAGTGCAAGTACCTAACTCTCTTTCTTTCTCGATAGTCATGTTACCCTCGTCATTCGCTAATATTCAATGGATTATAAAATCTCTCTAAATTGTATTCCATGCTTGCTCAAAAATAGACATTTGAATAGATTTTTTATCGTAATGCTAACCAAAATAAAAATTTATTAGAAATTCTCCAAAAAGATTTATCAACCTTGTTCAATTCTTTCACCCATTGCTTCTAGGATTGCATCCCAATAATCCCAATCTATCATACTATCAACCCTATTTTTTTAGCCAACCAAAACCAAAATCGGTTATAGCCATCTGAATCTACCCTCATTCATCCCAACCTCCAAACGCTTCTTCCATAATTTTTTTTATCCAACTAGAATTACTATTATGATATACTCTATCTTCTTCCATTAAAATTCCCCGCTAATTACCTTATTTCAGACAATTGTTATTAAGTGGTGTGGAAAAAGCACCGCTTTTTTAACAATTCCATCTTTTTAATGACGCGCCCTTGGGAGTTAATTTGCCTTCTTTGCTTGTTGGCCCTTTTACTCCTCCCATTCTGGCACAAAATGACTTCCTGCGGTTTGCCTTTTTACTTCCCGGCTTCAAAGAAGATGGCTTTTCAGTTACAGGAGGTTTTAGATTAGCCCCTGTTTCCCTTTTTGCTTTTGCTCTACCTTTAGCATTCAATCCTCCTTCACGACTGTGTTTGTTAGGATTATAGCCATGAAAAGGCTTGTCACTCTTTTTAGAAAGTAATGCCTTTACCAATGTATTACATGTATCACATTCACAAGCAGATTTTTTTACTGAAGGTACACAGTTAGGAACTTTTTTGCCGTTCTTTTTTTTCATACCTATTTGTTTATATCCATCCCAACATGGATCTTCTTTTTTTAATTTATTTCTTGCATGTTGAACGCATCCAAGATGTTTATCTGAACCAGATAGCACATTGGATTTATCATGAGGGTCAGGGAATGTAAGTGATTTACCACAAATAGTACAGTCTGATTGACTTTGTTTAGTTAAATTCCAAGCATCTTCAAAGGAATCCTCCGATGCTAAAAAGTTATCATCGAATTCAACATTATCAAAATTACCTCGTAAACATGAATTGTATTCTTCAATTAATTCATCCATGTTTTCAAGAAGGAGTTGTATGTGTTTATGTGCTGATCCCGTTTCTAAATTGGGTTTCAAATTTTTATTATAAGATTCAATTATATCTTCACAATCAGTCGCAATAAACCCTTCCATAGCCTCTGGGTTTAGATATTCAGACATTAAATCAGCAAAACCTCTCTTTAATTTTTCACAACAATCTCCACTATTACCTCCGGTGTTTAGCCCTAAATCATCACCTAGATACTCATCGGGAACCTGCTCTTGTGTATTTTGTGGATTCTTTTCCGACATATCTGAAGGCCAGTATTCGTAAAATTTGGGTTCGTTCCGTTCAAACTCTTTAGTTATGTTCCAAATATGATTAAAAGAATTCATCTTAATCAAAACCTCCTATCAGAATTACCGGGATATTTATAATATGGATTTACGGGATTTTTATCTTGGCATGACTTAGAAGTACAATATTTAGATTTTTCACCTCTTGCTAATGCTAAATTACCTTTACAATGAGGACAGTGAGGTAGTTTTGAGTATTTTATAAAATCCCAAGCCTTGCTGAACGCCTCCATTACAAATACTCTCCGTTCTTTTGTATTTTAGTATTGGGGCAATTTAATTCCCATGCTTGTTCAAAGGAGTTCATTCTAATCCATCCATATTAAAACTGAGCCTTGGCCTTGAAAACGAATCCCTCAATCCTCCTTCGGGTAAATCTCTTGGATCTACATAGTCAAGTGAGGATGGATTACCGATTGCCGATGGGTGAACATTCTCATGATATGTATTCGGAGAAATCAAAGTCAAACGCTCAGGGTCAATAGCCCCTTCATGAATTGTATGACGTTTTCCATGTGCATCAAACATGTGCCCTTCTCCTAAATCAAGCCCTTCGGTTCTGACTCCGAACAAAGGTCGCCCGTTTGAATAACCATGTGCTTCCCGCAAAGGAGCCATAAAGACAACCCCATGCTTTTCACTGGGTTTAAGTCCATGCCTCATAATTGACGCTATTGTATCTTGATAACGGTTCGGGTCACGCCCTGCCTCTTCATTAGGTAAATCACCGGGATTTTCAGGTTCGACCCCTCTTGCCCCATGAAAATGAGTTACAGGCCCATACTTGTGACGGAAACTTTTGAGCAATTCCCATGCTTGTTCAAAGGCGGTCATTCTCCTCGCCCCCTCAAGTTATTGACTAAATTCATCAAATTACCCCCCTTTAGACCATCAACTACTGATAAATCCCAATAAGGCTTCCCATGGTCAACGAATCCCTCATGATAATAATCATAATTATCCCTACTGGAATCTGAAATGTTATCCCAATCTTCAGCAGGATTTGTTCCAAAAATACGTTTCCATTCCTTTCGGGAAAATCGAGGATCGGACTGTTCCAAATTAAACAAATTGAAATAATTTGTTTTATCTCCACTTTGATATGCTTCACCTTCATCCCAGTCCTTACTATTGTGCAATCTTTCAATCATGTCTGCCAACTCATTATCTGATATTTTTTCAGGATATATCCCATCATTTTCTAAATCAGCACCTATTTCCCCTGATGCTATATCACCATAATCGTCTTTGAAGGCAACTCTTCTTAATGCCAATGCACGATTTATAGTATCAGATGACATATAATCCTCGTCAGCAGGTAAATGTATGTCATGCTCTCCGGGATCATAACGATAAAGTTCAGGAATAGATTCTCTTGCATCAATTTGATTGCCACCTGCCCAATCATACCGTGTTCCAAACAATGCATAAGCCAATGCCTTATCTTTGTGAGGTGTCCAATATCCTGTATCTCTCATACCCGCCCTACGGCCTTGCCATATAGGGCCATAAACAGATAGATTTCCATAATCATCTTCATCTCTTTTATTCTTATGTTCTAAATGAACGGGCATTTTCACTACTTCCCATGCTTGGTCAAATGCCATTGGTTCGCCTGTTGTTAAATCTTGATGCCCTAGATTCCCCAAACCCGGTGCGAACTCAGAAGGGAATACTCGTCCGGGTGGCCCTTCCGTTTGTATGATGAAACACTCCGCACACACCCCCTTGCCTTCGCCCTGTGATTTAGGTAATTCAAAACCTCCAATTTCATGCGGAAAAGTATTGCCGCATTCAACACACTCAATCGGCGCACCCCGTCTTGGGTTTGGTTCAGCCCAACGTGGATCACCGGGAGGGTATTTTGCTTTACGAAGCCACGCTCGGTCAAAGGCGGTCATTTGTATGCCTCCTTACCATGAACTTCATACGAACCGCAAGATGGACATCTACGTTCAAGCCTACCTGTTGAACTTCTTTGAGTAAATGTTCTCAAATCGCCCTCTAAACCACACCCATAGCATTGATCTATCTTACCATCCAAACCAACCATCTCAAGGATAGATTCAATATTACCAACAACAGGTGAGTTAAATGAGTCATTATCAACAAACTCATCATCATTCATTTCAGAATCAGGGTCATTTCGTTGTAGATTTCTGTATATTGAAAGTATTTTCAATTGTTCACTAAATGGTACTTGTGCAAAATCATCATCAACGGGCCAATTGTTTCCTCTAAGCCATTTTCGGAAATCACTATCTTGCCTAACAAAACTATGTCCCTCGCCTCGATAAACAAGAGGGTCATCTGCCTTCACCAAATCCCATGCTCGTTCAAATGCGGTCATAAGTCATCATCTCCTCCCTAAATTAGTTACAAAATTAGGGTCATCCCCTTTGTATCGTATAGCCATTGGATATCTACCTTTGACTTTAGGATTTATAAAATCTTGATTAGTAGGAGGATATTCAAAGGGATAGGGGTTATCATGTTGCCAATCAAATTCGCCATCACTCTCAAGAAACTCCCCTCCTCCTGCATTGTTACTACGTTTTTCTCCGTAGGGTTGAGTAAATACCATATCTCCAAGTGTCGTATCTATAATCCCTCTTCCTCGTAAATAATCAGCATAAGTATTCTCATCTTTAGGTGTTGGCTTAGTCAAATACGGCAATGCCTTTACCTTTCCTCCTCCTGTTAATTTATTTCCTAATGCCTGAAAGGCATTAAATCCTCCGGCTGAAAAAAGTTTATCACGAATAAGTTTATTGTCCTGTAACATACTACCCATAATGTGTTGTGATATCTTTCTACCTTGAAAACCCGGATTTACCATTAAACGATTTACTTTATTTCGTGATAAATTATAATCTGCCCCTCCAACCACAACAGGTCTATCAGCATCTTCTGCGTAGTCAATGTAAGTGTTTATTGGGTCTACTTCTAAATCAGAAAATTCATGTCTATAACTAGGTTGAGTTGCATATTCAGAAAATTGATCATATGGCATTTGTAATTCATAGCCATTCCGTCCAGTAAATCTTGATAAAACATGTTCAGGATTTTCAAACAAATCAGGGGAGCGAGTTAAATGCTTATCCCACTCTCTCATGGCGGTGCCAAATTTTTTCCGATCTGGGGCATTAAAAGGTTCAGTGTAAGGTTTGTCAGCAAGTAATTTTCTTGCTACATCAGGAGTAACATGTGCTTTATAATTTAAAAAATTAGGATGTAAAAAAGATCGGTATTTGTCTAAGTCTATATTAAAAGGCAAATCAGGAAGAACACCTTTCATTAAATCCCATGCTTGGTCGAATGCTGTCATTCATAATCACGCAAATCTTCATTTTCTTTACCTTCAGCACGATGTACTATTGCAGTAACCCACTTAGGTAACTCAAGTGGTTCATCAAGTAAAAATCTCCACCCACACGGCTTGATTAGTGAAGGGGCGGGTATTGTATGCCAAACAGACGAATCATAACGATCTTGGTAATCATCTGCTAACGCATAATCCTTCTTCCCTACACATTCAAAACCAAACAGCATATATTCATTATACCCACTCTTTGCAGGTGCATTTTTCATAATTGTTTCAGCATCACCACCACATTTAGGGCAAAGCCACCCCTGTTGAGGGTCGGTGGGATGCCTAATTGGTGGTTCGGCTTTCACCAAAGCCCACGCTCGTTCAAATGCGGTCATTCATAATCACCTATTATCCTACAACATGAGCCATCTATGACTTTTAAATTACCTAAAGCATTACCACAATTAGGGCAATATGAATAATTATTCATCCCATGGCCCCCATTGTTCAGTATCAATTAATTTTCTACCCATTTCTTCATGCGTATATCGCTTTACCTCATCAGGATTAATATTTCCTAAAGCAAAATACGCTCTTGCATCCATATCTATTCCTTTACCATTGTTTAACTTGGGATTGGGATCGTGTACCATTTCATCTCCTGTTTTAGGATGATTGTATAATGTAAATGCATGACCATATCTCCTCCCTCTTAAGGCTCCCTGTCCAGAAACCATCGTATGTGCAAGAGTATGAGTTTTAGAATTGCCCATAACGTGATTTGCGGCGCATTGATAACAATTGCCATTTTTGAATTCCTCTGGAATATCATCTAAATCATATTCTTTTGTAATCTCCCATGCACGAATGAATGAGTCAGACATGTTCATGTGAGATATTCCATGCTTTATATTTTTATCTAATATCAAGATGGTGCGGTGCTAAAATTATTATGTCGCCATGAACCTCTATATCCTTCTTGATAAACAGGGAATTTTTGTTCTAACTCTGATAACAATTTTTGGTCTAGCCATGGTATGTTAGTACCTATGCTTTCGCCAACTTTTGTTGCGCCCTTTTGGGCTGTGCCTTTGTTATTCCTATCATTAAGTTGTAAATATTTTAATCCCGCTAAACCATACATATCTCTCATAATGTCTGATTTAGTTCGTCCACTTGGAGATTTGCCACTATCTCCTGAATTAAATGCAATAGTTGGTACACCTTTATCTGTAATTGGTTTAATTCTCCTCATAACCGAATCTGTAAATCCTCCTTTTTGCCCCCAATCTTTACCTTTAATACGATGTTCCCCTACTTCATCACCAATATATGGAGGATCAACAGTCAATAATCCACTAAATGGATTAGCAATTTCTGATACCTTGTCCATATATTCGCCCCCATCACCTGTAACAAATTGCCAATTATCATCATTCATGATTTTACTGTAAACGGAATAATTATGTTCTCTATCAGTTTTTTGTTCCTTGGTTCTACCCATCCCTTGAAAATTATCCGCAGGATAAAAGAAATGTTTTGATTTTATAGGGCCAATGTCTCCTGCTTTTTTAGATTTTTTATTATATTCATCCCAAACATCTTGGAAATATTTAGATTTAGTTCCTATTTTCTTTTCAGTTTCATTAATTACCTTAGATGGCGGGCCTCTTGATGCAATATTGATGTAATGTTTACCGGGAATATCTGCTTCTCCTAACCTAAAATGCCCACCAATCATTTGAGGGCGCAATATACCGACTAGCCTATCTCTTTCTTTTCGCTCTTTAGAGTTAAAATCAATGATATTAGGGTGCGTTTGTAATTCGTTTAATCTATTAAGATGTTGTCTAAATTTAAAAGGAATGTTCAACATACGGTCTGAATCTACATTAAGGCCGCCTGTTTTTTCATGCCACGCATCTATTAATTCCTCAGTTATTGGCTTCATAGAAAACTCACGAGTGTCAAGCGGATTTGGTTTTTTAAACCGCATAACATCTCCTGCCTTCATCCCATATTCTTCATCAAAATTCCATGCTAATGATTTAGGATCTTCTTTCATTCTTCTAAAAAAGGACGGTATCATTGGATTTAAATCATTACCTCCATATAAAGTATCAGGGCGTACAGCAAAACCAACTGCTCCTCCACCCATATATGGGTCATATACCTCTTTTGTTTTGAGCCTGTTAGCAATGTTTCGGAGTAATCCTGAGTATGAACCTTTATTTCCTGCAACAGGCAACGGAGTATCTACTGCCGCATAAGGGTCTTGTTCGATTGCGCGTTCCGCTTCATGCCTTCTGCCTTGATATTTTGCAATATCCCAAGCATCATCAAAAGCATCGCTCATACGACTACCTAAGAATCAATTGTTAAAGAAATTTGGGTTTTAAAAAGGAGATTAAGTCATAAAACCGCGCATGTAAAGTCCTAACGTACGCTCCTTAAAGAAAGTTTCTTAAGTATTACAAAGGGGCGGCGGGCAGGTATGCTACTCACTTTCAAGGTAGCCCTGCGGCCATTTTTCGGATGGCTAGTTAATCAACCATTAGTCTTGAGTTTTCTTTACCTCTTCACGGATGACCCTTTGTATTACTATCAAGGTATCGCACTTCCTCTCGCGTTCTGCTCAATAATTTGGCTTATCCCTTGCTATCAATGGTATGAAACGCATATTGATGTTCAATAATCTTTATCATCTAAATCTATTTTTTTCCATTTAGGATAATCTTGCCAATCCCGTAGTTTGCTTAAACCTCTTATTTCGTCTAATGGCATATCAGAAGCAGATAATTCTTTAGGTAAATCAGGAATTAATTTCCCCATGCCCGGAACTAATTCCCGCCCGAAAAGGAAAGAAGGAGGGATTGTAAATTTTCCTTCTCTCAAACGAGACTGAAAGCCATAAGGATCCCTAGGTCGTTCTTGCGAATTCCCAGTCCATCTCCTCATTTCAGCCCCCATTGGCAAATCAGGAGAAAACGGTTTAGGTTTTTCATATTCTGTTGCTTGTGAATAAGCAGGAATATAAGGAGCATTTAACCGCCTTAATGCATGAACCCTATGATTTCCTTCATTTATTTGCCATCCATCAGGAGTAGAGCCAATCATAGGTATAGAAACACCCCCCGGATTTCTTAATCCTGCTTTATTTTCATCAAATTTAATTCTCCCCTCTGTTAAATCCTTTTTTCTCTTCCTCCCATCTCTATGCCACCATTGTGAATCACGCCCCATCATACCATATTCAAGAATATCTTGCATAATGTCCTCAACGTAACCTTGATGATGAGGTAGTAACGCCATAGCATTTTTACCTCCATAATGTCTTTCTAAAGGTACGTCCTTTGTTTGTATGAAATCTAAAGGAAAAGCATGTTTATCTGTGTTTCTTCCTCTTTCTCCCCCAAAAACATCATACAAAGGAGCATAGATTTCATCCCACATGCCTGTATCGGCTTTGGCGATTTCCCATGCTGTATCGAAGGCATCACTCATTTTTTTGCCTCTTTTCGTTTTCTCTTAGATTGTAATTATACATCTCAATCCAATCTTTCAACGGTATGCTTGGCGGTTTTCTGTTAAGAGGGAAGTTTTTCGACTTATTCTTTACGTTTTCTAATGCGGGCTTTATTTCATAAACATTGCCCGGTTTGTTGCCTTTAGGAACAACATATGGATTATTGCCTCCTTCATACAGTTCAGGGAATTCTTCTCTTAATTCGGGGAAATAAAGTTCCCATCTAGTATCTCTATCTCCAAATGTATTACCTAAATCTCTGTAATCTGCATCTTCACCTGTTTTGTTATCTATCTCTCTTCCTGCAAATGCTTCTGTACCTAAACGTGTATCTCCTATGTAATAACCATCACTATCTTTGAGATTCCCCCACCTATCCCAATTCGGCTCTACAACTTTATTATCACGCGAGATATCTTTAAGATATTCTCTCAACATATTCAATTGTTCATCTCTTGACATATGATCCTCAGAATACCTATCTTTATACTTTCGTTCCAAAACATCCATTGGAGTGCCGAGATCTACTGCATCTGATTCAAACCCTCTCATCAGACCCAATTTTGCACGAATCTGTTGTTGTCCAATTAACTCTTGTATATTCTTAGGCAAATCATCAATGCTATTCGGCAACGGGGCTTTACCCTCCTCAATTTTTTTCCAATGTCTGTTAATTGCCCTTCTTGCTTTACTTGTTTCTTTTTTAGCCGCATCTATTTGAGGTTTCATTGGGCGTATTTTTCCTGAAGGTCGTGAACCCTCAGACCAACCCGGTATTTGACTTGTTTTTGGATTCTCTAAAAATTCACCAGATTGTGTCATACGTGTCATGGCTGTATCATTCAATGCATTGACTAGGTTGCGTCTAACTTGTTCTGTTTTAGGTGTTTCAAAACCTTCTATGTTTTCTCTTTCTTTACCGTCAGATTGTATTCTAGGTGAGTCAATGTAATTTCTTAAAAAATTTTTAATACGTTTAGGTTTATTATCTCTTACACTAGAATTCCAATTTACTTTATCTGCGAGCCATTTTGTGTCTATTGGAGATACGTCAATATGTTGCATTGTCTCAAGATTGGCTGTTCCTCTCGCACGAGGGTGTTCTCCAATATATGCCATAGTCTCAGCCGCCAAATTATGATCACGGGTAAGTGCCGAACCAACATCCACAGAAGGATTAAATGTTAATTCATCCTTTGCACCTTCAAATTTATAATTTCCTCCTTCTCTAAGATATCTACTTATTTCTCTCATACCATCTTTTCTTCTAATAACCTCAGAAGGTCTACCATCTATCATCGCTCTTGACTCATTTTTTCCCCTGAAAGTTTCCCTATTGCCAAATCGAGGTCTGCCTCTGCTATTATCAAGTCTTCTAGCAGGTGAACCAATATTGGTATCTGCATCGTGCATTGTCTCATGCATTATTGTTTCAATAATTCTACGTTGTATGTCCTTGTTATGGGGATTTCTAAAACCTCCTAAATTAACCCAAGAATTGTCTTTAATCGATTGGTCGGCGTTTCTCTCATCCCGCCAACCAACAATTCTTCCATCTTCATTCCGACCGACTGGTACTCGATAATTATATTTAGTGGGTTTTTCAGCACTCCATCCAAGATAATTTTCACGACTACCCATACCGTCTAATCTAAAATCTATTTTAGATACGTCCCAACCACGTTGAAATGCATCAGTCATCCTTCACAACACTCCAAGCATCTTCAAAAGAATCATTGGAACGATTCATAATTTGAAAATCTTCTTCAAACGGCCCCCTTACATTATCCTGACCCCCATAACCTCTCCTAGGTTCTTCTCTAATTTTTATATCTCCCATATCCTCTTGCGGCCCAATCGTTCGGCCTCCAAATTTACCCTCGTTAAGAGTGTCCAATTCTCTCCTTTCATCCATAGTATTGAGTAAATCACTTGCTTCAGCAGTTAAAAGCCGCCTGAATGAATTTGATACTTCAGGATTCTTTTTGCCTATTCTTGCCAAAATATCCCTGAAAATAGGACTTTCAACCCCCAATCCTGTTAAATTTTTACTTGGTGTGGCTTTAGCCCCCCTTGAAATAGGAGTATAGCCTTCCCATTCACCAGAAGAAAATGCACCATAGGGCTTAGTTGATTCATGCCAGTTTTCCATTAATTTCGGAGCAGATGTTTTATTATCATCAACCAGTTGACGTAATTGTTTAACAGGTACATCCATAAGTCTCGCATTTATTACAGCCCTCATTTTATCCATAAGATCCATTCCACCCATTGTATTATCTGGCATAAAATACCCAGAATCATATGTTCCTGCGGGCTTATAACCATCTGCAAGAGATTCACGAACTATATCTTCCATTGTTTTTGCACCACTTTTCAAATCGGTCATTGACTGTTTACCTGCTTCAGAATCCGTGAATAAACTAGGGATATAACCCTTATCCGCTATCCATTTTATATCTTCTTTAGATTCAGCCAATTCCAGTAATTGTTTAGGGTCTAATTGCTTATTTTGTTCTAAACTTAAACGTGCAATTTTCAAAGGTAAATCATTATTCTTCCATCCTGTTTCAAAATCAGGTTTTTTCTGATAATAATGCCGATCCGGTTCAACAAATCTTGCCCTATCCATACCTGACGGGCCTGTTGTACCGGGTTGCCTTACAGAATCTAAGAAATCTTCACTCCTATGCCGTGTATATGGATTAGTATGGTCGTACCATGCTTTCTCAAAGGCATCGCCCATACTACCTAAACAAATTACAATCGTAAAAAGAGTTATCTATATTCATATGGCCGACTATTGATATAATCTTCCATAAATAATTCATTCATATCCTCTTCTCTAGTATTTTTTTTATCTTTTTTGGGCGATTCATCTTCATACCCCATATATTTATCAGCAATTCTTTGCGTTTCTTTATCTCCTCTAAATACATCATGTACTCTCACTTTATTCCATGCTCTTTCTGCATCATGATCCTGTCCTAAATTAGCAAAATATTCAGTTGCCTTTGAATATTCATCCGTACCGAATCTATACCCCAAATCTCTAAGTATGGGATGTACTGCTTGATGAATTGCTTCATGTCTACCCGTAGAAGCCAATCCCTGTATGACAGATCTTTCAGCATCCATTGGTAATTCACCATTACGACTATACACATGATGTGCTAAAGGAGATAAATTAATATTAGAACCCGTAGGTTCTCCTGTAAGATGCATCATACCATCAGGTTTTCTCCTAATAAGTTTTGCTAATCGTTTGAAGGTTCCATCAGTATACATATTCACCGCAGGATAGTTACCCGCCATCATATCCCTATCATCAAAAGGAAATCTAAAATCTTGATACCCTTCTTCTGAATGAGGAGGATAAGTACCTTCGGACATTGCATCAAACTCTTCATTAGTTATTTTGTTTAGAGGTTTTTTGCTACTTTTTTTAGCAATATTCCATGCAGAGTAAAAAGCATCAGACATTCTAATCTTTTTCCATTACCTTCGCATAAATCTGTTCAACATTCCACCTTTTTTCTGTGGTTGCGGGATATTCCCACTAAAATCTGTATTAGGTTGGAAAGCAGAACCATCCATACCCTCTTCATACCCACGACTTCCGAATGAATCTTCTTCCCCTACATCAGGTGCAGGTACTTTTTCAACTATTCTATTATTACTGGGATGTCCAAAGTATGGGGATGATGGCGGTGGCCCACCTTCAGGGCCATATGCTGTATCTTGTTTGATTCCTTCAACATGAGTATTATCGAGTATTCCTCTGTCGTTTAATTTGGTGTTAGTTAAAGTGTTCCAATTTCTAGGTGCCCCTTGTATGCCTCTATTACCTCGGCCAGCATATACATTTTCTTGTGCCGCTTCCCTACTATTTCCTGAGTTTTTGCCAGTCTCGGAAGGGAAGTATTTTCCATACGCGGCAATTGCTTCATCCACAGGGTTCATTGCTAAGTTTTCTATCCCTCGATTCTTTTCTTGATGATAGGAAGGGGCGGGTGATCCCTTTGTTAATCTCCATGCTACTTCAAAGGCATCGCTCATAGACTTCTAAGCCAGACAATCCTTAAAAAAACTTTTTAAAAAAAAATTTGGGAAAAAAATTGCAAAACCCCTCCAAACCCGCTTAAATGACAGCACTGACAGACCTAATAAAAAAAAATATGGAAAATTTTTCCGAGTAGCATATACGCTTAGGGCCGGGGGTAGACCATAAAAAAAAAAAAAACTCCAAACCTGATTTTGTGTCAATGTGACTGAATGCCAGACCCACCCGGAAGGGTGGGTTATAGCCTCGTATAGCCCTCTAAAGGGTGTTTATCCCCACATTCAGAGCCATTGCATAGCATTGGCTCGCCCACTCACTCAACCCCTCTCAGACTCACTCAAACGCCCTTTATTCAAGCCCAATACGTGCCATTGTAGGGCGGTTAGAAGCCCATTGGGCGACTAACCCACTCCAACCCACCATCACTCACTCAAAACCCCTGTTATTGGCCTCAAATCGGCCAAGGATTGAGTCGCATTGGAGGCGGGAATGAGCCGATCTCAACCCCTC
>TARA_R110002096_G_scaffold185258_1_pt1 | contig 47303 bp, 45 predicted proteins | sample TARA_R110002096 | Tara Oceans TARA_R110002096 (sample SAMEA4397295) | marine metagenome | biome: Polar Biome; feature: [DCM] deep chlorophyll maximum layer (ENVO:01000326); material: water (ENVO:00002006), including particulate matter (ENVO:01000060) such as... | depth 35 m
GGCTGCGGAATCAGGCTCAAGATGGGTTTGCCGGACGCTTACCAAATTTTAGCGTTTTTGAGGCTTTTTCATTATGCCCCCACTTTAGCGACAGGCCGTTTTGCCATCTAGAATCACCGGTCGCAACCGGGTCGATCGAACGTTTCTGAGTCCTGGAAACGGTGGGTATCAGAGAGAGAGGCGCTGGAGGAAAATTGGGCGGAAATGGGTGGCTCTCGAATGTTCGCTTTTGTTTAAAACCGGGAGCGACTGGGCATATTCGGAAGTTAGGTGCGCTTACAGTGAGACGGCAATAAGGCCGACGTACGTCGCATGATACGAAAGTTCCGGTAAATCTGTATGAACCAACACAAAACAGAGGATAGCGGAAATTTTATACTTCAAAATTTGGAAAAGTTATGGGTAAAACCACATATTGCCCCAATCTCCTGTTACTTCCCAGTCTTGCGTAGCCGCTGATCATTCCAGCAGCCCGACAAGGTATTCCTTACCGCAACCGGCAATGGTGAGAAAAAGAACGAAAACAGGCAAGCAAATCAGGCGATTCATCACGGCAACCATTTATCCTTGTTAGAGGTTGTGCCGTTACTTTATGAGATGTGGCCACTGGCGACCTTGATGGGCTTGGCAATTTGTAGAGTTTGGTAACAGGCAAGCCCCGGAGACTGACTCCGAGGCTCTTGCACAGTGCGGATTAAAACGCGCGCGCAACGATCTCTTTCATGATTTCGTTGGTTCCGCCGTAGATACGCTGAACACGTGAGTCTGCCCAGGCGCGGGCAATAGGGTATTCCCACATGTAGCCGTAGCCTCCGTGCAACTGCACGCACTCATCCATCACCCGGCACTGCAGATCCGTCGTATATTGCTTCAGCATCGCGGCGGTTGGTATGTCGAGCTTTTTCTCCAGGTGAAGCTCCAGACAGCGATCGGTGAACACCCGGGCGGCGGTGATGTCAGCCTTCATCTCAGCCATTTTGAAGCGGGTATTCTGAAATTTGATCACCGGCTTGCCGAAGGCTTTGCGCTCTTTGACATAATCAAGCGTCCACTGCCAGGCCGCTTCTGCGGCGGCGATTGCGGTAAGGCCAATCTGCAGGCGCTCTGCAGGAAGCTCCTGCATCAGTTGCATAAAGCCCTGCCCTTCCATGGAACCAAGCAGATGAGTGACCGGGACTTTTACGTCCTGGAAAAAAAGCTCGGATGTATCCTGAGCCTTCATACCGACTTTGTTCAGGTTCTGGCCTTTTTCAAAACCTTCCCACGCGGCTTCAACCAGCAACAGGCTGATGCCTTTTGCGCCTTCTTTCGGATCGGTTTTGGCAACAACGATCACCAGGTCGGCCATCTGGCCGTTAGTTATAAAGGTTTTGGAACCGTTTAAAGTGTAGTGGTCACCATTCTTTATTGCCGTGGTTTTCACACCCTGAAGATCAGAACCGGCACCCGGCTCGCTCATGGCAATTGCGGTGATAATTTCACCAGAGGCCATTTGGGGCAGGTAATGCTTTTTCTGCTCTTCCGAGCCGTACTTGAGAATGTAAGGTGCAACAATATCGGAATGCAGGGTCCAGCCGATACCGGAAAGCCCGGCCCGCGAGACCTCTTCCATCACAACCGCGCTGTAACGGAAGTCAGCGCCAACACCGCCGTATTCCTCGGGCATGGTCGGGCACAAAAAACCCAGCTCGCCGGCTTTCTGCCACAACTCACGGCTGACCTGGCCATCCTTCTCCCACTGCTCGTGGTATGGCGCAGCTTCCTGCTCAAGGAATTTCCGAACGGAATCCCGAAAACCATCAAGGTCAGCGTCAAAGAGCGTACGTGGAATCATGGTGAACCTCAGTCAGTGAACAATGTGGTAATGAACGTTCACCAAGTCTCTGCCGGCAGGCGGGCTTGCTCAATGGTTAAAACCATCAATCATGCTGGCCAAAACCATCGTTGCGATCCACTTTGGCGGTAACCCGGGCCTCGCCCCATCGGGGCATCAGATCCTGAGGCAGGCCCAGATGGTCGAGAATACGGGCGACAATAAAGTCCACAAGATCCTGCACCGACTCCGGCCTATGGTAGAACCCGGGGCTGGCCGGCATGATGACAGCGCCCATACGAGTGAGCTTCAACATGTTTTCCAGGTGCACTTCGGAGTATGGCGCTTCGCGGGGCACCAGAATCAGTTGGCGCCGCTCTTTAAGGGCTACATCGCCGGCGCGTTCGATCAGGTTGTTGCTGGCACCCGTTGCCAGCGCAGAGAGGGTTCCGGTGCTGCAAGGGCAAACCACCAGAGGTGCTTTTTCGCCAGACCCGGAAGCGGGGGGAGAAAACCAGTCTTCGCGGCCAAATACCAGCACCTGGCCGGGCTCGGCAGAGGCGTATTCAGACAAGGTTTTTTGCATGGCCGGCGGAGTTCCCGGCAGCTTCAGATCGGTTTCTGTCGCAATGACAATCTGCGCGGCCTTACTGACCATCACGTTAACCCGGCAGCCCGCAGCCACCAGACACTGCAGAAGGCGCAGGCCGTACTGGGCACCGGAGGCGCCGGTGAATGCAAGATTGACCGTTCGCGCTTTCGACAGATTATTCGTCATGGATTCCGTCATCTTTATGGTTCCCTGAGTGCCGGATCAGCCATGGATACGTTCAAGTTCTGCGATGAGCTTACCGTGAATGCCGCCAAAACCGCCGTTGCTCATGATAACAATGTGGCAGGGACTTGGCAGGCTTGCCATTACTCGGTCAGTCAGCGCCTCTGCGGTCGATTCAACACTGTGTTGTCCGGATTCCGGATTATCCGATTGCCACGCTGACACCAGCTCCGGCAACCAGTCCATGTTGTTCAGATTGGCCCAATAGACCCTGTCTGCCAAAGCCGCACTTGGCAGTAACGTATGCTGATGAACACCCTGCTTCATCGTGTTGGAACGGGGTTCGATGAGGGCAATAATCGGCTCTTCCCCCACCTGGTTGCGCAAGCCGTCCAGCGTGGTTGCTATTGCCGTAGGGTGGTGGGCAAAATCGTCGTAGACACGCACCCCGCCGATATCTGCCAGCAGTTCCATACGACGCTTTACACCAGAGAACCGGCACAGCGCGGCTACCGCATGGTCAGGCGTTACGCCCACGTGCCTTGCCGCCGCAATAGCTGCCAGAGCATTGCGAACGTTATGCATACCGGTCTGGCTCCATTTCACGACAGCAACTGGTTGCTCATGGTGGATAACCATAAACCGGCTACCATCCTCAGACAGCAGTTCGGCGCGCCAGTCGGCGACACCCTCTATCTCGCTGCCAATGGCTATATCCTGCACCGGGCTCCAGCATCCCATAGCCAGCGCTTTATCCAGGTGCGCATCCAGGCTCGGGCGGATTATCAGCCCCTGCGACGGAACCGTGCGAACCAGATGATGGAACTGACGTTCAATCGCTTCGACGTTGTCAAAGATGTCGGCGTGATCAAACTCAAGGTTGTTCAGAATCAAAGTATGAGGGCGGTAATGGATGAACTTGGAGCGCTTGTCGAAGAAGGCGCTGTCGTACTCATCGGCTTCAATGACGAAAAAATCACTGTTCCCAAGGCTGGCCGATACCGAAAAATCTTTGGGTACGCCACCCACCAGGTAACCCGGCGCAAGCCCTGCCTGATCAAGAATCCAGAGCAGCATGGCGGTGGTAGTGGTTTTACCGTGGGTGCCAGCCACAGCCATAACCCAGCGATGCCTGAGCACCTCCCGGGCCAACCACTCGGGGCCGGACATATAATCAATGTTGCGATTCAGTACCGCCTCTACCTCGGGGTTACCCCGGGACATGGCGTTGCCAATCAGCACCAGATCGGGCTTCGGCTGCAGATGCTCTGCACGGAAACCATCCATCAGGCTGATACCCTGAGCTTCTAACTGGGTACTCATGGGCGGATAAACACCCTGATCAGAACCTGTAACCGTATGGCCAAGCTCCCTTGCCAGAACAGCCAGGCTGCCCATAAATGTGCCACAAATCCCCAGGATATGAATATGCATTCGCCGACTGTCCTCTGCGTTTAAACCCGACAAGCCTCCCGTATCCACCCCACTCCGTCAAGACGTCAAGAACAAAGCCATCCGCATTTCTCGCCATGAAAATCGTCAGCATTTGGCGTATCATCTGCGCCATTATTGAAACCGCAGGAGACTCCACCCCGAGATGGCCATCAAGAACGCATTCTACGCTCAGTCTGGCGGTGTTACCGCCGTCATCAATGCCAGTGCCTGCGGGGTTATCCAGACCGCCCGCAAGCATCCGGACAAAATTGGCAAAGTCTTTGCCGGGCGCAACGGCATTCTGGGCGCACTGAACGAGGAACTGATTGATACCAGTCTCGAAAGTGATAAATCCATTCAGGAGCTGATCCACACTCCGGGCGGGGCTTTCGGCTCTTGCCGCCATAAACTGAAAAACTTTTCAGAAAACCGTCGCGAATACGAGCGTCTTATCGAGGTGTTCCGCGCCCACGATATTGGCTACTTCTTTTACAACGGTGGTGGTGACTCCCAGGATACAGCCTACAAAGTCTCACAGATGGGCGAGAAGATGGGCTACCCCATTACCTGTATTGGTGTTCCCAAAACCGTAGATAACGACCTGCCGTTTACGGACTGCTGCCCGGGTTTTGGCTCTGTCGCCAAGTACATTGCCACCTCTACACTGGAAGCCAGCCTGGATATCCAATCCATGTGCGAAACGTCCACCAAGGTGTTCATTCTCGAAGTGATGGGGCGCCACGCCGGCTGGATTGCTGCTTCTGGCGGCCTGGCTGGTCAGAGCGAAGGCGAGCCGCCCCATATTATCCTGTTCCCGGAAATTCCGTTTAACCGCGAAGCGTTTTTGGCGCGAGTTGAGTTCTGCGTGAAAGAGTATGGTTACTGCGTGGTGGTTGCCTCGGAGGGCGCTCAATACGAAGACGGCCGGTTTCTGGCAGATGCCGGAGCCAAGGATGCCTTTGGCCACACACAGCTTGGTGGCGTAGCGCCCGCACTGGCCAATATGGTCAGGCAGGCTCTTGGGTACAAATACCACTGGGCGGTTGCGGACTACCTGCAGCGCAGCGCGCGTCACATTGCTTCCGCAACCGATGTTGAGCAGGCTTACGCCGTTGGCAAGGCGGCCGTGGAAATGGCCTTGGCTGGCAAACAGGCCGTTATGCCCACCATCGTGCGCGTGCAGTCAAAGCCCTACATCTGGAAAATTGGCGAAGCCCCACTCAGTGAGGTGGCCAACCAGGAAAAGAAAATGCCGATCCATTACATCACTGATGATGGCTTCGGTATTACAAAAGACTGCCGGGATTATCTTGAGCCGCTGATCGCCGGTGAGAACTTCCCTCCGTTTGACAACGGTTTACCCCGGGTTGCGAAGCTGAAAAACACTTTGACGGAAAAGAAACTGAAAACCGACTTTCAGTTCTGAGCAATACTCCGATCGCCCACTGCATTTTGGGCCATCTGGAAAAGGCCCTGCAGCGGTTTTGCTGCAGGGCCTTTTTACATCTTCACTGCGTGGCTCAGTGAGCTTTTACCACTTCCAGTGCGCGCACGTAAGCCGAAAACTCGTCATAACCACCAAGGTACCTGTCACCCACAAGAATTTGGGGAACGGTATGGACGGGGCGGCCAATCTTGTCAGCAATGTCTGCCTTCGTCATATCATGTTCGATCATGTCGACCCAGGTATACGGCATGTTGCGAGACTCACACAGGCTCTTTGCCCGCACGCAGAACCCGCAACTTGAACGGCCGTAAATCGTTACCTGCTCCATAAAACCTCCCGAATAGTTGTCCCGGAGCGATTCCCGGGGGTGTAAAAAGGGTTGTGAAAAGGGGTGTTAAAAGTCTTTGAATCATGATGACATGTTTATGGAATATTAAAAATTGATGCTTTGAATGGCCACCATAGTACCGGATCATACGTAGAGCATTTTCGCTCACCGCAAGGAGAACTTCGTGGTTTACCTGACACTGTTTCTGACCTCTTTTGCCGCAGCCACGCTGCTGCCGGCGTATTCGGAAATACTGACAGGCACGCTGGTTGTTCAGGGATACCCTATGTTGTGGCTGTGGTTCTGGGCCACGCTTGGTAACACTCTGGGGTCTGTGGTTAACGGCGTCATTGGCAGGCAGGTGGACCGCTTCAAACACAAACGCTGGTTTCCCCTGAGTGAGGTACAGCTGCATAAAGCCAGGAACAGCTTCAACCGCTACGGCCAGTGGTCTTTGCTTCTGGGCTGGCTGCCCCTGGGCGGCGACGCGCTGACACTGGTCGGGGGAATCATGCGTGTGCCTTGGTTGAACTTCATTGTGCTCGTGGGTATCGGTAAAGGGCTGCGCTATGCCTTTGTGATCTGGCTGGTCGCTGAAGCCTCAGGCATATCGTCGCCCTCACCGTAAAGGTACTTGCGCAGCAAGGGTTCGCCATTGAACTCCGAGTAAAGCACGGCAATAAAGGTATACACCCCAATCAGTTTGCGGTTGAGAAATACAAATTCACTGGGCGGCACCCGGAAGTAGCGGCTTATGGCTGACCGAGCCGCCTGCCGGGCAACTCTCGATGGCAGATCACTTTGCTTCCAGCGGTACTGACCTTTACTGTTTATAGCGCAGTCTGGCCAGCTTTCGTGATCACTGGACAAGGGCTCCAGAACAGACATACACACCTGCCCAAACGTTTCCACCACCTCCTTCGGCCAGTCTGTACTCATGAAACGCAGTTTCACCCCTCCGTCGATCACGGCATCAAGATCATCCTCGTAAGAGGCCTTGATCATCTGGATTACCGGGTCAAGAAACTCTCTTGAGTAGGCCTGTACCGCGCCGAAGTCCAGCAGCACGATGCGATCATACTCCACGCCTTCACCGTCTTCTCCGGCAATCCGAATGCGGTAGTTTCCGAAGTTGGGGTCTGTCTGGATCTCCCCCCAAACGAACAACTCCCGGAAAAAAAGCTCCAGAGCCGCCTTGCCCAGATCGCTGCGGCGCTCAAGCGACAAGTTACGCACCAGGACAGAATTGACAGAGTGGCCATGTTCGTAAGTCGAGGCGATCACCTGGGCAGAGGAATACTCCGGCAGCACCCGGGGAACTATAAAACGTGGATCATCTACGAGCATCTGGCGAAACTTCTCCGTGGTGCGCGCTTCCAGGCGATAATCGACCTCTCTGTGCATCATCTGCCTGACTTCTTCCAGCCAGTCTTCAAACTCAGGCCCAAAACTCACCAATCGCGCCACTCTGAGCAATTGCGCCACCGCATTCAGATCGCTGTCTACAGCATCTGCAACACCGGGGTACTGAACCTTGAGCACGAGTTCCAGGCCATCGCTGCGCCGAACGGCGCGATGCACCTGCCCGAGGGAGGCTGCCCCGATTGGCTCTATATCTATATCCAGCTCTGCCAGTTGCTCGCTGCCCAGCTCTGCCTTGAGCACACGCTCTATGGCAGACCACTCAAGGGATGTGGTCTGGTCTTCCAGAGTATGCAATGCTTCAGTGACTTCTTCAGGCAGGAAATGTTCACCGTAAAGCGCCATTACCTGGCCGATTTTGACCACACTGCCTTTCAGCTTGCCCAACTCATGTACCAGAAAACGGGCCTGTTTGGAGAGCATGGCACGGTGGCGCTCATCCCGGGCTTCCTTGCTGCTGAACCAGTTGGTGGCCATGTGCGAAGCCATTCGTGTTCCTGCAAAGAGCCCTGCGCGAGTCAGGCTCAGCCGACGTTCGAAGCTGCCGGTCTTGATGCGGGAGACTGATTTACCTGGGCGTCTGGAAGACATGTATAACCTGTCTGAATCGGAGAATTTAACCACCCTGAATGAATCGCTGATTTGATCCCTTTAACGTAACAGCACCAGGCGGCTTCGACCATTATACGGACACTGTAACCACCTGACCTACCGGATTCGACCGGTATTTCCCGGCCAGGCGGCCATTGCTTATTAACCGCAGCCAGTTTATATCTGCTCCACGCATCCAGAAATGCCCTGATTACTATCAAAAGAACCCGTTCAACCTATGTCGAATACCGCACCTGATATCCCGGCCCAAGAGCAATCGCAGTTTCGGGTCAAGGGCGAAATACCCATCCCTACCCTGATTAACTGGCTGAGCATTGCCGCCGTGCCGCTACTGGCATTTTTCGCCTGGCGTTTACTCGGTCGGGGAGAAGCCCGTGCATTGCACGGTAAGCACTGGAGTGGCAATTATCAGAGGATCAGAATCTGTCGATAAGCTTCTTCAACGTTCAGATGAAGCTCTGTATCGTGCAAAAACTCTCGGGCGCAACCGTGTTTGCGCGCATCCGGATGACGCGTCCGCTTAATTCCCCCAGCCCTCACGATAACTCACTGCGATATCACCCAGACCCACAACCAGCTGGGCCGCCAGGCGCTTTTCAATATCGTCAATGGGCGCAGTGGCAACAAAATCGCTGACTTGGCACATGGCCAAGCCGGCATAGCCACAGGGATTGATCCTCCGAAAGGGTTCCATATCCATATGGACATTCAGCGCCAGGCCATGAAAGGAGCACCCACGCCGCACCCGAAGCCCGAGGGACGCGATTTTCGCGTCACCGACGTAAACGCCCGGTGCGTCGGGCCGGGGTTCGGCGGTAATGCCGAGCTCGGCCAACGTGCGAACAAGAGACTGCTCAATAACATCAACCAGCGCCCTCACCCCCATCTTGCGGCGAGACAGGTTGATCATCAGATAAACCACCAACTGCCCCGGGCCGTGGTAAGTTACCTGCCCTCCCCGGTCCACCGGAATCACCGGAATGTCGCCGGGCGCCAGAATATGCTCGGCTTTGCCCGCCTGACCCTGCGTATACACCCGCGGGTGTTCAAGGCACCAGAGCTCATCGTTTGTGCTGTCGCTTCTGTCCGCCGTGAAGCTTTTCATAGCTTCCCAGGTTTCCAGATAGGGCTGTTGCCCCAGTGACCTCACAATCAGTCCAGACATCAGGCTTACAACACCATGTGTACGCGGCCACTGGCCTTGAGGTCTTCGAACAAGGCTTTTAATTGCGGCTCGCCAGTGGCAGCAATGGTCAGGCGAATCGAGCAGAATCGCCCCTTGCTGCTGTCTTTTACGATAACGTCCGCTTCACAGACTCCTGGTGCGTGCTGCTCGATAATTTCCAGAACAACCTCCCTGAAATCCGGCGCAGAATCACCGATCACCTTGATGGCATAGTCGCAGGGAAACTCAATTTTTGGTGCTTTCGGCTCACTCATGCCGCTTCACTCCCGGGCCAGTTCGCCCTCACTAAAATAACTGAATAAAAAACAGCTTGATAGCATCCCAGATGCGTTTGAACAGGCCACCCTCGGGGACGTCTGTCAGCGCCAGCACGGGCTGGTCTATCAGCACCTCACCGTTATACGATACCTTCACACGCCCGAGCTCATCACCGGCCTGAACCGGCGCCTTGATCACCGCATCGAGATCCACGGTGGACTCCAGGCTGTCACGGGATCCGCGGGGAATGGTCACAAAAGCGTCGTCAAGCATACCAACTGAGAGCTGATCTGACTGACCGCCCCATACCTTGGCTTCTATCAGTTCCTGGCCGGCGCGGAACAACCGCTCGCTCTCGAAGTAGCGGAACCCGTAGTTCAGCATTTTCTGAATTTCCTGGGACCGCGACTGTGAACTGCTGGTGCCCATAACCGTGGCAATGAAGCGGGTATCGTTGCGTTTTGCAGATGCCACAAGGCAATACCCGGCCTCTTCCGTGTGGCCGGTTTTCAGGCCATCAACACTGTCATCGCGCCACAGCAAGCTGTTGCGGTTAGGCTGCCGGATATTGTTGTACGTAAAGTGCTTCTCCGCGTAGATCGGATAATTCTCCGGGTAGTCGTTAATAATTGCACTTGCCAGAACAGCCAGGTCATACGCGGTGGAGAAGTGATCGGAAGCAGGCAGGCCCGTGGCGTTCTGGAAGTTGGTGTCCTTCATGCCCAGCAGCTGAGCCTGCTGATTCATGATATCAACGAACGCTCCCTCACTGCCGGCAACAAACTCCGCCAGCGCAACAGATGCATCATTACCGGACTGGATAATGACGCCTTTAAGGAGATCCTCTACGGATACGCTGGTGCCTTCTTTAACAAACGTACGGGAACCTTCTGTTTTCCAGGCCTTTACGCTGATGGGGACCATGTCGGACATGTTGATCCGACCCTCGTCCAGCTCACGCTCGACAATATAGGCCGTCATCATTTTGGTCAGACTGGCCGGCGGCAGCCGCTCGTTGCTGTTCTGCTCCATAATAATGCGACCGCTTTTCGGGTCCATTAGCACGTAGGAGCTGCCAGCGATCTGCGGCGGAGACGGAATCAGCACTGTCTGGGACATGGCTTTGGTTGATACTGAAAGCATCAACACAAACGCGAGAGACGCTGAGATAAAAGAGAGCGAGCGAAAAACTGATTTTAGTGCCATGGGTCCATTCATTCGTCGTTAAGTGTGTTTTTATGTGTGGCCTGACGCTCAGTGAGAGTCGGTCATTACAATTGACTGCGAAAACCCTCGTGCTTCCAGCAGGCTCTGGGTCTTGCGCGCACTGCCTTCATCCTGAAACGGACCAACCTGTACCCGGTGAAAACGCCCGGAGGCGGTGTCTACGGAACGCACCCGCACGGGGTTATCTAGAGAGCTGTTGAGCACGCTACTGGCGCGAACCTGCAGTTTCTCTGCGGGGTCACGACTGCTGAACGAACCCAGCTGGACAAACAGGCCGCCGTTGGTATCCTGCCGATCGTTTGCGGCCACAGAATCTTCGGGCCCTGGAACGGGCTGAACAGTCGGCTGCCCATCGGGCGCAAAGGGCTGGCCAGCAATGAACATACTGCCATCAGGCTTGACCGTAATCGATGCTACCTCTACCCGGGCGGTTCCGCGCGACTGATAACCCAGTTTCTTGGCGGCCGCATAGGACAAGTCGATCAATCGATCTCCATGAAACGGCCCCCGATCGTTAACCCGAACGATCACTGTGCGGCCATTATCCAGGTTGGTCACTCTTGCGTATCCCGGAATCCTCAGGGATTTATGGGCGGCAGACATCTCATACATGTCGAAGGTCTCGCCGTTAGACGTTTTGTGGCCATGAAACTTTTCGCCATACCAGCTTGCAGTGCCGCGGGCGACATAGCCGTCGTTACTGTCCATTACGGTATAACGTTTGCTCCAAACCGTATAAGGCGATTTATTTCCAGCCCTGACCGGCGCCTGGTATACGGGTACGGCATCAGACAACCCGGATACATCAAAGTTTCCCGTGGGCGCTCTGTCCTGGGTAATCGTATAACGCGATGAATGATCGGTTCCGGCCGGCGCCGATGCCGGAGACGATGCGCAACCGGCCAGTACCGAGACTGCCGATACCATCAGCCATAAATGTAAATAATTTGATACCACTGTCGGGACGTCCTCTGAAATACGTGCCGCCAGATACATGAAACATCGCGACACATACCATTGTAACGGGTTCGCTATACGTATCACCATTACCGGCCTGACATCAGGCCGTGATCATCCTGCGATGGGTGTGTATGGACATCAGTATGCCAAAGGCCGCCATCAGCGTGACGGTTGAGGTACCGCCGTAGGAAACCAGTGGCAAGGGCACCCCGACAACAGGCAGCAGCCCGCTCACCATGCCGACATTTACAAACACATAAATGAAAAAAGTCATGGTCAGTGCGCCGGCTACCAGCCTGCTGAATGAATCCTGAGCGGTGGCCGCAATAAAGAGACATCGAAGAATAATCAGAAAGTACACGCTGAGCAGCACCAGAATACCGATAAACCCGAACTCTTCCGCCAATACAGCTACGATAAAATCCGTATGGCTTTCAGGAAGAAATTCAAGATGCGACTGGGTGCCTTGAAGCCACCCCTTGCCATCAAAACCACCGGAGCCAATGGCAGTTTTGGACTGGATAATGTTCCAGCCAGCACCCAATGGATCACTTTGGGGGTCAAGCATTGTCAGCACACGCTGCTTTTGATAGTCCCGCATTCCAAAAAACCACATTACCGGCGCTGCGACGGAAACCATCACAAAAAAGGCACTGATCAGCTTCCAGCTCATGCCCGCAAAAAACACTACGAACAATCCGGCCATACCCACCAGAAGCGACGTTCCGAGATCCGGCTGTTTCACAATCAGGACCATGGGGAGCAGCACAATCGCCAGACCCACACCGATGCGGGACAGCCTCGGCGGCAAAAAATGCCGCGACAGATACCAGGCAGCCATCATGGGTACGGCCAGTTTCATAAACTCTGACGGCTGAAACCGTGGCAGCCCAGGCAGCGCCAACCAGCGCTGCGCACCTTTAGCGCCAACACCAACAAACAATACAGCGATCAAACCGAGCAGACCCAGACCATACAGCCAGGGCGCCCAGCGCCGGAATACAGAGGGATCGAGCTGGGCGAAAACCAGCATCACCATGAAGGCAACGCCGAAACGCAGACCTTGTGCCTTAACCACATCAAAATTGCGGTCGGCGCCACTGTAAAGTACAAACAATCCGCCAGAGACCAGCGCGAGAAGCAGGAAAAGCAGAATAGGATCCAGGTGCAGGGCCGACCACAGTCCTCTCGGGCGACCGAGGGGGTTGCTGGCAGTTGAACTGAACACTTCCCGGGTGGCCATCAGCGCGCCTCGTTCTCAAAATCGGTTTTGCTGACCAGCGCGCCGTCGCCAGTCGCAGAAAATTCCAGTAACCAGGCGTCGAAAAGGGCCCGGGCAACAGGAGCTGCGGTACTGCTGCCGCCGCCTCCGTTCTCAACAATCACCGCAACGGCGATCTGCGGGTTCTCCAAAGGCGCAAAGCCGACAAACAGGGCGTGGTCGCGCAACCGCTCCCGAATCTCTTCAGCATCGTATTCTTCATCTTCTGCAAGGCTGAATACCTGGGCCGTGCCGGTTTTCCCGGCCATTCGATAAGTCGCGCCCCGGGCAGCGGCACGTGCGGTGCCCTTCACGCCATGCATCACTTCGGCCATGGCATCTGCAATAAACTCCCAGTTGCTGGGATCTTTAAGCTTCAGAGGCTCGTGAGTTTCGTTCGGCAAAAATTCATCTGGCGTGCGGTCTCCCTGAATATCTTTCAGCAGTCGCGGCTCAACCCACTCTCCCCGATTGGCGATCAGCGCTGTCGCCGTGGCGAGCTGCAGTGGCGTAGACAGCATAAAACCCTGACCGATCCCGAGATTAACGGTGTCGCCGGGGTACCAGGGTTCGTTCCGCGTTGCCCTCTTCCAGTCCGGAGACGGCAGAAGGCCACTCAAGGCCCCGGACACATCCAGAGTTGCATCTTCGCCAAACCCGAAGTGGGCCAGATAGTTGACCATGGTGTCCACGCCCATTTCCACAGCCGCTTCGTAAAAATAGACATCACATGACTGCGTCATTGCATAGGTCAGGTCAACCCAACCGTGCCCCCCTCGCTTCCAGTCCCTCCAACGGCGACCCGCAGAGTTGATCTGAAAGTGGCCGGGGTCCCAAATGGTGTAGTCCCTGGTTACGGCACCACTATCAAGCGCCGCTATGGCCAGCATGGGCTTGAGCGTGGAGCCCGGGGGGTACTGCCCCCGCAAGGCCCGATTAAAAAGAGGCTTGTCTTTACTCTCACTTAATTCGCGGTAGTCCGGCACGCTGATGCCGGTCACAAATTTGTTGGCATCAAAACCCGGAACGCTGGCAAGGGCGAGTATCCCACCTGTGGCAGGCTCAATGGCGACGATGGCACCCCGGCGCCCATCGAGTAACTCGTGCGCCCGGTTCTGCAGGCGCAGGTCGATGTGTAGTTGCAGATCTTCACCCGGCACCGGGTTTTCCCGCTCGAGAACTCTCAAGGTACGGCCCCGCGCGTTGGTTTCTACGTGTTGGTAACCGACCTTTCCATGCAACAGCTCTTCATAAAACCGTTCAACACCGGATTTACCGATGTAGTTGGTACCCGCGTAGTTGACCGGATCGATCCGCTGCAACTCATCACGGTTAATACGGCCGACAAACCCCAGCGCGTGCGCTGTCAGCTCGCTGTGGGGATAATAGCGGACCAGCTCTGCTTCCACTTCCACACCGGGCAATTCGTGCCGGTGCACAGCCAGCCGCGCAATCTCGTCTTCGGTGAGATCATAGCGCAGCGGAATCTCCTGGAAGGGCCGCCGGGGCTCGCGAAGACGGCGCTGAAAACGCTCCATATCTTCTTCGGAAACATCGAGAATGCTAGCCAGCTGCTCCAGCGTCGCATCCATGCCGCTAACCCGCTCAGGCACAACGGTCACACTGAACACCGGGCGATTTTCCGCCAGCAACACTTGGTTCCGATCGTAAACCAACCCGCGCGGAGGCGGCACAGACTGTACCTGAACCCGGTTTTTATCAGAGAGAGTGGTGTAAATGTCGTGTTCTACTACTTGAAGCTGGTACATCCGCGCGATTAGCCCTGCCATAAGCAGAAACACAATCACCAGCATAACGACAGCGCGACGCTGGAATAGCCTGCGCTCGGCAGCAGTGTCCTTGAATTCACCCCACGGCATGGATGTTTCCTAGGCCCGGTGGTACGGGTGGTTGCGGGTAATCGACCAGGCTCTGTAAAGCTGCTCCGCCAAAAGGATACGCACCAGAGGATGGGGCAAAGTAAGAGGAGAAAGTGACCACTGCTGGTCAGCGCGTTGGCGGCAAGGTTCGGCCAGACCGTCTGGCCCGCCTACGAGAAAGCTCACGTCACGGCCGTCCTGCTGCCAGCTTTCGAGCTGACTCGCCAGCTTTTCAGTAGACCAGGGACGACCATTAACCTCAAGCGCCACAACTCTGTCCTTGGGACCTGCGGCGGCCAGCACTGCCTCGCTTTCGCGCTGCATGAGCCTCGGGATATCAGGATTTTTACCACGATGGGGCATGGCAATTTCTACCAGATCAAGAGGCATTTCCGGAGGCATACGACGCGCGTAATCGTCGTAGCCTTTACTGACCCAGTCGGGCATTTTCTGCCCCACACAGATCAAACGCAACCGCACGGTTACTCGCTGCCCGCAGCACCGACATCCGGTGCATCGCGCCAGAAGCGCTCCAGATCGTAAAACTCACGGGCCGCCGGCAACATTACATGAACAATAACGTCTCCCATGTCCACAAGAATCCAGTCGCTGCCGCCACTGCCTTCCACATTGCCGACACGAACGCCTTGCTCTTTTGCATCAATAACAACGGAGTCCGCGAGGGATTTAACGTGGCGATTGGATGTTCCGGATGCCAGAACCATGAAGTCGGTAACGCTGGTACGATCCCGCACATCAATAACGCTGATGTCTTTTGCTTTTACATCTTCAAGTGCGTTCACTATCAGATCTTTGAGTTGCTCTGCCTGCATAATTACCCTGTTGTCCGGGTGCCGGCCGGAATGGCCACCCGAAAAGTCATATTCGAACGCGATTGTAACACTAAAAGTTCGTCACAGGGCATGCCCCATAAAGCCCCATACGCTGAATCTCCGCCAAGACCGCCTCGGGCATCAGATAACGGGGTGACCGGCCGCTGCCAATACGCTCGCGAATGCCAGTTGCGGAGATATCAAGCCAGGGCGGGTCCAGCTCAAGAATCAGGCCTGAAGCCTGGCCAGAAAGGGGCCCTGCACCGCCTACTTCACTTTCAATTCCACGTTCTGCCACCAGGCGCGCAGGCTCGCCTTGCGGATCCAGCGCGGTACCGGGACGGCGCACAACAATTATGTGCGCGAGGCCGGGAATCTGTTGCCACTCCTTCCAGCGGTCGAAACCCGCAAACGCGTCCGTACCTACCACCATCACCAGCGGCACATCTGCACCCAGTTCGTTGCGCAGTTGGCGCAGCGTATCCGCTGTATAAGACGCGCCTTCACGGCGCAGTTCGCGGTCATCAATGCGCAGGCGAGCTTCACCGGCAATCGCCAGCTCCAGCAAGCGCAGCCGCTGCGCAGCCGTTGCTCCAGTCTCACCACGGTGAGGTGGAACATGGCAAGGCACCAGACTGACCGGTACGTTTCCGAGCCGTTCGCTAACCTCCAGCGCAAGGCGCAGATGGCCATGATGCACCGGGTCAAACGTTCCGCCATAAATCACATGCATCGACATCAAGCCCGAACGTGTCCATCGCCAAATACTACGTATTTCTGCGAGGTCAGCCCCTCGAGCCCGACCGGGCCGCGGGCGTGTATTTTATCAGTAGAGATACCAATCTCGGCGCCAAGCCCATACTCGAAGCCGTCCGCAAAGCGGGTCGATGCGTTGACCATGACCGAGCTCGAATCAACCTCGGTAATGAAGCGTCTGGCTCGGGTGTAGTTTTCTGTGATGATGCTGTCGGTATGCCGGGAACTGTAACGATTGATGTGTTCGATGGCTCCATCCAGCCCGTCAACCACGCGAATAGCCAGCACTGGCGCCAGGTATTCTTCCTCCCAGTCCGCTTCCGTGGCAGCGTTTATATCGGCGAGGATTTCCCGGGTTTGCTCGCAGCCACGCAGCTCAACACCTTTTTCGATAAAAGCCGGCCCCAACAGCGCCAGCATGTCAGCCGCAATTTCCTTGTCCACCAGAAGGGTTTCCATGGTATTGCAGGTGCCGTATCGGTGGGTTTTGGAATTCACGGCAACGTTCAATGCCTTTTCAGGATCGGCATGGCTGTCGATATAAACATGGCATACGCCATCAAGATGCTTGATAACGGGTACCCGCGCGTCCCGGCTGATTCGTTCGATCAGCCCCTTGCCGCCTCTGGGAACAATCACATCTACGTATTCCGGCATGGTAATCAGTTCGCCGACGGCAGCCCGGTCAGTGGTTTTGACAACCTGCACAGCCGATTCCGGCAAGCCTGCGTCAGCCAGGCCTCGTGCCAGACACAAAGCAATAGCCTGATTGGAATGAATAGACTCGGAGCCACCGCGCAAGATCGTTGCGTTGCCGGACTTGATGCAGAGGCTTGCAGCCTCAACGGTCACATTGGGACGGGATTCATAGATGATGCCTATAACCCCCAGGGGCACGCGCATTTTTCCTACCTGAATTCCGGAGGGGCGATAGGTCATATCGGTAATTGCTCCGATGGGGTCGGGCAAAGACGCTACCTGGCGAAGCCCTTCAATCATCGTATCAACACGCTCAGGTGTAAGCTCGAGCCGGTCCAGCATGGCGGCATCCAACCCGCTTTCCTTCCCGCTGGCAAGATCGCGGGCATTTGCCGTGGCCAGCTCACTGCGGGCAGCATCCAGCGCTTCGGCGGTGGCCAGCAGCGCGCGGTTCCGAGTCTCGGTCGTAGAGCGGGCTACGAGCGTTGCCGCTGCACGGGCTTGCTGACCGACCTCGGTCATATAGGCTGCAATATCCATCCCTTTACCTTATGTGTTTTCAGTCAGAATTCAGGATTAAGAGGCTAACTTTACCTTTCCGGTTTCAAGTACGCACCCCAAACAGATATTATACCGCTGCGGTACAATGGGAACCCCCGAAAAGGACGAATACCATGGCCCAAACGGCCGAAAATTTTTTGCTGAACCGGTTATCACGCGCCAGCCTTGCCTTTTTCCTGGTTGTCTCCGCTCTGTGCGCCGTGCTTGGTGAGCCGCTCACCGCAGCCAGCGCCGCAGCTGTCGCCGGTATCATTGTAAGCGGTCGCAGCTTCCATCCGGGGCGCGGAGCCCGCCCTTGGCCAGCCGTCCAGAAACTGTTTTTCGCAGCGTTGATACTATTGCTGATGACCAGCTTCTGGACAGGCCCCTGGGCACTCAGCCACTGGCTTTACGGGCTCGTGCTGGTTGCATTTGCACTGGTACCGCGCGGAATCGCAACCCTGGTAACCGTATTCATGGTGATTCTGGCCCTGGCCGCCGCTCACTGGGCAGAAGGCATTGCAGATCGCCACCAGATGATCAGTGCGTTTTTGCTAACCATTCTTCTTTCAGCCGTGCTGATATTTCTGCGCGAATACAAAACCCGCCAGTTGGCGCCCCTGAGGCGTACAGACGAACTTACTCAGGCCGCCAGCCGCGAATATCTTTCTGCAGACTTGCATAAGGAAATCCAGCGCAGCGAGCGCGAAGGAACGGACATGTCCATCATCATGATCGGTCTCGACGCACATGCCAGTGACAATGACCCGGACGAAGATATCCGCTCGATCCTTCCCAGAATCGGCCGGTTTCTGCACTCCCAGATCCGGGATTTTGACACCTATTACCGGGCGGCAGACCTGCAGTTTCTGGTTATTTTACCGGGCATAGCCACCCATGAAGCCATCGCCCAGGCTGAAACTATCCGTAAAGGGCTTTGCACACTACTCGAATCCCACGGCTTGAACCTGACCATCAGCACCGGCATCGCCGGGCTGAATATTGGCGATGATGCCGATAGCCTCCAGCAAAGCGCCGCCAACGCACTGCGCCGCGCTCAACAACAAGGAGGCAACCGGACTCAGGCCTACAGCGCCTGGACACCAACCACTCCCCCAATCCAGCCCCGTGCGGAAGGATCTGCGCCATGACAGAAACCCGGCTGAGAACCTGGACACACGGCGTTAGCTACGGCCTTGCCACCCTGTTTATTTTTACATTGGCCCTGCAAAACCTTCGCTATGGTTTTTACGAGCTTTTCTACCTGGCTACCGGCATGGCCATACTGACGCTTGCGGGCGTGGCTTATACGCTCCTGAGCCGTCGGCACCAACTTTCCGCACCCGGCCACCTGGTTATTCTCTCCGGCCTGAACAGCGGCCTTCTGGCGGCCATGCTAACAATGAACAGCACCGGCATTACGCACTGGGCCATGCCACTACTGGTGCTTAATTTGCTGATCCTGCCGCTCCGGCATGCGCTTATGTTGTCGCTGCTTCTGCTTACACCCATGGCAATACTGTTGTTCGCCAAGCAACCCTCCGCAGATGCCATCACGGCCGTCAGTGGTCTGCTCATTGTTCTGACTGTCGCGGCACTTTATATATGGCACTACGATCACATGGCACAGTCTGCCGAAGATCTTGCCATTACCGATCCGGTAACGGGGGCTCACAACGCGCGCTTTCTCGACGAGACATTGCAGAAAGAAATCAGTCGTGCAATTGCCACCGGTCACACGCTCTCCGTGATCAACCTGACCATCGATTATGCCGACGAGGCGGCCGACCTCCACGGCAAACCTGGCATACAGGGGTTGTTTTGCAACATGACCCAGCACCTGTTTGGCGTGATTCGTGCCGGAGACACACTGTATACGCTGAACGATTCGGAGTTCTTTCTGATCCTGCCATTCACCCCGGAGGAAGGCGTGCGCGTGATTGCTGAACGTATCAGGCGCACCATTTCCGAAAACCACTGGCCGGTGATCGGCAAGGCGACAGTAAGCCTGGGCTGCACAACGCGGGGCAGCGGTGACACGCGCACTGATATTATGCGCAACCGTGCGCATCAGGCCATGCTTGAAGCCCGTCGGCGTGGCGCGGACTCGGCCTGGTTCAGCCCGGGAGAGACACTCGGTTCATGAGCGGCGACTGGCTTACGGACCTGACTGCGTGGCTGAGCGCCAACTCGGGATGGTTATCGCTGGCGTTGTTCGGAACCGCATTTATTGAGTCCCTGGCAATTGCGGGCATTCTTGTGCCGGGCGTAGCGTTTCTGTTCACCTTTGCCGCCATGGCGGCCCAGATAGGCATGCCGCTGATGCCTGTGCTGGCGTGGGCTGGCCTGGGTGCAATCGCCGGGGACACAGTGAGTTTTGCGATCGGCAGGCTTTTTCAGGGCCGGCTGACCAGCGTGTGGCCACTGAGCCGTTACCCCAAGCTGATCCACAAAGGCGAGCGCTTCTTTTATAGCCACGGAGGTAAAAGCGTTATTATCGGGCGTTTCGTAGGGCCCGTACGCCCGGTAATACCCTTGATTGCCGGTGCACTTCTGATGCCCTGGCGTCGTTTCCTGGTATTCAACATCGGGTCAGCCATTGGCTGGGCGCCTGTCTATGTTCTGCCAGGATTTCTGGTGGGCAGCGCGATGGCGAGTGATGTTCAGCCTCCAGCACACGTTTATCTGGTTACCGGTATCAGCATCGCAATACTGGCACTGATCTATCTGATCATTTTTCGATTCCAGCTTGGCCTTGGCGACCACAGCCGCCTCTACCTCTGGCTTAAGCGACAAATGGCTCAGTATGAGACCACTCATCGTTTCTGGCGCCTTTACACCAACGAGCGACCTGCACAAGAGGGGGAATTTCCGCTGGCCTCGTTAATGCTTGCCCTGGGTGCACTTGCGCTGTTTATACTCTGGGGCCAGCTGGCAACCATGACGGACGTGATTGTCCCTTTCGATCAACTGGCCCTGCAGTGGTTCAGCGACTTGCGCCAACCGTTATTTGACGCGCCTGCTCTTGTCGCCACGCTTCTGGGCGACCCTCCTGTGCTCATTGCTGCAGCGGTGCTGGCATGCCTGGCATTGGCATTCCGGGGGCACTACGCCGCTGCCGCTCACGTTCTGCTGGCTGCCATGATGACCATTGTGTTGGTTTGGGGCTTGAAAGCAACCTTTGGCGTTGATCGGCCGGATCAGATTGTAAACCCACCATCATCAGGTGCGTTTCCCAGCGGCCATACAACAGGCATTACGGTGTTTGTCACGCTACTGGCCAGTTTTGTGGCTGCTGAGACTCGCAATCGCAAGCGTTGGCGGACCTACATTTTGTTCTCGCTGCCACTGATTCCCGTAGCCCTCAGCCGGCTTTATCTGGGCGTACACTGGTTCAGCGATATTGTAGGGGGGTTATTACTGGGATTGGCGATCACCGGCGCAACAAGAGCCAGCTTCAGCAGGTTCGACAGGGTTCCTATCGCTCCGGATACCGTAACCATCTCGGCAGCACTTACCTGGCTAGTAATCTACGGATGCTACATCTGGCTCTCGTGGCCAGATGCCATACTGCACTACGCACCGGCATCCTGAAACCATCAGCCCTCTTCGAGGGCCTCAAGCAATCCCTGCAAGCGGTTCAACCGCTCCAAAGGATCCTGTATCTCTATGAGATGCTGTTTTTCCTGTTTGTCCAGGGGGAGTAGTTCAGTCAGCCGCCAGCCGACATCCCGGGCATCCTCATAATTCACGCTCATCCCCAGGTCCCGGATAACCGGGTGTCGGAAAAGCGCACGCAAAACCGATGGCAGCTCATGAAAAGCGACAGGAATGCTGCCCGGAGCTTCTGCCGGAAGAAACTCCATCTCACAGAGATTCAAACCGTCATCCTGCTGCCAGGAGCGGGCAATGGACACTTTGGCTTCGCCCTCCACGGTAATTCCCAGCAACCCATTTTCGAGCTGCTGAAAATCAATAATGCGCACGTATGTGCCAGTCTCGTAAAAAGACGCCACCCGACCGGCCTCAGCGCCATCACGCAACAAGGTTATGACAAAACCCTCATCACTCTTCAGGCAGCGGGTCAGCATATCGATATAGCGTGGTTCGAACAGCTGCAGTGGTATCCTGCCACCGGGCAACACAACCGAATTGAGCGGAAAGACCGGAACCTTCATCGAATAGCCAGCAACTGTTGAACTTCATCCATCCGCGCCCGTGCTTCTGTCAGAAGTTCCAGGCTCCGTGAGGCGTTGAGCTCAAGATTACCAAGCCTGCGATAGGCCGGCACCTCATCGAATGACGGCAAACCTTCATTCTGACTGGAGCCAATCATGGCGTGAAGTTGCGCCACAATCACAACATCCACCAACTGCGGCTCCGGCTCCCGGCTCTCATAACCCCACTCTTCGGCATACCGCACGGCATCGACGAAAGGCGGCGGGAACGACCAGCTTTCCAGAACCGCGGTACCGACATCAGCCCGCAGTTCACTGATGGCATTCTGTAGATTTGTGTCGTCGGCAAACAGGTTTACGTGGTGCTCCGCTTGCACCAGAACCGGAACTACGCCTATGTCATGAAGCAGACCCGCCAGCAACGCTTCTTCGGGGTTCAGACGGGTAGCGTGGTCCGCCAGCACCCAGCAAAGTGCCGCCACTTCGCGAGAATGTCGCCAGAGTTTTTCTATTTCCTGCTGCAGCGACGGGTGTCGGCTTTTGAACACTTCCCGCATGGAGAACACAGTTACAAGCTGGCGAGTCGTCCTCATACCCAGCCGAACAACCGATTCGCGAACATTGCGCACATCGCTGAAACCACGGTAAAGCGGGCTATTACAGGCCCGCACCAGCTTGGCTGCCATGGCCGGGTCCGCCGACACAGCGCTGGCCACCTGGTCGGCCGTCGTATCGTCTCGATCCACCATGCGGCGCACTTTCCACGCTACATCGGGAACACTGGGTAGTTTGAGCTGGTTCGAGCGGAGTTCAGCATAGAATTCCATCAGGAGGTGGTGCTCTTCACTCTCACCGCTGTCGTGGCTTTCGCCTGAGTCCATCTCGACCTGGGCAACCGGGGCTGCCCGAAGAAGCTGATTGAGAACATCCTGTTCCACCACAAGAAATTCGCACGGTTTTACCGCCGTCACTTCGTACATTCTTGGCTGCAGCCTGGCGATGGGGTTCAGGGCTTTATCGGTTTTGGCTTCGATAACCGTTTTGCGCCCATCGACTGATTCCAGCTCGACCTTGCCGGTTACCAGGAAATAGTCCAGACCATCACGCACACCGCGCTCCAGTACCCGCTGGCCCGGACCATGAGATCTGCGTTCGGCGCGACTGGCTAGCAATACCAACTGGTCATCGGTCAACCGGTTCAGCGGCTGAAATTCTTTCAGACGACGAAGCGGCAGGCTTTCCTTGCTAGCCATAGGCAATCTCCTGAGTGAGCTCAAGGCGGGGAGTTGATTTGTGATATCTGTTAATCATTGTAACCATGGAGCAGGAAAACAACCATGCGCCGGGAGCCTAATCTGGTAGACTTTGTCATTTAATCAACGCTATTACCAAGTATTCCTACAGAGAGACCAGAGTACCATGCCTCAGTATCGTTCGCGGACTTCCACCGCAGGCCGCAATATGGCCGGCGCCCGCGCCCTCTGGCGCGCCACCGGTATGAAAGACGATGATTTCGGCAAGCCGATTATTGCCGTTGTTAACTCCTTTACCCAGTTTGTACCCGGACACGTCCACCTCAAGGATCTGGGGCAGCTTGTATGCCGCGAAATCGAGGCAGCCGGCGGCGTTGCCAAGGAATTCAACACCATCGCGGTGGATGACGGCATCGCAATGGGCCACGATGGCATGCTTTACTCCCTGCCTTCACGGGAACTCATTGCTGATTCTGTCGAGTATATGGTGAATGCCCACTGCGCCGACGCGATGGTGTGCATATCCAACTGCGACAAAATCACACCGGGCATGCTGATGGCCGCAATGCGCCTGAATATTCCCGCTATTTTCGTTTCCGGCGGCCCGATGGAAGCCGGCAAAACCAAGCTATCAGAGCACAAACTTGACCTGGTCGATGCCATGGTCATAGCCGCAGATCCGACTGCCGATGATGAAATGGTAGCGGAATACGAACGCAGTGCCTGCCCAACCTGTGGTTCATGCTCCGGCATGTTTACCGCCAACTCCATGAACTGCCTGGCCGAAGCCATAGGCCTGGCGCTCCCCGGCAACGGATCCATGCTGGCGACCCATGCCGACCGGGAGCAATTGTTCCTGAAAGCAGGTCGCCAGATTGTGGCGAATGCAAAGCGTTATTACGAACAGGACGACGCGAGTGTTCTGCCTCGGAGCATCGCCTCCATGGCAGCGTTCGAAAACGCCATGATTATGGATATCGCCATGGGCGGATCCACTAACACCATTCTTCACCTGCTGGCAGCAGCTCAGGAAGGCGGAGTTCCGTTCACTCTGAACGAGATTGATCAGCTTTCCCGCCGCGTGCCCCAGTTGTGCAAAGTAGCCCCAAACTCTCCCAAGTATCACATGGAAGACGTGCATCGCGCCGGCGGTATTATGGGAATCATGGGAGAGCTGGAACGTGGCGGCCTGATCAATACCGATCTGCCCACGGTACACAGCAAAACCATGAAAGAAGCTCTGGAGACCTGGGATATCATGCGCTCTCCGCCCCCAGAGGTTGTTGAATTCTATAAAGCCGGGCCGGCGGGCATTCCGACCCAAACGGCCTTCAGCCAGAGTACCCGCTGGCCAAGCCTGGACGGCGACCGCGAGACAGGCTGCATCCGCTCTGCCGAGCACGCCTACAGCTCCGAGGGCGGCCTTGCCGTTCTGTATGGCAACATCGCTGTCGACGGCTGTGTGGTAAAAACTGCCGGTGTGGATGAAAGTATTTTCGTATTCGAAGGCAAAGCCAGGGTATTTGAAAGCCAGGATGCCGCTGTCGCCGGCATTCTGGATGACCAGGTCAAGCCCGGCGACGTGGTGATTATCCGCTACGAAGGCCCCAAGGGTGGCCCTGGTATGCAGGAAATGCTTTACCCCACCAGCTATCTCAAATCCAAAGGATTGGGCGCAGCCTGCGCACTGCTGACCGACGGCCGCTTCTCGGGCGGAACCTCGGGGCTTTCTATCGGTCACGCTTCACCTGAAGCTGCAGCCGGTGGCGCTATCGGGCTTATCGAAAACGGTGATCCGATCCTTATCGATATTCCCAAGCGATCCATCAATGTGCAGTTGGATCAACAGGAGCTCGATCGTCGCCGCGAAGCCCGGGACGCGAAAGGCTGGAAACCCGAATTACCCAGAGCGCGTGCGGTATCATCTGCGCTGAAAGCCTACGCCCTGCTGGCAACCAGCGCTGACAAAGGTGCAGTAAGGGATCTGGAGAAGCTCGGCTGATTCAGGCTCTGGTACAAAAAAGCCCGCACAGATGATCTGTGCGGGCTTTTTTGTATTGCGTTCTGGACAGCTGCAAAACCGAGAAGAGTGCCCCGATCAGAACAGGGTCCAGCCACCGTCTTCTTCTTCCTCAATAGCGTCGTCTTCGACAGACTCGGGGTTGCTGGCCTCTGCAGGCTGGGACACTACCGGCCTGGAAGCTGTTGCGGCTGACGCAACCTGAACACTGATCATGCCCAGCGCTTTTTTGGTCGCCTCATCCAGAATTCCGCTCGCCTGAAGCCCGTTGTCCTTCTGAAAGCGGGACACTTCAGACCGGGTGGCATCATCCATTCTGGAATTGACATTCGTAATATCGTACCCGGCGCCATATAGGGCATTCTTCAGCGCAACCGTTTCATCGGCGAATGCTGTGGGCGCGAAACTCAACATTGCAGCTGTGCCTGCTGCAAGCGCAAAGCGACCCATGCGGGTGGTCGCGTTTTTAATGATACTCACCTGCTTTACTCCTGATATCTCAGCGATATCCGTTTCTTTCTTGTTGTGTGGTGCCAATCTCCACGGGCTGGGGCTAACCGAAAAAATCCTAACATACTTTTGTCTCATGTCGCCTTAACCGACATCACAGCCTTGACCTCTGAGACTCCTCGCTGAATTCCCGGATGAAGATCCCCCAGAACGCCATGAACAATGCGGCGACCAGCGGGCCCATCACAAAACCGTTAATACCAAACATGGCAAGGCCGCCCAAAGTGGAAAGCAGCACAATGTAATCAGGGAGTTTTGTATCCCGCCCGACCAGAATCGGTCGTAAAACGTTATCGGCAAGCCCTATCACTACCACACCGAATATCGTAAGCACTATGGACTCAAAGACATCACCCACGGCAGCCAGATAAATCGCAGCTGGCACCCAAACCAGCGCGGCGCCCACAGCAGGCAACAGCGAGAATATGGCCATGACCACACCCCACAACAACGCCCCGCCAATACCCAGAATCCAGAAGATAATGCCTCCCAAGGCCCCCTGAATGATGGCTATCAGCAGATTGCCTTTGACCGTTGCACGGGTTACTTCTGCAAACTTGGCAAACAGCAATCGTTCGCGCTCATCTCCCAGGGGAAGTGCACGAATCAACAGTTCAACCAGCTTTCTGCCGTCGCGCAGCAGGAAGAAGGCCAGGTACACCATAAGCCCCAGCCCGAGGAAAAACTGGAAGGTGTTCTGGCCTATACCCAGAGCCTGCTTGGCCAGGAACTGGCTACCACCCACGAACACGCTGACCACGCGATCACGGATTTCACTGAAGCTGACATCAAACTGCGCCAGAAGTGACTGAATAGCCGGGAAGGACTGGTTTACCTGATCAATATACTCACCGGGCTTTATTTCTCCGTCCTGAATCTGCTGATAAATCCCCAACCCTTCAGCCGCCAGGGACGTCACCAGAACCAACACTGGAATCACCACAATTAACATGCAAACCGTTAACGTAATCAACGCATTCACGTTTGGTCGGTCACCGAGCCGGCGCACCAGGAACATCTGAAACGGATGAAAAATCAGCGCGATAGCTATTGCCCAGAAGATGGGTCCGAAAAAAGGCTTCATGAGAAGCACGAAAGCCAGGGATACCCCGACCAACATGGCAAGAAAGGTTCGTGTCTCAAGTTTTGCGTACATAATTCCGTTTTATCCCAGTCAGGTTCAGGCGCGCATTAGCCTACCACGACCAAATGGCCACTGGCGCCTGCTTCAGGTTATAGTGAAACGTTGTTGGTCAGCTATTAAACAGGTCACGGCATTGGAACTGGAAATCTTTACCACGGAAACTGCTCTGGATGCTGCGACGGAACTGCGCCGGGTGTTGGCCGCCAGAACCCATCGCCGGAAGGTTCTGGGCCAGGAGGTTCTGGTGCCGGGCCAACTGGGCGAGGCTCTGCAACTGCCGCGCATTATTAATCGCCTGCAAAGCAAACAACAGCGTTTTCGGGAACAGGGGCTGGACGATTTTCAGGAGCTCTGGCCCACGCTGTCAGTGACCACACGCGAGAAGGTACTCAACGCTATCGGCTGGTACGACCCGAAAGATCTGAACTGGGAAGACAAGCGTTCCAACCGGCGGCCAATAATTGATCCTGACAACGCCTGATTCAAAGCCACAACGCTCTGTTACGCAACTCAAACACATGAAATCGCTAAGTGACTTATCCTGAGCTCGCAACCAATCAGTCAGGACAGTCGATGGCATGCGTATTCTGAGAACGGATGAAGACCGCTTCGCTGGTCTCCCGGACTACCCTTTTATTCCTCACTATCTGGATGTCGAGCCTGGCCTCCGGATGCACTATGTCGACGAGGGCCCAGCCGCAGCGTCGCCCGTTCTTATGCTTCACGGAGAGCCCTCCTGGTCGTACCTGTACCGCCACATGATTCCTCTGGTCGCTGATGCCGGCCACCGGGTACTGGCACCGGATCTTGTAGGCTTTGGCAAGTCTGACAAACCGGCAGATATAGATGACTACAGTTATGACCGCCACATGGCATGGCTGACTCATTGGCTGGAAGCTTTGGATCTCAGGAATATCACACTGGTATGCCAGAACTGGGGCTCGCTGCTAGGTCTTAGACTTGCCGCTGAACTTCCTGGCAGGTTCCAACGGATCATCGTCGGCAATGGCATGCTGCCAACCGGCGATACCCGCGCGCCTGCGGTATTCAGCGTATGGAAGGCGTTTGCTACACACAGTCCCTGGTTTCCCGTTGGCCGCATTGTGCAACTGGGCACCGAACGGACGCTCAACAAACACGAGCTGGCGGCCTACGAGGCACCTTTCCCCTCAACGGAATACAAAGCAGGCGCACGAGCATTCCCCAAACTGGTGCCTATCTCGCCTGAAGACCCGGCAAGCGAAGCCAACAAGGCCGCATGGAAAGTCCTGGAAAAATGGCGCAAGCCTTTTATTACCTGCTTCAGCAGCGGCGACTCCATAACCCGCGGGGGAGACCGCCACATGCAGCGCCGTATCCCCGGTGCACTCGGGCAGCCCCACATTATCCTGCGGGGCGGGCACTTCCTGCAGGAAGATTCCCCCGAAGACTTTGCGCGGATCATTATTGACGCGCTAAAAGCAGAAATGGCGGCCTGAGCCGCCATTTCTTCGAGGAGTCCCTGAAACCGTTAACCAAATACAGCAGCGGTCTGGCGACTGACCGCCAGCAAATCTCCTCGCGGCGTCCAGATTCGGGCATCGAAATGACAATAGCCATCCCCTGCCTGATCAATCGTCGCCTTGTACAGGAGCCAGTCATCAGCCTCCAGAGCGGGCCTTGGGTGGATGATATCAAACGCCCAGGACAGCGAACTGGCCGGCACACGCGATTTGAAATGCTGGATGATTGGCGCAGGCCAGGCGTCAATCAACGCCACAATGTGGGCATCGGTCAAAACGTCGGGCACTTCCCGGAACCGCATCCATCCACCCATTTCACGACCGCTTCCACCCGAGAACGGCAGACTTCCGTATGCCCAGCGCATCTCAATATGACCAATAAACCCCGGGGTCACACCTTCAATAAACGGCAGCCCCTGGCACTGATCGATTGGCTTTGCGTACGGGGCTGGCACTCCCTCAATCCGCACAACTGACTCTCGTCCACCCGCAAAAGCGCCAATACAGACCACCCGGGGCTCTCCGTTCTGGATAATTCGTCCTTCTACCTGACTAACCGACCCGCCCTCGCGCAGAATCTGCGCATCAAAAACAGCGGGAACATCTGCCTCTACCGGTCCAACAAACGACACGTGCATGGATCGCACCGGCCGGTTATCAGCAACCACCCGCTCCATACGATCGAATAGCAGACCCGTTACGAGGCCGCCAAACGTCGCGCGCCCCTGAGACCAGTTTGGGGGAATCACCAACTCTTTACTGGCGCGGCCAGCGGCAATCAATTCATCAAAGGTCATAATACTATCCTGTTAGCAACCTATCAGCAGAAAAAGAGATTGCCCAAAAGTCGCGAGCAATGCAACGGCGCCGCCCCGGCAACTACCTACAGATCACAATAGATTTTACGTATTAAATCCAGCAAAAAGCGGTTATAATATCGCCACATAATGCATTGCCCGGCAATGCTCTACCTTCCGAATACCGAGTAAATCAATGTCTGAATTGTCTTTTGCCGAACTGGGGCTTGATCCAGCCGTACTTGAAGCTGTATCTGCTATTGGCTATGAAACCCCGACGCCCATCCAGGCCCAGTGCATACCTGCCCTGCTCGCTGGCAGACATCTGCTGGGCGTTGCCCAGACCGGCACGGGTAAAACCGCCGCCTTTGCACTGCCGCTGTTAAGCCGGGTTGATGCAACTGTCACTGAGCCTCAGATTCTGGTTCTGGCACCTACACGGGAACTGGCCATTCAGGTCGCTGAAGCCTTCACTTCCTATGCCGCAAAATTTCGTAACTTCCACGTGCTGCCTATCTACGGCGGCCAGGATTTTTATCCTCAGATCAAAGGCCTCAGGCGCGGTGCGCAGGTTATTGTGGGCACCCCTGGCCGTATGCTCGACCATCTTCGCAAAGGCACGCTGAGACTTGGCAACCTGAAGGCGCTGGTGCTGGACGAAGCGGATGAAATGCTGCGCATGGGCTTTATTGATGACGTTGAGGCCATTCTCGCCAAGACCCCGGAAAACTGTCAGCGTGCGCTGTTCTCAGCCACCATGCCACCGCAAATCAAGAAGGTAGCTCAAACCTACCTGCGCGATGCGGTCGAAGTGAAAATCGAAAGCGAAACCCGCACCGTTGAGCGTATTTCGCAGTTTGTTCTGCCGGTTTATGCAGAGCGCAAGCTGGATGCGCTGACCCGCATTCTGGAAGTGGAGCCTATCGAAGGTGCCATTATCTTTGTGCGCACCAAGGCCGAAACCACCTTGCTGGCCGAGAAGCTCAGCGCCCGTGGACACGCCGTGGCACCCCTGAACGGCGACTTGAACCAGCGCCAGCGCGAACAGACCGTTGAGGATCTCAAGCGCGGCAAGAAAGACATTATCGTTGCTACTGACGTAGCCGCCCGTGGCCTGGACGTTCCGAGAATCACGCACGTTATCAACTACGATGTACCCTACGACACCGAAGCCTACATCCACCGGATTGGACGTACTGGCCGCGCAGGGCGCGAAGGAAAAGCCATTCTTCTGGTAACACCCCGTGAGCGGAGCTGGCTGCGCACTCTTGAACGCGCCACCAACTCGCCCATGGGAGCCTACGAACTGCCTTCGCCTGTTGAACTGAAGAAAATGCGCGAAGAGCAATTTGAAACCCAGCTTTTGGGCTTTTCTGAAGATAAAAAGCTTGCGAAGTCGATGGCGTTGCTGGATGAGATCGCTGAGCGCAACGAAATGGACATTGCCATGGTTGCCGGTGCTCTCGCCTGCTGGATGGAAGCCATGCAGCCTGGCTCACTGCCTTTGGAGCAGCCTGAAGCCCTGCCAGTAGTATCTTCGGCTCCGCCTCCGCGCCGTGATCGTAAAGGCGGTCGTCCTGGCGAGTTCCGCAAGGGACCACCGAAAGGCGGTTTCAATAAGGGTCGTAGTGGCCCCGGCGGCGCTGCTGCTCGCGGCAAACCGCCTGGCAAAGGTGGCAAGCGGCCTCCTCGTCAGTCAGACGCCAAGCGCTGATAGACGACGAAGCTGTAGTCGTAAGGATTGTTATCGGACGCGGAGAAATCCTCCCGTCCGATTTCTTCCCACTCATCCCAGTTCACTTCCGGAAAATACGCATCGCCATCTACCTCGGCGTGCACCTGAGTGATGTATATGCGGTCTACCATAGGTAGCGCTTCCGTATAGATTTGCCCGCCCCCGATAATCATTACTTCGTCACCACCATCGAGTTCGGCCTGTGCTTCTGCTTTTACCAGAGCCTCTTCCAGCGATTGGGCGCCAACGGTTCCTGCGGGTGATTCTCGCTCTGCATTCCGTGAAATAACAACGTTCATTCGGCCCGGCAGTGGCCTGCCAATGGAGTCCCAGGTTTTTCGTCCCATGATGATGGGCTTGCCCATGGTGGCTTGTTTGAAGTACTTCAGGTCGCCTGGCAGATACCAAGGTAGATTGTTATTTTTGCCGATTACCCGGTTTCGGGACATGGCTACTATGAGGGCTTTACGCATGCTGGGTTCCTTTGACTCGGGGCTTTTTGCTTCGGGCTTCGGGGCTGCAAGGGTGCGAAAACGGCTCTCCAAAAACCGCTGTGAATACGTCCGTGTACGCTTGGCTCCGCCATCCATGGCTCCGCACATTTTTGGAGAGCCGTTTTCGCATCCTTGCGGTCGAACCCCGCAGGAAGCCTGCCAGTTTTATATTGCTATAGGTGCTTTAATGCCGGGATAAGGGTCGTATCCTTCGAATTCGAAGTCTTCCAGCTCGTAATCAAAGATTGAGTCTGGTTTACGCTTGATAACGAGTTCCGGGAGCGCTTTTGGCTCACGCTTCAACTGTTCAAATACAATTTCGTCTGTCAGGTGGTTTTGGTACAAATGGCAATCACCAAACGTATGCACAAACTCACCAACATCCAAGTCACACTGCTGGGCGATCATGTGGGTCAACAGCGCATAGGATGCAATGTTAAACGGCACACCAAGAAACAGATCAGCGCTGCGTTGGTAGAGCTGGCAGGAGAGCTTTCCGTCGAGCACATAGAACTGGAACAGGCAGTGGCAAGGGGCCAGTGCCATGCGGCCTTCCCGGGCGTTGTCCTGGGGGCCAACGGACTCATCCGGGAGTTCGGCTGGGTTCCAGGCGGAGACGATCAGGCGGCGGGAATTTGGCTTGTTGCGAATCTGGTCGATAACGTCGCTGATCTGATCCACCACCCGGCCATCCGGGCACTGCCAGCTGCGCCACTGTTTGCCGTAAATTGGCCCGAGGTCGCCGTTTTCCAGCGCCCATTCGTTCCAGATGGAAACCTTTCGTTCTTTCAGCCAATTGTTGTCCGTAGAACCCGCCAGGAACCAGAGCAGTTCATAAATAATGCTGCGCAGGTGTACTTTCTTGGTGGTGACCAGAGGGAAGCCATCCTGGAGGTTAAAGCGGATCTGGCGCCCGAAGACAGAACGGGTGCCTACGCCGGTGCGGTCGCCCTTGTCGAACCCGTTATCGACGACGTCTCGCATCAGATCGAGATAGGCTTTCATTCCGCGCTTCTCCGGTAAGCAATAAACATCAGGGCCAACCCGGCCACAAGCATCGGGAAGGAAAGTACCTGCCCCATGGTGAGCCAGTCGAAAGCCAGGTAGCCCAACTGCGCATCCGGCTGGCGCACAAACTCCACCAGAAAGCGGAAGATTCCGTAACAAACCAGGAACAGTCCGGACACCGCCATTCTTGGGCGTGACTTGGCGGAAAACCACCAGAGGATAATAAAAAACAGTACACCTTCAAGGGCGAACTGGTAAAGCTGGGATGGATGTCGTGCCAGCGCATCCGGCGCCTGGCGAAATACCATGCCCCATGGCACGTCCGTGGGCTTGCCCCAGAGTTCGCCATTGATAAAGTTGCCAATTCGCCCTGCCCCAAGGCCTACCGGCACCAGAGGCGCGACGAAATCGGCAAGGCGCCAGAATCCTGTTCCGATCTTGCGTCCGTACCACCACATGGCAAACATGACGCCTAGCAGCCCGCCATGGAAGGACATTCCGCCTTCCCATACCCGCAGGAGCCACAAAGGGTCCGCCAGAAAAGCATCAAAGTTATAGAAAATGACATAACCAAAACGACCGCCAAGAATAACGCCGAGCGCCAGGTAGAACAGGAGATCGCCCATCTGCTCTTCGGTAATCGGAGATCCGGGTTTGCGGGCACGCAGGCGACCTAACCACCAGCCGGCAACGAAGCCCACCAGGTAAGTCAGTCCGTACCAGTAAATCTTCAGTGGCCCGATGGCAATAGCAACGGGATCTATCTGTGGATGCTGAAGCATCAATAACCTCTCAACTCAAAAGAAAACGAAGACCAACAAGCAACAGCATGATGGCAAAAACGCGCTTGAGCACTTTGGCGTTAAGCCGGTGCGCCAAGTTAGCCCCTACACGCGCAAACAGCACGCTGGTAAGAATGATCCCGATCAGGGCTGGAAAATAGATAAAACCGAGACTGTATTCCGGCAACGCCGGCTCACCCCATCCGGTCCAGGCATTGCCAACAGCGCCTGCAATCGCAATCGGCAGCCCGCACGCCGCAGAGGTGCCTACTGCCTGCTGCATCCGGACGTTGCTCCAGCTCAAATAGGGCACGGTGAGCGCTCCACCGCCTATACCGAAAATGGCGGAGGCCCAGCCAATGCCTGCGCCGGCCGTCGCAAGTCCTGGCTTACCCGCAACGTTCCTGCCTGGCGAGGGGTTTACGTTGAACAGCATTTTGAGGCCCACCAGAATGACAAATAGTCCGATAATCAGTTCCAGTGCAGCACCACTCAACAGTGCCGCTGTCCAGGCGCCGATGAGGGCGCCGACTATGATGCCGAAGGCCATCGGCCGGAAAATATCCCAGCGGATCGCGCGGTGACCGTGGTGCGAGCGAATGGAACTGAGGGATGTGAAAACGATGGTCGCCAGCGAAGTCCCAACGGCCATATGAGCAGCAATCTCAGAGCTGAAGCCCTGAGCCCCGAAGCTGAAAATCAGCACCGGCACAATAATAAGGCCACCCCCAATGCCAAATAGGCCGGCAAGGGTGCCGGCAAAGGCTCCAAGCACCATATAAATGGCAAATACAGACAACAGGGACATAGTCGCTCACACATCCGGGAAAACAAGGCTGGTATGATACACACCGGCAGTGGCAACTTCACCACTGAGGATTGCCCCCATTAGCTCTGGAGATTGACTTCGCATGTGCCTGATTGCATTTTCCCTCGGCCAAAGCGCCCGATTCCCCCTGGTGGTTGCTGCCAACCGGGATGAATTTTATCGAAGGCCCACCACGCCACTCGATTGGTGGACAACAGAATCTGGCCACAGGGTGCTTTCCGGCCGGGATCTGCAATCCGGAGGCACGTGGCTGGCGATTTCACCGGAAGGCCGGGTCGCCGCTGTGACCAATGTTCGCGAGGGTACTCCTGAAGCAGGCAAGATAAGCCGTGGCGAGCTGCCCCTGCGGGCGCTCTCGGAATCCGGATCACACTTGCAGAAGAGCCTGGCAACGTCAGCTGCCCAATACGCCGGGTTCAACCTTGTCAGTCTCTCTGAGACGGCGGGCTGGTATTTCAGCAACCGTGACGCCCACCCGGGGCGCACTATTCATCGCGGCATATACGGCCTGAGCAACCATTTGCTTCAGACCCCCTGGCCAAAACTGATACGCCTCAGGGAAGCGGTGGGCCACACCGTAAAATCCGCAAAAGGTGATGCTGCGGATCTGCACAGCAATCTCGGCATACTGTTGCAAGACAGAACACCAGCGCCGGATCACCTGCTGCCTGATACTGGCGTAAATCGTGAGACCGAGCGGTTTCTTTCGTCTCCGTTTATAACCGGGCCCGAATACGGCACCCGCGCCACCACGGTAGTCAGCCTCTCTCACACCGGTGAAATCCATGTTACCGAACAGAGCTGGGCAGCCGGAGGTGAGGCCGAAGGATACCGGGAGTTCCACTGGCAGCGATAGCGCTCTGCCTCTGATATAATCCGCGAAATTCGTTCACCCGATCGGAGGACCGCCGATGGCCGGTCAACAAGACGCCACTTCCATTGCTGATTTTGAGAAATCTCTGGATGAGCTGGAAACGCTGGTACGTAACCTGGAGCAGGGAGAGTTGTCCCTTGAGCAATCGCTTACAGCCTTTGAGCGAGGTGTTAAGTTGACCCGCGCATGCCAGCAGGCTCTCAAAAGCGCCGAACAGCGGGTTGAGCAATTGGTGCAGAACGACGATGGCACTCTGGAAGCCCGACCATTTTCACCGGATGACGCCGACTGATGCAGAACGGGACCCCGTCTACAATGGATTTTCTGGACGCCTGCCGCCGCCGCGTGGACGCGGAACTGGATCGCCGCATTAAATCCGGCTCTGCCTCTGAGCTGCTTCAGGAAGCCATGCGTTACAGCGTGCTTGGCGGCGGCAAACGTATTCGCCCCGCGCTGGCCATTGCGGCCGCAGGTGCTCTTGGACAGAGCCTCGATACAGCGCTGGTTCCAGCCTGTGCAGTAGAACTGATTCACGCCTACTCGCTTGTTCATGACGATCTCCCGGCGATGGATAACGACGAGTTGCGCAGGGGCCGGCCAACCGCACACATTGCCTTTGATGAAGCTACGGCTATTCTGGCCGGCGACGCCCTTCAGGCACTGGCGTTTGGGTGGCTGGCCGAAGCTCCCGGCGTTGAGATATCTGCTCGGCTCGCCATGATTCAGGAGCTCGCTCGTGCAAGTGGGCACAGCGGCATGGTGGGTGGTCAGGCGATTGATCTGGAGTCAGTAGGCAAGAGCCTGACTCTGGCTCAGCTCGAAACCATGCACCGGCATAAAACCGGCGCCCTGATTGAAGCCAGCGTGCGCATTGGCGCATTGACCGCGCCCGGCGTCAGTGAAGACTCTATGGATGCTCTGACGCGCTACGCCAAAGCACTTGGGCTGGCGTTTCAGGTTCAGGATGATCTCCTCGATATTGAGGGAGACACAGAAACTATCGGCAAACCCCAAGGTTCCGATGTCGCCCGGGCCAAACCGACTTACCCTGCTCTGTTGGGACTCAAAGGCGCAAGGGAGCACCTTTCTACACTGCTCAGCAGTGCTCTGGAGAGCCTGCGGGACTTCGGGCCGGAAGCCGATGCGCTCAGGGCCATGGCGGATTATGTAGTGGCAAGAACGCATTGAGCCTTCTGTTAACCAAGTACAATTTCGTAACATATGGCTCCAAATGTGAAACAGGCACCTCTGTTCCTCTATAATGGCAGCCAGTTACCGAACATTCCGGAAAAGACCCGAGTAGATGCAGGACACTTATATTTTCAAGGAAATCCCGTCGCAGCGTCCAAATACGCCGTTGCTGGACAGGATTGACGTACCCGCCCAATTGCGGGAACTGCCGCCTGAGCAGCTTGTTCAGTTTGCCAGAGAGCTGAGAGCCTTCTTGTTGTGGTCTGTCGGGCAAACCGGTGGCCATTTTGGCGCCGGGCTGGGTGTGCTTGAACTCACTGTGGCACTGCACTATGTTTTCAATACACCGGAAGACCGCCTGGTATGGGATGTGGGCCACCAGGCCTACCCCCACAAGATCCTCACAGGCCGCCGTGAACAGATGGGCGGCATCCGACGCAAGAACGGCCTGGCCGGCTTCCCGAAGCGCGCTGAGAGTGAGTACGATACTTTCGGTGTAGGCCATTCCAGCACCTCTATCAGCGCAGCGCTGGGCATGGCCGTGACCGCCCGCCAGCAGAGTACCGGTCGCAAGAGCATAGCCGTTATCGGTGATGGTGCCATGACTGCTGGTATGGCGTTTGAAGCACTGAACCACGCCGGCCACCTGCACGCCGATATGCTGGTAATCCTGAACGATAACGACATGTCGATATCGCGCAATGTCGGTGGTCTGTCCAACTATTTCGCCAAACTGCTTTCAAGCCGCACCTACAACCAGGTTCGCGACAGCAGCAAGAAAGTCCTTCAGGGCGCGCCGCATCTGATGGCACTGGCAAAGAAAACCGAAGAGCACTTCAAGGGCATGATTGTGCCGGGCACCCTGTTTGAGGAGCTGGGCTTCAATTACATAGGCCCTATTGATGGACACGACCTGCCCTTGCTGGTTGAGACCCTGGAAAATATCCGCGAGCTGGAAGGCCCGCAGTTCCTGCATGTGGTCACTACAAAAGGTAAAGGCTTCGCGCCTGCCGAAGCGGACCCCATTGGCTATCACGCCATTAACAAGATTGAACCTGTGCCCGCCAGCAAACCGGAGCCAGTCAAGCCGGAAGCATCAAAACAGAAGTACGCCAACGTGTTCGGGCAATGGCTGTGTGACGCCGCGGAGCTGGACGAGCGCATAAGCGGCATTACCCCCGCTATGTGCGAGGGCTCTGACCTGCTGGAATTCTCCGAGCGCTTCCCGGAGCGCTATTTCGACGTTGCGATTGCCGAACAGCATGCCGTAACGCTTGCGGCTGGCATGGCCTGTGACGGCGCAAAGCCCGTAGTTGCGATTTACTCCACGTTTTTGCAGCGAGCCTACGACCAGCTGATACACGATGTCGCCATCCAGAATCTGGATGTGCTTTTTGCTATCGATCGGGCAGGCCTGGTTGGCGAAGATGGCCCTACCCATGCAGGGGCCTTTGATATCAGTTATTTGCGCTGCATTCCGAACATGGTGCTGATGACACCATCTGACGAAAACGAAACGCGTCAGCTGCTTCATACCGGCCTGTTGTTTGATGGCCCGGCCGCTGTTCGGTATCCGAGAGGAACCGGACCCGGGGCTGAGATCCAGAAAGAACTTACCCCGCTGGAGATTGGCAAGGGACGCAAAGTTCGTGAAGGCGGTGGCATCGCCATTCTCAATTTTGGCACCTTGCTTACCCCAGCTCTGGACGCTGCGGAAAAGCTGGGAGCAACAGTGGTCGACATGCGCTTTGTCAAACCGCTGGACGAGGCTCTGGTTCTCGAACTCGCAGAGCAGCACGATCTGCTGGTCACGCTGGAAGAGAACGCCGTTGCCGGCGGCGCAGGAAGCGCTGTTACGGAATTCCTGAACAGGCAAGAGGTTTCAATGCCGGTGCTTCAACTCGGGCTACCGGACACCTTCATTGATCACGGCAAGCACGAAGAGCTACTCAAGGAGTGCGGGCTGGATGCTCACGGCATATTCTCTGCCATAAGCGCTCGCATGGAGCGACTGCAGCACCAACGACTTAAAGCGGTCAAATAACGCGGTCAAATAACGCGGTCATTAAACTACTTCTGCAAAAAGCCCGCTCAGGCGGGCTTTTTTGTGTTTGCGTATCGGATCTCCACTACAGACTGCACCTACAGTTGGGGATCATCGTCCTGATGGGTTTCCAGCCAATGCCCAAGCTTGCTCTGCTTGGTATCCAGGTAGTGTTCGTTGTGGGGATTACGACCGACGTGCAGCGGAACACGCTCGGTAATTTCAATGCCATAAGAAGTCAGCGCCTTCACCTTGCGGGGATTGTTGGTCATCAGGCGCAGGCTTTTGATGCCCAGATGCTCAAGCATATCCTTGCACATGCTGTAATCACGCAGGTCTGCAGCAAACCCCAGGCGTTCATTAGCCTCCACAGTATCCGCACCCTGATCCTGAAGATGATAGGCGCGGATCTTGTTAAGCAGACCAATACCCCGACCCTCTTGGCGCAGGTACATCAGAATACCCCGCCCTTCACGGGCAATGTTGCGCAGTGCTTCTTCAAGCTGGTAGCCGCAATCACAGCGCATGCTGTAAAGGGCATCGCCAGTGAGACACTCGGAGTGCGTGCGGGCCAACATGGGTTCGTCACTGTCCAGGGACCCCAACGTGAGGGCAACGTGCTCCTTTCCTGTATCCGACTCCTCAAAGCCATGCATATCGAATACCCCGAACGGGGTAGGCAACCGACAGCTTTGGATGTAACGAACAGCCACAGTGTTTCCTCGTGGTTCAGTAAATCGGGGCGCGCATTCTACCACGGGCAGGCGATGAGGCGTAATTGCGGAACATATCTACGGGCCATGGCGCAGTGCAGATCATGCATCACTGATTGTCAGCAACCCAGTGCCCACTGCGCCCGCCTTTCTTCTCCAACAAGCGCACTCCACTGATCTCCATACCCTTGTCGACGGCCTTGCACATGTCATAAAGCGTCAGTGCTGCGACGCTGGCCGCGGTCAGCGCTTCCATTTCGACACCCGTCTGGCCGGAAAGCTTGCAGCGGGTCAGTACATGCACCGATGCGCCATCCTCCCCCGGAGTGAGTTCAACCTTCACCGAGGTCAGATTCAGGGCGTGGCATAACGGAATCAGGTCATGTGTTCTTTTGGCCGCCATGATTCCGGCAATACGCGCGACTGCCAGCACGTCGCCCTTCGGATGCTCGCCTTCGGTGATCATCCGAAGGGTTTCACTTTTCATGTAAATTCGCGCCTCTGCGCGGGCTTCACGCTCCGTTAAGGCCTTATCCGTAACATCCACCATGCGGGCTTCGCCCTTGTTGTCGAGATGGGTCAGTTTGCTCACGGTGTCTCCCGGGGTTCAGATTCAATAAATGATCAAAATATAGTGATATAAACAAGAAACGAGCCAGCGAGCATATCAGAGATACCCTCCGGCACTTATTATCATCCTCAGTTTTGTGGCCACCAGTAACGGATTCCGGCCACGCCCTGGCCGCCCGCCTGCTGTACCTCATCGAGGTCAGTTGGTTCCAGCCCGCCCAGCCCGAAAACCGGTATCGGTGCGCAAGAAACCAGATCACGGAACTTTGCCCAGCCCAATATCGGGGCTCCGGGATGCGTTGCCGTCGGTTTTACCGGGCCCAGGGTCACGTAATCGGAACCAATGGCTACAGCGTGATCTATTTGTTGAGCATCGTGACAGGACACACCGAGCCAGACACCGTCCGGAACGGGCCTCGCCTCAAGTTTTTCGGCTTCACGCCAAGGCAGATGCAGCCCCGCCGCATCCGGGTTGTCATCAAACACGTCAGTTGGCCCGTGAAGCACAAGGCCGACACCAGCAGCCTCGCACAGCTCTAACGCAGACTCAGCCAAGGAACCATAGCTCTCCGCGCCCATAATCGGCGCGCGCAGCACTACCAGCGGCAAGCGATCACGTGCTGGCAACCGCACAAGTGCCTTGCGCAGTTGCTCAATGCCAATGTCACCAGCGCTAATATCACCAGTTATCGCCAGCAACGAAGGCAATTTCAGCGCCCGGATAATCGGTCGGTTTGCCGCTGGAAAGTCTTCATCCCGCAGGCTTTCAGGGCTCACCCAGTCTATGGATTGCCCTTCACGACCATGGGCTTCGCCCTGCGCTTGATCTGTTCTCCAGACATCCAGAAATACGTGCTTGTCACCGTAATCGTGGCGGACACCAATCACAGGCCGCAATGTGCCCAGTGGTATCTCTAACCCTGTCTCTTCCGCGATCTCACGGATCAGCGCAGCCTGTACCGTTTCTTCCGACTCAACTTTGCCGCCGGGAAACTCCAGCAAGCCACCCTGATGAACATGATCCGGGCGGCGAGCAATAAGCACGCGCCCCTCGCGGACAATAACACCGACCGCGACATGCACCTCCCGGACATCGTTTTTTGCTGTGGCCATGCTTAGCTGCGGTAGTCTGCGTTGATAGTGACATAATCGTGAGAAAAGTCGCAGGTCCAGACCGTTTCGCTTATATCACCCCGTTTAAGGTCAATAGCGATGGTGATCTCTTCCTGATCCATGACTGCCTGCCCACGAGCCTCGGAATAATCCTCGGCGCGGCCACCATCCCTTACGAGACAAACATCCCCAAGGTGGATTTCCAGCGCATTGACGTCCAGATCAACAACGCCAGCCCGCCCGACAGCCGCCAGAATCCGGCCCCAGTTGGGATCCGACGCAAACAGCGCCGTTTTCACCAGAGGCGAGTGGGCTACCGCATACGCCACATCCAGCGCTTCTTGTTGGACCGCCGCACCACTGACATGAATAGTGACAAACTTGGTCGCGCCCTCGCCATCGCGCACAATAGCGTGAGCGAGATCCAGATAAATCTTTCTCAGCGCATCCCGAAGGGTCGGCAGCTGCGGACTATCCAGAGTAATTTCAGGGCCACCATACTGGCCGCTAGCTATCAACGTGCAGGCATCGTTGGTGGAAGTATCCCCGTCGATAGTGATCCGATTGAAAGACTGCTCCCCAAGTTCCGATGCCAATGCCTGCAGCGCATCTGGTGCAATCAGGGCGTCGGTGGCAATAAAACCCAGCATGGTGGCCATGTTGGGGCGAATCATACCCGCGCCCTTACTGATGCCGGAAATGGTGACGGTATGGCCACCCAAATCAACCTGAGCCGATGCGCCCTTTGGGCGTGTGTCCGTTGTCATTATGCCGTTCGCGGCTTCCGCCCAACGATTATCCGCGGTGCTAGCCAGCGCATCTGGCAGAGCACTGACGATTTTCTGAACCGGTAAAGGTTCACCAATCACACCCGTCGAGAATGGCAGCACTTCGGCAGCACTGACACCCGCCTGCTGCGCCAATGCCTGGCAGCAGGCAAGCGCATCTTCCATACCATGCTTGCCAGTACCGGCGTTGGCATTTCCTGTGTTAATCAAAAGGTAACGTGGCGCCTTCTCAGCCAGATGCTTGCGGCTCAGGGTAACCGGTGCAGCACAGAACTGGTTACGGGTGAACAAACCGGCAACCCGGCTACCCGGTGCCAACTCAAACACCACCAAATCTTTACGCCCGGGCTTTTTGATACCGGCGCTGGCAATTCCCAGCCTGACACCTGCTACCGGGAAAAATTCGGGTAAGGTTCCTGGTCCAACCGCCATCCTGCCACTCCTTCTGATTCTGGAATAAATAAGCCTGAAAACGAAAAGCCCGCAGTCTGCCAGTCAACTGGTCGATTGCGGGCTCCGTACTTTGCGTTCTGTCAGCGCAATAGTGTGGTCAGCTCACCTTGCCGCAACACTGTTTGAACTTTTTACCGGATCCGCATGGGCAAGGCTCGTTGCGGCCCACCTTACGCTCCTGTCGCACGAAGGTTTCAGGCATGGTTTGCCGGGAATCTCCAGCGCCACTGTTGCCCGCCCGCTCAGCTTCACTCTGTGCGGTCGCGCTGGTCTCATCGTGGCGCAAGCGAGCTTTGGCAAGCTCCTGCTCAAGCTCTTCCTTGCGACGCCGCTCAACCTCGTCCATTTCTTCCCGGCTCTGAACCCGAACGTGGCACAGCACACGGGTTACATCACGCTTCATGGTTTCAAGCATGCTCTCAAACAGATTAAACGCTTCGCGCTTGTATTCCTGCTTGGGGTTTTTCTGAGCGTAACCACGCAAATGGATACCACGACGCAGATGATCCATGTTGGAGAGGTGTTCTTTCCACAGGGTATCCAGAACCTGCAGGAACACCTGCTTTTCGAACTTGCGCATGGACTCGGCGCCGGCCACCTCTTCCTTGGCCCGGTATGCCGCAACAATTTCGTCCAGAATTTTCTGGCGCAGGTTGTCCTCGAAAAGCTTCTTGTCTTCTTCCAGCCACGTCTGGATCGGTAGATCGATCGACATCTCCGATTGTAACTGAGTCTCGAGCCCCGCCACATCCCACTGCTCGGGCATGCTCTGGGGTGGTATATGTTCGCTGATCAACGCATCGACAACGTCCTCACGGATGGTATCAACCATTTCCGAAACGTCTTCGGAGGACATGACCTCGTTACGTTGATCATAGATAACGGTGCGCTGGTCATTGGCAACGTCATCGTACTCAAGCAGCGTTTTACGCATGTCGAAGTTACGGCCTTCGACCTTGCGCTGGGATTTTTCAATGGCGTTGGTGACCATGCGGTGCTCAATCGCCTCGCCCTTCTTCATACCCATGGCCTGCATCAGGCTCTTTACCCGATCCGGCGCAAAGATCCGCATCAGGTTATCTTCCAGGGACAGGAAGAAGCGGGAGGAGCCCGGGTCACCCTGGCGCCCGGCCCGGCCGCGCAATTGGTTATCTATGCGACGGGATTCATGGCGTTCTGTGCCGACAATGTGCAGGCCACCAGCTTCCACTACCTGATTGTGGCGCTCCGTCCATTCTGCTTTGAGACGGGCAACCTCCTCCTCAGAGGCACTATCCAGTACAGCAGCTTCATGCTCCCAATTGCCACCCAACACAATATCCGTACCCCGGCCAGCCATGTTGGTGGCAATGGTAACAGCACCAGGACGGCCGGCTTGAGCAATGATCTGGGCTTCCGATTCGTGCTGCTTGGCGTTGAGAATCTTGTGCTCTATACGTGCCTTTTTCAGCAGCATGGAGAGCAGCTCAGATGCCTCGATAGACGCCGTACCCACAAGGATTGGCCGCCCCTCACCCGTCACATCCTTGATCTCATCAATGATGGCGTGGAATTTTTCATCCTGAGTCAGGTAAACAAGGTCGTTGAAATCAACTCGCTGGATCGGCTTGTTGGGCGGTATGACCACCACATCAAGGCCGTAAATCTGCCGGAATTCGAAAGCTTCAGTATCAGCGGTACCGGTCATACCGGCAAGCTTTTCATAAAGCCTGAAATAGTTCTGGAAGGTCGTCGAAGCCAAAGTCTGGCTCTCGGCCTGGATTTTCAAGCCTTCTTTGGCTTCCATCGCCTGGTGCAGACCCTCACTCCAGCGCCTGCCCGGCATGGTGCGGCCGGTATGCTCATCAACAATGACAACCTGGCCACCCTGAACAATGTAGTCCACATCTTTCTGGAACAGGTGATGGGCCCGGAGCGCAGAATGCACGTGATGCAGCAGGCTAAGGTTTGCTGCGGAGTATAGACTCTCGCCGTCCTCCAGAAGTTGGCGGCTCAGCAGCAGTTCTTCAACCCGCTCATGGCCCGCCTCGGTAAGTTCGACCTGGCGCGACTTTTCATCAATGGTGAAATCACCGGTGGATTCACCCTCCTCACTGACTTCACCTTTTTGCAGACTGGGGATCAGTTCGTTAATAGCCAGATAAGCTTTCGAGCTGTCTTCGGCGGCGCCGGAAATAATCAGAGGGGTGCGGGCTTCGTCGATAAGGATCGAGTCGACTTCGTCCACAATCGCATAGTGGAGACCACGTTGCACCTTGTCATCGGTGCTGAACGCCATGTTGTCACGCAGGTAATCAAAGCCAAATTCATTGTTCGTGCCGTAGGTAATATCAGCCTGGTACGCGGCTCGCTTTTCCTCCGGAGCCTGACCGGCAACGACCACGCCTACCTGCATGCCAAGGAAGCGATACAGTTTGCCCATCCACTCGGCATCACGGCTGGCCAGATAATCGTTAACGGTTACAACGTGCACGCCTTTGCCAGGCAAGGCGTTGAGATAAACAGCAGCGGTCGCGACCAGCGTTTTACCCTCACCGGTCTTCATCTCCGCAATCCGACCCTCATGCAGGGTAATACCGCCAACCAACTGTACATCGTAGTGGCGCATGCCCATAACGCGCCGCCCAGCCTCACGGACCGTCGCAAAAGCCTCGGGCAAAAGCGCATCCAGGCTCTCGCCTTCCTCGAGCCGGCGACGGAACTCGGCCGTCTTGCCCTGCAACTCGGAGTCCGCCAGATTACCAAACTGCTCCTCAAGCTCATTAACACGCAAGGCTGTTTTGCGCATTCTCTTGATTTCTCTGGCATTTTTACTGCCGAACATCTTGGTTGCAAGCTTTGAGAACATAGACAACTACTTCTTTGATTAAACGGAGGAAGCCGGCATTCTAACCTTATTTTGTGACAGTACAAAAGGCAGGGCCCACATAGCCAGGATTACGAGGCTATCCTGCGCCAAATACCGGACGGTAACGAACCTGATGAAACGGGTGGGAACAAAGAAAACGACAGGCGAAGCCTGAAATCCTAGCGACTGGCTCTCTTGATGTAGGTTTCCGGATTCTCGCTTTTTCCGTTACGCATAACCTCAAAGTGAACGTGGGGCCCGGTGGAGCGACCCGTGCTCCCCATCAACGCCAGCACCTGTCCCTTCTGGATTACATCACCCACATTAACCTTGATCGTTTTGCAGTGAGCGTAGCGGGTAATCAGGCCATCGCCGTGATCAATCTCCACCAGATTGCCGTAGCCATAACGCTCACCCGCGTAGGATACAACCCCACCCGCTACAGAGATGATATCGCTGCCGTCCTTTCCCGCAAGATCAACGCCTGCATGCCAGGTACGCTTTCCGGTAAACGGATCGGAACGATAACCATAACGAGAAGATAGCCAGCCCCAGGTGATCGGGCGGCCCTCCAGGTACAATTCGTCTTCCAGCTTCTGCCGGGAGGAGACCTGATCCAGCAGCCGCAATTGTTGCTCTCGGTCCTGCATTTTGTGTTCCAGCTCGTCTATCATCCGGGTCAACTCGGGTGCCGAGAAGGAATCTGCAGGCAGTGAATCTTCGGGGCCACCAACCGCTGCCGGTTGGTTAAAATCGAATTCATCACTGCCAACCAGGCCGGATTCTACAAAGCGCTGGCCCAGCGCATCAAGACGCAGCAAACGGCCCTGAATTTCTCCGAGGCGCAGTGTCAGGGCATCTACCTGATCCTGTACATTCTGCTGCAGCCCGGCAAGCTCAGCTTTTTGTTCGCCAAGTTTGCTCTGCCACTCTGCAACGAGTTCGGAATCTGAAGGCTTATCGGCCTCTGCCTGGCTTACCGCCACGCTGTATCCGCCCCAACCCGCTGCTGCAATCAATGCAGCGACGGCAAGCGCCAGTGCAAAAGCAACCGTGCCATTCAGCGCCAGCACACGGGACTTGCCGTGGCTTTTGCCTACAAGAATGATATTCATATTGTCTTCTGGTTTCATCGATGAGCTGCAACCGTGTCCTGTAGTGTTTCAGCCCTGAATGTTCCGAGTGGGTCTGCCATCCTTGACAACAACTACGTACTGATAAATCGCAGCGCCCGGTAGACATACTCAATTACAACAAGGTAAAACAAGAGCAGCGCTGGCACTACGCACAAAACGTGCCGAAGTGTAACCAATCGTTATCGTGGCCGTCGAGAAGAAAACGCCTTATGAAACGAAAAAATGATCAAAAAATGACCTTCAACAACTTGGGAAGAACACCGGTTCTTCGAGAGCTGGTGGCAAAAGCCGATATGCACCACCAGGCGGAAGAACAGGTTATGGCCTCATTACCGCCTGCGCTTGTGACCGGTACCCGGTTTGTTTGCTGCCACGAGGGGGAACTCACCTTATCTGCGGAGAGTGCAGGCAATGCCAGCCAGATTCGTTTCCGACAGCACGAGATTATGGAAAAACTCCGTGAAAACGAGCTGTTCCGTTTTGTCTGGAAACTCAAGGTAAAAGTGGCTCCTCCACGGTTTAGTGAAAAGCCGCCGGCTAAAAAAATACCTCTGAGCAAAGAAAATGCCCGACTCCTCAAAGAGGAAGCCGGGCACACGAAGGATAAAAAACTACGCGAGGTTCTCGAAAAACTCGCAAGCCACGTCCGGGATTAAGGCATCCAGCCCTAAGCCGGCACCGCCAGCACAGGCTTCATGTAGGAGATAGGCGCGGTTTCTTCATTATCAAAGGTCACCACCTCCCATGCATCCTCTTCTGCCCTGAGCTTGCGCAGCAACTTATTATTCAGATCGTGACCGGACTTGATGCCACGGAACTCACCAATCAGGCTATTGCCTAACAGGTACAGATCCCCGATTGCATCCAGTACTTTGTGTTTGACGAACTCATCCTCATAACGAAGACCGTCTTCGTTCAGAATCTTGTAGTCGTCTACCACAATGGCGTTATCCACACTGCCGCCCAGTGCCAGATTCATCGCCCGCAGCTTTTCAATATCACGCATGAACCCGAAAGTCCGTGCGCGGCTGACTTCCTTCACGAAAGACGTGCTTGAAAAATCGACGGTCGCGGTCTGGGCACGGCCTTTGAACACAGGATGATCAAAGTCGATGCCAAAGCTCACCTTGAAGCCTTCAAACGGCAGGAAGGTAGCCTTCTTGTCGCCTTCCTCAATGGTTACTTCGCGCTTGATGCGAATGAACCGCTTGGCAGCTTCCTGCTCAGCGATGCCGGCCGACTGCAGCAGAAAGACGAACGGGCCGGCAGAGCCGTCCATGATCGGCACTTCTGCAGCGCTCAATTCAACAAAACAGTTATCGATACCGAGACCAGCCATGGCAGATAGCAAATGCTCAATCGTCGCCACACGGACACCGTCTTTTACCAGCGTCGTTGACAGCATGGTCTCACCCACATTTTCAGCGCAGGCCAGAATCTCAACCGCTGGGTCAAGATCGGTGCGCCGGAAAATGATTCCCGAATCTACCGGTGCGGGCTTCAGGGTAAGGTAAACCTTTTCCCCCGAGTGCAGCCCGATGCCGGTAGCACGGATCGTGTTTTTTAGTGTCCGTTGTCTGATCATCAGTTCGTTATTCCGTAAAAATGGCGATATTCCAAACAAAAATCTGGGCGCAGAATATCAAAAAATAAGACTGATTACCATTTGCCCCGCCCGACATTGCCTGAAATTCATGCAACATCAGCCCTTGGCTGTCAGCGTTTTGTTATCCGGCGTTGTGTTCTGAGTGCACAAATATGAACCCTAACCGGATGTCAGTTGCAACAGAATATCAGTCCGCCTGCCTGCGAAGGAATGCGGGAATATCGAGATAGTCGACGCCCTGCTCTTCGCTTTCTTTGCTCTGGTCAACCGCGACATTACCGTGC
>TARA_R110002096_G_scaffold101547_9_pt1 | contig 47207 bp, 34 predicted proteins | sample TARA_R110002096 | Tara Oceans TARA_R110002096 (sample SAMEA4397295) | marine metagenome | biome: Polar Biome; feature: [DCM] deep chlorophyll maximum layer (ENVO:01000326); material: water (ENVO:00002006), including particulate matter (ENVO:01000060) such as... | depth 35 m
TACGGACTGCGCTGGAGTCAGGTAAGAAAGCAATTGACTTTAGGGTGGTCGTCGCTCCCTCTGAAGGTTATTCTGATTCGAGAGAGGCCGCGAGGCAGTTGTTGCAAAAGAAAACGTCACCTGACGCGATTGTTGCTGCAACAGACTCAATGGCAATTGCTGCAATGCATGCTTGTGACGACAACGGGATGGATATTCCAGGCGATATAAGCGTGGTTGGGTTCAACGGGTTTGAAGCCTGGCGATACGCAACACCAACGTTGACTACGATCAGGTCACCGGCATACGAGATGGGACAACGTGCAGGTGAGGAGTTGATTAAGCGACTTCGAAACGGTGTTTTCGAACGCAAAAGTATTTTGCTTCCGACCGAACTTGAACTCGGTGAGTCCACTTAGATGGCGGACCGGCAGATCATCTAAGTCACCGCAGGGTCGATTCGGCGTTGCATCGTTTTGTGGATTTTGAGCAATTTGACAGTTAAAAACTTTAACGTTAAACTCCAAAATCAACACGCGATCGCCTTGCGGCGTCGATAGAAGAAGCACCTAGATCCTCCAATTCAGAGTTGAAGATATGCAACGTTCCACGATCGGGAAAATCGAAAATAGTCTAAAAAACTGCCATGAATACTTACCCGGCGCGGTCAGTTCGATGAATCGCCTGGTTTCGCCATCGATCGGTTTCGAGCGCGGTGATGGCGCATACATGTGGGACTCTGATGGCAAAAAATACACAGATTTTCATGCGGCATTTGCCCCTCATTTACTGGGGCATAACAACAAAGAGGTAAACGACGCGGTCATCGAGACGATCGGCAAACAGAGAAGCCTGTTTGGTTCCGGGCCAGTTGCTTTGGAGGGCGAACTGGCGGCGTTATTGTGCACTGAAATAGCCGCACTCGAAAAAGTGACCTTCCTGAACACCGGTAGCGAAGCAACGGCTTTGGCCGTAAAACTTAGCCGCGCCGTGACCGGTCGAGATCATTTCATCGTTGTGCAGGGCAGCTACAACGGCAATACCGATGAATTGGCGTGCAACGTCTTTAATACCCTTGAGGAGATTGGTCCACGCGTGTCTCCCGGCGAGTATCCTATTCGTCCGCTCGGCGCGGGCACGGTAATCGATCAGCAGAGACTGGTGCACGTCGTGAACTTTAACGACTTAGACTCAATACGCTACGTCTGCTCACGCTACCCGGTTGCTGCGGTGATTACAGAGCCCGTATTACAGAATATCGGTGTCGTGAAGCCAGATGATGGGTATCTTGCGGGGCTTAGAGCACTGGCCGACGAATTGGGTTTCCTGATGATCATGGATGAGGTCAAGACCGGGTTCAGGCAAGGGGTAGGTGGTTATGCCGCGGTCGCTGATGTTTCTCCAGACTTGTTCACCTACGGAAAGGCTGTTGCGAACGGATTTCCCATCGCCATCTTGGGCGGCAAGTCGAAGTACATGGACGTTTTAGCATCGCCCGACTTGAGTCGCCGCCCCTTGGTTGCGGGTACTTATAACGGGCACCCTGTGGGTGTCGCGGCGGCAATCGCCACGGTCAATATTCTCAAATCGCAAGGTGAAGTGATCTTTTCCCACCTCGAGAAACTGGGAGCTTTGGCGGAACAAGGGATAACGGATGTGCTTACCGCTCGCGGGGTTGCAGGGGTTGTCGCTCGAGTGGGTTCTGCATTTTCATTCTATTTCATGGATCACGCACCGCGTGATTTCCATGATTTGCTGGTCAATCATGACTTCAATCGTGATGTGGAAGTACGTCGCAAGATGATCGGCGAGGGTGCCTACCTGGTTCCTGTGGCAACAAAGCAATGTTCGATTTCTGCTGCACATACTGAAGGCGATATCGAGTTCATGGTCGAGAGATTTGCAGCGGCGCTTCGGTGATCGCATGATCGTTAAGGAGAATGGAGCATGAGATTCGCCAGAATTGGGCCCGCCGGCAAAGAGCGCCCGGCGATTATTGGTGCAGACGGGTCAGTTCGCAGCCTGGACGGTGTTGTAGAAGACATTACGGCTGAGTCTTTATCCCCAGAGAGCATTGCAAAGCTGCAACGGATTGATGTCGATTTACTTCCAATTATTGACGGGCAGGTTCGGTATGGGCCGTGTGTCGGTGCGGTTTCGCAATTTATCTGCGTCGGTTTGAACTACGCTGACCATGCGCGAGAGGCTGGAATGGCGGAACCAAAAGAGCCAATCCTCTTTATGAAGTCACCCAGCGCGATTTGCGGCTCCAATGACAGCATCGTGATACCCAAGCGTGCCCAAAAAGTTGATTGGGAGGTAGAGCTTGGCGTGGTAATTGGTACCCGGTGCTCCTATGTTGACGAGAAGGATGCGCAGGATTATATCGCCGGGTACTGCGTCGTTAACGATATCAGTGAGCGAGCTTTTCAGCTGGAAGGAACGGGGCAGTGGGTGAAAGGAAAAAGCGCGGATACGTTCGGCCCGATTGGTCCGTGGCTAGTCACTCCTGACGAACTGGAGGATGTCCAGAACCTGGACCTCTGGCTGCGCGTGAATGGAGAAGAGATGCAGCGGAGCAATACGCGGCAAATGATATTCAATATTTCGCATCTGATCAGCTATATCAGCCAGTTTATGACCTTGAAGCCGGGGGATATTGTTTCAACAGGTACACCATTCGGGGTTGGGATGGGGCTCACACCGCAGCGATTTCTTAAGGTCGGGGATCGCATGACGCTCGGCGTGGAGGGCTTGGGTACGCAGACTCAGGAGGTCGTTGACTGGGGCCAGCGGTAGCGAATATGACAATGGAGCCGTGCCCGGTAGGCAATATCAATGAGCGAACGAATGTTGTTTGATCTTGTATTAAAAGGTGGCCACGTAGTCGATCCAGCTTCGGGGCGCGACGGCATCAGTGATATCGGATTTCGCGATTCCAGGGTTGCGACGATTGCTGCTGAAATACCGGTAGAGAGTGCCAGAACCACTCTTGATGTCACCGGAAAGTATGTCGTACCGGGTCTTATCGATATGCACGCGCATGTCTATTCCGGTGGAACCTATCTCAGCGTCGACGCAGAGTCGATCGCATGGAAAAGTGGCACGACGACGTTTATTGATGCCGGTAGTGCAGGTGCAGGAAACTTCGAAGGCCTGAAACGGTATGTCATACAAGAATCGCCGCTGCATATTTTCTCACTGCTGAACATCTCTTATGCCGGAATCTATGGGTTGGGCAAAACGGTCGCTGTCGGTGAATGCGGCAATCTTGAATTACTGAACATACAAGAGTGTTTCGATACCGCGGCCGCGCATGCGGATATCATCAAGGGAGTCAAGGTACGGGCGGGTCATCATTCCAGCGATTTTAATGGCTTGATTCCGGTGGACCTCGCCCTTGAAGCGGCAGAGATGCTGGACTTGCCGTTGATGACACATATCGATTTGGGTCCGCCAGGGATCGACGACGTTTTGAACAAGTTGAGGCCCGGGGATATCCTGACTCATTGTTTTAGGCCGTTCCCGAATGCAGCAGTAAGATTTCGCTCCGGGATGATCAGGGATGCTGTGACGAAAGCACGTGAGAAGGGCGTCTATTTCGATGTCGGCCATGGCATGGGTAGCATGTCATTTCATGTAACGCGTAGTTTGCTTGAACAGGGGTTTTGGCCGGATACCATCAGCAGCGATGTAAGCCGGTTCTCTGTTGATGGGCCGAGCTTTGACCTGCTAACGACAATGTCAAAATTTTTGTGTCTTGGAATGGAATTTGGCGAAGTAATCAAAGCAACGACCGCGACACCCGCTAAGATATTGGGGCTGAACGGCCTGGGTACACTTGAGCCAGGCAGTGCAGGTGACGTTGCCGTACTTGAAATTATTGATGGCAATTTCGAGTATCAAGATGCAAACCGGCCGGTTCGCGAGAAAATCATTGGTTCGAAACAGTTGCAGGTTGACAACGTGATTCTAAATGGTGCTATTTGGGGCGGGGTAGAGCCAAATCGTACGCAGCGATGATCAGGCAACTCGCTTTCCGCTTCCGTGTTCCCGGGTATCACAAAATTACCGTCCGGAACGCAGATTGACATTACGGGCCATGTAACGTTAAAGTTCGGTCGTGTTCTGTGAGAGTTCGCTTTTTCTCAAGCACCATTCTTCGCGAGTATCAAACGAATGAAAATTGGAATATCTGGATGACTATCTACCTGGAGGAAGGCCAGCGATGAAAGCGGAGACAATCTCGCCGGGATTTCATCATTGGCACGATCTCACGGCGTCCCAGATATCTCGTGTCGCAGCAGAAGCCGTTGTTATTCTGCCCATCGCTGCGACAGAACAACACGGTCCGCATCTCGCGACCGGAACCGATACCATTATTGCTGACACGATACTGCAGGAACTGTACGATCGAGCACCCGCCACCGGGACCTACCTGTGTCTGCCGACGATGGCCGTCGGCGCAAGTGATCACCACGTTTCATTCGGTGGCACGCTGAGTTTGCCACCTCTCTTGTTCTGCCAGATTCTGGTCGCGCAGATTCGCTGCCTCGCGGCGCAGGGGCACACAAGAGTTCTATTATTCAATTCGCATGGCGGCAACATCGCGCCGATGCAAACAGCTCTTGCCGAATTAGCGGTGGAACTGCATGCAAAACGTGCTGTGGCAGCAGGGCTGTCGTACTGGCAATTGGCACGAGAATTGTGGTCTACAATTCCTGGCCTCGAAGGACGAGCGCTGTCTCATGCCTGCGAGTTTGAGACATCAATAATTTATGCGGCGAGGCCGGATCTTCCGCGAAACCCGCCGCCGGAAAAGTCGGAATGGAGTGATAGCGTTCATGAGCATTGTTCCCTGGCATTGCCATTCTCCGCGATTACCGAGAAAGGTGTATTCGGTGAGCCAAAGGTCGCAACTGCGGAAAAGGGCCAGGAGCTTGTTAAACGCGCGGCCAGTTGTCTTCGAGAGTTTCTCGTCGAGTTTTCTGCCTATGAGCCTTCGCAATGATTTGAATACTTAACTTGGAGAATACAATGTTTGATCGCCATGGCGCGAGGTCAGCGAGGCACGAAGAAGACACAATTACGCCCAAGAGTTACAAGCGACGTGACTTTCTTAAGAAGTCAACGCTCGGCGCGCTTGGTGGGGCAGTGCTTCTCAATCAAGGTGGATGTGCGGCGGAGCAAACACCAACTTCGTGTGACTCGGGTCGATCGATCAAGATCGAGCGTATCGAAACAACTAAAGTTGTTGTGCGTATGAAGCCGGGTACGGTCAACAGTGAAAACTTCGGTCCGAATACCGATGAAAGGCTGTTGACGTTCGACAGTCTTCCGAAATTCATTATTCGCGCGCACACCGACTCAGGCATTGTGGGGTTGGGCGAGACTGGCCACTATCAGTCCAGTGAGCCTTGGTTTGCAGAGGCGTTTTCCGAGAACATTCGCTTTCTCACCGGGCGAAACTTACTCGAGCTGAATCCGGGTGCCCCTGGACTGGGGCTGCCGTACCCTGAGGCGGCGACGGGATTTGAGATGGTCTACTACGACCTGCTCGGCAAGACGCTCGGCGTGCCGGTGCACGTGTTACTGGGCGGGCGGTTCCAGGACAAAGTCGCAGTCACCTACTGGACCGGACAACGCACAATCGCGGAGTTGCCCATGATTGCGCAGCGCGCGATTGATAACAATTTCAAACACTTGAAGTTCAAATCACGTAAGGGCGACCCAATTGTGAAGCAGGTAGAGGCTATTCGAAAAGTTGCGCCCGACCTCGGATTGACCGTTGACTTCAATCGCTCGTATGCAGATTCGGCGGACTTTCTTCCGGTAGCAATGGAGCTGAATAATTTCAAAATCATGATCGAAGATCCCGTCGTCCATACCGTGGATTCCTATCGCGAATTAAGAGAGAAAATGAGCAATACCCTGGTGATAACGCCTGCGCAAGGAGATGCGGAAGGTGCGCTGAGGATGCTCGATGTCATTCAGCATGGGCTTTGTGATGCCGTCAACTTGGGTGGCACGATGCAGGAGTTTGTAAGGGATGCTTACGTTGCGGAGATCGCTGGGATGTCAGCGTGGCACGGCTCGGGAATTGAGCTTGGAGTGAAGGATATGTCATTCATTCATGCGGCAGCCGCAACGCGGAGTTGTACGATCCCGTCGGATATCCTTAGCTATATGCGCGGAAGTGATTTGCTGGTTAATCCGCTGGAGATCGTGGATGGTTACGTTGAGGTGCCGCGAACGCCTGGATTGGGTATCGAGCTGGACGAAGACAAGCTGCAGCATTACACGGTTGTTTGATTCGCGGTAGCTTTATCAATTCGAGTCTTTGAAAACCAATGGCTTTCGACTCGTCGACATCTTGAAAAGGAGCGACGACTTTCTGGAGCGACTCAAAGGCTCCAACCAACGATTGGTTTTTATCTTGTGCTAACCAAAGAACTGTAGTAAGGTCATTCACAAATACATGTAACGTTAAAGTAAAGAAGCGGTAAACGAAATAATATGCGAATTCAACAGGCTGCTTGCTTACATTCAGAGAGTATTTTGGGTCAATAGAAAGCTTCAGGGGATAACCATGATGAGTACTAGATTCAACTACGTGATGGCAATAGCCGTATTATTTCTAGCCGTGCACTGGCAGTCGACTGCCCAAGCGGCCGATGACGATGAGTCCTCCGCCTCTCTTGAGGAGATCGTTGTAACTGCTGCAAGAAGGGACCAGTCGCTGCAGGAGGTTCCACTTTCGGTTTCGGCTCTCTCTGGAGAGTTCATGTCGAATATCGGCGCGGAAACCTTGGAGGACTATTACGGGTTTGTGCCAAGTGTGACCGCAGGGCACAATGCATTTGGTGAACGTGCCGGGCAGAATATTATTGTCAGGGGCGTAAGCAATACCCGAATAACGGGTGTTGATGCGGGCTCACAGTCGGCCACAACCGGCTTCTATATTAACGATATCCCTGTAACGCCGATTGACACCGACTTGTTCGATCTTTCTCGTGTCGAGGTGCTGAGGGGACCGCAAGGTACCCTATACGGCGCGGCATCAATGGGTGGTGCTATCAAGCTGTATACCAATCGCGCCGATACCAGCGAATTTCTCGGCAGCGTCGAGGGGACAGCGGCTGTGGTGACCAACGGTAGCGCAGACGGCGGTATTCGCGGCATGTTAAACGTGCCGATCATTGACGGAGTTCTTGGCCTAAGAGTTGTGGGGTCTTATCGATCGCGCTCCGGCTATATTGATACGAATATTCCATCACTGTCTAACACCGTGCCAAATTCGTCGGTTCTGTTGTCAAATCCACTGCTACCAACTCACCAAATTGGCAATGGCGATACTTATAGAAAAGAGACGAACTCCGGAACTGCGACCAGCTTTCGTGCGGCAGTAACGTATACACCAAATGATCGTTTATTAATTGACTTGGGTTTTCTCTACCAAGATTCTCAAGTTGACGACCTGAACACCTACGGTACAGCCTATCCACGTGAACGAACGAGAGAAGTGTATATGCTTGAGCCGAGAGAAAGTTCAGTGACCTCGAGTTCAATGAAAATTTCATATAATTTTGACGCAATGACTCTCCATTCGGACACCGGCTTCTACAAGCGCGATTATGCCGAAACGATAGACTTCACAGCGATAACATATGGGTCATACGGTGCTGGTCTCGACTATATTCCCGCTCTAGGCCTTCTAGAGGATACGTTCGGAATAGAGGCTTTCACGCAGGAGGTCCGATTACAATCGAACAATGATGGCTCAGGGAACGGAATTCTTAGTCGTTTGAATTGGGTCCTCGGAGCATTTTATATGGAGGAGACAAGGCATGGAACGCAAGTCTGGCACGCCCCTGGTTGGGAAGCTGCGGCGCCAACTAATCCACTTCCTGTAGCAGGTGACATCGTATTCACCGATGAATGGGATCCTATTGATGAGAGTAAGGCAGTATTTGCCGATGTCACATTCGATATCACTGATGATCTAGTGATCGCGGCCGGCATTCGTAGTTTTGACTTGTCAACGGAAATGATCAGAGGCGGGATTGGCGCCGGAAACCCCGATATCCCCGAGCGGAATTTCACTAGCACGGGCGAGACAGGAACGACACCCAGAGTGAACGTTTCATATAATATCACCGACGATTTGATGGCCTACGGTGGCTATTCTGAAGGCTTTAGACTAGGAGGCACCGTCGCACCAGTCGATTTCAACGTTACTCCAGAGTGTGAGTCAGTCATCAATGATAATAACCTGCAACAATTTGCTGGTGGCGAATACGGATCAGACTCAGTCGGAACCTCTGAACTCGGCATAAAATCAACTCTTGGTGGCGGTCGTACAACGATAAATGCGTCGATCTACCAGACCGATTGGACAGATCTTCAAACTCAGGTCACTCTATCAAACTTTCCAAACAGTACATGCACGAGGGTATTAACCGCAAACGTCGGTTCCGCGAAGATTGACGGAGCCGAACTCGAGGTTTCAAGTGTTGTTACAGATGGCCTGATCTTCAGAGGGTCATTATCGTACACTGACGCTCGGATCGATGAGCCAGGCCAAGGCGTCACCGTATTTGAGTCAGGTGATCGGCTTATCAGGACCCCAGAGTGGTCCGGTAGTCTTGCAGCGGATTGGACAACACCAATCAGCGTAGCGGGCGGGGGCGATTTCTTCCTACGCGGCAGCGTGCGCTACATGGGCGATAGATCGTCTGTCGTTGGTGAACCGCTCGACCCGCGTCAGAACCTGGACTCCTACTCCATCCTTCAGATACGAACGGGTGTCTATCTTGAGAACAGTGGCATTACAGTTACTCTGTTTGGCGACAATTTAACGGATGAAATTGTTGAGCTCAATTCGATGACACGATTCGGCGTTCCAGGTGACATCATTGTTAACACCGGTCAGCCCAGAACCATCGGCATAACGGTTCGAAAAGACTTCTAATAAATCTGAGGGGAATTATCGGAACACCAGGCTCTCTTGCTCGGGAGTGTGTTTCACATGTCGCTCTGCCATGTGGGCCAACCGAATGGCCTCGATAGTTCCTCTCAGAACACTTGAATGGCCTGCTATTGCAGGGCACGGTACCTATTTTCTCTCGCAATCGCCGAAGTGATAGCACCGATGAAGTGCAGTCAGCGACACCTAGTACTTTAGGACTTATAACTCGGTAGTTCAGGAAGCACTCTTTACTTGTACTCTGCGTATTCATAATCACGACAAAAAGCACACTCGGAGTAAATTGGCGACGACATGACGATTCCCAGTACCGCAGAGAACGCCGCACCCTCGGGACCAGGCCAGAAAATGCTGTTTGGGCATCCGAAGGGCTTGTACGTACTCTTTCTCACAGAGATGTGGGAGAGATTCAGTTACTACGGGATGCGGGCCCTGCTGGTTCTGTATTTGGTGCAGCATCTAAGATTCGTGGACGAAGACGCCTTCGCAATTTATGGGAGTTTCACCGCGCTCGTTTTCATACTGCCTGTTTTCGGAGGCTGGATCGCAGATCGTTTCCTTGGTTTCAGGAAAGCCGTAATTTTTGGTGGTCTGCTAATGATGGCAGGCCACTTTGGCATGTACTTCGAGGGCAGCCCGCCTGTCACACAACTCCTGGACAACGGCGAAATTCTTGTTCAGCGCGACGAGTTTTCCTTGCAGATTTTTTACCTGTCACTCTCTCTCTTGATCTGTGGCGTCGGGTTTCTGAAACCGAACATTACTTCGATCGTCGGTTTGTTGTATCCAAACAGTCATTTCCAAAGGGATAAGGGATTCACTATTTTCTCTATGGGGATCATGGTTGGAGCGGCTATTGCTCCAATTACCTGCGGATACATCGGCCAGACATATGGGTGGAGTTACGGGTTCGGTCTTGCCGGTGTTGGTATGTTAGTTGGGCTGGTTATTTTCATCTACGGACAACGCTATTTGGTCGGAATTGCCGAAAGGCCCGACTCCTCGCTGTCAGAAGCAAAATCCTATTTTGGACTATCTGCCGAGCATCTCATCTACATTACGACATTGTTGGTGGTCATCGCAATTTGGCAGACGATTCAGTACGAGAGAATCGTGGCGATTCTATTGGGGACGCAAGTGGCAGCGGTATTCGTGGGTATCGCAATTTATGCCATTTGGAGTCTGGAGAGAAAGGACCGGGATCGAACTTTGATCGCACTCGTGGTGTTCGCGCTAACTGCGCTTTATGCCGTGTACATCGAGCAGTATGGAAGCTCCTTGATCTTGTTCTCGGAGCGCGCAGTAGATCGCAGTTTCCTCGGCTATGACATCAAGTCGTCTCAACTTGTTGGTGGCTTGCCCGTCTTCCTGGTTATGCTGGCACCATTATTCGTTTGGCTGTGGGGCTTTCTGGACCGACACCACCTTAATCCACCCTCATTTTCGAAATTCGGGTTGGCATTCATCATTCTGGGCATCGCGTTTGCGGTTCTGTGGCTTGGTACAACAATGCCGGATGAAAGCCACAAAGTGGGACTCAGTTGGCTGATTCTCTGTTTCCTGATCCTCGCAATTTCAGACTTCTGGATTATTCCCATTGGTATGTCTGTCGTCAGTAAGCTGTCTGCGAAGAACATGGTGGGCCTGATGATGGGCGCCTACATGTTGGCACTGTCGGCCGGCTACTACTTGTCGGCCGTTGCGGCGAAGTATTCCCTGACAAGCGGCGATGCGTCGGCACAAGACACATTATTACAGTACAAACAGTTCTTCGCCTATATCTCGGTTAGCGCTGGTTTGGTAGGAATCGCAACTATGTTGCTCGCGCCGCTTATCCGAAAATATATGCATGATGTGCAATAACGTCTGCCAAAATGAATAGGGCATGATCTAGAACGAACGAGGGGTCCTGTCTTTGTTTCGTAATCAATCCTCGGTTCGCTACTGGCAGTGGCAAGTTGCTTGACGAAACTCTGCGAAGGTCGCGATTGGTTTGAATACAACCGATACATGGTTTGGACATCCCAAAGGAATGTATGTTCTCGTACTCACAGAGATGTGGGAGAGATTCAGTTTCTATGGGATGCGTGCGCTCTTGATTTTCTATCTTACGCAGCACTTCTTATATCAAGATGCGCAAGCCTTTGTTATTTATGGCAGTTATGTTTCGCTCGTCTACGTTACGCCTATGTTAGGTGGCTACGTCGCCGACCACTATCTGGGCCATGCCAAAACCGTTGTGTTTGGTGGCATTCTTATGATCTGCGGTCACCTTGGCATGACGTTCGAAGGTGCGGCCGCTACCGTTACCGTACTGGCGGACGGTACCCAGAGCATTCTGAGGGATGAGCAAGCGCTGCAAGCGTTTTATTTGTCTATGGCGTTGCTGGTCGTAGGCGTAGGTTTTCTTAGTCCAAGCATCTATACGCTGCTCGGTCGTCTCTATCCCGCAAAGGGGCACAGAAGGGACGTTGGATTCATTTTCTTCAGCATTGGTATTAACGTAGGAGGAGGTCTGGCCGCCTTCGTCTGCGGGTACTTAGGGATGACTTACGGGTGGGCCTATGGGTTTGGCAGTGCTGGTATTGGGATGTGCATCGGACTGCTGGTGTTCTTGTTCGGTCGACGATACTTGTATGGCCTCGATGTGCCAGCCGGTGCGAAGAACACCATCAGGGTTCACCGTACATTGCGCCTAAGGGTTGAATGGGTGATTTATTTGGCCGCTTGTCTGGGCGTCCTGGTTGTCTGGCGTGTGTTGCAGTTCGGGAGGCTGGGTGGGTACTTGATCGTTGGCCAGTTTGTCGTGGCGATTGGTGGAATTATCTTGTATGCCTTGTTCAAGTTGGACCTGGTCGAACGGCGCAATACGTTTGCCGTGCTGTCCATCATGGCGGCTAGCGCACTGTTTGCCGTTTTTATCGAGCAGTACGGCATTACCCTGAATTTGTTCACGCTTCGCCATGTGGATTTGACAGCGATCAGTAGCGAGTTCAAGGCACCACAGCTTCAGGGCTTATTGGCGATCTTCATAATTTGTACCGCGCCGGCTGTAATCTGGCTGATAAATTTTCTTGCAAACCGACAGAGGAACCCAAGCGGATTCGCGAAGATGGCTGCTGGTTTTGTTCTAATGGGAGTTGGCTATTTGACGGTTACCTACGGGATTGCCGAGGCGGGTCAGGTCGGCAAGGTTAGCGCAGTCTTCCTGGTACTCATGTATTTTATCTGGGCAGTCGCCGATAACTTGTTTATTCCTGTCAGTACTTCTTTGCTTACCAAGTTATCGCCCAAGAAAATGACTGGAATGCTGATGGGGACGTTGATGCTTGCATTTTCAGTCGGTTATTTCGGTGCGTCAATTATCGCTCAATGGGCTGCAGTTGATAGTGAATCCGTAGGCGTTGACTCGCTTGGCCGGTACGGCGAGTTTTTCGCGGCAATGGGTGGTACGGCTATTGTAGTCGGACTAGGCATTTACGCCGTTGACAGGTTTGCGAAGAAATACACGACTGCGGCAGATTAATCTTGCGGCCGTTAGCCCACGAATCGTCGTAATACATTTGCAGTAACCGTCGACACTTGGTCGTCGATAGGAAGCGACAAAGTCCAGGTAAGCGACCCGGTGGAAAAAACCGCGCCACCAGATGGAGTCTCGATAAAGACCAGGTCCGCTCCAGCGCCGTTTTGTTCATAGCCTTTCGCGAGGTGGACCAGGCTGCTCGGCGCATTTGGCCCGATCTTGTCTAGTTCGTGTGCTGATGCTCCGCCCGGGCATCGTTCGTGAAGACTCTTGTGACCGAAAAGGTCGCCGTTCTTGAGTGCCGTACCAGCGAAGATCCAGTGTGAATCATCAAGGACTCGATACGGAGCACCGGATTGAAATCCCGCGTGCGAGTAGGCGAGGCCAAGCAGATGATCGGGAGTCTCGATAAGCCTGTCAAAATAACCTTCACGGCGGCAACACATGGTGGACTCATCGGTAAACTCGACTTCCGCATAGAGTCCGCATCCTCCCAAGTACATCAGCTTGCCGCCGCGATTCTGAGTCCATTCCTTAACGCGTCGGTACATATCGGTCGACCAGTATTCGGGGTGGTGATCCAACACAAGAACCTCGTAATCGTGCAACGGGAAATTGTCGAAATGTAATGCTGTATCGCTATAGAGATCGTAGTGGAATTGTTCGCGATCCAGCCAACCGGTCAGTCGCCATAGACCCGGCGCAAAAAGTGAGTCGGTTCGCCCGGCGATCGGATCGGTAATCCGAGCGTCTTCGGGTACTTGATTGTTGGGCTCTGGACGCTGAAACGATAGCGGCGCGCCAGTTTCCATGAATGGCCACGTACCAGGTTTGGTATATCGGTCCAGATCCTGCCGCGAATTCACAGTCGGACGTTCAGCTAGACCATCCTGACTAAAGTAATTGCTGCGTCCACCAAAGCTATTGTAGGCGTTCCACGTAGTCGTCGATGCCAGAACAGCGATACGTGCTTCAGGTTGTTCCGGAGAAATAATCCAGGGGAAGGAGCAAGACTGGCCCGACCGCGAAGTCGCGTGTAAATAGTAAAGTCCGGACTGTTGTGGCGCACCTATCGCATGTTGCTGATACTTGTCTGTGTAACCGATGCGATTCCAGTCAACTCCTGTTTGGGTGAAGTCATCATCGGGCAATATCTGCGTCATCGCTTTCGGGCCATGTTCTCCACACCAGCCGATGCTACGGACTAGCTCTTTTTCCCAGCCATAACGCCATAGATCCAGTCGAAACTCTTCGCTTGAGTGCACGCAGTACTCAGATGTGCTTCCGGACGGTGTCCATTTTGGCCACATGAACCCGTACATCTGCTCGGAGAGCAGCCGAAATTGAAGCGCTCTTCCTTCCACGAGAACAACATCGGCGTGCTTCGATCCATAGCCTGGCTTCCCCAAGGCAACACGATATTCCCCGGGTTCGAGATCGACGTGCACAGCCCCGGTTATGCTGGAGTAGGCTGCAACGGAGCCGCTTTCATTCTCGAATTCCAAACTGACGCCGGACAATCCGACGTAGTTCTCGTCACTTACGTATCCGGCTAACAAGTTAGTGCCCCTATCTTAAGAAAACATGCGATGCAGGACTTTGTTGCATCAACGACGGTCTGTGACGTCCTGCTACAAAGGGTCGCGATCATCAAAAAAGCGGTGCAATACATTGGCCGTTATAGCAGAGACCTTGTCATCAACTAGTATTGAGCTGACCCACGTGATCGATCCAACTGAGAAAACTGCACCACCACTGTCGGTCGTGTGAATGGTCATCTCTGCGCCGCCGTTATCCACATTCTTCCCTTTTGCCAATCGAACGACGTTCTTTGGCGAACTCGGTGAAACCTTGTCCGTCTCATGGCCGGACGCACCCCCAGGGATACGTTCGTGAAGAGATTCAGTTCCGAATTCGTCACCGTTCTTAAGCCCTGTACCGGAGAAGACCCAGTGAGACTGATTCAAGACGGCATACGGTGCGCTTGTCATTTGCCCTGGTTCCGAGAATACAACTCCCAAAAGGTTGGCTTCTGATTCAATACATTCGTGGAACCGGCTCTCTAACCCTCTCGTGGCCTGGTCTGACTGCTTGCCATTCTTGTAAGCGATCTTGTTGTCGTCCAGGAATTCGACGTCACAATTAAGGCCATTGCCCCCAAGATAGAGTACGCGGCCGCCACGATTGAAGACCCAGTCTTTGAGTTTGAAATACATCTCCTTGGACCAGTATTCAGGGTGTATCAGCAATACGAGGATCTTGTAGTCATCAAGGCTAATTGCATCGCCATGCAGTTGTGCATCAGCGTACAGATCGTAGTCGAGACCCTGTTGCTCCATCCAGCCCAGAAACCGCCATTCGCCTGGTGCATATACGCTTGCCAGCCGGCCCGCGATCGGGTCAGAAATACAGGCATGCTCATCAACCACATTTTCGAGTTCCGGGCGATCCAGCGATAGCGGCGGATAGTCATCGACTCTATAGGTTATGAACTCCGGATTGGTATAACGTTGTAGTTCCTGGCGTGCGTTCACGATCGGCGTACTTGGAAGGCCTTCAGGGTTAATGTAGTTGCTTCGACCACCATATCGATTGTAGGCATTCCAGGTAATATTCGATGTGAGAACAGCAACATCGCTTCCCGCCTGTCGAGGCGCAACGACCCAAGGAAAAGAGAAAAACAAGCCTGATTTTGTCTTCACGTGAAAATAATACAGGCCAGTGCGTTCGGGGGCTGTGACGTTTTGCTGGATGGCAGGATGATCGGGCTTGGGATACCCGACCTTGTTCCAGGCCACACCCGATTGTGAAAAATCGCCGTCGGGCGTTATCTGCATCGTCGCACGTGGCGCATGCTCATCATACCAGCCAAGATTTCGCACAAACTCCTTTTGTTTTCCGTAACGCCACAGTTCAATCTTGTAAGGTTCGGGGGAATGGACGTGGAATTGTGACTGCTCGCCGGACTTTACCCACTTGGGCCACGCATACCCTGACAATTGGTCTGATAGAAGCCGGAAATGGTAAGGCTCCATGTCCGGGGTGACATCAATTTCCACACGTTTTGGACCGTATCCGGGCTTATTCAGGATGACCGAATAAGAGCCAGCAGCAAGATCTGCGTATATCGCTCCAGATGCACGTGAATGGGTTTCTACCGATTGGCTGTCGCTCTGAAACTCGATAGTTGTAGACGGTATGGCGACAAAGAGTTCATCGCTAACATATCCGATTAACATGGTATGACTCCGCATTTGTTGGTTACGCCGACCTCAAAAATCGGCGCCGAAAATGGTCGTAAGAAGGACAATCAAAGCAAGTACCAATTGGCCAGGTCGAGTGTGTTTCTTCGTCAGCCGAGAATTTTCCGAATCTTCTGACCAATCAGTTCGGGCTCCCCGTCCTTCAGGCAGACGGTCCTGAACGATATCCTGCGTTCGCTGGCATAAGTTGGATCGGCATGTATCGACGGTTCGCCGTTCTGCAGTTCTGTAACGAGCTGTTGAGTCGACATACCTGCAGCATCCTCATCCAGTCGCAGTTCGATCGATGGCATCGGATACATTCCACCGCCCGGGTTTAGCTGAGTCGTAATGTTGCGAATATTCTTGAGATGTTTTTCGATGTCCTGAGCCAGGTCCAGTTGTACGCTGTAGTACTGGTCCGGATCCTCCTTTACAAAGAGATCCAGGGCTGTGAGAAGCCCGATAATCTCTTCTTTTCCCACCTTGCATGGTCGGCCGATACCATGATGGGGCAGTCCCGGGATCTTCGACTTAACGATCAGGTTGCCAGGTGGTGAGAACTGCTCAAAATGCACGTCATGGTCAAGATGCTGCAGAGCCGCGGCCATGATCAGGTCGTGGCGGCCGCACAGGATTCCAGACGATTGAGGGCCACGAATTCCTTTTCCACCACTGAACACCACCAGGTCTGCGCCTTTTTCGATGTATGTTCTCAGGTTGGTCACGGGCGGGACGCGACCGGCCGCGTCCACCAATACGGGAACGCCCTTGTCATGTGCGACCTTGATTACATCTTCCAGCTTTGGCAGCGATTGCGGTGCTGCAACATAGTATACGGCGGCGGTATTCTCTGTAATTGCCTCGGAGAACTCCCACGGTTCGGCATCTCGAACACCTGCTCCCGAATAGCGATCCGGGATGCCAACCTCAACTAATTCTATGCCGGCAGTTCGCACAGCGTGGTCATAGAAATTTCGCTGACTCTTCGCAACGACCACCTCGTTCTTCATTCCCTTAGTGTTCGGCAAACGATTCATTTTGCCCACATCAAGGCCGGTCACACATGCTGCGGTTCCCAGCAGAAGTCCGGCGGCAGCCCCTGAGGTAACGTATCCTGCTTCGGCGCCTGTATGACCCGCAATGATCGTGCTCGCTGTCGATTGCAGCGTCGTCATATCCACAGAATACCGCGACGCGTCCTGCATAGCGGCTGCCACCTTGGGCGGCAGAAGCGAGCCTCCGAGCCGAGTTAACGGGCCATACGCATTGATGATTGCGCTCACGCCGATACGTTCGTAAGGATTACTCATGCAGATACCCGTTTACTAGTGAATTCGCTACCAATTTCGTACATGCCTAGTTTTCCAAGTTACTGACGACTGCGCTGCTTTCATGCGGATTTTCGTCCAATGGCCAGACGGGACGGGAAATACGTGTATAGGGGGTTCTGCGACAATCCAGGTACATCGGCAGTCCAGCGTCAACGCGTAACACCTTTGCCGCAATCGGTGCAAAGGCGGCGTAGAAGTGAATGTAGGACTTTACCACCAGGATTTTCCTGGCCGTCGGGTCGATACCCATGTTCGAGAACAAGTCCGGGTCATGCGCCTGGGATCGAGTAGAGACCAGAACCGCGTCTATTCCCTTAAAGCGAATTGCAACCGCATCTCCAAGGGGCATATTACTTTCCTCGAAGCTCTGAGTCGCGTTTCGGACGATCTTGGTTACTTCGACATCTTCATCTATTGGCATCCCGGACAGCGTCGATACTTTACCGGCGAAACGCAACATGATTTTTGCACCTTCGCCAGAGGCAATACAGAATTTCACGGCCTGTGGATCCCAAATCGGGCCAATAGCGGCATTTGTAACTTCGCGTTCAAGCAATCGTCGAAGTATGTACGTGGAGTCACCGGGTGCTCCGCCGCCTGGGTTATCGGCATTGTCTGACAGAACAACCGGCCCACCGGTGGTCTCGAGAGCTTCGGTGATCGCTTCGTCCGGCGTAAGAAACGGATCTTGGGTATTTCCACGCATGGCAAAAAGTTCATCGCCCAATTCTTTCGCGAGACCTAGTCCGAAGTCCTCGCGGTCGTCGGTCATGACCAAGATCTTTGCTCCGGGTGAAGGAACGTCGACCAGAAAAAACCCATGAATAACCGAGATTGACAGGACTCCATTCTTCCCTTCCATGGCCGAAATTTTATTCACGAAACTTCGCATTGGCTCCCTGGTCGTTGGGAAAATATCGAGCAGCCGACAGTCGTACACTGACATCTTGGGCTTTATTTTTTTCTCGGCAGCTTGAACGCACAGGGTGACAACTTCTTCTGCGCGTTCGACAAAGTCAGTATGAGGAACCTCTTTGAAGGAAACGAGCACATCCGCCATTTCGGTCATCGCCGGCGTCAATATACCGTGTGGGTCCAACTCAGCTCCGACAATGCAATCCGGACCAACGAGCGTGCGAACGCGTGTCAGAAAATCGCCCTCACAATCCTCGTAGCCCTGCGCCACCATGGCTCCATGCAGCCCGAGAATGACAATGTTCAGCGGTAGTGCTTCCTGTATCTCGGACAGGATGGTGTCTCTGATTTTCTCATAGACGCTGCGATTGACTATGCCGGCAGGCAGGGCACATGCACTGGTTCCCTCGATGAGAGTCCAGTCTTCATGTTTTGCACGGTTTCGGGTAACCGAGACCGGCGAACTAAAGAAAGTGGGTTCATCTGGATGTTGTCCGGGTGGTGCGTACAGAAAATTTTCGAAACTTTCCATATCAATAGGTATGGGCGAAAACGTGTTGCTCTCACTCGCGAAGGCCGCTGTAAATACTCTCATTTTGGTCTGTCCTCTAAGCGATCGAATCGTCGATTCCTATTGCGCGGCGATCACCATAATTTCGACATCAAGTCCCGGAGCGGCAAGAGCGGAGCCCACACATGCCCGAACAGGCAGATGTTCGGGGTCGACCCATGCGTCCCACACGGCATTCATTTCATCAAAGTTCTTCACGTCGGTGAGCCAGATCGTCGCCGAAAGTATCTTTGACTTCCCACTCCCCACGGCATCAAGGAGCGAACTGATTTTTTCCAGAACTTGTTGAGTTTGTATGCTAACGGATGCACCTGCATCATCTGCGACTTGGCCGGCAAGATAGACGGTCCCGTTGTGAATGGTCGTCATGCTCATTCTTGATCCGGTTCCGAGCCGAGTAATATCCATGTTCTTGTATCCCTGTTTGTTATGGTTTGTCGTTCAAAAAGTCAGTCATGTATTCTAAAAAATTGTACGCTGCCTTATAAGGCATATTCGCGCAGCGTGTTAATCAGAACCACGTCGAAATTGCACCGGTTATGGAATAGTCGTCGGCCACCGTGAGAATAACGCGCCACTTGTCGAAAGTCGTACAGGCATGCGAAACGCCGAAACCGACCATATCTCCGACACGGAGGTCTTCCGACGGTGGGAAACGTAAATAGCCATGTTGATCATTCAACGATGCGACGTAGCAGTCTGCGCTCGTTGGGTGAGTCTCGTGGTCTTCGCCAGGCCGAAATACGTGCAAAGGAATGGGCATTTCAATATCAAACGAGATATCGCGTTTGCCCATTGTGACAAGCGCCAGGCCGGGCTCCGGAATTGATTGAACATACGCCCAGACTTCCAGCGAATGGGTCAATTTCCCCGACGGAGCTTTCGTGCTGTCGTTTCTCTGGAGTAGCCTGTTAAACGAGCGATCATTCAATCCAGAGTCGTGCGCGAGATAACTGCTGCACCTCAATACGGTCATTGTTGGCTTCTGCAGTTCGCATTCGCCAAATGCCCTGACAACCAGGTCGAAATAGGCGGATCCTCCAGCGCTTAATACTACTGGTCCTTCGCCAAATAATTGGTGACTGTCGCACCACCTGGCCATACTGACCACATTGGCCAGCAATTCGTCTACTCGCGCTTCTACTTCCTCATCTCTTTCTGCAACGAAAATAGCTTCATAAGTCTCCAGGCCTCTAAGTACGACTCGTGGATATGCCTCACTGATCGATGTAGCCAGTTGCTTTGCTCTGTCTTCAGCGCGAACGCCCGTTCTCGCTCCCATTGCGCCAATTTCAAGGAGCAACTGCAACGGGCGGCCAATTGGGTTGGCATCGATCGCTTCGAGAAGCGCTTCAAGCCCGGCGGCGGAGTCGACAAGGCAGTAAAAGTCAAAGTCCGGGTCGCTGCGCAACTCATCCAATATATACCGGATGTTCTGTCGCCCAACCAGCTGATTGGCGAGCAGGATGCGTTGTACACCAAAGTTACGATATACCTGAACGTGGCCACTTGTCGCTGCCGTGATGCCCCAGGCCCCGCTTTCAAGGTGGAGGTTAAGAATCTCGGGGCTCATACTGGATTTGCCATGTGGGCAAATGTGAGCTCCCGTTCTATCGAGGAACTTGCTCATCCATTGGCTGTTTTCTTTCAGTGCATTTTCATTGATGACAGCAAGCGGGAGCGGAAGGTCTTCGTTTAGAAGGTTCCAGTTTAATTGTCCAATCTGCGTAGATGAAACAGGCGGCATGCCGCCTGGCATCCCTTTTATGGAATCATCGAGGCTGACGGGCTGAGCTTTGAGTGAGTTCATCGCACATCACTTGTGTTTTTGTGTGGGTTGCTTAGTTGTACTCGGCCGCATTGTCCCATCCAGATTTCTAAGAAGTAAGGGTTGTGATAGCGGGCTGAAATCAAACTCGACAAATTGAAACTTTAACGTTACAGTTACTATTCTACTCAGCTCTTTGAGCGTCTGTCAATCATTGTCAGAGGATGAATTGAGCTTGGCTATTTGTAGGATAATTGTTCCAAGTGAACTGCAGAGGATAGAGATTCATGAACGACGATATGCCAATTTTTGACTGCCACGCCAATATTTGGGACAAGAGCCATTTTCTGCCACTTTACTATGAGCAGCTGGGCAGAGTCCGTCAGGGGGAGTTGCAGGAACTGGCGGATCAGGACACACTTTATGCGGCCATGGAGGGCGTTTCCAAAGCCATCATTTTCTCACCGCGCTATCGCGACTCTGCTGGAGTCGAGGGCGACGACAAGGTCACTGCAGCAGCGGTTGCCAAGTATCCCGAGAAGTTCGTCGGTTTCGCGTTCGTCGATCCGAATCGCGACGACTATGTTGCTTTGCTGCGAAACTCAATCGAGGAGCTTGGTCTGAAGGGAGTCAAGATTGGCCCTATTTACAATGGTGTGCCGTTGGACGACCCCCGGATGAGTCCTGTTTACGCGTATTGTCAGAAAAATGACATTCCTATCACCATGCATATGGGAACCACATTCGCAGCCAATGCACCCGTGGAATTGGGCAGGTCGATTCATGTAGAGCCGGTCGCACGTCGCTATCCTGATCTGAAGATTAGTTTGGCGCACATGGGACACCCATGGTTTGAAGAATGCATCGCTGTCGTTAGGAAGCAGCCAAACGTCTATGCAGAAATCTCTGCGCTCTATTATCGACCGTGGCAGTACTACAATATTCTTATTGCAATTCAGGAGTACAAGGTCGTTGACAAAATTTTCTTTGGAACTGACTTTCCATTTACTACAGTCGATGAATCGGTTCAAGGCCTACGAAATATAAACAGCATGGTTTCCGGGACCGGTCTTCCTCGTGTGACGAAAGAAACCATCAACACAATATTGCATTCAAACCCGTTCAGTCATTGGTGGCATGACCCTATATTGGCGCCATAGAGTAGCCGATTGCGCTGCACCGGAGTTTCGTTCAATAGTATTCGTTCCATTACCCGACATAACAGATTCCGTGAGTAACTCTTGTTTATCGTACATGTCGGATTGATACTTGTTTATGGGTGGGGCTCGCCCCTGATATGGCGAACATCATCTGAATAACTCGGACCGGGGCGTTCGGTTTGCCGGAGGCGCGCGCATTCGTTCGCCGTTTTCAGTTCAAAATGCCGGTGATTGAAACGCAGAATCGGGTAACCTTGCAGTTTGGAAGGCCATGATTTGGTTTTCCGACAGCGTCCAGAGAAAGCCGGGGAAAATGGGGGCAACACCGGGGGCACCTAAACTAATTTAGCAACTAAAATAGTTATAAAATCATATAGATACGATGTGATTGAAGTAGTACCCTTCACCACCACCTTCAAAAAACCCCTGTTAATCAATAGGTTAACGGGGATTTTTCGGTGGTGGAATTCGGAATCGAACAGACTTCTGTTCAAACATCGAAACGCTTGCCCCGCCCGGCCTTAACTCGTCCGGGGACATCTTGTTAAGGCCGAACCTGTCCAATCTCGCCACGCAATGCTCTATCCCAACCAAACGTGGTTGATGCCGATATCGTGGGGTAGCGACGACCATTTGGGGGCACTTTTGGGGGCATCAAACGACTATTTCTTGCAGATGCCCCCGGTCGATTTTCTTGCCTTTGCGCCGTGTTGAATAGCAGTTATCGTATTACCTATTAAGTAGGTTGAACAATACTATAAAATAGGTAGAATATAGTATTCTCACAAGGAGGATATTTCGGTGGCTACACAAGCAACTCTCGAAGCCCTTTTTGGTGGCCAGGCCGCCGCCAAAGTGTTGCTCTTCATACAAAATTATGAAGAGGGGTACGCGAGTGGGATTGCCAAAACGTTCGAGATGCCAGTCAGCGAAGTTCAAAAGCAGCTCCAAAAATTTGAGGAGTCGGGTGTGTTGGTTAGTCGGATGGTTGGCACCAGCCGAATCTACACCTGGAATCCACGCGACCCGGCCCTGGACGGTTTGCGACTGTTGCTTCAGAGCACGTTGGACCTTGGAATTCCGGAAGAAAGGATAGAGAAATATTTTCGACAGCGCCGGCGACCGCGGCGCAAAGGAAAGCCGCTCTAGATGCCAAACATCACTGCTAGTTCGACACTTGAAGACGTTGCAGCGATTGTTTCGAGCGCTCTGGATGACGCTGGAATCGCCGCAACATTGTCAGGTGGTGCAGCAGTATCGATCTATACGAATAATGTGTATCAATCAAAAGATCTGGACTTCGTTACCGCAGCCTTAATCTCTGATTTATCTCCGGTCCTGGCGAAACTCGGTTTTGTTCACTCAGGCGTTCCCAGAATGTCGCAATTTTCTCATCCACTTATCGAGTGGTTCGTGGAATTTCCGCCGACCCCCATTTCGTTCGGCCATCTGTATGTGACCCACGAACAATGCGCCACGATCAAGCTACCATGCGGCACGTTGAGAATCGTTACGCCGACGCAGTCCATTATGGATCGGCTAGCGGCTGCGATTGCATGGAACGATGCCCAGTCGAGAGACCAGGCGATACTGGTCGCGGCGAATAATGAAATTGAATGGGCGGATCTGCGCGTGTGGTTCAAGAATGAAGGGGAGTCCGATGCGGAGTTCGAGCGATTTCGATCTGCGGTGAAAAATGTAGCAGATAAATAGCGTAGTACAAAACGCTGGGACGGCCAATATGTTGCGCAATGATGCGAGCAATTGAGCTCAGAGGGCAGGAAATTCAAACGTAAACCACGAAGCTATGTGGCGCCCGGAATGCGCAAGCCGATACTTCCGATTTGGTCCGGAGAAAGCCGGGTAATTTGGGGGCAACAGCGGGGGCACCAACTTGAAGTGATGAGCGGAAATCACAACCAAATCAGAAAGGTACAGCGTTCCTGACGTAGTACCCTTCACCACCAAACGACAAAGGGTCCCCAACGGGGGCCCTTTTTCGTTTGATCGAGTGTGGAACAGAACCGCCGAAGGTGGTTCATCCGAGGCGGACGAAGTCCGCCGACAGACGCACGCAGTGCGCCCGAAGGGTGAGGGCCAAAGGCCCGAATCCAATCCACCCTTCACCACTAAACAACAAAAATAGGGCCCAGCGGGCCCTATTATCTTGTCTCCTGTGACGGGGTGATTTCGAAGCACCGAAGATGGTTCATCCGAGCCCGACGAAGTCGGGCGACAGGCGCGCGCAGCGCGTCTCGTAGATGGGGCCGAAATAGCAGGAACTGCTAGCCCACGTCTTGCCGAGGGAAGTGTCTAATCGCGAGAAGGATGAATGGCACACTGAGAAGCCCTATAGAGTTCATCACCGTTAGCGAAATCGTTAGAGGCTGCTGCAGTCCTAACGCCACAAACAAGTCACTAAGATAGCCGAATAGTGCCGACCCTAACGAGACGCCAAGCGAGTAGGTAATCAAAAGTACGGCCGCCAATACTGTAGAGCGCATATGCGACGGGGATAAATCTTGTATCGACGCGTAGTATGGACCGATCGTCAACGAAGCAAACATCGAAGAAAGTGCTGCAGCAATCCAAAACGACGCCGTGCCGGGTTCGATCCATCTGAGCGCGATCATCGGTATTATGAATGCGACAGAAAAAAGCAAGGCGATAATTCGTCCGGCGCGCCAGCGTTGCGCGAACCAATCGGCGACCCAACCACCGAGCAGAAGGGCTGCGGTTCCGAACCCGAGGTAGAGTCCGCCGAAAATTAGTTGAGCGTCAGCTCCTGCAAACGCTCTTTCTCTTATTAGCCACACGATCTCGGCTGCATCACCACCTAGTGAAAATTGCAGCAAAATCGAGCTGACTATCAGGTATCTCAAGGCTGGGACGTCGCGAATCGTTGACCATAGCTGGCGAAAAACCTTGCCCAATTTCAATTCAATAGCTGGGTCTAGCTTGCCTATACCCTTGCGGGGTGGATCACGAAGGAGAAATACCGGTAATGCGATCGCAGCGCCCAACGCGCCTAACAGCAAGAATGTTCCGCGCCAGCCCAACCAAGGCCCAAGCACACCCGAAACAACCAGGCTAAACCCAGTTCCAGCGGGAACGCCCAAATAGTAAATGGCGGTTACTTTTGACAGGTGTTTTGGTGGGAATACATCCTTCAGCACGGATAGCGCGGAAGGCATTAACGCGCTTTCGCCGATGCCGATGAACGCTCGAGCCGTCGCTACCTGCAAGAAATTCATAGTCAGACCTGTGAGTGCGGTCAATGCGCTCCACACGGTCGCACCCACTGCGATGATGCGCATACGGCTGAAATGATCGGCAAGCACGCCCATAAATATCCCTGCCATTGCATAGAACAGGGAGAAGACCAGGCCGGTCAGCAGGCTGAATTGAAAGTAATTCAAGCCTAAATCAGTAATGATATTGTCGGCGAACGCCTTGAGAAGAAATCGGTCGACAAAGTTGAATAAATTCAACGTCGTGAACAGGACTAGCAGACCAACTGCCTTGCGGTTGGCCGTGCCGGGTGGTGCCCTTAACTCTGCGGAAACCTCGGAAATATGTCTACGGCGCGGAAACTCAGCACCCCTCAGCTCAACTTAAAGTAAAGCGTAAGCTCGGTTTATATAGTATGTCAAGCAATCTGTGATTCTGTTGTGATCAGTCACTGTCGCTCGAATTGATAGTCACTGATATCTTTCAGTGAGCCGTTGGAGACTACTGACAAGGTCATCCCGAATTTTCTTGGCATCCTTCTCGCTCGAATCAATTGCAAGCATGATGAGATGATGCAGCATATTTAGTACTACCTTTGACAACCTTCGCATCTCACGTTTACTGGCCGTGACGCCCGTCTCGCGAAGGTAGCTGCCAACGCGCACAAGCGCTGTTTCATCGTACTGCACGTCGAGCTCATGGATGTCGGGCCAAATAGCGATCGCACGAGTAACCGCATGTACTGCTGGGGTCTCTCTATAGCCGCTCAACAGAGAATCGACCAAGCTGCCCCAATACAGCTCTGTATCCTCTCCATTAAGCCTAAGTCTTTCAAATTCAATGTATTTGTCGGTAATCTTGTCAAGCCACCGAACGCAAAGTTCGTGAATTATTGCTTCCTTGTTTGGAAAGAAGTGATAGATAGAACCGATCGTCACTCCGGATCGTCGCGAGATTTCATTCGTCGAGAACTCTTCTATCCCGACTTCTTCAACAATCCTGGCGGCGTACAACAGAATTCGATCGACTCTTTCAGCGGAACGTTTTTGGGTCGGCCGCTTGCGAATCTTGATGTTCTTTTCTCTTGCTGAAGCCATAGGTTCCATTACGCTCGGTCTGTTAGATGTATCGCAGGCGCTTAATAACAAGTAGTCAAGACGACGCCGCTAGAACTTACCATTTCGGAGGCTCGCAGATAAAGACAAAACGCCGGAAACGTTTGACATGCTGTTGCTGTGCGAGTATTTTTGAGGTCGAAACTAGAGCTAGCACTCGGATTATTCAGGTATTCAATTTTGACTGCTGGTCTAGTCGCAAATGGCACTGAAACCGTTTAACTATTCGCGTCGCAATCCGGATGGGGGCTACATCATGCAACTTGTCAGTAAGCAAATCTCTCAGGTTTTGTCAGTACTTCTCTTACTCAGCTACGGCTTCGCAGGCAATGCGCAAGAAAGAGCCACAGTGCTCGAGGAGATCGTAGTCACTGCGCAAAAACGCGAGCAGTCGCTGCAGGACGTACCGATTTCAATCAATGCTTTCAACGAGGAGTTCATCAAGAACCACCAGATTAATGATATGCAGGATCTATACCTCTATACGCCGGGTTATGTAGGCCAGCCAACCTATGATTTTATCGGCTTGTCGACGCTTCGTGGTATTAGGTCAAATGACTTTGGTTATGGTGGTGACCCGGCATTTGGTGTTTTCGTAGACGGCTTTTACCAAGGTCGAACCGGGGCATCGATTAGTTCGCTCTACGATATTTCGCGCGTTGAAGTCATTAAGGGACCACAAGCGACGCTGTTCGGTCGTACTGCGACCTCGGGAGCAATTAGCATTGTAAATAACCAGCCGGGTGAAGCATTGGAAGGCAGTGTCGAAGTCGGGCTGGGAGAGCGAAGCCGCCAAAACTTCGTTGGTACAATCAACCTGCCAGTTACCGAGAACCTGTTCTTGCGCGGTTCCTACCTGAATAAGTCAATTGACGGGTACCTGCCCAATGAGTCGGGAGGCCCAAACCAGAAGTTTCGCGATATTGAAGCGGCAAGGTTTGCCGTTCGAGTCGATAAGGGACGTGTAGATGCGACGCTGACGTTTAACAAGGAAGACAGGAAAGGTAGTGGCAATGATCGGCATCAAGGGTTCACGGCGACGCTGGATTCCGACCTTATCGGTACCGAGTCGCGAATTTTTACGGAAATCGAAGATATTGCCTTGAAAGTGAATTTTGAAATCGGCAATGCGCTCGATCTGATGTGGGCTTCCGCCTATCGAGATACCGAGTGGGATTATGCGGAAGACTTCGATTCACTTCCGATTATCTTGAACGCGCCGTTTCTGCAAGGGCAGAAGTCGGCCCTGGTTAATCACGAACTTCGCCTTACATCGAGCGCCGAATCCGGCCTGACCTGGTTTATTGGTATCAATACTTTTGACGATGATGTTTCCGGTTTCATCGATGAGCAGGTCGATCAGGGCTTTGCTTTTTCAGGACTGCTGGCAAACGTAAGCAATGAACCATTCTTCGAGCTCGGTGAGTACGTCAGCTCATCGAAGGGTTGGAGCGCATATGGAGAACTCAGCTACGACATAAGCGAGGCACTTAATATGACCCTGGGTGCGCGCTACTCTGACGAAGACAAGAGTATGCAAGTTCGCCTTCAGAATCCGGCGACTGATCCGAGAAATACATCCGCCAGTTTTCCCTGTGCCTGCTACCTGTACGGTCTTTGGACATCGGTACCGGTCAGCAGTTCAGGAAGCTGGTCTGACACGAGTTTCCGTGCTGCGTTCACCTATAAAATGACCGAGTCGGTGGCGACGTTCTTCACGTTCTCGCAGGGATTCAAACCGGGTGGCATTGATTCTTTCGGGTTTGATACCGATGACCCGAATTTTCAACGGTTTTTCGGTTTTGACGGAGTTCCGGCTGGCGCTCGCCCTAAAGTCTATGGCCCAGAAGAAATTGATAACTATGAAATAGGAATCAAGAGCCAGCTGCTGGACGATCGGTTGCGTATTAACGCGGCTGCGTTCTTGTACAATTATGATGGCCTCCAGGTTGCGGTGAACACTTCTGGCGCCGCATTCGGAATCGAAAACGTTGGAAAAGTACGAGGCGATGGCCTTGAAGTCGATGCCCTATTTATTGCAAACGAGAATTGGGAGTTTGCGGCGAACGCAGGTATCACAAATACTGAGGTAAAGGAGTTGGCTCCGGGAGTGACTCGGCTTACCGTCGGTGATCGACTCGTTTACAACCCCAAGTTAACGGCATCTGCATTTGTAACCTTCAGGACCTCGATTGGAAGCAACTCAGAAGGCTACATTCGCGGGGAATATTCGTACTCTGACGATATGATGGGGACCAACGGACTTGTGTTGCCGTCTTACAAGGTTCTTGGGCTTCGAGCAGGAGCGCAGCAGGACCGTTGGAGCATTGCTGCCTACGTAAGAAACCTGACTGATGAAGTCTATTTTACGAATGGAACCGGAGAACGTTTCTTTACAAACGTAAATGATCTCGTTGGCGGGCTTGCAGAGCCGCGTACGGTAGGCGTTGATTTACGATTTGATTGGTGACCGAGCACGAGGGGGGCAGTTGGTGTGAACAGCGCGGTCACGGTATCGACAGAGTCCGGCGATGTCTCGGGCCTTCTGGATCCCTCTAGCGGTATTTCCGCATTCCTGGGTATTCCGTACGCCGAGCCGCCAATCGGTTCCCTTCGCTTTCGTCCGCCAGTTCCTGTTCAAAAATGGTCGGGTGTGCGAGACGCGAGTCGGTTTGGTTCAGCTTCTGCCCATATCCACGATGTGCATGAAGGATCCCGCGAGGAGTTTGGCGAATCAACAAGTGACCGAGAAAAGAACTACATTGGCGAGGAAGACAGCCTCACGCTAAATATCTGGAGCAGACTCGCGCAGCGGCCGACGCAACCTGTGGTCGTCTTCATCCATGGTGGTGCAAACTGGGTAGGTACCAGCCGGCTCCCGGTCTACCACGGCGATCAATTCGTTAACCACGGAGACGTGGTATTTGTTTCGATGAACTACCGTCTCGGTTCGCTCGGATTCCTCGAACTGGGCGAGCTTGGTGGAGAGGAGTTTGTCGGCAGCGCCAACAACGGCCTGAAAGATCAACTGACTGCATTGCATTGGATACACCGAAATATCGCGGCATTCGGTGGTGATGCAAGCAATATTACGCTGGTCGGCCAGTCCGCCGGTAGCATAGATATTTCCTGGTTGCTGGCTGGCGGTCATCTCGACGATTGCGTGCGGCGAGTTGTGCTCATGAGTGGTGTTGGCGGCAACAAATTGCGTCATGACTATTCCTTGGAGGGCGGCAACCGCGTCGCAAGAAAATTCCTTCGATTCGCTGAAATCGAATCGATCGAGCACTACCAGCGATTGACAACTGCCGAACTTATTGAACGACATCGCCGGGCATTCCAGCACATGCACGTATTCGAGCAGTCGATGTTCTCGCCGCGCATTGATGGAGAATTCCTGAAAGATTCGCCCATTGGCTATGCAGCGAAGGGGAAGGCCGCAAACATTGATGTGCTAATCGGCCACACGGGATACGAGATGGGCTTGTACTTGCTCTACGATCCTACCCTCGATGACAAGGATTACAAAACGCATTTCAGAAATCTGAAGCTTGGTAGTAGCTACAAAACGGAACTGGCTAGTTTGTATGACGATGTTTACGAAAGTGAGACCGTTGGAGTACGAGCGATGCAATTGCTTTCCGACATTTGGTATGTGATGCCTACTCTATTGTTGGCAGAACACCTCTCGAAGTTCAGTAATCGAGTTTGGGTATACGATTTCAGTTGGGCTCCAGACGGATCACCTTGCCGATCCGCACATGCGTTCGATCTGTTTTTTTGGTTCAACAAGACAAACACGGCACATGGTCAGAAGCTTGTAGGCACGCCACGTAGCAAGAAAGCGGCACGCCAAATGCAGGAGCTGTCGATGCAAATGCAAGCGTCACTCCTATCCTTTGCAAGTGTTGGTGATCCGGATATTGGATTAGGCGGAAGTGGCCTTTGGGCTGCGTACAACAATATCGAACGTCCCACGGCCATTCTTGACACAAAAATTGCAACCAGATTGGATCCGAGAGTGAAGACGCGCACTTGGTGGGCAGGAAACCAAGATCTGATTTGGAGCGCACAAGACGCCGTAGAGCAACAATGAAACGTTCGGCTAAGCTATGACTAAGAAGGATTCATTGCACGCAAATTCGGTAGTTGTCTACTGGCACGATGATATTCTCGCCCACAACACAGGGTCAGGTGTTTTTGAAGATGTGCCGTCACCCTTACTTGCGTTTCAGGAGCCGCATCCCGAGAACCCGACTCGGATTCTCAACATAAAGTCTGTCCTGGAAAAGGGGCCAGTCTCTGAACACTTGCTTTGGAAGGTCGGCAGGCATGCTACAGAGAGCGAGCTACTGTTGTTTCATACGAAAACGCACCTGGAGAATGTTCGCTCTGGTGACTTGTCTGGTCCTGTCAGGTTGGACGGTGCAGGTACGGTCGTCGGGCCCGGGTCGTGGAATGCCGCGCTTGCCGCTGCAGGTACAGGCGTAGTCGCAATGCAAGACATCCTAGATCAACAGGCGCGAATCGGATACGTGTTGGTCCGCCCCCCTGGGCATCACGCGCAGCCTGATCTCGCCGATGGTAGCTGTCTCTTTAACAATATCGGAGTAGCAGTAAATCATGCTCTTGCACAGGGATTGAAAAGAATTGCGGTGATCGATTGGGATCAGCATCATGGGAACGGTACTCAGGAAGGATTTTATGATGACGATCGCGTTCTGACGATATCGCTGCATATGCCGCATGGCTCCTGGGGAACCAATCACCCGCAGTCGGGAGCTATCGAAGAGGTGGGAAGGGGGCATGGTACAGGTTGCAACATGAACATCCCTCTACCGTACGGAGCTGGTGATGCGGCCTATAGCGACGCTTTTCGACAAGTCGTTATTCCAGTGATTGATGATTTTGAACCGGAACTAATCGTTATTGCGTGTGGCTTCGACTCGAATCAATTTGACCCCAATGGTCGCAGTCTTGTGACGATGTCGGGATTTAATCGGTTGTGTCAACAGTCAAGAGCGCTCGCAGAGAAGCACTGTGACGGTCGCTTGCTGTTGTTTCAGGAAGGTGGCTATGCCGTAACCTACACTGCATTCTGTGCTCATGCCGCAATGGAAGGGTGTCTTGGCCGCGGTTCAACCCTGAAAGACCCAGCGGCATACTATGACCAGCCAGCGCCTGGCGACACGAGATCTCCCAGAGATATTCTTGATATGTGGCGGCAAGAGGTAGCGCGTTCGCGCAAAAAGTATTGCGGCAATTAAAGGCAGTTGTTCGCAGATGTCTCTAGGGTACAAAAACGAAATCAAACCATTCCAATAGTCGCAAGACCTAGCATCGTATGACATTTGACGGATAGTTTCGGCCGGTCACGTCCGTATGCTGCCACTTGGCCTTAAGTTTCAACGGTCAACCTGGCAACTCAGAGGAAATACAATGAACAACAAAACTCTTGGAAATGGGGCTCATGGACGAATGGGACTGGTGGTAGCCGCAGTCGCCCTTTTATCCTTCGGTGCTGCACAGGCCCAGCAGCCCGATGGTCGAAGGCCCGATGAGCTCAAGACATACCTGGATCTGGAATCGCAGGAAACCAATGTCAAGCTCGATCAAATCCTGCATCAGCTCTATGACGTCAATCAAAAAATTATCACGTTGTCGTTTATTCAGCGCTATGGCGATAAGATCAAGATGGAGCGGGCTATGGTTCCGAACCAGGACTACGATCTTGTGCCAGCGTGGGTTTTCACACCGGTAAAACGAGAGTCAGGCAAACGCTACCCTGCAGTCGTCGCCGTCCATGGAGGGTTCCATTATTCACTCGATGAGGAGTTCTTCGGCTACATTGAAAGATTTGTCAGCGAAGGCTATGTCGTCGTATTTCCCGAGTATGGTGGCAGTCGCGGGTACGGCCGGCCACACTACAATGACCAGCAATACGGGACTGGCGACGTTGCCGACGTTCTGTCAGTCGCTGAGTGGTTCGCCGATAAATCCTATGTTGATGCCAAGCGTCTGGGTATTGTTGGCAGAAGTCGCGGCGGTATGACCACGTTGCTCGCTATTCAACACAAACCCAAACTCTTCAAAGCAGCCGTGGATGTTGTGGGACTGGCGGATTTCTTGATGTACATGGCATATAAGCCCGAATATCGTCGCAACCAGATCGCCAAGGAGCCACAGTTTAATGGTCTTCCGTTCGACAATTTACAAGCCTATATCGATGCATCGCCGATAATGCATGTTGAAAAGATTGAAGCGCCTCTGTTAATCCATGCAACGACGTACGACACAACGGTCAATCACAAGGTTCACTCTGAGCGGCTGGTCGAAGCACTGAAGGCGCATGGCAAGAAATACGAATACAAGTTATATGACCGCGCGCCTGGCAGCCACGACTTTAGCGACGGTGATTCTCCGGAATCTGCCGACTCGCTGAATCGCATCATCAAATTCCTGGACAAGCACCTGAAGTAATACTTCTGTCGAGCGGACCGGGTTCTTGCAGCGCATTTCGTCGCGACAGTCATTAGTCTGACTTAAGGTCAGCGGAACAATGATTGGACGAAGTGCGCTGCCATCGTTCCAGGAACGCCTGCCTTGCGTTGGCGTCGAGGTGGGCTAGCAGGTCCATATCAATGGCGATCGGCTTGATCACTCTTTCTCTGTTTTGCTCGAACGAAGTCGGTGTGAATTCACCGACAACGTCCGAACGTACAGAGCCGAGCCCGGATTCAGAGATAAGTTGTTGCCCGCGTTTCGATAATACGTAGTCGAGCCAGAGCTTCGCGGCGTTGGGGTGGGGCGCGTCCCGCAAAATGAACATGACTCGACTCATCAATAACGTGTAGTCGTTCGGCAGCACCAATCCAAGTTCTGGCAGATCAGTACGGGCGCGACGCTGGGTGTAAGAACCCAGCAAATTGTAGCCAATCAATGCATCTCCGGACGCAATTAATTTAAACATCGCGCCGCTGCCTGATTGCGGTCGCAAACCCGCGCAGGTCATCGCTTGGGCCAAATTCCAGAACTCATCGTCTGATGTAACCGCATCCTGTGTCATTAGAAGATAGCCGAGCCCCGACGCCACTGGATCAAAGGCAATGACCTTGCCATAAAATCGTTGGCGCTCTCTTAAGAGGAGCTCGATAAATTCAGAACGAGATTGCGGTACTTCTGATGCGGCGAGCAGGGATTTGTTGTACACGATGCCAACGGGTTCAAAGCTGGTTCCGAACGCCTGATTTTTCCAGACAGCCCATGCAGGTAGGTTGGCAAGTTCCGGGCTCTCGTAGGACATTGCGTAACCGTCGTTTACGAGCTCGACTTGAAGGTCCATCGCCGAACTCCAGGCGATATCGGCGACACTAGCATTTTTGGCCTCGTCGATGATTCGGTCATGAAGCGGGGACGTATCCATAGTGACATAGCGCAGCGCAATGTCCGGGTAAAGGCGTTGAAAATCTTCCAGCAGCAGGGGAACTGAGCTTGTTACGCTGTAAACGACAAGTTCGCCTTCTTGCCGGGCGGCCTCAAGAAGGTCGTTGTGGTATTTCGACTTGCTCTCCGGCGAGTCCGCCGCAACTTGCAGAGTGAAACAAACGGTGAGTGCGGCGAATGCTCTGGAAATAAAGGAGATTTTCATAGTGATGAGTGCCCTTCGATTTTGAAGTGTGGAGTACCTGTCACATGCTCGCACTACCGCCGAATTGCCGCTATCCGTCATTGGAAGGATTGACCGGTTGACTGACTTTATGGTCATTAGCGTGATGCAATCCAAATATGCCGTAACAGCAACTAAGGGAGATCGCTAGGATGCTTCGCCGATTTATCATTGCGCCACTTCTTTCAATCAGCATGTTCGTAGGCGGTTCAGCCGTCGCAGGTGAGCCGGAGCTTCCAGCGGATCTTATCCTGTTCAATACGACAGTCTGGACCGCGGACGAAAACGTGCCCGGTGCCGAGGCGCTGGCAATTCGTGGTTCCAAAATTATTGCGGTTGGATCCAATGACGAGGTATTGAAACTCGGCGGTCCGGATTCCCGAACCCTCGACCTGAACGGTCGAATGGTTGTCCCCGGCTTTATCGATGGCCACACGCACTTTGAAAATGCGACAGAGTGGTTCTTCGAGGCGCGCCTGATGGATGTCAATTCACAGGAATTGATGCTTGAGCGCCTGGCCGAGGCGGCGCAACGTATACCGAAAGGTATGTGGATTACAGGCGGCGACTGGGGAGAAATCGCTTCCCGCGAAGCGCAGCTGGCCGGACGGGACGACTTCGTGACTTTTGAGCCCCTCCTGTCGGCGGTGGATGCTGTAAGTCCGGACCATCCCGTGCTGTTTCGACGGCATGACGGCGACTATTTTGCCAATTCTCTGGCCCTTGAATACTTGCGGATCAACAAGAATACGCCAAACCCCGGCGGAGGTTCGTACGGGCGCGACGCTGCAACCGGCGAACTCAACGGCATGTTGTTTGACCGTGCAGGACAGCGCGCTTTTCTTGCGCTTCCCCCGAGAAATAAGGCCCGCATACTGATCGCCGCTCGCGCCTTAATGAAAAATTTCAGCCAGTTTGGCATTACTGGTATTCACGACATGACTCGCGTCGAGGATATATCGCAGCAGCTCATGCTCAGGACTCACGCAGAGCGTAGCAACAGCGATCTCAGCATCTTTACGGATCTACGTGAGGAGAATGCGCTAACGGTGCGTGTCTACGCACAGCTGGCTTTGGACGTTTGGGCAGATCTGTCCGCTCATGGAATCTCGCCCGGCTCGGGTGATGACATGATTCAGTTTGGGGCGCTCAAGTCGTTTATCGACGGGTCCTTGATGTTTGAACCGTTCAACGACACTCCCAATTACGCGGGCAATTTCACATTCAGGGTTCAATCTCCGGAGCTGACGCGGTCCAACTTCCTTGGCGCCGATCGCGCGGGATTCGATATGGCGACTCATCAAATCGGCTCCAAGGCGACGGCGCTGTATCTTGACTGGCTGGAGGAGGCAATTCGTGTCAATGGCCCCCGCGACCGCCGGCCGCGATTAATTCATATGGAGTATCCGCGATTGAGTGATATTCGCCGGGCCGGCGATCTGCACGCGTTTGCAGATATCACCCCAATGCACATGTTGGTGGAGGTGGACCATCTCGACGAGAAACTCGGACCTGCACGCGCGAAGTTTGCGTTTACCGGGCGAACGTTGATCGACAACGGTATACGCATCAACCTGGTATCGGACTGGCCGGGTGGGTTTTACAAGATTGTCGCGAAGCCGCTCGATCCACTAATGATCATCTACCAGGCGGTTGTACGACGTCAGCCTGGAGAGCCGCTCGATCGCGCCTGGCATCCGGAAGAAGGCATCACTGTCGAAGAGGGCTTGCGTGCCTATACGATCAATCCCGCGATGGCATCTCACCAGGAAGATCGGGTTGGATCGATTGCTGTAGGCAAACTGGCGGACATCGTCGTGCTTTCCGATAACGTACTCAACGGTGACCCCGAAAAGTTGCTAACGACTGATGTCAATATGACCATATTTGGCGGCAACATCATTTTCGAGCGTGGTGCCGAATGACGATGCGGTGTAGCAGATTCCACGATGTGAATTGCTCACAGGTTGCCGGCCAGTGACGAAGTAATCTGTAGACTGTCAGTCGGCCGGGGGAAGGTAATCAACCTGAATTTTGTTTGGCAAACGGTGTATCGTCAGATGGTCGTGTCAATTAGACTGTAGTTCATGCAATACACCTATTTGTCCACTTCACGTCGATTGGCTGCAACCAGATTGAGATGCCGATCGATGAACCGCAAGTCACCTGTGGCCGGCAAGTGTCAGGTGTCGAAGTACAGCGTAACGATTGCGGCGTTGATCCTGGGTTGCCTGCAAATTGGTGGTGTGCATGCACAGGATCCATCCGAGTCAGACGATCAGAAGTTTGTAAATCTCACAATAGTCGTACCGGCGCTCGAAGGAGGCGGATGGGACTTGACGGCGCAGGCTGTGAGAAAGACGCTGCGTGAAGAAGGTTTGGTCGACCGCGTTCGTATCGAGCACAGCCCAGGCGCAGGTGGGCTCATTGGACTGGCGCAGTTCATTGAAGGACGCCGCGGCAACGGCTCAGCACTCTTGATTGCTGGTATGTTCACTGTTGGCGCATCCGCACCAAACCGCTCGCGCGTATCGCTTCTTGAAACTACGCCGATTGCGAGACTGACTGAAACGAGTGCCGCAATTGTTGTACCGATTGATTCGCCGATCATGAGTATCGGCGATCTCGTCTTAATGTTTGAATCGCGACCGGACACCATTACCTGGACCGGCGGCTCTTTAGGCGGACCTGACGAGATTCTTGTACAAGCTCTGGCGGCGACACTCGGGGTTGAAGCGGTACAAGTTCACTACAAGGCCCATCCCGGCGGGTCTGAGGTGGGAGCGGCATTAATTTCAGGGAGTGCCAACGTTGGTGTAAGCGACTATAGCGAGTTGGAGTCTCTGATATCGGCCGGACATTTGCGCGCGCTTGCGCTTTCGAGCAATGCGCGGCTTCCTGACGTTGACATACCGACGCTGCAAGAAAGCGGTATCGACATTACAGTGGGCAATTGGCGTGCTGTTTTCGCGCCCCCCGGAATTTCCAGTGCTGAAAGAGACCGCCTTGTAGAAGTATTCGACAAACTTGCTGCAAGCACGGTTTGGAAGGCGGCTATCGATCGACACCACTGGAGTGACTCCTATTTGACCGGGCCGCCGTTCGAATCGTTTCTGCAGTCGCAATACGCAATTGCCAGTGCTATGCAAAACACGTCGCAGCAAGCCGCGCGGGTTGAGACCAGCTTCATCCACCAGACAATCCTGCGGCGCTATCCGTGGATCGTCGCCGTGGTTTTGCTTAGCGTTGTAGTAGCAAGTGTGGCCTTTTGGCAGCGATATCGTGCTCGCCGCAGTGTCGCCGATCTTGCTAAGATCCTGGAGGGAGTCTCGAGTGATGCGGAGCAACTATCTGCCAAACTTGATGACGCATTGCAGGGTCGGATGCGTCAAATCGATGCCGATTTCGAGAAGTGGGGCCTTAGCGGTGCGGAGAAAGAGATTGCGCTGTTTCTATTGAAAGGACTGCGCTTGCAGGATATTGCGGATCTGCGAAATACCAGTGAACGTACTGTGCGCCAGCAAGCCCAGGCGGTCTACAAGAAAGCTGGACTTGACGGCCGCACCGATCTGTCAGCGCATTTCGTTGAAGAGTTCATGAATCCAGTCTCTGATAAATCGGACCATCAAGACCAACCCCAATAGATATCAATCCGTGCTCCAGGCGAAGTATCCGTCATCCGCAGTATGGACAGGTTTGCAGTCGCTGTGGTCCAGTAAATGCTGTATTGGGCATTCGACGGATGGTTTCCGAGTCAATTTCGGGCTATCTAATAGCCCATAGCTTCCTCACATAACAAGACGACCAACAAAGAGACACGAGACCAATGGGCTATCGAAATCTGAGCACCGCGATAATGTGCACAATGCTTGTTGCGTGTGGAGCCGGTGCCGGTGGCAGTGGAGAAAACGGTGCGGCTAAAGTCGGGCCCGCAAGGCCGGAGTGCATTGCGCCGTCCAGGCCAGGTGGCGGTTTCGATTTGACTTGTAAGCTTGCGCAAAAAGGTCTGATGGATATGAAGCTGTTGTCCGGTCCCATGAGGGTCACCTATCAGCCGGGTGGCATCGGTGCTGTGTCATTCAATACGATTATTGCGCAGCGCGGATCGGACAAGGATGTGATTGTCGCATTCTCAGGCGGTTCTTTACTGAATATTGCCCAGGGAAAGTTTGGCCGCTATACCGAAGATGACGTTCGCTGGGTGGCGGCAGTGGGTCTCGACTATGGCATGTTGGCGGTCCGAGCCGACTCTCCCTATCACACCCTCGGCGATTTGATTGGCGCATTGAAAAAAGACCCGACGGCCGTCGTCTTTGGTGCGGGCGGTACTGTCGGCAGCCAGGACTGGATGAAAAGCGCCATTATCGCGCAGGCCGCGGGGATCGATTATCGGGCAATGCGATACGTACCGTTTGAAGGTGGCGGTGAAGCCCAGACCGCGCTCCTCGGCGGTCATATTCAAGCGTACTCCGGTGATATCTCTGAAATCCGGGGTATGTTCGAAAGCAAGAAGTTGAGAGTCCTGGCCGTCATGTCCGACGAACGGCTTGCGGCGCCCTTCGCGGCAGTACAGACCGCGAAAGAGCAGGGCTACGACTTCACTTGGCCAATCATGCGCGGCTTCTATGTTGGGCCGGATGTCAGTGATGTCGACTACAGCTGGTGGGTGGATAGTTTCGCTACAATGATGGCCGATTCACGTTTTGATGCGATGCGTCGAGAGCTTGGAATGTTTCCTTACTCGAAGACAGGTGCTGCACTCGACCTGGAAATCCAGGAGCGCATGCAAATTTATCGTGATCTTGCCGATAGTTTCGGACTCAATGTTACTCCAGCGGAGAGTTTGAGTAATTGACCGACCTAAAGGGGGGGTAGTCGATGGTGTGTATTTTCAGGTCCATGGCGATATGAGTGATCGCATATTCGCCCTTGCGTGGCTGTGTGTGTGCGCGCTGATCATCACCAGGATGTGGCTGCTTGATGTGCCCTTTGCCTACGAGCCCGTTGGGCCAAAAGCATTTCCTTTAATCTTGGCTGTGCTTATGGCCGCTTGCTCTGTCGTATTGCTGGCCAGGCCAGACGGAGACGTAGCTTGGCCACAGTTGCCGTTGCTTGGTAAGGGTGCAGCGCTTGTGGTTGTGCTGCTGGCATATGCGTCATTCTTCGAAGTATTGGGTTTTCCATTGTCCACGGCCGTGATGGTGCTGGCCGTCTCCAGAATCTACGGAGGACGAACAATCCCGGGAGCGCTTACTGGTGTATCAATTGGCGTCCTCGGTTATTTGATCTTCGACCGCCTGCTGCAGGTCAGTCTTCCGATTGGCCGGATATGGGGCTAGATACAAATGGATAGTTTTTCCCATCTGGGCCAGGGATTCCTGGTCGCACTGCAGCCTGTCAATTTTTTACTAGCCGCAATTGGGTGTTTTACAGGTACTGTGCTTGGACTATTGCCCGGCCTCGGCCCGATCAATGGCGTCGCAATCTTACTGCCATTGGCATTCGCTATGCATTTGCCGCCGGAATCCGCACTCATCCTGCTGGCAGCTGTGTATATGGGTTGCGAATACGGTGGTCGAATTTCGGCTATCCTGCTCAATGTACCCGGCGACGCGGGTGCAATTATGACGACTATTGATGGCCACCCGATGGCTCAAAAAGGCAGGGCAGGAATTGCGCTGTCCATTTCCGCAGTATCGTCGTTCGCTGGTGCGATTACAGCGACCATCGGCATCGCATTATTTGCACCATTGTTAGCAAAATGGGCACTGAAGTTTGGCCCGGCTGAGTATTTTGCATTGATGGTTTTCGCAATTGCGACGATGGGAGGCATGCTTGGGGGCAAGCCAGCAAAGGCGCTGCTCGGTTGTTTTATTGGTCTGTCGATGGCAATGGTTGGCATCGACTCAGGAACTGGCGTCTATCGTCTGACGTTTGGCAATGTGCACTTGAGCGACGGAATCCAGTTTATTGTTGTAGTGATAGGTCTGTTTGCTATTAGTGAAATTCTGGTATTGCTGGAGCGAACGTATGTTGGAAGCCAAGTAGTCAAAGTTTCCGGCCGCTTATTATTCAACACCAAAGAACTCCTGCTGGCGGCGATGACGGTGGTCCGGGCATCCCTGATGGGGTTTGGCATTGGTATATTGCCCGGCGCGGGTGCAACTGTGGCAAGTGCAATGGCGTATACGACCGAAAAACACCTTGCAGGAGAGGAGGGGGACTTCGGAGACGGCGATGTTCGAGGTGTTGCCGCGCCTGAAGCCGCAAACAACGCGTCGGCTTGCGGGTCGTTTATTCCAATGTTGACACTGGGCGTTCCTGGCAGTGGCACGACCGCAGTTATGCTGGGCGCCCTGACGCTATACAACATCACACCGGGACCGTTGCTGTTTGAGAATCAGCCGGACATTGTTTGGGGTTTGATTGCGTCATTGTTTATAGCCAACGTTATTCTGGTTGTCATGAATATTCCCCTTATCGGCATGTTCACGCGAATGTTGTCTATCCCAAACTGGATTCTGGTGCCGTTAATAACAGCAGTCAGCTTTATCGGTGTTTACGGTGTCCACAGCGGTACATTCGACCTGGTGCTGATGGTGGTGCTCGGAGTTTTCGGCTACATATTACGCAAGCTGAATTTTCCGACGGCACCCATCATTCTCGGCTTTGTTCTGGCAGAGTTGATGGAGCAAAACTTGCGGCGCGCACTGGCTATTTCGGACGGTGATCCAGGCATTCTATTCGATAGCGGATTGTCGATTATTTTGTGGGGCATGGCAGCCGCTGCACTATTAGTGCCCATTTTTCTGCGCTTTCGTACACGTCGCGCTGCAGCTGCCAAATGAATGGCCTATCAAATTCAGAATCAGATCAGGCCAGTGGGCGCGTCGGTTGTACGCTTTGGGCCCAAATGGCGAGCCATAAGTCCTTTGACGTATCGACACAGGCAAGAATGAAGTGCGTCATTCGTCGTATATGCGGCAATCTTGAGATTGTGTAAACAGTCATTGCGTGAAAGCTTAAAAAGTAGTTCGAAAGAAAACACTGACTAACGCTATTTGGGGAGATCAATGAGGAATTTAACCACACCACTTGCCGGCCTTGCATTGCTAAGCATGTCAGGCGGTTTGCTGGCGCAAACGGATGACACTGACGAGCAAGATGGTCAGGGCGAGACGATAGATGAAATTCTTGTCCAGGCGTCCAGAACAAACGCGACAGTAGCTTCAATGCCTAATCAAGTGACAATAGTCACGGAAGAGCAAATTCAACGAGCTATTACTGTTTCGGACAGTATGTCGAGCGTTCTCGAGAATACGGTTCCAGGTTTTAGCGGCTCGTCGTCGAGTCAGACAATGAGAGGAATTTCTTTAAGAGGCGGCAACCCGTTAATACTGATTGATGGAATCCCTCAATACGTCAGTATGTTTGACAGTAACAAAGAGGCAAATCCTATCGATATGGATTTTGTTTCGAAAATTGAAGTCATTCATGGAGCATCCGCTGTTCAGGGAATTGGCGGCACGGGTGGTGTAATCAACCTGGTAACGAAAACACCTTCAGATGAAGACGGGTTCTCACAGGACTTCACGCTTCGATTGAATGGGGACTCCGCGTTTAGAAAAGATAGCCTTAGCAAGAAGCTTGCGTACACCGCGGGCTGGAATCAAGGCAACCTCAATTTGATGTTTGGTTATTCCAAAAATTATCGCGGGATGTCGTATGACGCCAATGGAGACATTGTTGGTCTGGTCAGGTATTCGGGCAGTGTCGCTGATACTGAAACAGATAATATGATGCTTAAGGCGAATTACAGCACCGGTGTTCACTCGCTGACCGTCATGCATAACGCCTACCAAATGAAAGGCCGGCGAAATTATTCGCCTGTGACGGGATGTCACCCGAACAGGTGCTCTCCCGCCATGTTGCAGTCTGCGGAACCCGGTTGGGACGATTCCGTCCATGCCTTGCCCCCCGAGGATGACAATCAGGCGCTGAATGTTGATTACGTCAATGAGGACCTGTTTTCCTGGATGTTGGTCGCCCAATACTATACTTCAAATTTCGATTATCGCTTCGGTGGTGCGACGAGCGCATTCTATGATGACAACAATCCTCCTGCACCCGTTGTCGGTCAGACGGCTGTAACTTCGGATAAGAACGGTTTCAGGTTTGCTCTATCCAAGACCTTCGCGGATGCCGTCGATGTCACATTTGGGTTTGATTCAAGCTCCGAAGAGACGACTCAGTGGGTACCCCATAATAATATGGTGATCATTCCGCCAACCGAGCTCGATCAATCGGCTCCCTTTATCTATGCCAACTGGTCAATCACCGACCGGCTCAGGGTTAATGCGGGCATTCGTGAGGTCGATAGCAAGGTATCAATTGGGGACTTCATGCCGATTCCCTACTATCTCGTGAGAGGAAGCGGGCCAGTAACGGGCGGCTACACTGACTCCAAAGACACGATTATCAACTATGGCGCAATGTTCGACATTACCGATACCATTTCCATTCACGCGAGTTTAACTGAAGGCTTCGAATTGGCCGAGGTGGGCCGTGTGGTTCGGAACAATGGTGTAGCTGCAGGCGTGACGCTGAACAATGACTACCTGGCGATCTCTCCCAATATTCACGAAAATGTAGAGTTCGGTGTGCGTTACGACGATGGTACGACGTCGTTTGAGGTTGCTGTGTTTGAACAGGATGCGCCATTTGGTAATTCGTACGAACCTAATGAAGAAGGACTTCTGGAGATTTCCAGGTTGGCGACGCGCAGAGACGGTGCCAATGCCCTGCTTACACGACAGTTCTCCGAATCTGTTGGAATAGGTATTAGCTACGCGCATGTTGACGCCGCGAGCGATACGGATGCGGACGGGTCATATGATACTGATCTGGTTTCGCTGTCTGCGGGTGCTCCGGATCAACTGAAGCTTTATCTTGATTTTCCATGGTGGGGCTGGGATGCCAGGGCGTCGTGGATTAGGTATGAAGATAAGGCCTACAAGAACACGGCGTATTCGTTCGAGGGTTACGAGATTGCGAGTCTGGATCTGACCAGAGAATTCGACAACGGCGCGACTGTCGGTATTGCGATTCAGAATTTATTCAATGAGCAATATATCGATCTGTATTCTCAGATCAGCAATAACAACAACTGGTATGTCGCTGGCGTTGGTCGAACATACGGTATTTCGTACAACCAAAGATTCTAGATCCGAGGGTTTGGCGTAATGAAAGCGGCGGCTAATGTGACTTTGCTCAATCTTCACGTTATGCCGCCTGCTTTTGAGTCGCATCGCATCATTGTATCGCCGCTAGATTCCACGCCCGTCACAAGGAATATTGACGCTAGTGAATATGAGTATCAACCGCCCAAAGTTTCAGACTGTCACAATATTGCTTTTTTCGTGGGGCTCCTCTTTCGCAGACGGTTATCAGTTTGGCGCGACATACACCGGAAAGTTTTTGAGTAATGTTTCCGGGGGCATAGAGACCGGCAGCGTGTATCTCGATAACCTGAGTGCGACCCTTGATGTCGATGTGTCAGAAGCATGGGGATTCGGTTCCGGCCGACTATTTGCTCATGGTTTGTACAACAACGGAACGATGTTTTCGGATGAGTTCGTTGGTGACTTCCAGGTGGTCAGTAATATTGAGGCTGGCCATGCGTTCCGACTCTACGAGATTTGGTATGAGCTGAGTAATCAGCGTTGGTCGGTACGGGCCGGGCTTTATGATCTCAATAGCGAATTTGATACAAACGATGTCAGCGATCTTTTTTTAAACAGCTCTCATGGTATCGGTGCTGACATCGGGCAAACCGGAAAGAATGGTCCGAGTATCTTTCCGGTAACGTCACTGGCTGTTCGTGGTGACGTAAAATTTGAAAATGTCGGATTGCGAGCCGCTGTCCTGGATGGAGTGCCGGGAGACCCGAACAAACCATCGCGCACTGCTATCGATCTCGACGATGACGACGGCATATTGTCCATTGCCGAGGTCGATGTACCTTTCGGGGAAAAAAGTCGCTTCTGGTCAGGGGTCTGGCGTTATTCAGGCGAGTTTGATCGACTGTATTTAAACGGTACGTCGAACCGGAATGAAGGGTGGTACGCCGGCATCGAAACGCGGGCTGATCTTGGTGGCCGTACCGTAGCCGGGTTTATGCGCTACGGGCAGGCCAATGATCAGCTAAATGCAGCCGACGACTACTTTGGTGCCGGGTTTGTCGTTGTTGCGCCTGTTTCGTCGAGGCCTGATGACCGGCTGGGAGTTGCAGTTGCCACGATTAGAGTAGGCCAGCCGTACAGAGAATCACTCGAGCAACTTGACCCGAATGTCAGGCATCGTGAAATCAGTTGGGAATTTACATATCGTGCGAAGATCAATGATCACTTGACTCTTCAGCCGGATATTCAGCTCATTCAAAACCCGTCAGCATTGTCCACTATCGACAACGCGATCATCGTTGGGTTGCGATTTGAGATTGCCTACTAAAGAGCGCACAGCTGCGAGGAAACAGCCATGGGATCGAGTAATTCGAAAATCTATCTGTCACGGCGACAAGTGCTTGGTGCAATGGCGACAGGTGCGGGATGCTCACTGGTACCTGTTTCTTTTATGCTGCCCGGAACCGCTCATGCGGCTGCGACGTTTGATGACGGTTTGCCGCGCACGTCGCCCGGTGAAGCGGGGGTAGATCCACGTGCCATTCTGGATTTTATCGATAGTGTATTTGCGAGTGATCTGCAACTGCACAGTTTTATGCTGTATCGAAAGGGCCATGTCATTGCAGAGGGCTGGAGTTGGCCTTATCAGCCGCAACGACCTCACATGATGCACTCGTTGACAAAAAGCGTTACGGCATGTGGCGTAGGTCTCGCGATCGACGAGGGTTATTTCTCGCTGGATGATGCCGTCGTGTCGTTTTTTGAGGATGAACTACCAGCAGTTGTAAGCACAAATTTAGCCGCTATGACGGTGCGCGATCTTCTCACGATGCAGTCGGGACATGCCGAAAGTGTTTCAGGTTCTGTTTTCCGGCAAGTTAAAACCAGCTGGGTCGCTGAGTTTTTCAAAATACCGGTTGTTTTCAAACCTGGTTCGCACTTCGTTTACAGTAGCGCATTGAGCTTCATGCTCTCAGCGATTGTCACCAAAACGACCGGGAAAAGCCTTCGAGAATACTTGGAGCCAAGGTTGTTTCGCCCGCTCGGTATCAAAGGTCTGACGTGGGGCGCTAGTCCGAATGGCATCAACTCCGGCGGTAATGGCTTAAGCTGGACCACCGCGGACACCCTTAAACTCGGCATTCTGCATGCAGACCGTGGAGTCTGGAACGGCCAGCAACTCATTCCAGCGGATTGGGTCGACGAAGCAACGCGTCTGCAGGTGCCTGGTGAGGACTACGGCTATCACTGGTGGCGAGAGGATCCTGTTAACGCGTACTACGCAGAGGGTGCCTTCGGGCAGTTTTCAATTGTATTTCCGGACCACGATGCCGTTCTCGCGTTGACGGCGGGTGTACAGAACTATCCGTTGCTGGATTTTGTCTGGAAATACTTTCCGGCCGCGTTCAGCGAATCAACGACGCAGTCGCCTGGCGGCATAGACGACGAACTGCGTGAACGGACGGAAAACCTGAGATTATTGCCCGAGGTTTACCGTACAACATCGCCGATCGCCCAGCGGGTCTCCGGTCGTACTTACCGGATGGAAGATAACGAAGACGACGTCTCGACTGTCAAGTTAACGTTCGGAAAGAACCAGCTGGAATTCCAGCTAAACGATCATCGCGGCACTCACCAGGTGTTGGTCGGGTTGGGTCAATGGCTGGAAAGTCGCACCAGCATGACCGGCAACAAACTGCATCATCAGTATCAAACAGATGATATGAAAGTTGTCGCCAGTGGCCGCTGGTGGGACGAGCGCACGTTTGAAATGACATGGCAATTCGTCGAAACAGCGTGGGTCGATACCGTTGTGTGCAGGTTTCTTGGTGATCGCATCAGTGTGGATCGACGCGTGAATGCCAACTACGCGCCGCGCGTTCGCCCGACTCTTCGCGGCGACCTTGTTGTCGATGACAGTACTGACTGATGCTGCAACGAATTCATCGGTGGATTGGTGTCGCATTGACGCTATGGCTCGTTCTGGCGACGCTCAGTGGAGTGCTGCTGCTGTGGCAGGATGAGTATTTCGGTTGGCGCTACCCGGCATTGCCGAGTCAGCCGCAGTCGTTATCGCCGAACGCCGAAGTGATCGAACAGATTGTGTCCGATACGAACGGGCGGGTTGAGTCTATCCGCCCCCCAACCGGTTCGCTCCCGGCATACTATGCATACTTTGCAGACGGCGGCGTGGCACTTTTTCATCCCGGTACGGCAGCTCGTATTGCGGAATGGGGTGTCCTGGATACGCTGCCAGCGTTCTTGTTTGAACTGCATGCACATCTGCTCCTGGGCAAGACCGGTCTGAATGTCGTTGGAATATTTGCCTGTCTTCTTTGTGTCAACTTAACGTTGGGGCTGGTGCTTTGGAACCGACGCAGAAATGTATACCGGGTTCGCTATTTCTTGCCCAAGAAACCGTCGCGCCCGCTTTTGCTGCGAGCACATGCCGCGCAAGGATTTTCGCTGTCGGTATTGCTTCTGTTTCTCGCACTCACAGGGGTAACAATGGCTTTCTCTGCGCCTGTCTATGCAGGCTTGAATGCTATTTTTGGGTCGGCAGATTTGCTGCGTCCGACAGTGCGGAAAATCGACGCCGAATCGATTGATGTCAATTGGCCGGTCGTGTTGTCAAGCATTTCGGCGGAGTTCCCCACAGGAGCGCCACGGGAGCTGACGCTTCCAAAATCTGAAGGAGAGCCCCTGATTGTGCGTTTGCGCAATGCTGGCGAGCTGCACCCAAACGGCCGCAGCTATCTCGTCCTGAACGCGGGAACTGGCACGGTACATGAGCGAATTGACGCGACGAAAACTGGTGTCGGCCCGACAATCGGTAATGCGATGTACCCCATCCATTCAGGGAAAACCGGTTGGCCCGGGCACAGACTGGCCCTGAGTCTGTTGTCGATGTCGCTCTTATTCATTGCCGTCAGCGGTTCGTACCTGGCGTTGTCACGCAAATAAAAAACACAATGAAGGACCAAGGAATAGTCTGATGTTTCGAAACTCGATGCTTGGTTTCCTGTTGCTCTGCTGCGCACAGGGTGCGTTCGCTGCGCAAGTGGATGAGGTAACTCTGCTACGCGCTCAGGTGGCCGAGTTGACTCGACGACTGGAAGCGCTGGAGGGCCGCGAACACTCGCCAGTTCCGGTCAAACTCGAGAAAGAGTCCGCCCGACGAAATGTTGAGGATGACAAAGTGAGTTTTCATGGGGATTTTCGATATCGCTACGAAGAAATCGATCTACAAGGCGCAGAACTGCATTCGCGCACCCGAATTCGGGCGCGGGCAAGTCTTGCGCGCAAGGTCAGCGATTCGCTGGTACTGGGTTTCGGGCTTTCCAGCGGCGGTTCCGCACCAACCTCCAGTACTCAGACATTAGGGAACGGTGGCAGCAAGAAAGACATCGACCTGGACCTGGCCTATGTCGATTGGACCCCGGTCGAGGGCCTCCACGTTCTGGCTGGCAAGTTTGCCAACCCACTGTTGCGAGTGCCCAGCCATTCGATGATGTGGGACGATGAGTGGCGCCCGG
>TARA_R110002096_G_scaffold42143_2_pt1 | contig 47186 bp, 38 predicted proteins | sample TARA_R110002096 | Tara Oceans TARA_R110002096 (sample SAMEA4397295) | marine metagenome | biome: Polar Biome; feature: [DCM] deep chlorophyll maximum layer (ENVO:01000326); material: water (ENVO:00002006), including particulate matter (ENVO:01000060) such as... | depth 35 m
TCGAGGCTGCCAATGACTCGCGGTCCGTCCCAGCGGTCAATGACTCGCGGTCCGTCCCAGCGTGCCCGTCCCAGCGCCCGTCCCAGCGCAATGACTCGCGGTCCGTCCCAGCCCTCCCAGACGACCCAGACGACTCGCGGTCCGACCCAGACCTCGCGGGTCGACCCAGACGGTCCGACCCAGACGACCCAGACGACCCAGACCCGAGAAGCCTCGCGACGGCGAATGTCGCAGTATATTTTCCCAAGGCAGGCAATTCGGCGAAGGACCCAGCTCTCGAAACCGGCTTCTCGCTGCGAAGCGACGGCGTCATCCTGGCGCAGGCTCTCGACACCAGGAGCCACTTCTCGACTGAGATTATTTGGGGCCCCACGAATCCGCTAGATGTACCAATAGGTCTCACTCCCACAAAACCTTGGCGGAGTTAGGGCCCTATGACGTATCGATTCGTTGCTTGCGTTGAGCGCTGAAGGTTGCGACGACTCGGACGTCAAGTCTGCTCATGAGCCGCCCAATGACTCCCGATCGGGGCGGTCTGCGGGCGGACGGGACTCGCGGACGGGTGGTCACACAGGTTGGCGGCTAGCCCGCCTCTGGCCCGCGCGCCGCAAATAGGTAGTGATGCCCACCTCCGACCCGCGAGTAGGTACCAGCCTCTACCTGCTCTTCAAATGCTTTACTTCGACCTAAGAATATCTCGTAGGCCACCTCGAAGCGATCCACAGCTCCGCCACCGGCAGTGTAGAGCGCAAGCGCATCCGCGCGATCCCAAAGCCAAAAGCCTCGCTTCTCGTGGCCAATCTCTTCCTCGAGTTGGCCGCGAACGGCTTCGCTATACGGCGGCACCACAGCACTCGTGCGCTCATTCTGAAAGATTCGTATGTCATTCGCCCCAAGCGTCCGCATCATCTGCGGCAAAACATCGGCGATCGAATCGTCGCCTCGACCAAGGTTTGCCCGCCCCCGAGAGCAGCAGATAAAGAGATAGGCCATTTCGGTTAGATCTTCGGGAGAAAGCGCTCGGTTGAGCGAGTCGGTCGAGAATTGATTTGGCAGATTGCTTGGCTCGGCCAAGAGAAGACGACCACCGGGCTTAAGGACCCTTAGCATTTCTCTTAGAACAACTTCGGGTGAGGCCACGTGCATCACAAGAGTTTGACAGGTCACCAAGTCAAAGCGGTTATCGTCAAAAGGAAGAGTCTCCGCACTTGCCGTTTGAAAGTCGCAACGCGAAGCCAAACCAAGCGTCTCGGCGCGCTCGCTTGCATGGGCAACCCAGTCCGACTCCTGATCAACTCCGACAAGGGTTGCTTCGCGGCTTAGCATCGTTAGCAATCGCTGCCCCCAGTGGCCCTGCCCGCATCCTACGTCCAACGCCGCGGTGCACGAAGCAAGCTCAAGCCGCTCTGCAATCAACTCCAAGTAGTCAATGCTCCACCACTCGTCGCGCAGGTCGGAAAGAACAGATTCTGAATGTCGCTTCTTAGTCATCGTTCTACCTAGTACCATTTCGGAGCCGGGCGCGGGCCACTGGAACGCCTTCGCAAACGCGCCTTATTCAGATGACGGAACTACGGCACGCAGCCAAACTACGGCACGCAGAGGTCTGTGCCAGCTGCCTCTGGCGTCCAGTGCAATCGACTGCCCTCGAGGTTCATGGTTTCGATCGAGTACCGAAAGCGCTCATCAAGATCACCACTGGCGATTAGGTCGTCGATAAGCTCGCGCCCAACCGCGCGAATGCGAACAACCACATCGACTTCGTCCGGACGCGGATTTGCCCCCATTGGATACGAGCGCGTCTTTGAGTGGTCGTAGGCAGGATCGGTAGTGTCAAAGGTGACACTCGGTGGCAAAAGCTCACTCTCAACGCGGACAATGTCCCAAAACATGTGCTCAGGCTCCCCTGCGGCGTTAAATCCAAAGTCCTTCATTTGCCACAGAAACTCGTCGTTCTCCGAGCTCACCGCTTCCTCGTCTGAGAAGACTCCCGAGGTAACGACTTCGGTACCGCCAATCTTCGCGACAAATTCTACCCACGCCATTCGGTCTTGCGTGGCCCCGCTTGGAAACATGTGCCCACCGGCAACATTGGTAAGATTGAGATCCATCGAATTGGTTGCAGGATTGTAGCAAAGCCGGCTTTGCACCGTGGTTCGCAACTCACCTTCGATAAGAGCGCGCTGCTCGGTAATGCCTGGCCATTCGATAATTGCCAAGTCGACGCCGGGAAAGGCATGTGAGTGGCGCTTGCGAATCTTCACCCCATCAAAGTCGGCAACCACATCGTCGCTTCCATCCATATGGCAGTTCGAACAACTCTGATCGAATGGCTGCTCGACAAAGATGCTGTCTTGGTACTCGGCGTAGGTGCGCTCGAGGTGAAGATGGTCGGTGACAATGTCGTGGCAACTGCCGCAGAGGCTCGACGACTCAGGACTGTCTCGGTCGTGCAGCGGTGAATACTTGGTCTTGTGCACCCCGTTGTCGATTGGGTCGACAATGCCGCCGCGCATGACATTGTCGGAGGCGAGAACAAGAGGGTTGTTGTGCGTGCCCGTAACTTCTTTTACCGTGTGGCAGAAGTAGCAGGTCACGCCCTTAAGATGTTGCGGCAGTTCGTCGAGATTTAGCCCATCGGTTGTGGCACCTTCGCGAACCGCCATGGGCGCATGGCACTGCACACAAAAATCGCCAAGCGCACCGTTGGTTTCGCGCTGCCCTCTACGGTTCATGGCCAAGAAAATCGGATCATCGGCGGCATAGGCATGCATGCTCGACTGCCACTCTTCAAAGTGCTTCGGATGACAATCCTTGCACGTCTCGGGGTCCATCAATTCGGCTCGGGAGAGTTGGTCGTCACCGCAAGCGAGGGACATGGGTGCAGCCAGCATCGCAACCACGGAGAGTTTCTGCAGCAGGTGCATTGGCATTACCGTACCGCTCCATTTGCCACCCACGTTTCAATCGCACAGCGCTCGGGCTCGGACAGGGGCGTGCCAGGCGGCATCACTCCCCCGCCGCCTTCGATGCGAATGACGAGCAAGCTGCAGGCCGCATCGCCTGGCTTGACCCGCCCCTTATCAACCAATTCAGAGTAGGCCAGGTCGATGTCGTCGAGTTGCAAATCGCCTTTGGCACCACTGCCACTGTGACAGGCCCCACCACTTACGGCGCAGCGCGGCTCAATGGTCCGGGCGAATACCTCATCAAAAACTGGCTGATACAGAGGCTGGCAGTCGGCAGCTTGCGGCACGACGCATTCCAGATCATCCCCAGCACAGCCCGAGCACCCAGTTTGAAACAATGCCAAACCAACTAACAAGGTCGCTGTAACGGCAGTGAAGAGAGAAGCGAGACGCAGCTGAGACACGCCCGGACTGTACCTTAGCCGGCCCGAAACAGCCCTATGTGAATCTTGCCGTAGTACGAGGTATCCTACGGTTGACTTCTCATGGGTCCCGACGACGAACCAGCTACGGTAACAGACTCGCCCTCGGCAAATCGCCGAGAGAGACGGCGAAGCTCTGCCTCTGTCCAAGGCGCACCCGCGCAAGCCCAGGCGATGGTTTCGAAACCATTTCCTCATGCTGGCCACTTCACAGGCTCAAGCTACGCCGGCGCTCCAGTCGATGTGAGCCAGACCTCATCCGCCCATCCTAGCGTTCATCTCGATAAGGCCACTCGGCTCCACCGTTCGCGGCTGGTTCTCTTTGGCGAAGACGTTGGCCTCATGCGCACGTTTTCCACGCTAATCGGTGGGCTGTGCTTAGTCCTTGTTATTGCCCTACCGTTTCTCGGAGGCGATCCGATGTTGCGCGCGGTCCTGTGGGGCGGCTCGCTCTTTAGTATCTTCACTTCGCTCTGGGTCGTCATCGTTCTCAAAGACGTCACCCGCTACGATCAGCGATTGCTCAATACGATGGCGCTGCTAAGTGTGCTCATCGCGTACTCTGGTGTGCTCTATCTTGGAGTTCACTCACCGGCAGCCCTCGCCGTATTGCCGGGCATCTACTTTGTTGCTCGCAGCCAAGGGCCCGTCGCTTCGTGGGCGATGTACCTAGTAAGTGCGTCCATGCAGCTTGTCTTGGCCACGCTAATTCTCACCGAGACAATTCGCGACCCGGGTCTCATTACGGCCAGCGAGTCCGAGATTCATGTGCGCATCATCGCGCAGATTCTTACGCAACTCATGTACGCAGGCATGTTCATCCTCGCGCGCAGCGGACGTGCTGGAACGCTGCAAGCCATGGACAAAGTCATCGCCGCAGAATCTAAGGCCCAAGAGCGAGAGGCTGCCTTTATCGAGGTACGCGAAGACCTCGACCGCGTTCTTGGTGCCGGCGGCATGGGCCACTACAGCGATCGAATTTTGGGGCGCTACAAAGTTGGCGGCATCATTGGCCGAGGCGCCATGGGCGAAGTCTACGAGGCCATTCATCTCGATACCGGCCAGTTGGCCGCAGTAAAACTCTTGCACCCACATGTCCTGGCAAAGCCCAGCTCGGTCGAGCGTTTTTTGCGAGAGGCCCAAGCGGCGAGTTCTCTGCGCAGCCCGCATGCTGTACAAATCTTAAGCGCCTCGGGTGCCGAAGAACGTGTGCCCTATCTCATTATGGAGAAGCTTACCGGCTATGACTTGGCACATCACCTAAGAGAAGTTCGCAGGCTCTCGATGTCCGAAGTTGTGGCCCTGGTCGAGCAAGTTGGCTCGGTTATCGACTTGGCGGCGGCAAAGGGAATCGTGCACCGCGATCTTAAGCCTCAAAACCTCTTCCTCGCCGAGACTCCAGCGGGCGCTACCTGGAAAGTGCTCGACTTTGGAGCCTCGAAACTCGCCGAGCACTCGGGCACACTCACTCAAGGGCGCGTCATTGGCACGCCGGCCTATATGTCACCACAGCAGGCCAAAGGCCAAGATGTGGATGGCGCTGCCGACCGCTATTGCCTTGCCGCGATCGTCTACCGCTCGCTGGTTGGCCGCACGCCGTTTACAGGAAAAGACCTGCCGACAACCCTCTACAACGTGGTTTACGGAACACCGCCACAGCCTAGTGTGCTGGCCGATGTCGACCCGACGTTGGACCTCGTGCTCGCAGTCGGAATGGCAAAGAAAGCCAAACACCGCTTTCCCGATTCGCTCTCCTTTGCGAAAGCTCTGCGCGATGCGAGCACGTCGCAAATTGATGACGGGCTTCGGCGCCACGCCGAGATGCTTCTCCTTGAAAACCCTTGGGGCATGTTGCCCAACCAAGACGACGACTAGCGCCGCACTTGGCTGGGCCAAGCTCGTTACTTGGCAGGCGTGCAGCAGATCGTCGTAGGATCGACGCCGGTGACTTCGCCGGAGAGCTCGGGAAGAGTATCGCCTGGTTCGCAGCTGACATCGCTCGGGTCTGGATCCCACTGAAACGACCCAGCAGACCAAGTCGTTAATTCCACAGTCACACAACCAGCCCCCTGCGTGGCATTACCACCGCTGCACGAGGTGGTTTGCCCTCCACAACTTGATCCAGCTGGCGGCAAGTCACAGTCGCAAGAGCCACAGCTGCGCTCGTCGTTGAAACTCGTAAACGTTACCGTCCTTTCAGTGTAGCCAGTGTCTGCTGGGCAGTCGTGGCGCCCCTCTTGAAAAATGCAGGTCTCTGCTGCAAAGCCTTCGGGAGCAAGGACTGTACACGAAGCGGTCTCTCCGCAGTCTCCGACGGAAACTTCCTTTGGGCACACAGCTAGGGTGTCTTCGAAATCGGCGCTGGCCGAAAGACTGCCGGTCCCTGCGATGCAAGAACCACCCGTGATCGTACCTGGCCTTAGACGCACGTTGTTTTCGCTGCGAAGTTCTGAATCGATTGCTAAGCAAACTCCGGGCTCAAGGACCTGAGTAAAACAGCCACCAGAACACTGCGCGATGTTGCACCCAATTGAGCCGCCACCAACAGCTTCCATCTTGGCGTCGGTGCACGAGACAGTTGTCGCAGTTGTGCACTCGCACTCGCACTCGCCGGCGGCCACAAGGTTCGCACCACCCGCATACGCACCGTCTGCGCTTGCACAATCCGAAAAGGCTTGGCCGTTATCCGCTAGGCTGGCGCGCAGCATCGGCCCGGTCCAGTCGGTGGGGATATTCGGCGTGCACTCGTGCGTCTCGATCGGACAACTCGCCGAGGCATCGGGAGAATCTATCTTCTGGCAGCCACTCTCGAGGCATTCAAACCCCGTGGGACACGGCGATTCCTCCGAGCAAAATTGCCCATTGGTCGTCGTGCCACATCCGAGGGCCAGCCCCGATAGCAAGAACACGCTTGTGAGGAGTAGAGAGCTACGGATTCTGCTATCGCAAAGTCGTTTCATACCCCCCTTTTCCAGCCTAAGAGACGGCAAGTCAAGACCAGACGACGGGCTCGGACAACCATTAAGAGGATTTTTCGTAAGATAAAGTCTTAACATCCGACTTACCGTCACGTGTGTAAACTTGCAGCTCGCGAACGCCGCCATTCCGGCACACAGGGTCCGGCCACAAGGCCCGGTCCTACCGATACTGCTTCGGATCAATCCCCAGTCGCTTGCACCACTTTTGAATCTGCTGACGCGCCTTGCCAAGAGCATTGCCAACCTTGGTGACGTTGCCTTTGTGCGAGACGAGCAAGTGATGGAGCTGCTCGTGCAACGCGCGGTCCTCGTCGCTTGGCACGGGCAGAGCTGCAGCACTCGAGACTGCTAGCGGAACGACAAAGCTGGCCAAATCTTCGAGTTCGATTCGGTCGTTTTCGGCAAGCACCACAGCCGAAGCGAGTGCCTTTTTAAGTTCGCGAATATTTCGCGGCCAGGCGTACTGCAACAGCGCCCGAACAGCATCCGGCGAAATACAGAGTTTTTCTGAGCAGCTCGCATCACTCGCAAGCAGGGTGGCGACAATCGCCCCAATCTCGGGGATGCGCTCTCGAAGCGGCGGAACCGTTACCACAAACGTGGAGAGGCGCGCGTAGAGGTCTTCGCGAAAGTCGCCCTCACCAATGTCGTCAAGCAAGCTTCGATGTGTGGCGGCAACAACGCGCAGATCGACAGCAATCGGGTGATTGGCGCCAACCGGTACCACTTCGTGTTGCTCGAGAACCCGCAATAACGATGCTTGCCCTTTGGGCGAGAGTTCGCCAATCTCGTCGAGAAATAGTGTGCCGCCACTTGAGGTCTCGATTAGCCCCTTGCGATCTGCGATCGCTCCAGAGAATGCTCCGCGCTTGTGCCCAAAGAGCTCGCTCTCCAAAAGTGTATCGGGAATGGCCGCGCAATTGACTGCGACAAACGGCCCTCTTCGACCACTGCTCTCGTGAATCCCCCGAGCAATGAGTTCTTTTCCGGTACCGCTCTCGCCATGCACAATCACCGAGGCTGTCGATTTTGCGATCTTTCCCAACCGTCGCATTTGCACGCGAAGATCGGGAAGCAAGCTCGCCATGCCATGCACGTTCGACGTCGACGTCTCATCAAGCAACATCGACTCGCGCACATCGCAATCGGCGGTATCGACGTAGACGAGAAAACTGCAGCCAAACTCAATCACATCGCCACTAGAGAGAGCTGCCGAACTCACAAGCGCGCCATTGACGCGCGTTCCGTTCATCGATCCCACATCTTCAACTTGGACAGCCGCCTGTCCAGGCCCCAGCACGATACGCGCGTGGTTCGTCGACATCCACGAATCGGGAATTGTGAGTTGCAGCGTCCGTCGGCCATTTACGACAGTGCGATTGCAAGCGCGTTGCTCACCACGTCCCAACGCGACCTCATCGATGTCGAGCAAGACGTGCCGAGACGAACCGCCGCGCGGTCTTGATCCCTCAAATGCCAGATAGAGCATGGGCACGCGGGCCTTTGGAAGGGAGGCGGAGTCTTTGCCGCCCAGCGGCAGCGTTTGGGGTTGGGACGCCACCGCGAGATGGTGCCAGAAACTCCCGTGCAGTGCCGAGACTCAGAGCACTCAGTTGTAGCGAATTCGCTCGGAAGCCTTTGGATTGTGAGCAGAGCGGATGTGGACCAAGGTTCCCGGCTGCTCCTCGGTAGCATTTGCCCAGATCCAGCCCGCTGGTACTTCTGGTTCGACAACTCCGTAAATGTGTTGCGCGTCTTTTGGCGCGAGATTCACACACCCGTGCGAACGAGGCGCACCAACACGATTGTGCCAATACGCGCCGTGCAGCGCATACGTCTTGTGAACGTACATAACCCACGGAACCCCACCGACGCTGTACTGCTCATCCGATGCCTCGCCACTTGCCATGGTCTTCTGCGCAACCTTGCGCTGGATTCGATACTTGCCAAGTGGCGTGCGGTGCTTTCGCGTTCCCGATGAAACCATCGTGGCGTACAAAGGCACGTTTCCTCGGTAGACAACGAGCACCTGTTCTTGCAAATCAACATCGATCCACAATTCATCGCCCGTAACTTCACTCGGCGGCTTGCGGCGTGATGCCCTGCGCGATTCATCCCGCAAAATCCATTGGCCATCCGCGATTTGCACAAAGCGCCCATCGCTTGACTCGCCCAAAAAGGCAATCTGCGTCTTTGGCTCGAGTTGCGCCACCACCTCCGCCTCTAGCGACGGACTCCGATACACAAGTACGTCTGCGTCTTTCTCTCTGGGTCGGGCCCACGCAACGTTGAATGCTTCATCAATAGCGTCCGAGTCTATCGAAGCTCCCTGGTAGTCGCTTGGCCGGTACTTGCGAATATATCGGCTCTCGATAAGTTCCCCGCCCGAGGTCTGCCAAAATCTCTTGCCATCGATTCGGCGAATTCGTTTGCGCAAAACACTCATAGGACGCTCGGGAGGATTTCCTTCGCCCTGTACCGCCGCTTGGTAATTGTCGTAGACAATCACATCAGACTTTTTCGCAACTCGGCCATATCGTCCCACTGGGAGTTCGCCGTTTTTTAGAACGGGCAGGACTGTTGTTGTCACGGCTTTGCGCGTCGGCTTGCTCTTGGCGCAAATCCATCCCCGAGGTTCGATGCGCTTCCAACCATAGCGACATCCGCGGTGCCGCTTGCTCTCTAGCACCCGAACCCTTGTGCGCCTCGAAATCTTGCCCAACTCCACAGCCTTGGTACTTGGCTCGGCATAGACGATGGCGTCTTTGCGCAATTCGATGGCCCCGGCCGCCGCCTTGGAATGACCGAGTAGGCTGAAGGCACGAAGGGTTAGGCCGAAAATGAGCGCGCGCATACCACTGGTAGAGCAACGACGAGACCAAGTCCCCGATACGCGTAAGCACCGAGAATCGCACGGTCACGAGCCGTGATGGCATGCCTTCCTGGTTGCACCTGCGGTTGCACGTACGGTTGCACTCGCAGCGCTTGCAGCCATGCCATGGGCCAGTGCTACCTTCCCGGCTGTGAAGGCGTATTTGGAGCAAATTCGACAGGTCCTCGAGCACGGTGAAGAGCGCGAAGACCGCACCGGGACTGGGACCTTATCCATCTTTGGCATGCAGACTCGCTACGATATGCGCGAGGGCTTTCCGCTGCTCACCACCAAGAAGGTGCTCTTTAAGGCGGTAGTGCACGAGCTGCTTTGGTTCTTGCGCGGCTCGACCAACATTAACGATGGCCTCACCCAGAACACACCAATTTGGGATGCATGGGCTGATGAGAACGGCGACTTGGGCCCAATCTACGGATACCAGTGGCGCAACTGGAACGGCCAAGGCATTGATCAGATCCAAACTGCGATCGAGCAAATTAAGAACAATCCCGATTCGCGTCGAATCATTGTTAGCGCGTGGAACCCAGCCGACGTGCCCAAGATGGCGCTACCGCCTTGCCACACCATGTTCCAGTTTTACGTTTCTGGAAACCGCTTGGACTGCCAGCTCTACCAGCGCTCGGCAGACTTGGCGCTCGGCGTTCCCTTTAATATCGCAAGCTATGCCCTGCTCACGCAGATGATTGCTCACGAGTGCGGGCTTCATGCGGGCTTCTTTGTGCACACCATTGGCGATGCGCACATCTACAAGAATCACATCGAGGGATTAACCCTCCAGCTTACGCGCACGCCCAAGCCACTGCCAACGGTGAAGCTCGCCGACAAAAAGCTCGACGAGATGCGCTTTGAAGACATCGAGCTCGTCGGTTACGAGCACGATCCGTTCATCAAGTTTGCGGTAGCGGTCTAAGCAGCAATCGCGAAAACGGTGGCATAGCGAAGGCTATGGATAGCCTCGCCGAGCGGAGTCGATAAGGTCATTTCTGCCGAGGCGCTAAAATTTCATGTGTCTACACTACACGCTGATGCAGTCGGCATAGACATCGCACGCACTTGGGAGTCCATCCTTGCAATCATCAGACATGCGCTCCTCAATCAAAGAGACAATACACGCCTCGTACTCTTCGACTGTCAATGAGCAACCATCGTCAATTTCGCTCAGCGAAAGAACACATTCGGCTCTGGTATCGGTCGTAAAAGTTTCGCCATCACATTGAAACGTCTGGCCTTCGCCGCCTGCCAATTCCACTTGCCACGCACAGAGCTCTTCTTCGTCGGATGCACTTAAATCGACAACTGGCTCGCTTGGCGCCACGCCAGATGTCTCATCACCCTCATTCCCACTGCAGGCAATAAACAAAACGGCGGAAAATACAATCGGTATCGCAATACGGGTCATAATGGTCCTATCTCTCTCAGGCTCGTTAGCTAGCTAGGTATCATCACAGGCTAGCCAAAACTAGACAGAAAGGCATCGAACACCAGAACCAAGAAGCGCCCTAAAGGCTGGGTGCAGGCACCCGATGCGGACACTCGATCTCCCGATCGGCAATGTCGCGCCGCATGGTAAGCGTCTTCATGTCCATGTAGATCGCCTCGTTAAGCGCAAGAGCTTCGCCGACCCAAGGCATAAACACTCGGGTTGCGGCTTCGGCCAGGATGTTTCCCATCAGGCCATTAATCGTCGAACCAGAGCAGTTCCACGAAGTACGCAACGCTACTTCGCTTTTGTAGAACTCGTTGTATTGGGTTGATTGCTTGGTAGCGCAACTGTGACATGGCGTGCCCTTCTCAACCCACCGAAGCGGACCGACAACTCCTTCTTTGCCAATGTAGCCGGCTTGGATTACAGGCTTATGAGTAATGAGCTCGTTGGCGTCGCCAGCGAGATGGCTCTCACCACAGAAGAGGAATAGATCACCGCGCTCCCATTGATCGGATGGGCTCTCAAACGGATTGATCGCGTGCACGTCGACTTCGAGATGCGGATGGCGGTCCAAAAGAAATTCGCGAACCACATCCACCTTGAGCCGACCCACGTCCTTGGTGCTCAGCATGAATTGCCGATTTAAATTGCTCGCATCGACAGTGTCGAAGTCGGAGAGAATAAGGCCAGAGATGCCTGCTCCGGCCAGCGCTTGCGCAGCCTGCATGCCAATGCCGCCAAGGCCAATGATGGCAACGCGCTTATCTGCCAGCGCTTCGAGGCAACGCTCGGGATACCTTCGCGTTAGCTGCGCGTAGTAGGCGAGTTGGCGAGAAGCCCAAATACGGCCCTCGAGAATCTCGCTAAGAGGCTTTTGAAGTCGAACGATAAGTTCGTACTTCTCAAGCACTGAGATCAGATCGGAAGCGTAGTCGAGACCGTTGATCTCTTCTTCGGTCCGCTCACCATCCATCGCGTGTAGGAGATCAATTCCAATTTCCGCTGGACCAGCAAGGGTGCGTATTTGGAGATTGTTAAAATCTAGGAGCGAGAGTTTGTCGCCACTATTGGAGACATGAGTGGGTGGGAGCAGCCAGATATAATCGTTCATAAAATACAAAAAATAATTGGGTGGGCAGCAAAGCTGCCACACCCAACACTTAGCAACTAGTAGGGAGTGCTAGTTGAGGATGATTGGATTCACGCCGCCGCCGCTGCCACCGCTGCTGCTGCCCGGCCCCCATCCGCCGCTAATCACTTTTAGGTCTTTTGCGTCGAGTTTTACAGGAGAGTTCTTAGGGGATTGTTTCTTTGATTTGTTCATGTTCAGCTTCTTTCGTTTTGTTGGGGGATCGTAAATTTTGTAAAGAGACAGCGTTGTTTAAGACCGCTTGGCCCCAGGCAACGCTAAGTCAACAGCAGCAAACTCAGCAGACGATCAGATATCCGCTAACGCCCGGGACCCGAAGACAGGAGAGAAAACTCCCATCTTTGCCACCCAAGCCAACGTGTTCTGGTTTGCCAGCAGACTTGTTCGAGACTGCCGGTTTCGAGACTGCCGGTTTCGAGACTGCCTCTTTAGATGTTGGCAACGCAGTCGGTTGCACAAGCGGTTGCACAAATGAAGACCCAGAAACGGCCAAATGCAAATTCGCGTTCACTCGTTGAAGTGTCTGAAGAGAGCTGCTCTGAAGAGAGCTCTCTTCAACTGGCCCAGTTTCAACAATGGACGCAAAGTTCTTAGGAATTTTTTCAACGGCTTCCATTACACATTCCTCTTGTGGGGAGACGATTCTGGGGGACGACTTGACGGTCGACTCAGTGCTGCGGGTGACATCACTGAAGCAACGACACGAAAGCACAGCCCTGCGACCGGCGCAAGCATTTTAGAATTACACTTCTAGGAAAAACTCGCAAGGGCGCATTTTTCCTTATGCATCCATTCGAAAAAACAGGCACAACCCCTGAGCCCAAAGATCTCCAAATTCACTGCACCAAAGAGACTATGACCATCATCGCCAACGACACCTTTGACCTAAAACCGAACACCCCAAGAAACGAGTGTTGTGAACGTTACTAGTTTTACCTACGGCGCATCTCTCGCTGGCAAAGGCTGCACCAAATGACAGGGTTTTCCCCTCACAGTGGAGGGCTGCCCCGCCTGCTCATTGTCGATGGCGACGAATCGCACGTCGTGTGGCTCATTGATCAACTCCTCGGCATCTACAGCATTCACAAGGCTGACCGCGGCCCCGAACTTGTGATGACGATCAAGACTCTTAGCCCTGCGCTGGTAATTCTCGGGGAAGATGCTAGCGAAGATAGCGAACTACGAAATGCGCTAGATGGGCCCAAAGCACCTCGTTTGGTGCACTTTGTGAATTCTGGACTTTCGGCCAATACGCCAAATTCGAATCGCTGCATCGACAGCGGTATGTCCAAAGACGCGCTCGTGACTCAGCTCGAAATCGCACTTTCGGAGGAGCGAAGAGAGCCCAAAGAAAGTGTGCAGACCGACGCCGCGAAGATGACTGCCGGAGAGGCGGCAGGCGTGCAGCGACTTCTCGAAGTTGCTCGTGAATTCGGTGCACAAAGTGACCTTGCTGGCGCATCGAAGGTGCTTGAGCGCACCTTGCTCGAATTTCTCCACGCCGATCGTGCGCACTGCCTCTTCTACAACGCCGACGATTCAAGCCTTTGGACAGAGACCGATAAAACCGCTTGGGCAGTGGCGCGAGATGTCTCTTCGGAGACGGGCATCGCTGGTCATGTCGCGCGCACAGCGCGCACCGTTCGCGCATCCAAAGCATCGGCAGATGCTCGCTATGCAAACGCTACCGACGATCCGGAAGGCGCAGGAGACGAGCGAATCATTGCGCATCCACTGCTTGACCCAAACGGCGATGTACACGCAGTCCTGCTCGCGGTTCGCTCCGCAAAGCAAGAAGAGTTTTCCGAGCACGATGAGGGAATTTGCCATTGGTTAACAAAGCAACTCGCCCCGCTCACGGCCCAACTTGCGATGCAACTCGAAGTTGCCGAGGTGCTGGAAGAAGCGCAAGGGCAGCGCATCTTTCGGCAAGAAGCGGCATTGGCGCAAGCCGCCAATACAACCTCAGGCGACGTTGTGCGCGTCTCGCCTCCTTGGATTGGCTGGTCGTACTGGGGATTGGTGCTCGTTCTCTTGGGGCTTGCTGTCTTCGTCTGCCTCGCAGAAATTCCCGACTACTCATCGGGCCCGGTAGTCATTCGCGAATCGGGACGGACCGAGGTGCTCTCGCCAGTTTCCGGAAACATCGAGAATGTCTTGGTCACTTCGGGGCAGCGCATCCAAGCGGGGCAAAAACTGGCAACTTTCTACTCGCCAGAAGAGAGCACGCAGCTCAAGCGTCTTGAACTCGAGTGGCAAGCATCGCTTAGGGCCTACTTGGCAAACCGCTCCGACACCGCAGCGCGCAACGCCGTTGCCTCATTGCGACTCCAGCGAGATCAACTCCTCGACAAACTCACTCTGCGAGCGCCACACGGCGGAATTGTCAACGACGTGCGAACCTCCTCGGGGCAACATTCCGAACTTGGGGAAACCCTACTCAGTATCTCGCAGCCAGGCGAAGCGCTAAGCGTGATCGCCTTTCTTCCCGGCGCCGATAGGCCACAACTCGAGCCCGGCATGTCACTGCGCATGACCTTGCAAGGCTATCCGCAAACGCATATCGACATCGCGATCGAATCGGTGAGCAAAGACGTGATGGGGCCAGCCGAAGCAAGCCGCGCCCTGGGCCGCGGATTGGTCGACTCGATCGCCCTGCCCGCCTCCGTTGTTATCTTGCGGGGCACCTTGCAAACCCCGGGCTTTGAGGTCGATGGCGAGGAGTACAGGTACAGTCACGGAATGCTCGGCCTTGCCGAGGTGAAACTGCGCTCCGATTCTGTTATTCGCACGCTCATTCCCGCGCTGAAACGAAGATGAGTAGTACCGAGCCATCACTCTTCGAACGGCTGGCGCCAAAAGGACGCGGCAAGGTGCCCTACGTTCAGCAGTTGCACGCCACCGATTGCGGTGCAGCAGCCTTGGCGATGACGCTCGCGTATCATGGCAAAGTCGTTCCGCTCGACGACTTGCGCCATGCGATGGGAGCGAGTCGCGACGGCGTGAGTGCCCACTCGATCGCCTCTGCGGCCGAAGGCTTTGGAATGCAGGTACGCGGCGTGAGCCTCGACGTCGATGGGCTCTCGCACCTGCCACCTGGAACCATTCTTCACTGGGAGTTTCGCCACTTCGTTGTCTTCGAAAAGGTAACGCGCAAGGGCGTGCAAATCGTTGATCCGGCAGGCGGCAGAAAGTTGCTCGACCTCCAGCGCTTTGGCAAATCATTCACTGGCGTCGCACTCATTTGCGAACCAGCCGAGACGTTTGAAACTGGCGGGCAACGCAAGACCCAAGCGCGGCGCTACCTGCAGCAGCTCTTTGGCCAAAGCCATCTCATTTGGCGGGTGGTCATCACCTCGCTCTTGCTACGCATTTTTGCCCTCTCAATCCCCATCTTGGTAGCGATGGTTGTGGACCGAGTGGTCCCGCGAAGCGACACCGAATTGCTCTCGATTGTCGCCTGGGGCCTGTTGGCGATGGTGGCCTTTCAGCTGCTCTCCGAGCTAATTCGCGGCCACTTGCTCTTGCAACTTCGCACCAACCTCGACACGCGAATCACCTTGGGCTTCTTGCGACACCTCTTGTCACTGCCCTACGAATACTTCCAACTTCGGCAAGCTGGCGATTTGCTGATGCGAGTAAATAGCAATGCGACAATTCGCGAGCTACTAACGACCAACACACTCACAGCATTGCTCGATGGCGCCTTTGTCTTTGTCTACCTTGGCGCGATTGTCCTCTTCGCTCCAACCATCGCACTCTTAGTCTTTGGCTTTGCGGTTGTGCAAATCATTCTCTTCCTCGTCGCCCGGGCAAAAGTTGCGCTCTACATGGCCGAGCAACTCGAGGCGCAGGCCCGAAGCCAGTCGTACTTGGTGCAAGTCATCCAGGGCGTCGAGACCATCAAAACTGCAGGCGCCGAAGGGCAAGCGGTTGCGCACTGGTCCAATCTCTTTGTGGACGAGCTAAACGCGGGGCTTCGGCGCGGTCGCCTCGATGCACTTCTCAGTGCTTTTATGAGTGCGATGCGGCTTGCTGCGCCTCTTGTCATTCTCGGCTATGGCGCAACTCTAGTCATCTCGGGCTCGATGTCGCTAGGCTCGATGCTGGCCGTCAATGCCTTGGCACTGGCCTTTCTCACGCCGCTCACCGACTTAATCAACTCGGCATTTCAACTGCAGCTTCTCGGTGGCTACTTCGAGCGACTCGAAGATGTGCTCGCGGCAGAGCCCGAGCAATCGGGGAATGTCTCACCTGCGCCAAAGCTCACAGGCCTTGTGCAAATCGACGAAGTAAGCTTTCGCTACGGGCCCAATTCCCCTGTTGTTGTTCGCGATGTATCGATTCGGCTGGAGCCTGGAAGCTGCACAGCAATCGTTGGCAAATCGGGCTCTGGTAAATCGACTCTGGCCTCGCTGATGATGGGTCTCTACGAGCCAACCGCTGGACGTATCTTGCTTGACGAGCGCAACCTTTGGGATCTCGATGTAAAGAGCGTTCGTCGCCAACTCGGAATTGTTCCACAGTCGCCGTACATCTTTGGAAGCAGCATTCGCGAGAACATCGCTCTGATGGCACCGGATGCAAGCTTGGACGATGTGACTGTGGCAGCAAAGCTCGCCTGCATTCACGACGACATCGTCGCAACTCCGATGGCATACGAAAGCGTTGTCACCGATGGAGGCGCATCGCTCTCGGGTGGGCAGCGGCAGCGCATTGCCTTGGCGCGAGCGCTGCTGCACCAACCGGCAGTACTCTTGCTCGATGAAGCCACAAGCTCACTCGATGCAGCCAGTGAGCTTGACGTTATGAACAACCTCGCCAAGCTAAAGTGCACACGCATTATGGTTGCGCATCGGCTTTCGACAATTGCTTTTGCCGATACCATTATCGTGATGGACGATGGCCGCGTTGTGGAACAGGGCAGCCACACCGAACTCATGGCGGCAAATGCAATCTATGCAACGATGGTGAAGGCGCAGAGCACAATGGTAACCGAATGAATCGCAGCGGTTTGATAGCAGTGCTTGTTGTAGGCCTTCTCGCCGTAGGCTCTCTTGCATCCTGCGCAGACGAGACAACACGAGAGGCGACTCCTTCGGGCGCGACCAAGATCGCCGCGCCGACAACGTCAAAAATCACCGCAAGCGCCACACGCGGCCACATTGGGGTACTGGTGGCCAAAGAGAGTGTGAACGTTCCATCGCAAGCCGGCGGCATCGTGCGCTCGGTCTTAGTGGACATTGGTGATTCGGTGGCAGCTGGGCAGGCGATTGCAACGATGGATACCCAGGCGATGAAGAGCGCGCTTTCGATTGCGTCTGCGAATGCTCGCGCATCGAGCGCGCGGGCAAAACAATTGCGGGTTCAAATGGAGGCGGCGCAGGTTGTTGCAAAGCGCCACGTCGACATGGGCCCAGGCATTGTTGCGAACCAAGAGATCGAAGCGGCAAAGACGCGAGCGGCAAGTGCTGCTGCGGGGTACGCCGAAGCCTCCGCCGAGACCTCTGCGCAGCAAAGCCGAGTGAGCCAGCTAAAGCGTCAACTCGCCGAAACAACCATCAAGGCGCCCTTTGCTGGCAAAATCGCGCAGCGCTTGGTGACGCCGGGCGAAGCGGTAGGTGCCGGCGCTCCCATCGTGCTTTTGATCACCGCCGAGAGCCTGCGGGTCGACTTTGTGGTGCCTCTTGGTGAACAGGGCCAATACGAAATCGGCGATACGATCGACGTTGAACTCGATGCCGGCGAGACCGTGTTTAGCGGCATTGTTCGGCGAATTGCTCCAAACCTCGATTCGGTTACGCAGATGACAACCATGCAGGCCGAGCTTGTAGGGCAAGAGGAGCGCACCCGAAATCTGCAAGCGGGCGTTGGCGTGTGGGTGCGGCCCACAGCGTCTGCTCCAGCGTCTGCTCCAGCGTCTGCTCCAACTGCCGAGGAGTGAGGCCTAGATGCCGAGTGCAGTGGTACCCTCGGCGCCGTGACTGCTGACAAAAACACGAAGGCGCCGAGCCCTGGCCCAAGTGGTCTTCCGGCGTGCATCGCCATTGCTGCGATGGATGAGGGCAGAGGGCTAGGCATTCAAGGCAACTTGCCATGGCATCTTCCCGAAGATCTAAAGCACTTTGCGCGCACCACCACCAAGACCAAAGAAGACGGCGCTACCAACGCTGTGATCATGGGCCGCGTTACCTGCGAGACGATTCCCGCAAAGTACTGGCCGCTCAACGGCCGTCGCAATGCAGTCATTACGCGCAACCGCGACTGGAGCATCGAGGGTGCCGATGTCTTCGCCGATTTGCAAAGTGCGCTTGTCGACTTGGCGCCCAAGGTGGAGACCCTCTACGTGGTTGGAGGAGGCCAAATCTATACGTTGGCGCTTGAGTTCGAAGCATGTGAGGAGCTGATTTTGACCCGCATCCACAAGCGCTACGACTGCGATGCATTCTTTCCTGAGTACGAGGATAGTTTTTCGCTCTACGAAGAACTCGGAGCGGGAGAGCACGAGGGCGTGGCCTATACATTCGAGCGATGGAGGCGCAAAGGCGCATGAGCCGGCTTGGCTACGATGCGCTGGAAGCGGCGTGGCAAGCCTTGCCGGCGTCGCCTACCAGCGAGGGCCGCGTTGTGCACCTCGTGATGCGGCACTCGGTCTCGCAGCTTGCCAAGCGCGATCGTCCGCCGGGGTACAACGTGCTTCGATCACCGTATCACACAGAGCCTCGGCAAGTAACCCTCGACCCAGTTGAAGGCATTGTTGGCGACCGCTGGAGCCCCGAGAAGAACAATCCCGGCGACCAAATCTCGCTCACCAATATTGCGGTCACACGGCTCATTACCAATGGTGATCCGGCGCGCTTTCACCTCACCGGCGATAACTTCATCGTCGACTTTGATGTGACAGCCAAGACCCTGCCGGTTGGAACGAAACTCGCGATTGGCACTGCCGTCATCGAAATCACCGAGGACTCGTATAGGCCTTGTAATCGCTATGAGGCGAGGTTTGGCAAGGATGCCAGGCGCTGGGCAGATGATCCGATTCACGTCGGGCGCCACATTCGCGGGCGCTATGCAAAGGTCGTCTCGGGCGGCACCGTCGAGCTTGGTGCCAGCATTACTCGCGTGGGCTAAGTCGCGAGGGCTACGTCGGAGTTCGCGACCGAGAACTTTCTGGGAATAGCCGGCCCCCGCCGAGCGTATGCTCTGTAGAGATGAATCGTGTCGCCTTTGGAATGCTCGTCCTGCTTGCTAGCTGCACCCGCCGCCAGGCTGCGCCAACGGCAGTCGTCTCACAGCCTCCTCCTGGAGGCGAGGACATCGAGGAAGACCACATAGACGAAGACATCGAGCTGCCCGATGTGCCGCCATCCAAACCTGGCCCAGCCCTCGACTCTACAGGCAGCGATACGCTGAGCCTTACGAAAGTTGAGTTCGCCGAGTTGCCTGGCTGGAGGCAGGATAAACACGGAGAGGCGACGGTGGCCTTTGCTGCCTCTTGCGAAAAACTCGCAGAGCTTGGCAACGATGAGCCTGTGGGCACAGGGCCCTACGGAGGGCTCGCAAGCGATTGGCGCACAGCCTGCGAAGCCGTTCAGAACATTACCGATCGCGAGCACAAGAAGGCTCGCGCCTTCTTTGAGACGTACTTTCACGCTTATGCCGCCGAGGGCAATGCTGGGGCCGAAGGCCGAATCACCGGATACTACGTGCAACCTCTTCGCGCCTCTCGCAAGCGTGGCGGACGCTATCAGTTTCCGCTCTACAAACGCCCGGGCGACTTGGTTGCGGTAAAGCTCGATGACTTTGTCGAGGATGGCCGAAGCCGCCGAGTGTGGGGTCGCTTAGATCCACAGAGCGGGCGTCTCTTGCCCTATCCAACCCGCAGCGAGTTTGAGCAATCCACAGAAGGGCGAAAGAGCGATGCGGTGCTCTTATGGCTCGATAGCCCGGCCGATGCGGTCTTGGTCGAAATCGAAGGATCAGGGCGCGCCACCCTCGACGACGGCAGTGTTGTGATGGTGGCCTTTGACGGCAAGAACGGTCGCAAATCAAAAAAACGTGGGGTTGCCAAGGCTCTTCGAGCACTCGAGGCCAAACACGGGAAACGTCGCTGGACCAAGGCACAGCTCGCTCGGGTCGCAACGGTTTCTAAGCAAAAAGACTCGATGGTCTTCTTTGAAATTGAGCAGCGAGAAGGCGCGATTGGCAGCCAAAACGTCGTGCTCACACCACTGCGCTCGCTGGCGGTGGACCGAGCCTTAGTGCCGCTCTCAACTCCGGTCTGGGTTGATACCAAGGCACCCAAATCCGCAGACTCGCAACACGCCACCTGGCGTCGCCTCGTCATTGCTCAAGACACCGGTGGCGCCATCCTCGGTACCATTCGAGGCGATATCTACTTTGGCGATGATGCCGACGCCGTCGCCATTGGCCGACGCGTAAATGGCCCAGGACGCCTATGGCTCTTGCTGCCAAAGACGCTGCCCGCTCCGATGTTGTAGACCAAGCCGATTTGCACCCGCGCGATCGATCGTCGCTTGCACCCGACACCCCGACCGATGAACATCAGGTTCTGTTGGCAGCAGTACAGGCCGCGGGCGCTACAATCGCGCTGAATCCGTATTTCGAGGACGTTTAGGCCTCGAAATACGAGCCATTTGAGGTCCTTGCCATGCTTTAAACGCAAAAATGCCCGCCGGGCGTTGCCCCACGAGCATCAGGTCGTAACGCCGCAGCAGCGACCTCAGAGTTTTTCGCAGCAGGCGCCGAACTGGCGTGCCATCTTGTAAGTCCCCGCCGGGAAGACGACATCACGCACCCCGGCTACGAACTTTTCGCGCTTCTCTTTGTGATCTCTTGCGAATTCTACCAATTGCTGCAGAATCTCTACACGTCGCCACTTGTCGCGACAAGCGACCTGCGGTGACAGGTTAAACATGGGTGCGGGTCGCTTCGGCGATGCGTAGATGTCTTGCTTCATAATCTTGGCGGCGCCCATGAAGGTCTTGCCAGCCAGCTTGAACGCAAGACGAATCTGTTTTTCCTTCGCCCGCACCGCGCGCTCTACGACCTCATCACAAACTTGGGGCTGGGCATCGATAGGCGGCGGCGTGAGTTCGACGTAGGCTTTCTGCGGGAGCTTTCCGCCATCGGCCATAGAGCGAAAGAAGAACTTGGGCTTCTTGGAAATGTACTTGCCCTTCTTGAAGAGCCGCACGCCGGGCCAGTCTTCGCCTCTCGAGACAAGGCCAGCCTGCGTTGGATTGACGAGGAGGTAGAGCGTCTTGGCAAAGACATCGCTTGCCTCGGCAAGCACGACTTGGCTCGTCTGGTCGCCGCCGCTCCAGAAGTTTTCTCTTCGGCCCAGCATGCAGTTGAACGCGCGTGCGATGAGCTTGTTGAGCTCTTCAGTAAAGACTGGGACGTTGCCCAGCGTGTCGGTAAGAACGATGTGATAGTGGTTCGAGAGAAATACGATGCTGTGAATGCGCACCTTCGAGCGCTTCTGGGCAAGTGCGATGCAATAGCGAATGCAGTTTCGCACCTTGGCCGACGGCCGCATGAGAAACATCCCCTGCGTCGTCTTGCGGGTGACCATGTACGTCGTTCCTTTTAGTACTTGTCTCGGTTTCATGTCGCCGGGCGTATCGACGCCGCGGCGGTTCGGTTGCTTGCGAAATGTTCCTCGGGCGGGGAACGAACGCAACGCCGATGCGCGAAATCCGATAGAGGATGCGCACGGCGCGCAAAGCGCTGTAAAGCTGCCCACGCAAAGCATGCGAATGAGCCGTATGAACCTGCATGGTTACAAAGGCACTAGTCTCGAAGGCCGACCTCTGCCAAGATGCGGCCCTTCCCATGAAGCCTCCAGCACACCTTGTTCTAGCCTCGTCGTTTCTCTTCTCCGCACTCGCCTTTGCCGCATGCGGCAGCTCTGATAGCTCGGGTGGCGACGGCGGCAATTCCTGCCAAGCAGGAGAGACGCGCTGCGATGGCGATGCCTTCCAAGAATGCTCGGGCGGCACGTTTCGAGACACAACGGTTTGCGCTGGCAGCACCGTGTGTTCCGAGAGTTTAGGATGCGTAGAGTGCGCGCCCGAAGCTGCGCAAGCCTGCGTTGGCGATACGGTTCACAGCTGCAATAGCGATGGCACGCTGGGTGGCTCGGTTCAAGAGTGTCCCGCAGGCCAGTGCTCTGGCGGCTCGTGCGGTGGGGGTGGCAACAATTGTGGTGGCAATGGCACCGAGCTTGTCTACGTTGTCGATGATGCCTCAAACTTTCTAAGCTTTGATCCAACCCAGCTTGTTCCCAACGGTTCGCCCTTTAGCCAAATCGGTACGCTCAGCTGCCCGGCAGGATCGCCAATTGGCAGCACGGGCGCAGCAACGCCATTCTCGATGTCGGTGGATCGAAACGGCACCGCATGGGTGCTCTACAACAGTGGCGAGATTTTCCATGTCTCCACAACCGATGCGAGTTGCCAGGCAACGGGCTGGACTGTTGGCAATGGCGGCTTCGAACTCTTCGGAATGGGATTTGTCTCAGATTCGCCTGGCTCCGATGCCGAGACGCTCTTTATCTCGGGTGGCGATGCCGACGACTTGGTCGATGGCAATCTTGGATCGATCAATCCAACGACCCTTGCGCTTACGACACTTGGTGCCCTGCCCGCCGCCGAGCAGAGCCCAGAGCTCACAGGCACAGGCGATGCAAAGCTCTACGGCTACTTCCCTGGCGCGAATTCTACCTTCGTAGCCAACCTCGACAAAACCAACGCAACGCGTGGCGAGTCGTGGGAGGCCACAACTCTTGAAGGTGGCGCGAGCGCCTGGGCCTTTGCGCACTGGGGCGGCAAGTTCTACATCTTCGCAACCGATGCTTCGATCTTTCCAACCAACGCCGTCTACGAACTTGATCCTGCGACAGGCGCAAACCGAACGGTCATCAACGCATCCTCATTTCGCATTGTCGGTGCCGGCGTTTCGACCTGCGCTCCGACGCAGATTGATTAGTGGCTGACCACGTAACGATTCGCGTCGCAACCGCCAGCGATGCGAAGACCATCTACGACTTTATCGTAGCGCTTGCGATTTACGAGCGCGAGCCCGATGCCGTCGAGACCAATCCCGAAGTGTTGCGAGCACAGCTTGCCAGCGATGCTCCGCCCTTTGAATGCCTCATCGCCGAGCGCGGCAGCGCGCCCGTAGGCTTTGCGCTCTTCTTCCAAAGCTACTCAACGTGGCGCGGAATGCCGGGCATTTACCTAGAAGACCTCTTTGTGCCCGAGGCCGAGCGCGGCAGTGGCATTGGCACCATGCTGCTCGCCAAACTTGCCCAGCTAACCCTCGCGCGCAACGGCGCACGGCTCGAATGGTCGGTCCTCGATTGGAACCAGCCCTCGATCGACTTCTACGAACATCTCGGAGCCGAGATTCGCCGAGACTGGCTGCCATGCCGCCTTAGTGGCCAAGCGCTCGAGGCGCTGGCGAGCCGAAGCCAAGGCTAGCCGCCGCCAAGCTTCGCAGAATACGCAACAAGCGGGGCCAATGGCTTCTATGTAGCGCGATGTCTATCGAGACAGTGCGTCCGGAACGCATCGGCGCCGTGCGCGGTTGGCCGACCTTGCGCACGCAGGAGGGTTCCCGATAGCTTGTGATGATGACTCGTCCACCATTTATCATTTCGACCGAAGACGTCCCGGAAGAGGCCGGCAAGTATCCCGCAAGCAACGAAATTCTCGCCCATGGCCGAGCCATCGGGAAGGCTGCAGGGCTGCTCACCATCGGCCTTCATCTGGAGCGCCTGGAGCCGGGGCATCGAATTTCGTATCCTCACGCAGAGGAGAAGGAGGAGGAATTTGTCTTAGTCTTAGAGGGGGAGGTCGAGGCTTGGATTGATGGCGATCTTCATCCAATGAAGGAAGGAGACTTGGCCGCCTTTCCCGCAGGTACAGGCATTTGCCACACGTTCATCAACAACAGCACCACCCAGGCCCGACTGCTGGTTGGTGGCCAGGCAACCAAATCCGATAACCGAATTTACTATCCGCTAAACGAAGGGCGCCGAGCTCAAATGCCATGGAGTCACTGGTGGGACGACGTTCCAGAGCGCGAACTTGGACCGCATGACGGCAAGCCGAGCAAGGTGTAAGGCGTATGCTTTCCGAGGGCCATTGCCAAGCCTCCCGCCACGAATCCAACCTTCCGCCATCGTCCAAAGCGCGTTGCCATTTCCAGATTTTATCGGCTGTGGCGCTTTCGTGATCGGCTGTCAGCGTTTTGCGCTGGCTGTGTGTGAAAAACGCGCCAAAATGGGGGTTCCGAACAGCAATAAGGTACGCGTTGGGGTCATATCCCCCCGTGAATCTTGCGACTAAGGAGTCAATCGGTGCGTGTTTTGGCCGAATTAGGTACTGAGGCGGGCTTGGCCTGTCCAGTGCAACACAACCAGGAGACGTAATGCGAGATTTGCTTGAATTGGTATTCGAATACCGCCGGCTATTAGCCCGGTCCGAAGCCACGGCCGGATCCCTCAAGCCGCACAATCTGGAGCGGCTCGAAGCCTTAGAGAAACTCTTTGGTCAAGAGCCCAATAGCAATGCGAGCTATCCGAGGCGCCACGCTCGTTGCGACATTCGCCGTCCGGCTACCCTCAGAGTCGGTGACAGGGTTCAGCCTGTGAACCTGGTAAACCTCGGCGGAGGCGGCGTTTGCATCACACCAGCACCAAACGTGAAAGCCGGGGAGACAGCACTTCTTCGCATTGTCGCCGACGATCAGAGCACGGTTTACCAGTATCGGGTCCGAGCAAATTGGTCGAGCCGCAGCGAACAAGACTCGTGCATGGGAATGCCATTTGTCGGGATTCCCCGGGTCATCGAACGAAATTCGGCCGCCCCGCGCCGCGCCGAAACCGCTAACTAAGCAGAATCCTGCGCCCAGTCGCGCAGGCTGCTAGCGGCCTCTGTATACTCGACGCCCTACGATGGCAGAGACGTCGGAAGAACAAACTAGTGCCGCAAGATTTGGCACCTTTGGAGGGGTCTGGACGCCGTGCGTCCTCACCATCCTGGGTGTCATCATGTTCATGCGCTCCGGCACGGTTGTCGGGCAGGCAGGAATTTGGAAGGGCCTGGCAATCCTCGCGATTGCAAAAGGCATCACCACCTTAACTACGCTCTCGCTGTCAGCGATTGCGACCAACACCGAGGTTCGCACAGGCGGCGTCTACTACATGATCTCCAGGACCCTCGGTCCGGATTTTGGTGGCGCCATTGGCCTCACGCTCTTTGTCTCGCAAGCGATTTCCATCGCCTTCTACGTCATCGGCTTTTCCGAAGCACTCTTCGGCCTGATTTCGCCCGAAGGTTCGGAGCTCGCCGTCACGCTGGCAACCTACTACGTTCCGCAGCTCACCTCATCTGTGGTGATCGTGCTGATCTTTGCGCTCACGTTCAAAGGTGCAGATGTCGCTCTAAAAGCGCAGTTCGTCATTCTCGCGGTGCTGCTCTTGTCAGTCGTCTCGTTCCTAATCGGCGGCCTCACCGCCTTTGATATGGATACCTTCACCTCCAACAGTGGAGCGCGAGCAGGCACAGAAGAACTCCCAGCCGCCAGTTTCTGGATCGTCTTTGCGATCTTCTTCCCAGCAGCGACTGGAATCACCGCCGGCGCCAACATGTCGGGCGACCTAAAAGATCCAGCCAAGTCCATTCCCAATGGCACCTTGCTGGCCATTGGTTTCACCGCCATGGTCTACCTCTGCCAGTTGGTGCTTTTGGCTGGGTATAGCGATCAAGAATCGCTTACTGCCGACCCTCTTGGAACGCTTACTAATATGAGTGTCTTTGGACCGCTCATCATCGCCGGCGTCTTTGCTGCAACCCTTAGCTCTGCTCTAGGAAGTTTTCTGGGAGCTCCTCGCATTCTGCAAGCAATGGGCAAAGATGGCCTGCTGCGCCCTCTCGAGTACTTTGGTGTTGGGCACGGCCCGTCCGACGAACCTCGTCGCGCGACGGTCATGAGCCTTGGCATTGCGCTTTGCATCGTTTGGGCAGGTGGCCTCGATGCAATCGCGCAAGTCATCTCGATGTTCTTCCTTATTGCCTACGGCATGATCAACCTTTCGGCCTTTGTCGAAGGCCGCTCTGGCAACCCAAGCTTTCGCCCGCGCTTTAAACTCTTTGGTTGGCCTGCAGGTCTTGCTGGTGCCATCGGCTGCGGCATCGCCATGATCAAGATCGACGAGACTTACGCCATCGCATCGATGGGCATCGCCGCTGCCACCTACTACTGGCTAAAGGGCCGCGCAAAAGGCGACTGGGGCGACGCAAAGCGTGGCTACATTTTCGCTCGCACACGCGAGAACCTTCTGCTCTTGGAGAAGTCCAAACCCGATGCCAAAAACTGGCGCCCTGCCCTCGCGGTGATCACCGACGATTGCGAGCGCGACCGAGCCATGATCTCCTGTGCTTCTTGGCTTGAGAGCGAGCGCGGCATTCTCTCGGTTCTCGAGCTAAGCGAAGATCCGGGCGAGCTACACGACCGTCACATCAAGCGACGTGACCGAGCTGCCAAGGTTCGCCAAGTGCTTCACAGCCGAGGCATTGTGGCCTTTGCCGACTCGGTCGTCGTGCCTGATATGTCGGATGCACTCGATGTCGTGATTCAGAGTTATTCTATCGGCAGCCTTCGTCCAAATACCGTGATGCTATCGGTGCCGCCTCCCGCCCAAGAGCATCGCCGAGGCGAGCTTGTCGACATGATGGCGATCATTGCGACCTTCAATATGAACGTCGTCATGTACAAGGGCGCTCGAATCGACGACAACATCAGTCGCAAACGAATCGACCTTTGGTGGCATGGCCAACAGAACGGATCGTTGATGGCGCTCTTTGCCTACCTCACTGCCAATCACGCTGCTTGGCGCGGCTCGAAGATCCGCATGCTTCGCGTTGTGAAAACCGCCGACGAGCACAGGCTGGCCGAGACCGAGCTTGCAGAGCTAATCTCGTCCGCGCGCATGACCATGGATGTGGAAATCGTCTTGAGCGAGAAGCCCGTCTTTGAAATCATCGGCGACCGCTCAGCTTCCGCCGACCTCGTTGTCCTCGGTTTGGCAGAACGCGACCTTTGGGACTTCCGAGCCTTCTTAAACAACTGGGACGAACTTCTGGCACGGCTCCCTCCAACCATCTTCGTACGCTCCACGGGCGAAGTGGATTTGATGGCCTAGCCCGCGTTGCAGGCAATCCCAACCCAACACTTTCAATACGTTACATCTTAGAAATCCCGCTCGATGCGGAGGCTCGTGGTAGTATGAGTTCAGCGACCGATGCAGACTGATCCCGATTCCCTCGTCGGTTCGACCCTTCAGGATCGCTACCGAATTGATGCGTTCCTCGCTGAAGGAGCGATGGGAGCTGTGTATCGTGCGCAGCGCATCGGGCTTGAGCGCGCGGTCGCGATTAAGTTTCTAAGCGCAAGCTTCGCATCCAGTCCAAAGGCAAAGCAGCGCTTCGAGCGCGAAGCCAAAGTGATGAGTCAACTCGACCATCCCAATTGTGTTTCCGTCATCGACTTTGGCGTTGCGCCCTCGCCATTCATCGTAATGGAGTTTGTCACTGGGGAAACTCTTAGAGAGCTAATGGACGAGGGGCCGGTCTCGGTTCGCCGTTCGCTGTACCTAACCAAAGGCATTCTCGCCGGCTTGGCGCATGCCCACGAGCTGAGCATCGTGCACCGCGACATCAAGCCAGCCAACGTGATGATTACGCGGGCGGCAGGCACCGAAGGCTTGGTGCGAATTCTTGATTTCGGGTTGGCAAAGCTCCGCGATGGGGTCTCGTCCGATGTCTCCTCCGCTTCCATTGTAGTCGGCACGCCAAACTACATGTCGCCCGAGCAGGCACTGGGCAGTGATGTCGATAGTCGAACCGATATCTACGCCGCCGGCATCTTGCTCTTTGAGCTACTCACCGGATCAAAGCCCTACACCTCCGACGTTGCCCTGCATATTCTTTTGCAGCATCGCACCGATCCAATTCCGAGATTGTCTGAGACTGCTCCCGATAGAGAGTTTCCCCAGGGGCTTCAAAATATCATCGACAAGGCCATGGCCAAGAAGCCCGAAGAACGCTTCGCATCGGTCATCGAATTTGCCGACGCCATTCGGGCGCTCGAAGACGGCGATACTGCTCTTCTCGAACGCTTAGCACCCGAAGTGGCCACACGCGGCGACGACCCCACGGTGTTGGCGCGGCCGGTTCAAAAGGATACGTCTACTCTCGAGACGCCAATTGCTCCCGCTCCATCAAAACGGCGGTCTAAGACGTTGCTGCTCTTGCTCTCGCTGCCGCTTGTCGCCATGGCGGTGGGCACCTCACTTGGCTACGGGCCCCTTGCCTCCGAAAACGATTCCGCATCTCCGCACCCGCTCGCTGCCAGTGCGCAAGTATCGTCTGCGGCTTCGTCTGCAGCGCAATTCCTAGGCGCCTCACTCGAAGGCGCAAGCGAAGTGGATGCCGAGCCACAGCCCGATGCAGCATTGGACCTCGAAGCGGCAGCTCTTGCAGCAGTTGAAGTTGGGGATGACGGCGTCGAAAACGAACTCGATGCGGGTTCTGAAGACTCGGATGACTTCTTTGAGTTCACGATCGACGAAGATGAAGAACTCGAAAAGGAGGAAGGCACACTAAGCGCCGAAGAACTCGCTGCAGACGAGCCAAACGTCGACCCGCCCGAGCCATCGGACTCGCCATCACCGGCCGTACTTCAAGTTAGGTCGGTTGCCGATGCGCTACAGCTAAGCCGCCAAGGCAAGCGAGAAGAGGCCATTAGCGGCCTGCGGCAGCTGGTGCGAAAGCAACCAAAGAACGCTCGCCTATCGCTTGCTCTTGGCAATCTCTATTTCGAGCAGATGTGGTGGAGCGCGGGGCTGGAGCAGTATCAAGAGGCAATCCGCAAAGACAGAAAAACTCGCAGGTCACCACTTGTCATCAAAAATGCCATTCGAGCACTAGGCAGCTCGAAGACTCGCAGAAAAGCACAGACACTTCTGCGGAAGCAGATCGGCGGCTCTGGGCTGGCACTACTGCGGCGCGCTGCAAAACGCGACTCCAGTCCGCTGGTTCGAAAGCGCGCGACGGTGATCGTGAAACAGCTTACTCGCAAGCCAAAGCGCACAAAGAAGAAATCGAAAAAGCGCAGGCGCCCGCGACCGCGCTGGTAAAGCTTACGAAGTACTCGCAGAGCCCTTCGAAGCTACGAGTTACGACAAGGCTTTGCCGAGGTCGCTTTGCCGACAATACTTCGCCGAGGTCGTTAGCCCTGAGGGCCGGCGCCTGCAGATGGATAAAGAGTTTGATGGCCAATGGGTAGAAGCGCCTTGGCCGACGTTGGGAAGGCTAAGAACGAGCCGCAGGACCAGCCGCTGTAGGTTCGGTACTCGACAGGAAACCACTCGGCGACGCATCCAGTTCCAGATTGCGACGAGCCCACAACCGAAACCGTCTCGCCCATGGGCACACAGACGTCGTTTTGCGCGTTGCACCAAGTTCCGCTATCGGTACACGCGAGCTTGGCGTTTTCGGTACCGGCACCCGTGCGAATAAAGAGGCAATCACCAGTTATCGTCGCCGTCGTCGAAGCGATTGCCGCATCCGGCGAAATCGGTGGATTGGCATCAGCGCTTCCAGGTTGTGCATCTGCTCGTGCCGCATCAACAACAAAGTCGATGGGGCGCGCGTCGACTCGCCCCTCACCGCCACCACCTGGGACGCTTGTTGCGCATCCAGGGAGAAGGAGTGCAAAGAACACCAGCGACGTGAGGCGAAACAACATGCGCCCAAAGGATAAACAATTGCGACGCTGCCGACTAGAAGAACCTCGGCGGCCCTCAAGGATCCTATCTGTTCCTTGGCAGGTGACCAAAGTGCGTTTTGCTGTCACGCAAAGGGCCATAACTGCAGCCGTAGCAGCATAAATGAGATAATTTTGAATCCGCGGACGATGAGAAACCTTGATAAACGCCTCTTGATCTTTGCACGACGACTGCACTCCATCGAGAACTTTGGAGACATGGTCTTGGCAACCGCAAACGAAATCCGCGAGTCGGTTGGCTACAACATGGCTTGGCTCTCGGTCTTCGACTTGCCTAACAAGCAAGTGCGAGTCTTGGCTGCTCATGGACTGAACGAGGACGATATCTGGACGCACGCCCCAGTCATTCCGCTTGCCGACGATCCCTATCTCGCCCGCGTCTTCGAAGCCACTGAGCCGCAGATCATTCGTGACGCCCAGAGCGATCCAAACGTAAATCGCGAGGTTGTGAAGCAGCTTGGAAATCGCACGATTGTGAACGTTCCCATGAGGCTGGTTGACCAACAGTTTGGTGCCCTCGGTACGGGAACGTTTGGCGAAGAAGGGGTGAAGCTACCGAGCGAGGAAGAGCTCGCTCACCTCACGGGCATCGCAAAGCAACTCGTCACGGCGAGTGCCAGGCTTCTGCTAAACATCGAGCGAGAAGAGTCCGCACGGCAGCAAGAGCTACTTAGTAGAAAACTGGCAGAACGACAGCAACTCGAGAGCATCGGGGAGTTGGCTGGTGGCGTTGCGCACGACTTTAACAACTTGCTCACGGTGGTCATCGCATCAACAAGCCTGCTACAGGCGACGGAGACCGACCCAGAGCGCCTCGCGGATCTGCAAACGATCCTCGATGCATCGCGACGAGCTTCCGAGCTCACGCGGCGCCTACTCGCGCTGGGTCAAAGGCAGTCGCTGCAACTCGAGACCGGCTCAGTGAACACACTTGTGGACTCGGTTGTCTCCATGTTGAGAAGGGTAATTCCTGCCGATATTGCGCTAAATGTTCTGCCGGCGCATGACCTCCCATTGGTCTCTATGGATAGCGGGCAAATTGAGCAGGTGCTCATGAACCTCTCGCTCAATGCAAAAGATGCAATGCCAAACGGTGGGCGACTCACCCTTGAGACCGAGCATGTCGTAATCAACGGAGACTTTGTGCGGGAGCATCCGTGGGCTCGTCCCGGCCGCTACATTCTTCTGACGGCAACCGATACCGGCCAGGGAATGGCGCCCAAAGTACTGAACAGGGTATTTGAGCCTTTCTTCACTACGAAATCTTCTCATAACGGAAGTGGCCTTGGACTATCGGTCTGCCGAGGCATCGTCGAGCAACATGGCGGCATGATTCACGCCTACAGCGAGCCCGATGTTGGCACCACGTTTAAGATCTACTTGCCCGTTGCCGAGCGTGCTGCAACATCGGTAGGTACAAAAGTAACAGGCCCGGTTCCGGGTGGAAGCGAACGGCTCCTTGTCGCCGACGATGAAGAGCAAGTTCGTCGGATTGTCCGAAGAATTCTGGAGGGAGCCGGCTACTCGGTTGTTACCGTGAGCGACGGTGCACTCGCGCTAGAGGCATCATTCGGAGAAGAGTTTGACTTGGTGATTCTCGATGCCGTTATGCCCAATATGGGAGGTCGCGCAACGTTCGATGCGCTGCGTGCACACAGTCCAACTCTGCCGATCCTCTTTGCCAGTGGATACGGGGCCGAGGAGCTGAGTGCGCGATTTCTATCCGACATCAGTGCGCCCATGCTTCCCAAGCCCTTTGATCCAGATGGCTTGCTGCGCATGGTGCGCTGCCTATTAGACGCCAAGCGTTAGACCGTCGCGAGCATAAACCTGCATAAACCTTTGGGGGGTGCTCGCGCGGTTCTTGGCCCTCAGGACGCCTTCGGCTCGGCGGTCTAGCGGAGTCGCTCGCAGATGGCGTCGGTGAACGAGTCGGTGGTTGCACTGCCGCCGAGGTCACCAGTTTTGATGCCACTGCGAATTGTTCCTAGAGTGGCATCGATAAGTCGAGCCGCAGCTTCGGTCTCGCCAAGGTAGCTAAGCATCATCGAGCCGCTGAGAATTGTCGCCGCAGGATTCGCCTTGCCGGTTCCAACAATGTCGGGAGCCGAGCCGTGGCACGATTCGAAGTAGGCGCCGGTGTCACCGATCGCTGCGCTCGGCACCATTGGCATGCCGCCCATGGCCTCGGAGGCAACGTCGGAGAGCACATCGCCAAAGAGATTGGATGTGACGATGACGTCGTAGTTTTGTGGCTCCGCGACCAAACGGCGCGCAGCTTCGTCGACGTAGATCTCGTCGTAGCTAAGGCCGCTCTCTTCGATGTGCTTGCGGCAAATGTCGACAAAGAGACCATCGCCGACGCGCAGCATGTTGGCCTTGTGAACCAAGCTGATGTGGCCACGGCTGTAGCCTTTGTCCTTGCGGTGCTTTGCCAGGCGAATGCCAAACTTGACGATGCGCTCAATCGCCTCGGGTGTCATGACGCGAAGAGAGAAGGCGCCGTCTTTTGGTAACTCCTTGCCGCGACCATCGCGGTACTCCGGCCACTTCGATGTGAGATCCGAAAGCTGCCCTTCACGGCCCGGGTAAAGCCCTTCGGTGAGCTCGCGAACAATGACAAGGTTGGTGTTGTCGCCACCGATGATCGAGGGAATGCAGTCGACGGAGGTTACCGGTCGAAGGTTTGCGTACATCTCCAGGTCGAATCGCAGGTAGAGAAGTGCGGCCTTCGCGTTGCCCACCGAAGTATCGATCGCGCCAAAGAGAACTGCATCGGCGGCATCAATGGTGCGCTTGGTCTCGTCGGGGAGCGGATTTCCAAGCTCGTTGACGGCAGCGGTGCCGTGAATTGGACGAGAAATCTCGAGGGGCAGCCCCAGTGCCTCGATGCAGCGCAGGGTCGCTTCCACAACCTCGGGGCCGATGCCGTCGCCACCTAGCGCGACAATCTTTGGCACGCCCTCGGGCTTGCGTTCAATTGGCGGAATCCACATATCGGGGGACAACTTCATGCTTGGGACCCTACCCGATCTTGCTGCATTGCAAACAGTGCGAAGCGAGTCGATCTGCGAACTAGGCCGGATGGTACTCCGGAGATTTCCGCTGGGAAAGTCGGTATTCTGGGCGCATGCCCCGATATGAACTTGCAGACCCGTCGGAAAAATTTTGGGAATACGTCGTTCTCGAAGCTCGCCTCTTCACGTGTTACGGAGCGTCTGACGCCAAGGGCAAGGTGGCTATCAAGGATTTTGATTGCCCTGCCAAAGCTCGCAAGGACGCCAACAAGCGCAAGAAAGAAAAGCTTGGCCAGGGCTACAAGATTGTCACGGAGAAGCGTCTGAAGGCACGAGCCGAGAAGCGCAATCCCGAGCTTGAGGCAGTCTTGTTCGAGAACCCAGACGATGCCGATGGCTACGCCGTCTACTCTGACTGGCTGCAAACCGAGGGCGAGCCCCGAGGCGAAATCATTGCGTTGCACAACGCAGTTGATGCGAATCCAGAGGACAAGCATTTGCAGATGCACCTCGCGCGACTCATGTATGCCGCGCGCTCCTTGATGTTCCCACCCCTGCTAACCAAGGAACTCGACAAAGCGCGCAAAGGGTTTTCGCTCGATGAGCACTGCCACGCGACTTGGGCCAATGGATTTATTCGCAGTGCCCGCATCGGGGGCATTTTAGACAACGGCAAGGCGAGCGCCGCTGACATCATTGAAGAGCTGCTTGCTCACAACTCGGGACGGTTCCTCTCGGAGTTAAGAGTTGCGACGCTGGGTGCAGATAAGCGCAATCCGTACGCGGATGTTGTGAAGGCGCTAAGCGTAAATGCTGCGCAGCTGCGAGCGCTCTACCTGGCGGATGTTCCCGACGCGGAGCTTGCAAGCGTCAAGCTTGGCGATCTTGCGGCGCTCTTCGATGCGCTGCCAAAATTGCAGACCCTGCACCTCGGAGCTGCGTCCCTGGGCCCGAGCGACATCAGACCTGCGGCGTTGCAATCGCTCTCTTTGTCGAGCCCTGCGATTTCTCCCGACGCTCTGAAAGCCGTGGCCAAGGGCCCGTGGCCAACGCTTGGCAACCTGCGCATCGACTTTCATCATCAAGACGTCGATTGGAGCATGCTCGCGCCTGTCTTTGATGCTCTTCCCAAGCTTCGACGTCTCACGCTCTCTCGCACCAAGGACACTGCCGTCATTTTGAAGGCACTGTGCAAATCGCAGTGCTTCGAAACGTTATCAGAACTATCCTTAGTCGATGGCGATTTGGAGGACTCGGCACTATCCTCGGGAATTCTGGATAGGATTGCTCCCTTGGGTTCACTCAACCTCGACCGACACCATCTATCGGATGCGATGGTGGAAGATCTTGGCACCAAGGTCGCAGGCACGGTCAGCGCGATTCACCAGCGCCCAAAAGGGGCACGGGCCGCTATGACCGAGGCGCATGTACAAGCGCTCACCTCGCCAGACAACTTCAAACGCGGCCGCGCCCTGGCAAAGCCTGCCAAGTGGGCGGCGCTTGGCAAGGAGCCGGCCGAGGACATTTTGTGGGGCGAGTTTCAGGGCAGCGACTTCTATCAGGCCTTTGTCACGTTTGACGGCGACGAGATGGACTCGGCCTGCACCTGCCCCAGCCAGTTTTATCCTTGCAAGCACATCCTGGGACTGCTGCTCATGGAGGCTCAGCAACACACATTCCCCATCGCGCCACCACCGACAGGTCTGGTCGAGAACGCTGAGAACGAGCGATACTCGTCCGTCTACGAATAATACCAACAGGAAAGGGGACTTGCGATTCCCCCGCCCTCATGCGTCGAAATCAATCTGCTATTCGCCACAAGAGACATAGCGCCAGCCCTCTTCCTCTATGTCCCCCTGCTCGCCTCCGTTGACCATTGGTAGCGATTCCCGCAGTCGCTGCATGTCTTCGTCAAGAATAAAGTTGTCGTCGATATTTAACGTGCCGAGGTGAGCGAAGCACTCGCGAAGCTCGATGAGACGATCCACGCCTTCGCGACTGATGATGCCCATCGACAGGTCCAGCGTGATCAGGTGCGGTAGTAGCTCGCTGTTGGCGATGAGTGATATTAGCTCGGCTTCCCATTCCGAGTTCATGAGGCCCAAGAACTTGAGCTTTGGAAGATTGCTCCCTACTAGCAGCTTTGCAAGGTCTTCAAGGGAGCACGTATTGCCGTAGTCCTCTTGCCCAAACCACAGCTCTAGATACTCAAGCTTAGGCAACTTCGAGCGCGCAATGTCATGCACCACCGATTTGTCGAGGCCACTCGATTGGACAACCAATTTTTGAAGGTTAGGCGCTGCAATCGCACCAAGGGACAAAGGTGGGCCGTCCTCATCGCTACCAACCGAACCTTGTACGATTAGCGAGCGCAGGTTCGGAGTTGCCTTCCACAAGAGCCGCATGTCGCCGATGCGTCGCCACGAAGGCTGGTCCATGTGGTCGGCATCGGAGCTCATGTCAATGCTTTGCAAACGCGGCCAAGTGCCAGCCGTCAAGATCTCGATAATCTCATCAAAATTCCAGTCGATGTCCCCTGGATAGCGAGGGGGCAATCCGAGACTGATTTCCCGAACCAGCCGTCCAGCGGGATGCGCGAGAATTCGGCGAAGCGCATCTGCCATTGGGGCTTCACCCGTTTCAAATTCACAATTCTCGGGCGCAAGAGTTAGCCTATCGATCACGCCGTACCGCCAAGCGATAGAGCTGTTATCGAGGTCGCCCAGTAGCTTCTCTTCCGCCTTGGCCTGCACGCGATTGTTGGGCTTGCCCGCGCACGCTTCCGCGATTGTCCCGGCCCACGGGGCACCGTGCTCGAGCAGCCAATCCGCGTAGACTTGCCATTGCGCGCCATCGTCATTGAGAAGGCCGCTTTCCAGTTCGTTGCGTGACACTCCGCTCATGCGCCCAGCATACATGAGTCGAGGGGCAGTTCTAGGGCGCTCAGTCGGTCAGTCGGCAGCGGGCAGCGTCTCGCACTCGGCAAGATAGAACGCTTTGGCCAGGGCTTCCGCCAGCATGTTGTCCCCTTCGAACGGTAGAAAAACTCGTAGCACCTGTTTCTTGGCTTCTTTGTCGACAGGCACCGTTAGAAAGCTGTCGTCTCCTTCGCGACGCACTTTGGTAGAGCCTATGTGAATTTGAAATGTGCCGGCTGGCCCGGAGACGAGCAACGCCGGTTCCTCAACCGTTGCGCACTCTCGCAAGATTGTCCTGGGAAGGGTTCGCCTGAGAACCTCCGATCGCGTGCGGTGCACACCCGTGAGTGGAGCCCAGTTGTTGTTGTTCCAATACGCTGAGTGCAACTCGCCGACCTCCGCTGCATTGAAGCTGGCATCGTTGATGATCGTGCAGTGCGAGACGAACATATCCACATCTCGAATCACTTCTGAGTAGATAAGCGGCGGAACGTCGCGCGTTGGAATCCGTTGCTCGGGATTGTCGCTTGCGTAGAACACCACCGCGCCCGTCACGAGATACTCGGCCGCATACTCGTAGTCGTGCCCGTATTCGATAGGCTCGACCTCAAAGGTTGCGCTCACCTCGGCAAAGCTCCGAGAGGCATGTTCCTCGTCACCATCCCAACGGCCCTGCAGGCCGTAGCGCCACTCTCGGCGCTGACACATGCTGCGGAAGCCCTGTTGATGAATGATGTGTCCGGCCGCAAGCTCACTGGCAAGGCTCTTTGACTCAGGTTTGTAGACCTCGCGCCACAGTTGCGGAATCGGTTGCACGAGACCTAGCTCATCAAGGTCGTCTCGCCATACCGCGAGCGTGTCGTGATCGAGGTCGAGCAGATGTAACAGTCGCGCCTCATCACCATCCGATATCGCCACGGGCTGGCCGCCAAGGCCGCGCAGCGCACCATCGCGCCACAATACCGGAATCGAATCGTCGCTGGTCTCGACAAGCCACAGAAGCCGCCTTGCAACACCGGCGACGACCGGGTGCTGAAGGTAGCGTTCGCCGAGTTGGGCGACCGTCATGCGCCGATCGCAAATCCAAAGCCGCTCGAGGCGACTCGGCTGCGCAGCCAGCAACACGCCCAGCTCTTTGTGCTTGCGCTTGATGTCGCGCAGCGCCTCGGCGTGGTCCTCCTTAACCGCCTTGGGCACACTCTTTTGGATTTTCCCATTGGCCTTGATCCAGCGTAAGGCCGCGGTCCCGTCCTCAATCGCAAGTTCTGCAGTGAAGTCGCCGAGCGTTTGTTGCAGTGAACCTTCGAGCGTTAGCCCAAAGGTTGGAACTGCGAGTTCTTCTAAGTCCTCTCGCGTTTGCCCCGTCGACTCGGCGGCCGCGTTAAGTGCCTTGTTGATCGTACGCCGGGCTGAGATGGTTCGGACCTTGCCAAGGAGCCGGCTCAAGTGCGCGATGCCGGCCCCGTCTCGTAGGGTTCCCAGCGTATTGACGCAGGCGTTGCCCACACGGACCGAGGCCTCGCCAATCTCGGGCACCTTCTTAAAGCAGCGGTCTGCGAGTTGCCCCAATACAGCGACCAACTCTTCGCCGGAAAGGCCCTGACACATCCACATAAGGCCCTTAAGCAGGTCCTGCTCCGCATCGGTAATACGCGGCAACGCGCCTCGAACGGAATCGAGGGGTGCTCGTGGAATCAAGTCCACCAGGCGAGCGACGAAGGCGTGCTCTCCGACAGTCTGCACCAAGGCTTGGCCTTCACGCAGCCACCTTTTTCCCGGCTTCGATTTCTCAGAGGTTGTTCGGCAGAGTTTGACGATGGCAATCCACTCTGCGCTGCGCTCGGTCTCCATGGCCCAGCGCGCGAACTCCGCACCAAAGCGACCGTCGTCGTGGTTCTCGTCGTCACCGTACTCTCGGTACTGGGACCCAAAGTTGGTCCAGGGCGGCTTAGCGGGGCACGTTAGCCCAAGTACCTCAAGTGGCTCAGCGTGGCTCGCGAGGTCCCCTTTGACCGACTCGATGACGACCTCATCACCCTCCTCTGGTGAGAATTCACAGGCGCGGGATCCGAACACCAGTTCGCCATACTGTGGATCGACAATGAGACCGCGCTGGCCAGAACCTATCGATTGAATGCGCGCAGACAACGGCAGCGCTTTCTCGAGGTTGGCCAAGACCGCCTGCTTTGCACGTAGCAGTTCGGCCAAGATCTCACGTTTGGCCTCATCCGCGGCAAGAAGATCCGGGTCACACCACTGCCAATCCTCTGGTTCGACGAAACCACTGACGGTTTTAAGAGTGTAGAGAACGACTTCGTCGCCAGCTACGAGCGCCGGGCCCTCCGGCTTCTGGCGAATTCGCAAGCGGAGGCCGTCAACATGAGTAATGGCGAACGCGCTCGCGCTGATGCTTACCTTCTCAATCGTAGTTCGATGCTGCATGGATTCTCCTTGGCCGACAAGCTGCGCGCCTCCTCGATAACCGCAAGACACTCTTGTAACCGGCTTGGCTCGATGGTGATCGTACTAGCTCTCTGCCCTCCACGCACGAAGCAGCGAGTCGATCTGCCAGCCGTAGACGGTTAAACCCCGGCGCTTGAGCCTTGGCAAGAGATCGCCAAATGCGTTGGCCTCGATGATGCGATGGGTCTCCCAGTCGGGCTCGACTAAGACGTCGATGCCCACGCTGTGACAGCCCGTTGCTTCGGCAACCCGCGCGCAACTTGCATCGATGCGAGCTAGTGACTTGGCTGAGAGTTTTTCTAATAGTTCTTGCCAATCGCCGCGCCATCCTCCGAGGTGAAGATTGGTGATCGGATGTCGGCTTTGGCGAATCACCGTGAACACCGGCTTGCCCGCGATGGCGACCACTCGCAAATCGAAGTGCGCACCGCCCAGTCGCGCTTTGGGAGCTGTGCCCTCAACCTGTGCGCCTTCGCCGATTAGCATCTCCAGAATCTCGCGGACACGAGAGCCGTTGTAGCGGCGAAGCTTGAGCGAGTTGTACCAGCCATCGCGGGTGTGCTCGATGGTTGTCATGATCGAGTCGGTCTCGCCGGGGCGATAGATTGCCAATCCAGAAGCGGAGGACGAACAGGAGACTTTTACGAAGGCCGAGCGCCAGCCCTTGGCAACGACTCGCTCGCGGAGATCATCAAAACTCGTAACATCGTCCAAGCACTCGGGCGTGCCAATCCCCATGCTGCGCCAGCGCTTACTCGTCTCGCGCTTGTCAAAGAGTTCGGCAACCGATGCGGTGGGTGAGAGCAAGCGCCAGTTGGAGTTTTGCTTAGCGCGCGCTTCGATGTCTTCGAGCATGGTGAGAAACCCGAGATGCACTTGCCGGGGACAGCGAATCTCTCCGTGCCGAATCGGCTTGCGATCGAGTTCTTCCGGCGAGGCCGACGCGGCGCCCATAGCGCGAGCCTGCGCAAAGCCCCGGTCGAGCAGTTGCCTGTGAACCTGTGCGTCCTCGCCGGCCGACTCTTGGCGAATCCACAGCGGCTGGTCTGGCAAGTCATCCAGCACTTCTGGATTGGCCAGCATGTCGCGATACGCAATCTCGATTGCCGGCGGCAGTGATCGCTCGGCCAGCTCTTCTTGAAACATCGTAACCCGTCGATTTTCCGGGTTGCCAATGATCACAAATCGCGGCGCAGCCATAGCGAACCCTACCCGTAAGTGGGGCGCATTGCACGAGCATGCGGCTTCTGCGACGATACCGCCCTGGCCCATTTGGACATGAATCGGATCGTCGGTAGCCACGATATTGTGCTGCTAACGCTAGATACACTGCGCTACGACGTAGCGATTGACTTGTGGCAACGCGGGCGCACACCAAATCTTGCAGCGCTCTTGCCAAGGGCCGGATGGCAAAAGCGTCACGCCCCTGGAAGCTTTACCTACTCTTCCCATCACGCGATGTTCGCGGGCTTTCTGCCAACGCCTTGTGAGCCAGGGCCTCATCCACGTCTCTTCGCGATGGCCTTTGAGGGCAGCGAGAGCATCGCAAGCGAGACCTGCGTCTTCGACTCGGCCACCTTGGTCGAGGGGCTTGGCAACGCCGGCTATCACACGCTCTGCGTCGGCGGCACCGGTTTCTTTAACAAGAGCACGCCACTAGGTAAAGTTCTGCCTGGACTCTTCGCCGAAAGCCACTGGGACCGCAGCCTTGGCGTCACCGATGCCGACTCCACAAAAAATCAGTTTCGCGTGGTGGCCAGCTCCCTAGCTCGTCTCGATGATGACCAGCGCGCCTTTGTCTTTGTCAACATCGCGGCCTTGCATCAACCAAACTACTTTTACTGCGAAGGCCGCAGCAAAGAAGATGGCGACGACCTTCGCAGTCACGCAGCTGCGCTTGAATACGTCGACACCCAGTTGCCGGCTCTTTTGGAGACCCTGCAATCTCGAGGGCCGAGCTTGGTGATTTTATGCTCGGACCATGGCACCGCATATGGCGAGCAAGGCCATACAGGCCATAGGATTGCTCACGAGGTGGTATGGACGGTGCCCTACGCTGAGGCGATTGTTCCAAGAGCTTCGGAAAGCACGAGATGAAAGACATCAAACTCATAACCAACGCCTCGCCGTATCAACAATACCTCTACTCGTATCCGCACAAGACCTCGTATCGGCCGCTCGTAGAATCGACCAATCTGCGCGAGGCCTGGTCCGACGAGGACTGTGGCGACCTATTTCTCTACATGCACGTCCCGTTTTGCGCGATGCGCTGCGGCTTTTGCAACCTCTTTACCAGCGCCAAACCTCGTGGCGGCGAGCAAGGGGCAATTGTCAAAAGCTACGTCGACGCCATCGAGCGCCAAGCGCTGCAGTTTAAAGAGGCGGTTCCAGATGCGCATTTCTCGCGCTTTGCTCTTGGTGGCGGAACGCCGACCTATCTCGAGCCAGACGACTTGCAGCGTCTCTTTGCAATTGCAAAGAACCTCTTTGGAATGGACCTCGAAGCGACGCCAACCTCGGTTGAGAGTTCTCCCGAGACCGCGAGCATCGAGCGCCTCAAGGTCTTGCGCGAGCACCATGTCGACCGCATCAGTATTGGCGTGCAGAGCTTTATCGACGAAGAAGTTCGCAGCGTGGGGCGTGCGCAAAAACGCGACGAGGTGTGCCAGACGCTCACCAATATGCGCGAGATGGGATTCCCTATCCTCAATATCGATCTCATGTACGGCTTGCCGGGGCAAACCGAAGAGCGCTGGCAGTACTCGATCGACGAAGCCCTGCAGTTTAGCCCTGAGGAGATTTATCTCTACCCGCTCTACGTGCGCCCTTTAACGGGAGTTTCAAAACTCGCTCGCACTTGGGATGACGAACGCGTTGCGCTCTACCGCTTTGGTCGCGACTACCTTCGCGCTCGCGGTTACGAGCAAGTCTCGATGCGAATGTTTAGCAAGCTGCAAGCTGCGCGCGATGACGACGCACCAAAGTACTCGTGCCAAGAGGACGGCATGGTTGGCCTTGGCCCAGGTGCTCGCTCGTATACCCGCGACTTGCACTACTCCACCGACTACGCGGTCGCTGCAGCGGGCGTTCGCGAAATCATCACCGACTACAGCGAACGCAGCGATACGCGCTTGCAGGAAATCGACTATGGCACGCGTCTCTCCGAGGCAGAGCAAAAGCGCCGTTATGCCATCTTGAGTTTGCTGCACATCGATGGGCTTAACTTCGCGGCCTATGAGCGGCGCTTTGGTGGCTCTGCCCTAGGGGACTTTCCCGAGCTCGCGCTTCTGCAAGAGGCTGGTCTTTGTAGTGAGAAGGCCGGCGTCTTGCTGCTCACCGATGCCGGCTTCGAACGCGCAGATGCGATTGGGCCTTGGCTGCACTCGGCCGAGGTGGATGCTCTCATGACAGGCTTTGATCTCAAGTGACCGCGTTTCTGTATCGCGGGCCGCTTTCGAGTTGCAACTACGGTTGCGACTACTGCCCCTTTGCAAAGACGAGCAATACTCGGGCCGAGCTGCACGACGACGCGACTAAGCTGCAACGCTTTGTCGATTGGATCGTCTCTTCTAAACGTGGAACGTTAGATAAGAGAAACTCGGTATTCTTTACCCCGTGGGGGGAAGCGCTAATTCGCCCCGCCTACCAACGCGCGCTGCAGGAGCTTACAAACAGCCCATCGGTAGAGGTGGCGGCCATTCAAACCAACTTGAGCTGCGAGCTTGGGTGGGCCGATGCGTGCAACCCAGAAAAACTCGGAATTTGGGCGACCTATCACGACGAGTGGTGCAAGCGCTCGAGCTTTCTGGACAAGGTCGCAGCGCTGCATGACCGCGGCGTTCGCATTAGCGTCGGTGTGGTTGGCTTCCGTCGTTTCGCCGCCGAGATCGAAGCCCTGCGCGCAGACCTGCCACCCAATGTCTATCTTTGGATCAACGCAGCAAAGAGCAGCGAGACCTACGACGAAGAACTCATCCATCACTTCGAGACCATCGACCCTAACTTTCGAACCAACACCCAATACCACCCAAGCGCAGGCCGCCCGTGTCGCACCGGGCAAAGCGTCGTCTCTGTTGATGGTGATGGCAACGTGCGGCGCTGCCACTTCGTAGACACTGTTCTTGGCAACCTGTACGACGACCTCGCGCCGCTGCTTGCCGAGCGTGCATGCCCCAATCAAACCTGTGGCTGCCACATAGGCTACGTGCACATGCCTGCACTTGGCTTGGACGAGGTTTATGGCGCAGGCATTTTGGAGCGAGTACCACGCACGCACCAAGCATTGCGCAGGGCTGCGCTTGCAACAGTTTCCTAACGTCTTAGAACGCGACCCAACACCCCAACAGCAAAGAGGACATTGACCATGAAACGCTACGAGTACAAAGATGAGAAGTCAGAGAAGTTTTGGGAAGTACATGTCGAAGGCGACTCCTTTACCGCACGCTATGGAAAAATGGGCGCGAGTGGGCAGACGTCCACCAAGACCTTTGCGAGCGGAGAGAAGGCCCAAGCGGAGGCCGATAAAATGGCCGAGAAAAAGGTTAAGAAGGGCTACGTGCTGGTCTCCGAAGGTGCGGCGCCGCAGAAGAAGGAAGTCTCTGGCAACCCAGATCTGGAGTCGGCGATTGCTGCCGACCTTGGCAATACCGAGGCCTGGATGGTGTATGGCGACTGGCTGCAAGAGCAAGGCGACCCGCGAGGCGAGCTTGTCTCCATCGACTGTGCGCTTGCCGCCAAGCCCGGCGATAAGAAACTCATCAAGCGCAAAGAGGCGCTTCTTAAGGAGCACGAGGCTGCGTGGCTGGGAAAGACCCTTATCGAAGCTCGCGACGGCGCCGAGTCTGATGACATGCTTAAATTTGCGTGGAAGTACGGGTTTCTAGATTCAGCGCGCCTTGGAGAAGATTTTGACAATGAGGGCCCGGACCTGGCCAAGCAAACTCGCGACCTGCTCAAGCTCGACTCAGCAAAATTCTTACGCGAACTAAAGCTCGGACCTGCCAATGCCGAAGATGGCGAAGGGGATTGGGGCGACGCAGTACTCGCGCTTAGTAAAAGCGGAAAGCTTCACGCCATGCGAACTCTCGTCATCGGCGATTTTGATTCGGAAGATTGTGAGATTTCTTGGTCCAGCATGGGTGATGTCGGCAAGGTTTGGCCTTGCGTCCCGAACCTTCGTGAGATGACCGTGCACGGCGGCAACATCAAACTAGGCACTATCGACCATGCAAATCTAGAGAAGCTCACGATCGAAACCGGTGGCCTCCCGCTGGCAGCGGCAAAGTCTTTGGCCGCAGCAAAGCTCCCCAACCTCACGAGTTTAACGGTGTGGCTTGGAACCGACGAATACGGTGGTTCCTCGAACATCAAATCGATCAAAGGCATCTTTGACGGCAAAGGCCTGCCCAAGGTTACCCACCTCGGCCTGCAAAACTCTGACTACCAAGACGAGATTGCCAAGCAAATAAGCAGTGCGCCGATTTTGGGGCAACTCAAGACGCTGGATCTCAGCATGGGAACGATGTCGGATGAAGGTGGCAACGCCCTGGTCGCTGCGGCGGACAAGTTTGGGCACCTTGACTCGATTAACGTCGATGAGAACTTTCTCAGCGATGAATGCGTGACGGCTCTGAAGGCTGCCTTTGGAGACAAGATCAACATTGGTGAGCAAGAGGACGACGACGACGGACAGCACCGCTACGTCACGGTCAACGAGTAAAGGGAGCTGTCCTAATGCGCCGCTACGAACTCATCGATGGCTCCAGCCAGAAGTTCTGGGAAATCACCCTCGAAGGTGAGTTGGTCAAACGTCGATGGGGACGGCTGGGTACATCGGGGCAATCCAGCTCTAAGAGCTTTCCCGACGAGCACCATGCGAGACGAGCATGGCAAGACCTCATCTCGCAAAAACGCAAGAAGGGATATGTGCTGGTCGATGAGAGTCCCGAGATTCAGGTTGGCGCTGATGATGAAGTCGACACTGTCATCGAACCGCGCAACGCCGAACTCGAGGACTTCATCTTTGCCAATCCCGATGAACGCGACGGTTATCTCGTTTTGGGCGACTGGTTACTCGAGCAAGACCACCCTCGGGGCGAACTCATTTCGGCCAACGCGCAAATGGTCGTTCAGAACGACCCGGTGCAGTTTCTGCGATTCAAGACGATTCAGACCAGGCTGCTCGCAGAGCATCCCGGCGTCTTCTACGGGCCAACGCTTAAACGCCATACAGAGGTTCTTCGAATCAAATGGCTATTGGGATATTGGCAAACACTCACTGTGCGCAGCACAAGCACCGTAGGCCTGCCTGCTAACCTGGCAGACTTCCTAGCCTCGGTAGCCGCTTCTCCATCAGCATTATTCTTACAGGAACTCGAGCTAAACCTTCGCGGCGATAGCCGCACCACGGATTTACAAGGGTGTCTAAGTAAGCTCGGAGAACACCCGATGCGTGCGCTTTCCAAGCTGACAATCTCGACGCCGTATATCGATGGACTCGAAGTGCTTTCGCAAGCGTGCCCTGCTCTGCGGCATCTCCGCGTAGATACAAATATGCTTAGCGTAATTCCTAAGAAGTGGTCGCTGCCAACACTCGAGCGTCTTAGCCTCAACCTTGGAGATACCAAGCAGCAGGACATTCGCCAGCTTCTCGACGATGTCGCATCACCGGCCCTCACGGTTCTTGAGCTTTGTGACCTTAGCGAAAGCAATGCGCACAGCCAGCTCTCAAGCGCCGCCATGCCCAGCATTGAGCAACTCGTTATCAGCGGCCACAACCTACGCCCAGGCATTCTGCGCGGCTTCGTCGACTGCCATCGATTCTTTGGCAATCTCAAAACGCTCAAAGTGACGATCACGGTCGACCCCAAGCAGCGCGATACGAAGCTAGAGAGCGACTTCGCCGCGCTCTACCCGTTTGCGGACCTCACGATTCACTTTCGTCACGACTAGGCCGCGCTTCTCTGCTGCGTGTTCCTTTTTTAGAATAGTTCTGATGGCTCACCGATGCGTTTTAACACGCTTCTGAGGTGGCATGCGAGCGAGTGCACAGGGCTGCGCTTGCTCGTGCGAGGGGCGAGCCTGGCACCGTGGGCTGCAGCCCCAGCTCCGTGCTCTACACCTCGGGATCGTCGCTGCTGGATGAGTTCCGTGGGCTGCCCGATGCATCCGAATCGCGATTCCGAGAGTGGCTCATAAGCAGAACAGGATCGTAGAACGAACATTGTCGCGAACTCATCGTCAGCGGCGGACAGCGTGGCTGGTAGCACATGCGTAGTTCTCGATACCCGAACTAGAACGCACCGGTATTCCCTCGGAACTCCAGCGGCAATGCCGGCACCGCAGGAGGAGAGTACGAAGCAGGGGCTGCCAGACGCGATGTTGGGCCCGCCCCACGTTCGACTTAGCAGCACAAAGCTCACCTCGGTCGCATCCCACCAAATTCGAAGCGTACTAGAACGCATCAATGAGCCCTCGGAACTCCTCGCCGCGTTCAAAACAAACAAACACACAAGCAGCGCGACTACCGCCTAAACCAGTTCCGCAAAAAGCCGCATCGCCATGCCTTGCCACGCAGTCCAAGCATCATCCACAACCACGCCGTCTTCCTCGGCCCGATGCTTCCACGAAAGCGTGGGCCGGCTGCTGCCTAAATCGAGATGCGCAACTTGGTAGGTATCCGGCGTGGCAGTGATGTTTCGAGGGCCGCAGCCAATGCTTATTAAATCGATTTCGGCCCCCTTGGCGAACTCCTCAAGTTCCGGCAAGAGCGCCTCATAGCTCTCCGCGCTTGTGACCTCGACCATGCCGCGCTCGATCCAATCTTTTGCAAGCAGCGAGAGCACACCACGTTCCGAATCCAACGGGCTTCGCCCTTCGTCCTCCACAAAGGCAAGGCGGATCAAGAGGCCGCTATCGCCCAGCCAATCGCTGAGTCTTTCGATGGCGCAGGCCACCAGGCCCAAGGCGACAACCAATCGCTGCCAGGACATGTGCTCGTCTTTGGTGCGAGCGTGGACAAGCGACGGCTCGAAGACGAATTGAATAACGCGGTGATCGCGCAAGAAGACCGCGTCGTCGCGGGTGTAGTAGAGCAGCTCGCCTTCGGCATAGCGCAGGTCAAAGAGGTCGACGTTTTGTTCTGCCGAGGCCGCGTCGTCTTCCATGTAGATGAGTTCGGAGATGACGAGATTCTCTAGCGAGCCCGACGTTGAAATTGATGAGAAGCCACCCGCTGGATACTCCTCCTCTGCTGCCAGCGACGTCGAGACTTTGCCCTGTAGTGGCTTTCTGCGGGCCTTTAGGCGCTTTGGTAGCCCCGCACGAAAGCGGGCTTCGACCTCGGCAAGTTGCTCGATAAAAAGACGCTGCGTGAGCTCGCCAAGCACTTCGACGTTCTCTACCAAGAACACGTCGGCGCCATCCAAAAGCGCAGAACAGCGGCGCGCCTTCTGCGTCAGTTCTTCAAATGCCTCGGCGATTGCATCGACCACGATGCCAGATTCGCTAAGAGCTTCGAGCCCCGAGTGCATGGTCTCTTCCTTTGGCGCCCGAACCAAGTTGCGCACCAGGCCAAGGCTCACGCTCGCTCCACTCTCGAAACCGATACGGCCCAAGAAGCGCTGGATAAGAATGGTTGTCGCCCGCCCCTGCAGCTCGGGTGAGAGAGAGCAATAGGTGTCGCGGATGGTTTCGAAAACCGGTGAAGCACCCAAGCGTCCAAGGACATGATCTTCATAGCTGCGCAGGGCGCTTCGCAATCGTGGGCTCACTGCAGGTAGAGGCGCGGTCTCTCGCAAACTTCGCCCCGCAAAGAGTTGGCCGATATCCGTGACAACACCAACCGGCGGCAGAGAGCCATGCTCGGCAAGTAGATCGGGAATCCACATCGGCATTCCGCCGGAATTCGCACCCGAGCCCTGCGGCAAGCGGGTAAGGCTGTGCCCCGCCGCGATCCATTGGATCGCAAGCTTCCGGTCGCGAAATTGTGCGGTGCTCAGACTCATGCGATTTCTAGTTGAGGACGCAGTTGAACAGGTTGAGGACTCAGTTGAACAGGTTGAGGACTCAG
>TARA_R110002096_G_scaffold14582_1_pt1 | contig 46998 bp, 45 predicted proteins | sample TARA_R110002096 | Tara Oceans TARA_R110002096 (sample SAMEA4397295) | marine metagenome | biome: Polar Biome; feature: [DCM] deep chlorophyll maximum layer (ENVO:01000326); material: water (ENVO:00002006), including particulate matter (ENVO:01000060) such as... | depth 35 m
AAATATCCAAGCATTCGTGAGTGCGCCCAACCAAGGGATTAACCTGCGCAAAAATATCTGGCACGGTGTTTTGACGCCTTTGTCGGGGACGGGGATGTTTGTTGTTATTGATCGCATTGGCGCGGGAAATAATTTGCAGGAATTCAATCTAGACGTTCCAGTGACTATAAAGTCCTGAAAATAGCCTTTTGAAACTGAATTTTGCGATTATTTTCTTGATTTTGCGCGGATTTATGCCACCCTTTGTGCAATTCGCGGTTGACCGTGGATAAACACGCCCAAAGAGGCGGCAAAAAGGGGAAGATATGACAAATTCAACGATAGGGACGGCAGAACAGCTGCGCGATCCAAACACAACGCCTGCATTGGGCACAGCAATTCCGCTAGGATTTCAACATGTATTGGCGATGTTTGCATCGAATGTGACGCCATCAATTATCGTCGCGGGTGCTGCAGGTTTGGCATTTGGCGGTGCAGAGCAGGTTTATTTAATCCAAATGGCAATGTTGTTTGCTGGGATTGCGACACTGTTTCAAACAGTCGGCATGGGCCCAATTGGCGCACGGTTACCGATCATGCAGGGCACAAGTTTTGCATTTGTTGGTGTCTTGGCGGGTATCGCCGCGACCCAGGGTTTAGGTGTTGCACTGACGTCGTGCATCATTGGTGGTTTGATCCACTTTTCCTTGGGCGGGGTCATCAACAAAATCCGCTTTTTGTTTCCACCGCTGGTAACCGGTTTGGTTATTTTGGCGATTGGTCTTTATCTGATCCCTGTTGCGATTAAATACGCAGCCGGCGGCGCGGCTAAGTTCCAAATGGAAGCGGACAGTTTCGGCTCGTTGATGCACTGGTCGGTTGCGCTGACGGTTGTCATCGTTTCGCTGCTTTGCAAATTCTTTAGCAAGGGTTTGGTTGCAAACGCAGCCATACTTATCGGTTTGGTTGCTGGTTATGCTTTGGCTGTCGTTTTGGGCATGGTTAGTTTTGCACCGGTCGCAAAAGCATCTTGGATCACTGGTTTAGCAGTTATGCCATATGGCTTTGAATTCAACCTTGGCGCGGTCATCGCGGTAACTTTGATTTCCATCGTTTCAGCGATCGAGACTGTCGGTGATGTATCAGCGACAACCAAAGCTGGCGCAGGTCGTGATGCAACAGATGCTGAAATCCAAGGTGCAACATTCGCCGATGGTTTGGGTACGGCGGTTGCCGGTGTCTTTGGCGGTTTGCCAAACACGTCATTTTCGCAAAACGTTGGTATTGTCGGTATGACAGGCGTGATGTCGCGTCACGTTGTGACAATCGGTGGTATCATATTGATCGTTAGTGGCTTGATTCCAAAAATCGGCGCTGTCATTGCATCAATGCCTTTGCCCGTGTTGGGCGGTGGTGTGATCGTAATGTTTGGCATGGTTGCTTCGGCTGGTTTGAACATGTTGACCGAGGTTAACATGAACCGTCGCAACATGATTATCATTGCGGTTTCATTGGCATTTGGTTTGGGCTTAAACTTGGTTCCATCATCGGTTCAGTACCTGCCGGGTATCCTGAAAACATTGGCGACATCTGCTGTGGCACCAACTGCCCTAGCAGCAGTTTTGTTGAACCTAATCCTACCACAAGAAGACTAGTTTAGTATTGATCTGAAAAGGCCCTGTGCGAAACGTGCGGGGCCTTTTTGTTTGCGTGGTTAATAATTTCATGCAAGACTGTTTGAACACTTAGCGGACGTTTTACGCCACATCGGATGGCCGCAAGTAAGTGATGTTAGAGACCGTGGCGGTGATTATTCATGGACATTTCGTTCCTTCTGAACGGGGAGGCAGTTCAATTGACCGTCGATGATCCGACGGTGACAGTATTGGATTGGCTACGCGAAACACGCGGAATGCGCGGCACCAAAGAGGGCTGTAACGAGGGCGACTGTGGTGCCTGTACGGTGATGATTGGCGATACCGATGGCACGCGGGCATTGAACGCCTGTATTTTATTTTTACCCCAACTAAACGGCAAATCCATTCGCACTGTCGAAGGGTTGGCAATGGGCGATGAATTGCATCCCGTGCAGCAAGCGATGATTGATGAGCACGGGTCACAGTGTGGGTTTTGCACCCCAGGGTTTGTGATGTCGATGGCGACTGCGCATGCGAATGGGGCGACGGATCATGATGATCAATTGGCGGGAAACCTGTGTCGTTGTACGGGATATGCACCGATAATTCGCGCGGCGCAAAAAGTTGAGGATGCGGACAAGCCCGCGTGGTTGGACGCGGATCGTGCGGCGTTAGCGGGGTTGGAAGATCATGCATCTGTATTCTTGCCGCATCGTTTGAATGACTTTGCGGCGTGGTATGTTGATAACCCCGATGCCACCTTGGTTGGTGGTGCGACGGATGTTGGATTGTGGGTGACCAAGCGATTGCAGTCGTTGGAAAAGGTTTGTTTTTTAAAGCAAATTCCAGAGCTATCTGTTGTGACGGAAAATGCCATTGGTTTGCGGATTGGTGCAGGTGTTAGTATTGCGCATCTGCGGGATGTTGTGACGCCGCTGTATCCAGATTTTGGGGAAATGTTGCGCCGTTATGGATCGACACAAGTGCGTAATGCGGCGACGATTGGTGGGAATATTGCCAACGGATCACCCATTGGGGATGGGCCGCCTGCGTTGATCGCATTGGGTGCGGTTTTGACGTTGCAGCGTGGCGATAAACGGCGCACGATTCCGTTGCAAGATTTTTTCATTCAATATGGCAAGCAGGATTTGCAGGCTGGTGAATTTGTGCACAGCGTGACCATCCCACATCAGACGGATCGGTTGAAATGTTATAAGCTGTCCAAGCGGTTTGATCAGGATATTTCCGCCGTGTGTGGGTGTTTTTCAATTACGGTTGCGAGTGGAATTATCCGGGACGCGCGCATTGTGTTTGGCGGTATGGCGGGGACACCGCAACGTGCCGAGAACGTCGAAGCCGCGTTGATTGGGCATACCTATAGCCGCGAGATTATCAATGCCGCTTGTGCGAAGTTTAGCGATGATTACACCCCGATGTCCGATATGCGTGCCAGTGCGGAATATCGGATGCAATGTGCGAAAAATATGTTGGTGCGATATTATTTAGAAGATCAGGGCGTGCAGACACGTGTGTTGAAGGTGCCATCATGAGTGTTCATAAATCCCAGCCCCACGAGGCCGCGAAATTACATGTGACGGGGCGTGCACGTTATACGGATGATATGCCGTTACCAGTGGATGCGGCGCATTTGGCGTTTGGAATGGCAACGGTTGCCAAGGGGCGCATTGAAAGCATGGATCTGAATGCTGTTCGTGCGGCAGAGGGTGTTTTGGCGGTGTATACGGCGGATGATATTCCCGGCGATAATGACGTTTCACCGATTGCGCATGATGAACCGATGTTGGCCGTGGGTGACGTTCATTACATGGGGCAGCCAATTTTTTTGGTGGTAGCTGACAGCCATTTGAACGCGCGTAAGGCGGCGCGTTTGGGGGATGTGGACTATTCAGTGGATGAACCAACCTTGAGCATCGAAGCAGCGATGGCGAATGATGATCCGTTTGAACCCGCACAGGTATTTTCCAAGGGTGATGCGGCGGGTGCGATGGCGGATGCCGCGCATACGATCACCGGTCGTATTGATATGGGTGGGCAAGAACACTTTTACCTTGAAGGTCAGGTGGCGGTTGCGTTGCCGCAGGAAAATGGCGACATGTTGATCCATTCCTCGACCCAGCATCCGACCGAAGTTCAACATAAGGTCGCCGAAGTTTTGGGCGTGCCGTTCAATGCGGTGCGCGTGGAAACGCGACGTATGGGGGGTGGATTTGGTGGCAAGGAAAGCCAAGCAAACCTGCCTGCATGTGCCTGTGCGTTGGCCGCGCATTTGACGGGGCGACCCAGCAAGATGCGTTATGATCGCGACGACGATATGATGATAACGGGCAAGCGCCATGATTTTCGGATCGCGTATAATGTTGGATTTGATGATGCGGGTAAATTGAGCGCCGTGGTGATGGAACATTTCACACGTGCCGGTTGGGCGCAGGATTTGACCTTGCCTGTGGCGGACAGGGCGATGTTCCACTCGGACAATGCGTACAACCTGCCGCATGCAGAAATTACATCGCATCGGTTGCGTACAAACATGACCAGTGCGACCGCGTATCGTGGATTTGGTGGGCCGCAAGGTGCAGTCGCAATTGAGCGGGTGATGGATCATATTGCCACGTATTTAGATGTTGATCCGCTGGCTGTGCGACGTGCGAATTTTTATGTGAATGGCGATACCACGCCGTACCATATGGAAATCAGCGACAGTGTGATTGCACCATTGGTGGACCAGTTGGCGGCGTCGTCGGATTACGAAAAACGCCGTGCAGAGATTGAAGCGGAAAACGCCGCCAACCCTGATGCAATTTTGCGCCGTGGGATTGCATTGACGCCTGTGAAATTCGGAATTTCCTTTACCTTGACGCAATACAATCAGGCGGGTGCCTTGGTGCATATTTATACCGATGGGTCGGTGCATATGAACCATTCCGGTACCGAGATGGGGCAGGGATTGTTTACAAAAATCGGTCAGGTTGCGGCGCATGCGTTGGGATTGCCGTTTGATGCAATTAAGATTTCACCTGCGGATACGGCGAAGATACCGAATACGTCGGCAACGGCGGCGTCATCGGGAACTGATCTGAATGGTATGGCTGTTTTGGATGCGTGTAATACGTTGAAGGCGCGTCTGGAAACTATGTTGCAGGCGCATTTCGAAACGTCTGAGGACGCGGTTTTCGCGGATGGTGTGGTGACGTTAGGCGCGGATGAGATTGCATTTAAGGATGCGGTGAAAATGGCCTATGCGGCGCGGGTGCAATTGTCGGCGACGGGGTATTATGCAACGCCGAAAATTAAGTGGGATCGCGCGGCGGGGCGTGGGCATCCATTTTATTATTTCAGTTATGGCGCGGCGGTGTCAGAAGTGGTGATTGATACTCTGACCGGTGAAAACCGCATTTTGCGCACGGATATTTTGCATGACGCGGGCAACAGTTTGAACCCAGCATTGGATATTGGGCAGGTCGAGGGCGGCTTTGTTCAAGGGGCCGGTTGGTTGACGACGGAAGAGTTGGTTTGGGATGCCAAGGGCAATTTGAAAACCCATGCGCCCAGCACCTATAAAATTCCCGCCTGTTCGGATCGCCCGCCTGTGTTCAATGTTGATCTGTTTAAGAATGATAATGTCGAAGATACGATCCATAAATCCAAGGCCGTGGGCGAGCCGCCGTTTTTGTTGGGGATGTCAGTGTTTTTCGCGCTGAGCCATGCCGTTGGGCATCGAAATGGCTATGCTAATCTGAATGCGCCTGCGACGGCGGAAACGATTTTGAAGGCGCTGACGCCTGAAACGGGCAATGCATGAGTTTCGATCGGGATCAGATGATTGCGGCCACTGTTGATGGATTTGTGGCACGGATTTTGATTGTGGAACATAAGGGATCGGCACCGCGCCATGCGGGGACGTCGATGCTGGTTTGGGCGGATCGGATGGCGGGAACCATTGGTGGTGGTGCGTTGGAATTACGTGCAATTGATGCGGCGCGACGGGTTTTGGAATGCGGTGTGACGCATGTAGAAACGGTGCCGTTGGGGCCTGCGTTGGGGCAGTGTTGTGGTGGGTCGGTTTCGGTGCTGATCGAGCGATTTGATGGTTCAGAATTGCCCCAGAGTGGAGATGTTTTTGTACGGCCTGTTCATGCTGGAACGTCGATGACTTTGGCCGTGAAGCGATTGCAGGCGCAGATACGTAATCAGTCCATCCCGGCGATATTGGCAGTGATTGATGGTTGGATTTTTGAGCCTGTGAGGGTGAAAAACGCGCCGTTGTGGTTATACGGTGCGGGGCATGTTGGCCGTGCGATTGTTGATGTGTTGGACGGGCTGGATGTGGATGTGACGTGGGTTGATACGGCGTTGGATCGGTTTCCCGATGGCACACGCGCGACCACGTTGGTTGCGCAAAATCCGGCGGATGCGGCGCGACATGCGCCAGCGGATGCTGATCATTTAATTATGACGTATAGCCATGCATTTGATTTGGAATTGTGTCATCAAGTATTATCACAACCGCATCGATCGGTCGGGGTGATTGGTTCGGGAACAAAACGGGCGCGGTTTAAATCGCGATTAGCAAAGTTGGGGCACAGTAGGGACGTGATTAACGGTTTGATTTGTCCGATTGGTGATCCGAATTTGGGCAATGAACCCAAGGCGATTGCGATTGGCGTTGCTGCGCAATTGATGAATTCAAGAGCTGTGCAAGCAGCTCGGGGGAGGAAGTTAAATGACGTTAATTGATTTGAATGGGCTGACCAAAGCCTATCCTGGGGTGATCGCGAATGACGATGTCAGTTTTGATATTGATGTCGGCGAGGTGCATGCGCTGTTGGGGGAAAACGGTGCGGGCAAGTCGACGCTGGTGAAAATGATTTATGGGTTGGTGAAACCTGACAGTGGGACAATGACATTTATGGGCGAACCTTTCGCCCCTGCGGAACCGCGTGCGGCGCGACTGGCGGGTGTGGCGATGGTGTTTCAACATTTTTCGCTGTTCGAGGCGCTGAATGTTGCAGAGAATATTGCGTTGGGAATGGAAAACCCGCCCAAGCCACAAGTGTTGTCAGAACGTATTCGCGATGTGTCGACCAAATATGGATTGACGTTAGACCCTGATCGGTTGGTTGGCGATTTGTCAGTTGGGGAACGTCAGCGCGTGGAAATTATCCGCTGTTTGTTACAGGATCCCAAGTTGTTGATTATGGATGAACCGACATCGGTTTTGACGCCGCAAGAAGTGGATGTTTTGTTTAAAACGCTGCGCCGTTTGCGCGACGAGGGGACGTCGATATTGTATATTTCGCACAAGCTGGAAGAGATCAAAGCGCTGTGCGAGCGGGCGACGATTTTGCGCCGTGGCAAGGTGGTTGGCACCTGTATTCCTAAGGATGAAACAGCCAAAAGCATGGCCGAAATGATGGTTGGTGCAAAGTTGATGACACCCAAGAAATCGAAAACCACGTTTGGTGATGTTTTGTTGGCTGTTGACGGGATGTCGCTGAAATCATTGGACCCGTTTGGGACAAGTTTGAAAAACATCACGCTGAACCTGCGTGCGGGCGAAGTTATGGGTATCGCGGGGGTTGCGGGAAACGGGCAAGATGAATTGATGCTGGCCCTGTCTGGCGAAGCATTAAGTGATGCGGATGGGATCACAATGGAAGGTGCTGCAATTGGACAATCAGGGCCAACGGATCGCCGTTTGCGCGGATTGTTGAGCGCGCCAGAAGAGCGGTTGGGACATGCGGCGGCGCCGGATATGAGTTTAATTGAGAACACGCTGTTGTCGGGGTTTCATCGCCAAAAACTGGGACGACGTGGGTTTGTGAACAAGGCAGGTGCCGAGGCGTTTGCGCAGAAGATTGTGGATGAGTTTGATGTGCGCACGCCGTCGGTGCGCAATGTGGCGAAATCACTGTCGGGTGGGAACCTACAAAAATTTGTTGTCGGGCGTGAGGTTTTGCAAGATCCCAAAGTGTTGGTTGTAAATCAGCCGACATGGGGTGTTGATGCCGCCGCCGCCGCCGCCATTCGCCAATCATTGTTGGAATTGGCATCCGGTGGTGCAGGGGTGATCGTGATTAGCCAAGATTTAGATGAGTTAATGGAAATTTCCGACACGTTTGCCGTGTTATCAGAGGGCGCAATGTCGACGCCCCGTCCCGCCAAAGGGGTTACGGTTGAGGAAATTGGCCTGATGATGGGGGGAACCAAAGTATGATCCGTTTAGAGCTACGTACCGATCCATCGCGGGCCATGGTTGCGCTGACGCCACTGTTGGCGGTGTTAGCCACGATGATTGTTGGTGGTTTGCTGTTTGCGACCATGGGTAAAAATCCGTTCGAGGCCATTCGGATGATCTTCTGGGATCCTTTATTCGGCGAGTTTGCATTTTATTATCGCGGTCAAATTTTGATCAAGGCAGCGCCGCTGATTATGATCGCGCTGGGCCTGTCGTTCGGGTTTCGTGCAGGCATTTGGAATATCGGTGCTGAGGGGCAGTTTATTATGGGTGCGGTTATTGGCGGCGCCACGGGATTGGCGCTGTATCCGTTGGACAGCTTTATTGTGTTTCCGTTGATGATTGTTATGGGCGCATTTGGCGGTTTTGTATGGGGGATGATCCCCGCGTTTCTGAAGATAAAATTTAATGCCAACGAGATTTTAGTGTCGTTGATGCTGGTTTATGTGGCGATTAATTTCCTGTCTGGAATGGTGACAGGTGTGTTGCGCAATCCAGAGGGGTTTAATTTCCCAGAGAGCCGCTCGTTCCAAAACTTCCCTGCTGCGAACAACGCAGAGCTGTGGGCGGGAACGGGTATTCATTGGGGTGTTTTGATGACTTTGGGATTGGTGATTGCCGCCTATCTGATGCTGACGCGCCACATCTTTGGGTTCAATATACGTCTGGCGGGACAGGCACCGCGCGCGGCGAAATTTGCAGGGGTCAGCCCCAACAAGATGATCGCGATTTGTTTGGGGTTATCGGGCGCATTGGCCGGTATGGCGGGGTTATTCGAGGTGACGGGCCCTGCGGGCAAATTATCGACAACCTTCCCTGTGGGGTATGGTTTCACGGCGATTATCGTGGCGTTTTTGGGACGGTTACATCCCGTTGGGATTTTATTGGCGGGATTATTATTGGCGGTCACTTATGTGGGCGGCGATATTATTCAATCGAAATTAAGCTTGCCCAAGGCATCGATCCAAGTGTTCCAAGGCATGTTATTGTTCTTTTTGTTGGCCGTGGATGTATTGGTCAATTTCCGTATTCGATTTGCCAAGAGAGGGCGTGCGTAATGGATATTTCAATCGTATCATTGATTGCGACGTTGATCGTGGCCGCGACGCCAATCCTGTTGGCCGCAACGGGCGAGTTGATTGTGGAAAAAGCCGGGGTTTTGAATTTGGGCGTCGAGGGCATGATGATTGTCGGAGCGATCAGCGGATTTATTGCCGCTGTGAATACAAGCAGCCCATTTATGGGATTTGTGATGGCCGCAGTGGCCGGAGCCATTTTGTCATATTTGTTTGCAATTTTAACTCAGGTTTTATTGGCCAATCAGGTGGCATCGGGTTTGGCGCTGACATTGTTTGGATTGGGATTGGCGGCGTTGATGGGCAACAGCTACTCTGGTGTTAAACCACCCAGCACACCAAAAATGGAATGGTTTGGATTGGCGGATATTCCCGTTGTCGGGCCGATTTTATTCAACCATGATTTGATGGTCTATTTCAGCATTTTCTTGGTCTTTGCGGTGTGGGTGTTTTTGAAATTCACGCGGGGTGGTTTGATCCTGCGAGCTGTTGGTGAAAACCATGATGCGGCGCACGCACTGGGTTATAAGGTTGTTCGCATTCGTGTGCTGGCGATTTTATTTGGGGGTGCCTGTGCGGGGTTGGGCGGTGCGTATTTATCGCTGATCCGTGTGCCACAATGGACCGAAGGTATGACTGCAGGTGCGGGTTGGATTGCCTTGGCGATTGTGGTGTTTGCCAGCTGGAAACCATGGCGTTTGGTATTGGGGGCCTATTTGTTTGGTGGGGTCACGATTTTGCAACTTAACCTGCAAGCATCGGGCGTTGATATTCCAGTTTCTTATCTTTCTATGGCGCCCTACCTTGTGACAATTCTGGTTCTTGTTATTATGTCCGCAGATCGCACACGGGCATCGTTGAACGCGCCTGCTTCGTTGGGCAAAATATTCCATGCTTCGTCTTAGAAGCGTATATTAACAGGGGCCGATGTGCCCCGCAAACAGGAGAGTAAAATGAAGCTGCTAAAAACACTTATGGCTGGTGCTGCACTGGTCGTTGGTTTGGGTGGAATGGCCCAAGCACAAGAAAAAACAAAGATTGGGTTTGTATATGTTGGCCCCGTCGGCGATTTCGGTTGGTCATATGAGCATGACCAAGGACGCCAAGCTGTCGAAGCGGAATTTGGTGACAAAGTTGAGACTATGTATGTCGAGTCTGTGCCTGAAGGTGCCGATTCAGAACGTGTGATGACGCAAATGGCGCTGGATGGTGCCGATTTGATTTTCACAACGTCGTTTGGTTACATGGACCCAACGATCAACGTTGCGAAGAAATTCCCAAATGTGAAGTTCGAACATGCGACAGGTTACAAGCAAGCGGAAAACGTTTCGACGTATTCAGCACGTTTTTATGAAGGCCGCACTGTGATTGGTCACATTGCCGGTAACATGACCAAAACCAACACAATCGGCTACATCGCATCATTCCCAATTCCAGAAGTTATTCGCGGCATCAACGCGGCGTATATCGCGGCGAAGAAGGTGAACCCAGATGTGAAAATGAAAATCGTTTGGGTATACACATGGTTTGATCCAGGCAAAGAGGCCGATGCGGCAACGGCGTTGATCGAACAGGGTGCGGACGTCATTATGCAGCACACTGATTCACCTGCGGCGATGACAATTGCGGAAGAAAAAGGCATTTATGCCTTTGGTCAAGCGTCTGACATGAAACAGTTCGGCCCGAATGCACGCCTGTCATCAATCATCGATAACTGGTCACCTTATTACATCGCCCGCACACAAGCGGTAATGGATGGCACATGGACATCAACAGCGACATGGGATGGTATTGCACCTGGCATGGTTGGCATCGGTGATTTTTCCGACAACATTCCTGCCGACGTTCAGGCATCAGCCACTGCATTGAAAGATGCGTTGGCATCGGGTGCAACGCACAGCTTTACCGGTCCATTGAACAAGCAAGACGGTTCGGTATGGTTGGCTGAAGGCGAAACCGCTGATGATGGCACATTGGCTGGCATGAACTTCTACGTTGAAGGTATTGAGGGCGACGTTCCACAATAAGGGCGACGTTTATCAGATTGGGGGCCCGTGGCGGAATGCTGCGGGCCTTTTGCGTTAGAGCTGTGGTTGATCAAAAATCAGCCACGTCAAAACGTGATTGGACACTATTTTATAGTGAACGGTTAAAGTCAGACCCGATGGCAGGGATTGGTGAAGGTGTTGCGTCAGGTGGAATTGAATCGTCTGCCCATTTGGCAAAGCGCTGATATGCGCGGCATCAAAGCCAAAGAAGTGTTGTGCGATTGGAAACAATGCTTTGTAAATCGTTTCCTTGGCCGAAAATATTAGGGTGCAGAGTTCCAAATCAATTTCGTCATCTTGGGTCGCGAGCCATTTTTTTTCGTGATCGGTGATAACCCGTTTCATCACGGCGGGCAGGTTTTTGGCCGTAAGAAATGTTTCGATGTCGATGCCGACAAATTGCATTGGGTTCTGTGAAACCAAACAGGCGCAAAATTTTGTTGTGTGGCTGATTGAGCCTGAAATTCCCGTCGGCCATATTGGTGCGCGATTTGGCCCAATGGGAATGTCGGACGGTGGTAATTGAGCCAAGTCGAATGCGTGCGCGACCATTGCGCGCCCCGCAAGAAAGCTGGCTTGGCGTTTTGCCACCGAAGATCTGATGGTGGCAGGGCAGGCGACGCCAAGCCTTTGAAACATATCGGGATGAAAGCGTTCGCCATGGTACGGCGCGATCAAAAGCGTGGTGTTTGCCATGCCCGTATCGATATTGCATTTCAGGCCAAAAAACGAGATGGGAGCGACGGGCATGGTTTGCGCGATCCATGGTTGGTTTCATCAGAGTCTAGGTTTACCAAGCAGAAGGTCAAGGATCATCGTTTAAAGAACTTAATTTGGGGCAATGAACGTGCTTTTGCCCTACACTCGGCGTGCTAAAGCTGGTAGTTTAAAAGAAAGTATATTTGTCAATGATCTGGATCAAGTCGTGAACAACCTAACCCAAGTGCCGAAATTCAAGTTTGACTGTGCAGGATGCCCGATCCGCGATCGCGCAATCTGTTCGCTGTGCGATGCGGATGAGTTGGAAGCGTTGGAAAAAATCAAATTTTATAAATCCTTCGAGGCGGGGCAAAGCATTGCTATTCGTGGCGATGATTTGACGACCCTGTCTTCGGTGGTGACGGGTACCGCCAGTTTGATGCGCACAATGGAAGATGGGCGTGCGCAGATGGTTGGATTATTGTTGCCATCCGATTTTATTGGCCGCCCTGGTCGCACGACGTATTCATACGATGTGACGGCGGTATCGGATGTGACGCTGTGTTGTTTTAAACGCGATCCGTTTGAGGCATTGATGACGAAAACGCCACATTTGATTGAACGTCTGATGGAAATGTCACTGGACGACTTGGATGTGGCGCGTGATTGGATGTTATTATTGGGCCGCAAAACGGCGCGTGAAAAGGTTGCAAGTTTTTTGAAGATGATGATTAAACGAAAGTCGGTGCAAGTGGTTAATGGTGCACGCACTGTCGATTTTATTTTACCGATCACGCGCGAGTTGATGGCGACCTATTTGGGGCTGACAATCGAGACTGTATCACGCCAAATGGGCGCGCTGCGTAATGATGGTATTATCGATACCGAAGGCAAAAAACGTGTCATCGTGCACGATGTGGATGCCTTAAACGATGAGGCGGGCGATAAAGTTTAGGCCTCCCAATTCACTAAACATTGATCCAGATCAAAGTTAACTTGTTTGCGGTTTAATAAACTGAGCCCACGAACAGGGCTCAAAAGCCTTCTTACCGTCAATTTGATAGGGGGCCAAATTTATGGACTATCTTAAACTTGCCGTGCTTGTGCCGGTGTTATTCTTCTCTGCTTATGCGGCTGATCAGGGGCTTGACCCCGCGTTTCGCTTGCATGGGCTAATTGTTTTTCTGGCAGCGGGTGCGTTTTTTGTATGGCAGTTGCGCCACACCGATGAAGCTGGCGTTGTGAAAGATACCAGCGGTTACATGGATGATGTTATCCGCGCGGGCGTCATTGCAACCGCATTTTGGGGCATTACTGGTTTCTTGGTTGGGGTGACGATTGCCTTTCAATTAGCATTCCCATCATTGAATTTCGAATGGGCGCAACCCTATGCAAACTTTGGTCGTTTACGCCCCTTACACACATCGGCGGTGATTTTTGCCTTTGGTGGGAATGCGTTGATTATGACGTCATTTTACGTAGTTCAGCGAACTTGTTCAGCGCGATTGTGGGGCGGTAACACGGCCTGGTTTGTTTTCTGGGGTTACAATCTGTTTATCGTTTTGGCCGCAACAGGGTACCTGTTGGGTGCGACGCAATCCAAAGAGTATGCAGAACCAGAATGGTATATCGACATTTGGTTGACCATTGTATGGCTGGCATATCTGGCCGTGTTCATGGGGACGCTTTTTAAGCGTCGTGAACGGCATATTTATGTGGCGAACTGGTTTTTCTTGGCCTTTATTGTGACCGTTGCGTTGCTGCATGTGGTGAATAATTTGGCGATGCCCGTCAACATACTGGGCTCTAAGTCGGTGCAGCTGTTTTCGGGTGTGCAGGATGCCATGGTGCAGTGGTGGTATGGACACAATGCGGTTGGGTTTTTCCTGACGGCGGGGTTCTTGGGCATGATGTATTATTTCGTACCCAAACAAGCAGAGCGTCCGGTTTATTCGTACAAGTTGTCGATCATCCACTTTTGGGCGCTGATATTCCTGTATATCTGGGCTGGACCACACCATTTGCATTACACCGCATTGCCTGATTGGGCAGGGACGTTGGGCATGATCTTTTCTATCATCCTGTGGATGCCGAGTTGGGGTGGTATGATCAATGGTTTGATGACCCTGCAAGGGGCGTGGGACAAGTTACGCACTGATCCAATTTTACGAATGATGGTTTTGTCATTGGCGTTTTATGGCATGTCCACATTTGAAGGGCCGATGATGTCGATCCGGTCTGTGAATTCGTTGAGCCATTATACGGATTGGACCATTGGGCACGTGCATTCGGGTGCATTGGGATGGAACGGTATGATCACATTCTCTGCCTTGTATTTCCTGACGCCACGTTTGTGGAACCGTGCATCGATGTATTCGATGCGTGCAATTAATTGGCATTTTTGGCTGGCGACAGTTGGCATCGTTTTATATGCGGCATCCATGTGGGTGACTGGCATTATGGAAGGTTTGATGTGGCGCGAGGTCGACGCACAAGGTTTCTTGGTCAACAGTTTTGCCGATACCGTCAGTGCGAAGTTCCCAATGTATGTTGTGCGTGCATTAGGGGGGGTATTATTCCTTAGCGGTGCGGTGGTCATGGTGTGGAATATGTGGATGACCATCCGCAGCGGCGAAACGGCTGCGAAACCCATCACTAACGCAATTCCAGCAGAATAAGGAGGCAGAGACATGTCATTTTTGAAAAAACACGCGATACTTGAGCGTAGCCCGGCATTGTTATTGGTCGGTTCTTTGGTCGTTGTGTCCATTGGTGGGATCGTTGAGATTGCGCCATTATTCTATCTTGAAAATACAATTGAGAAGGTGGAGGGTATGCGCCCGTACTCGCCGTTGGAACTGACGGGTCGCGAAATATATATACGCGAAGGATGTTATAGCTGTCACAGCCAAATGATCCGTCCGATACGCGACGAAGTTGAGCGTTATGGCAACTATTCATTGGCGGCAGAATCCATGTATGACCACCCGTTTCAGTGGGGATCCAAACGTACGGGGCCCGATTTGGCGCGGGTTGGTGGCCGATATTCCGATGCATGGCAGGTAGAACATCTAACAGACCCGCAATCGGTTGTGCCAGAATCTATCATGCCAAAATATGGGTTTTTGTCGGACGTAAAAATTGACGGCGAACGTGTTGGCGAATTGATGAATGCGCACCGTTTGGTTGGGGTTCCTTATACCGACGAAATGATGGCGAATGCCGAAAGTGATTTCGAAGTGCAGGCCAACCCCGATGGTGATTGGGAAGAGATGGTCGCACGTTATCCCAAAGCGGTTGTTAGTAATTTCGACGCACAGGACGGTATAACCGAAATGGATGCGTTGGTTTCTTACTTGCAGATGGTCGGCACCTTGGTGGATTTTTCAACCTTTAGACCAGACGCAAGTCGATAGGAGGCAATTATGGAAAAGTATACTTTTCTGCGTGAATTGGCTGACAGCTGGGTCTTGTTGGCGATGACTTTGTTTTATTTGGGTATAATCGTGTGGGCATTTCGACCCAGTGCCAAAAAGATTCACAAAGAGTTGGCGAGCCTGCCGCTGCGCGATGAAGCGTATCCAGGTGAAGCGTTTGAAGAAGCCAAAAAAGAAACGGAGGTGGAATGATGTCCAAGAAAGACAAAGATGAAGTCACGGGCGTTGATACCACGGGCCACGAATGGGACGGTATCAAAGAGTTGAACAACCCACTGCCACGATGGTGGTTGTGGACATTGTACGCCACCATCGTGTTCGCCATTTTATATTCCATTGCATACCCAGCGTGGCCATTGTTACGCGGTGCAACGCCGGGATTATTGGGGTATTCCACCCGCGGCGAAGTTGCCGAACGTATTGCCGAGGTAAAGGCGCAGAACGCAGAAGTATCGGCGTTGCTGGCGCAAAGTGACCTTGCGAGTATGGATAAGAACGGGCCTGTTTATCGTTTTGGCATTTCTGGTGGTGGCGCTGTGTACCGCGCGAACTGTTCACAATGCCACGGTGCAGGTGCGGCGGGTGCCAAGGGTTATCCAAATCTGTTGGATGATGATTGGTTGTGGGGTGGTTCGTTACCCGACATCGAGGCAACAATTCGCCACGGTATTCGCAACACCCAAGATGACGATGCGCGCTATTCTGAAATGCCTAAATTTGGCGAAATTTTAAAGCCTAGTGAAATTGCGGCGACGGCGCGTTATGTGCTGTCTTTGTCCGGTGCGAACGACGGTGCGACACCGCAGGGGCAAACGTTATTTAGTGAAAACTGTTCCGCATGTCATGGTGCCCAAGGGCAGGGTGACCGCGAACAGGGTGCGCCAGCATTGAACGATGCGATTTGGTTATATGGCGGCAATTTGGATGCGGTCACGGCCAGTATTACGAATGCGCGTTTTGGCGTGATGCCAGCGTGGGGCGCACGTTTGTCCGAGGCAGATATCAAGGCGGTTTCGTTGTATATTCACCAGCTTGGTGGGGGTGAATAACGCATCGCGTTATCCTCTTACCTGCGTGCTGGATCAATTTTTGAACCAGCACCGAGCCCCGACCCAAAACCTGTTCGTGCAAACTTTGGGTCGGGGACTTTGATCTAGGTCAAGGTCGCATTTTGTGCGAATTGATACCAATATCACACGAACAGGATAAAACGATGACGGATCAAAAACCACCGTCTCTTTATGTCGCGCGTGAGCCAATCTTTCCGCGTCGCGTAAAGGGTAAATTTCGCAACCTTAAATGGTGGATCATGGGCGTGACCTTGATGATCTACTATCTGACGCCAATTATCCGTTGGGACCGTGGGCCAAGCCTGCCTGATCAGGCGGTGTTGATTGATTTGGCCAATCGCCGGTTCTACTTCTTCTGGATTGAAATATGGCCGCATGAATTTTATTTCGTTGCGGGATTGCTGATTATGGCGGGGCTTGGGCTATTTTTGTTCACCTCGGCACTTGGTCGTGTGTGGTGTGGTTATACATGTCCGCAAACCGTGTGGACGGATTTGTTTATTTTGGTAGAGCGCTGGATTGAAGGTGATCGCAATGCGCGTGTTCGCTTGTGGAATGCCGATTGGAGCGTTTCAAAAGTGCGCAAGCGTGTCACCAAATGGGCAGTGTGGTTGATTATATCATTGCTAACTGGTGGTGCGTGGGTGTTTTATTTCGCGGACGCACCGACGTTGGCTTGGGATTTGGTGACATTAAATGCCAACACAATTGCATATACCACGATTGCGATCTTGACCGCGACCACATTCACTTTTGGGGGACTGCTGCGCGAGCAGGTCTGCAATTATATGTGTCCGTGGCCGCGTATTCAGGCGGCAATGATGGACGATCAGACGTTGACCGTTGCCTATCGATATTGGCGCGGTGAACCGCGTGGGAAAAAGCATGAAAATACCACAGGTGATTGTATTGATTGCATGGCCTGTGTGAATGTTTGCCCCGCGGGGATTGATATTCGTGATGGGCAACAGATGGAATGCCTGACCTGTGCGTTATGTATCGACGCCTGTGATGATGTTATGGATAGAATTGGCAAGCCGCGCGGTTTGATTGATTATCTTGCGTTAAGCGATGAGCCGATTGAAAAAGCAGGCGGCAAAGCCAAACCGATCTGGAAACATGTTTTACGGTCGCGAACAATTATTTACACGACGATGTGGTCATTGATTGGTGTTGGGCTGATTTGGGCGCTGTTTGTGCGTTCGGATATTGAGCTGTCGGTCGAACCTGTGCGAAATCCTTTGTATGTTCAGTTGTCTGATGGCGGTATTCGCAACACGTATAATTTGCGTGTGCGCAACAAAACAGGCGAGGATCGTCTGCTTCGTGTTATATTAACGTCGGACGCTGTTTTACGTGTGGACATTGAGGGGGATACGGATAATTCGCAAGTTATTACCGTGCCAGCCGATGAAACGTTTGCGGTACGAGCATATGTGATCGCCCGCTCAAGCGACAAAGCAGCGACAGACGTGACGACGGAATTACGATTGTGGGTCGAGGATGTGAATGGCCAATCACGCGCGTCCAAAGCCACAATATTCCATGGCAAGGGAGCCAGTAAATGACCAAGCAGAAAAAAATAACGGGATGGCATGTAGCGGCGATGTTCGTGGCGGGTTTTTCAGTGATTATCAGCGTTAACCTGGTGCTGGCGGTCAGTGCAGTGCGAACGTTTCCAGGGTTAGTCGTCAAAAATTCGTATGTTGCCAGTCAATTTTTTGATGACAACCGAAAGGCACAAGAAGCGCTGAATTGGGAAGTCGTCGCACAAATCGAAGGCGAGGCGTTAAACCTGATGATCACTGATATTAATGGGCCTGTTGAAGCAGAGATAGTCAGCGCGGTGTTTGGACGTCCAACGCACACGAGACAAGATCAGAATTTAAAACTGGTGTTTGATGGTGAAAAATTTACAGCACCTATTGTGACGGATGCGGGGAATTGGAACCTACGTTTGCTGGCGATGGCCGACGATGGTACGGTTTTTCAACAGCGTATCGTCTTGTATGTGAAGCCGTGAGCATGGCGGCGTATCCCACAATAAGCCCTGCGAAGGGTGTGGAGAAATCCTCGGGCGAGGGGGATACGCGCCGTTATATTTCCATTCCCGACATAAGCTGTGCTGGCTGTATCGCTGGTGTCGAGCGTGCCCTGAAATCGTTGCCAAATGTAAGTGATGCACGGGTGAATTTTAGCATGAAACGCGCGACTGTCATGGCTGCGCCGCAGGTTTTAGATGTCGAATTAACACAGGCATTGCACGACGCAGGATACGCGGCGTTTACGTTGAATGACAGTATCGTAGGCCAGGTGACACAAACCGGTTTGTCATCGCTGGGGCTTCGTATTGGTGTGTCTGGTTTTGCGATGATGAATGTCATGTTGTTGTCGGTTGCCGTGTGGTCAGGTGCCGAAGATGCGACGCGGGATTTGTTCCATTGGATTTCTGCCGCGATTGCATTGCCTGCGACGATTTTTTCTGCACAACCGTTTTTTGTGTCTGGGTTTCAGGCCTTGCGAAACAAGCGGATGAACATGGATGTTCCCATTGCCGTGGCCATAATTTTGGCTTTGGCGTTGTCCCTTTATGAAGTCAGCATGGGTGGTCGGGACGCCTATTTTGATGCGGCATTATCGTTGACTTTTTTCCTGCTGATTGGGCGTTTTTTGGATCAACGGATCAGGGGTGCGGCCAGTTCAGCCGCCAAGGATTTAACAGCGTTGGAACCGGCGACCGTGATGATCGATGTGTCGGGATGTAACACCGAAATAAAGCTGGCGGATTTGCGGGTTGGAGATACGATTTTTCTGCCTGCGGGCGCGCGCCTGCCAGCAGATGGCGAGTTGATAAAGGGCAATAGTTTGATCGATATGTCGTTTATCACGGGCGAATGCGATCCAGTGCCGACACAGGAAAATATGCCCATGCCCGCGGGCGCGATAAACTTGATGGGGCCGATTTGGGTGCGTGCCACACACGTGGGGGAAAGCAGCAGTTTGCAACGTATTGCGTCGATGATCGAACAAGCAGAAACAGCACGCAATAAATACACCAGTTTGGCTGATCGTGCGTCGGCATGGTATGCGCCAGTTGTACATATTCTGGCGCTTGCGGCATTCGTTTTTTGGGCCTTTTATACACAGGATTTTCGGTTCGCGATTAATGTCGCGGTGGCCGTTTTGATCATCACTTGTCCGTGTGCATTGGGGTTGGCTGTGCCAACAGTGGGTGTTGCGGTGAATAACCAATTGTTCCGCCGTGGTGTAATCCTGAAAGGTGAGACAGCACTGGAACGTTTGGCGCAGATCGACATGGTGGTTTTTGATAAAACGGGCACGTTGAGTGAGATGAGTTTTGATTTGCAAGCCAGCAATATTCCAGCAGACAGACAGGGTGTTTTGCGGGCGATTTCAGGGGCCTCAACGCATCCAATCAGCCAAGCCATACACAAAAGATTGGCAAGTGTTGCGCCAATTGAAATTGAAAATATAGTTGAAGAACAGGGCTTTGGAATGACCGGTGAATGTGAAGGGCAAACGGTTTCACTGACAGCACAAGTTTTAGACGACGGTCAGCAGGCAACGGTTTTTAGATATGGGGCCAACGAATACTCATTGATGTTCGAGGAACGTTTAATGCCAGATTCACAAGAGATGATTAGCCAGCTAAATGCACAAGGGTATGAGACGGTTTTGCTGTCAGGTGACAAGGTTGAACGTGTTGCCGTGATGGCGGGAAAGTTGAAAGTTGGATCATTCCACGGCGAGATGAAACCCGCACAGAAAGCGGAATTTGTGCGCGGTTTAATGGATGCTGGGCGCAGGCCATTGATGGTTGGGGATGGGTTGAACGATACCGCCGCGTTGGCGTTTGCGCATGCATCATTGGCCCCCAGTACGGCACTGGATATTAGTCGCAATGCGGCGGATGTTTTGGTGATCAAAAATACCTTGGCGGTCATACCCGATTTGTTGCGATTGGCGCGGGTTGGCAGGCGACGAATGGTGCAGAATTTTGGCCTGGCAGTTGGGTATAATGTATTCGCGGTTCCGCTGGCGTTTATGGGGTTGGTGACGCCACTGATTGCGGCGTTGATGATGTCGGCGTCGTCAATTACAGTGATTGCGAATGCAGTTAGGGTGTCGTCCAAATGAACATTTTATTGATCTTAATCCCCGTCAGCTTGACCCTTGGCTTTGTGGCATTGGGGGCATTTTTATGGACGTTGAAATCAGGCCAATATGACGACCCCGAAGGGGATGCTATGCGTATTTTGATGGATGACGATGGGCCACTTGAGTGATTACGTTTTCGGTGGGTTTGGGATAGCAAGGTAGTCAGCCTTTGGTATCTGTTGAATGCCACAAATGCCCAACAGATCACGATCTGTTTTCGACAAGTTTTTTATCGCCACTGTGACCGCATCAAAAATCGGCTTAGCATTTTGTGGTTTGGCCGTAATCAATGGCAATCCAGGTGTCGGTGTCGTCCATTCCAAAACCCGAAGGTTTTTCGCGAAGGGTTCGTATTTTCGCAATAGCCGCCAAGTGACCGCATCAATTGAAGCAATGTCTGCGTCGCCCTGTGCAACAGCCAATGCGGACAGGTGGTGTTGACCGGTTTGCAGTGTGTTTTCAAACCAAAACCCATGTGGCGTGACGTGAAAATAAGGGGCTGCGAAACCTGATTGAGATATGGTTTGATTATACGCGAAGGTCGCTGTGCGGAATGCCTGAATGGTGTCGCGCGGATCACTTTTAGGGATTACGAGGGCACTGCGATAATAACCAGCGGGGCAGTCGGCGAGGCCATAGTCAAGTGTCCCCACCAAGGTGACCTGTTGATGCAAGCGCAAGCGATACGGCATGCCACAGGTCTGGCTGAGCACAAGTTCGGGATGTTCCCACACGAAGAATTCATCCGCAGTTTGTGAAAGGTTTTCGGGGCTGAAAATATTTACGCGGGTCAGTTCGGCGCGAATGAGGGTCCAGAAATTTTGGTTTGCCTGCGCTAATTCGGAGCGTGCGTACATCATCAAACTGGCGATCATCGTATGCTCCTGTGTGGATTTGTTTCGTTATTTTAAGCGGGCGATATCCACACCCTTGGCGGCGCGAAACCATTTTACGATTTTAACGCGATCCGCGTCTGACAGTTCGGTGATGTTTGCAGGGGGCATTGCGTGTGTGACGCCGGCCTGAATATAAATCTCGCGGGCGGCATTTGTGATGTCGCTGACTGTTTCCAAGTACACGCCTTTGGGTGCCCAGCGGATGCCGTCAAATACCGGTTCGCGGGCGTGACACATCGAACAGCGCCCCAAGACGATGTCGTTGACGTCGTCGTAACCTGCGGCGCTGGCGAATATTTGTTGGTTTGTTGTCAGGGATTGATTTTCCAACGTGTCATAATCGCCATTCCAAGTGTTGGCCATGGACAACCATGCGATGATAAACATGATGATGGCGGTTGCCGCCCAAGTCCAGTGTGGACCTTTGCCAGTGGCATGTTTGGTGTTGAAGTAATGACGGATTGTAACGCCTGTCAGGAAAACCAACGACGCGATCAGCCAGCTGTATTGCGTCGCAAATGCCAATGGATAATGCGTTGAGAGCATCAGGAATACGACGGGCAAAGTCAGGTAATTGTTATGGGTCGAGCGCAGTTTTGCGATTTTTCCGTACTTGGGATCAGGGGTGCGTCCTTCTTGTAAATCTTTCACGACGATGCGTTGGTTCGGCATGATGATGAAAAATACATTTGCCGTCATGATCGTGGCGGTGAACGCGCCCAAGTGCAACAGCGCGGCGCGACCCGTGAATACCTGATTGTAACCCCATGACATTGCCACCAAGATACCAAATAGCAACAACATTAATACTGTTGGCGTTTCACCTAGTTTGGATTTGCACAAGAAATCATAGAATATCCAACCGATGGCTAATGAGCCTGCCGAAATCGCGATCGCCTGCCATGTGGACAAATCAGCCTTGGCCGGATCAATCAGATAGAGTTCAGCGCCCAGCCAATAAACGACCATCAACATCGCAGCACCCGACAGCCAAGTTGCATAGCTTTCCCATTTGAACCAAACCAGATGCTCTGGCATGTTTTCGGGTGCGACCATATATTTTTGGATGTGGTAAAACCCGCCGCCGTGAACTTGCCATTCTTCGCCGTGGGCACCAACGGGTAGGTGGGGAACTTTCTTTAGTCCTAAGTCCAGAGCGATAAAATAAAACGACGATCCAATCCACGCAATTGCGGTGACGACGTGCAACCAGCGTACGGAAAACGCCACCCATTCCCACATAATTGCTGCATCATACATTTCAAACACTCCCCTTGTTCGGGACAAGACTATCTAGACCAACACCTGTTCGCAATGAATGAAATTGTTCGCGATGCGATTAGTATGCGAAGGGAACTGTCGTAATTTAACACACGGGTGTCGTTGGTTTATTACGGGAATGGGGACATGCTGACGTTTAATGTTGCAACATTGGAGTGTAGATATGTCCGAGACCACAATTAAACCAACCCGCGCAGGTGGCCGCAGTGCGCGACGCAAAACACGTGAGGCCACAGATTTCAGCATGCTGCCCGGGCTGACCCGCAACTTGCCGTTGTGCGAGGTCATGGATCCCGATCAGGTGTTGCGAATTGACGCAGCATCGATGGCGATCTTAGAAGATGTCGGCATTGTTTTTCGAGATCCCATTGCCTTGGATGATTGGCGCAAGGCGGGTGCAGATGTACGGGGCGAAGTGGTGCATCTGGATCGCGGATTAGTGCGCGAGTTGATCAAAACCATTCCGTCGGATTTCACATATCATGCGCGCAATCCAAACCGAAATATTCGTCTGGGCGGTAAGCATTCGATGTTTGTTCCGATGACGGGTGCTCCGTATTTGCGGGATTTGGATGATGTGCGGCGCAATCCAACGTTGGACGATTTGGCGATGTTTCACAAGCTGGCGCATATGATGCCCGCGATGCATTCGTCGGCGCATCACATCGTTGAACCATACGATCATGCGATCAGTCAACGCCATTTACGGATCACGTATTCGTCGATGAAATATTCGGACAAAACATTTATGGGCATGACGACCAGCCCCAAAAATGCCGAGGATGTTTTGGACATGTGTGCGATCCTGTTTGGCGCGGATTTTATGGAAACCCATCCTGTGGTGACGGGGAATTGTAATGCGAATTCGCCACTGGTTTGGGATGAAACAATGCTGGGTGCGATGCGGGCGTTTAATCGACGCAACCAACCAGTTTTGTGTTCGCCGTTCGTTTTGGGTGGTGCAAATACACCCGCGTCTGTGGCACCCACTGTGGCGCAATTGAATGCAGAGGCATTAAGTGCGTTGGCGTATACCCAATTGATCCGCAAGGGATGCCCTGCGATTTATGGACATTATTTGGCGACTGTTTCGATGAAATCTGGCGCACCAATGGCAGGCACACCAGAGATTAGTTTGATGAATTTTATGATTGGTCAAATGGCACGGTTTTACGGGGTACCTTGGCGTACGTCCAACACACTGGGTGGATCTAAGGTATTGGATGCGCAGGCAGGGTACGAAAGTGCCACAAACCTGTCGGCTGTTATCCATTCGGGTGCGAATTACATCTGGCATTCGGCGGGATGGAACGAGGCGGGAATGCATTGTTCAGCAGCCAAGTTTATCGTGGATTCAGAGCAATGCGCGATGGCATACCGCATGGCCGAAGGTCCGCGCTGGGATGATTTTGATGCGGGATTGGCGGCGGTTCGTGATATTGGCCCAGGTGGCCATTATTTGGGGCATCCGCACACATTGGAAAATTTCGAGCGCGCGTTTTTCATGCCTGAAATGTTGGACAATAATTCGATTGAACAATGGCAGGCCGAGGGCAGTGTTGAAATTACCGAACGTGCCTTAAATCACGCGCGAAAATTGTTGCGCGAATATCAAGAGCCGAAATTGGATCAAGCCAAGGATGATGAATTGTTGGAGTATATCGCGCGAAGAGAGCGCGAAATTCCAGCGGCGGATGCGTTGAACCAAGAGTATTGAGCGATTCCGGCTTGGCTCAACGAACATTTTCGACCCTAATTGAATGTATCGGGCATTAATGTTCTGGGCAGCCAAAGCGCAATTTCGGGAAAGACGATGATCAACAACAGGATCAAAAGCATCGGGGTCAAAATGATCAAAACATCGCGCATCGTTTTGACGACACTAATCTCGCCGATGGCCGCCGATATCAATAAACACAGCCCATAGGGTGGTGTCACCAGACCAAAGGCCAGCGAAATGATACCGATAATTGCGAATATGATCGGGTGAATGCCAGCGGCCGCCGCGACAGGCATAAGAACAGAGCCTAAGATGATGATTGTCGGAATCGCGTCAATGAAAAGCCCGAAAAACAGAAACAGCGCCGCGATCATAATGGCTGTACCGAACGGGCCGAATTCCATTGCAGCCATGAAATCTACGATCAAGCGGGGCGCATTGTAAAATGATAACATCCAGCCGAACGCCGAAGCTGTGCCAATAGCGAAAAGCGAGATGGAAGCGAAGCGACCTGTATCGTAAAATATATGACCAAGATCTTTGACTGTGACAGTGCGGTATACAAATACGCCCAAAATCAAGGAATAAGCGGCGGCGATGATCGCGCTCTCTGTTGGGGTGACAAGGCCGCCAACGATTCCACCGATCACAAGGATTGGGGTTAATAGCGCAAGAGACGCACGCTTTAGCGCAATAAAGAATTCAGAGACGCTTGGCTTACCGACGATGGGATAATTATAAATTTTGGCATAGCTGTAAACGGTGGCCATAAGTGCAAAGCCAATCAAAAAACCAGGAACTGCGCCTGCAAGGAACAGCGCACCCACGGATATTTGCATCACGCCACCCCAAACGACCATTAAGATGCTTGGGGGGATAATGACGCCCATTACGGATGAACAGGCCGTCAAAGCAACGGCAAAGCGTGTGTCATATCCTTCTTTCACCATGGCGGGGATCAAGATTCGACCACAACCTGCCGCATCTGCCGTCGATGAGCCAGAGATGCCTGCAAACAACATCGACACGGCGACATTTACGTGGCCAAGCCCACCGGGCATCCAGCCTGTCATAACCCGCGCAAGCGCGATGAGGCGATCCGTGATTTGTCCTGAATTCATTAAATTAGCGGCCAAAAGGAAAAACGGTACAGCAAGTAAGATGAAGGAATTGTAGGATTGAAACATTCGATCCAAAATAACGAAAGGCGTCAGTCGAATATCCAAAATCACAATCGGGATTGTTGCCACGCCAAGGGCGAAGGCAACCGGAACACGGATGAGGATCAATACGAGGAAGCTGCCGACCAGGATTGCACATGCGAGTGCTGTGGAAAGTATCATTTCGAGGCCCCTTTTTTCGCGCCATTAGAGCCCAAGAATGCGTTGAATAATTCATACAGTCGGTAGAACGAGAAAAGCGCCCAAACAGCGCCAGCAAGCGGCACTGATATATAAATCCACAGAAGGTTTGCGCGCATCATCACTGAATTTTGGATGGCGCCGATCTTGGCATACTCGATACCGTAAAATGCAAACAACAGTGCGAAAATGGCAACGCAAACAACAACGGTACCTTTTTGGATTAAAATCCCAAGCGGACGTTTAGCGTCGGGTGTGATGACCACATCAAAATGTGTTCCCTCCCAGACGGCAATCATAGAGCCAATCATGACAATCCAAACGAAGATAAAAGTCGCAAGTTCTTCGGTCCAAAGGAACGTGGGAATGATGCCTGAATAACGCGAAATCACCTGCATCCCGACGGGAATTGCAAGCAAAGCCATCAGAAAACCAACTGTAATCCGCAGGATTTGGCAAAACTGTTCTAATGCGCGACCGATCATTAAGCATCCTATGAGGTTTGGGCATTTGCCCGAAATAATGAGGCACCCGCAGTGCGGATGCCTCGGGGAGATTTACATTCCGCGAACGGCTGCCAGCAATTCGGTTGCGTTAATATCCGCAGCGAATGCATCCTGAACTGGTATAACCATTTCAAGCAGTTTTTCACGACCTTCAAATTCTTGTACTTTGATTTGACCCGCGTCGACCATTTCTTGAAGTTTAACGCCATCTTCGCGTGATTCAAGTTCGCGACCAAAGGCACCTGCTTCGGCGCCCGCTTTCATTATCGCCGCTTGTAGCGCTTCTGGTAGTTTGCGGAATGTCTTGCCGCTAAATACGATTGGGCGCACGGTGATTGTATGCTTGGTTAGCGTCACATAGGGTGCTACTTCGTAGAACTTCAGGTTTTGGATACTTGCTGCTTCGTTTTCAAAGCCGGCGATAACGCCTGATTGGATCGCGTTATAAACTTCGTTATATGCGATGGCTGATGGTGCAGCCGTCAATGCAGCAAATGTCTGTGCCTGAATTGGGGCACCCATCACGCGCATTTTATGACCAGCAAGCTGTTCAAGGTTGCCAATTGGTTTGCTTGAAACCAAGTTGCGAACGCCGCCACCTGTGTAACCAATGACCATAATGTCGGCGTTTTTCAGCAATTCTGCTTCTAGTGGCGCAAATGCATCGCTTGAAAGTACTTTGTTCCAGTGATCAAGGTCGCGGAACAAGAATGGCATGTCCATTAATGGAATAGACGGTGCAAATTTCGCCATATTCGACGGTGCCATGATTGTGTAATCAATTGCCACGCCTTGTTGAAGGAAATTAACATAGTCCTTTTCGACACCCAATTCGCCATTCAAACGCAAATCAAGATCTACGTCACCGTCATAATATTGGTCAACGAGTTCAGAAAATTTCCGCATTGTTTTGGTAAAAGCATGGTTTTCGTCAAACATGCTGGCACCTTGCAATTTAGTTTCTTGCGCAAATCCAGCTGTGGCTGTCAAGGCAGTTACCGCTAGTCCCAGCGTTAGGCCGAGTGTTTTTCTTTTGGCATTATTAAAGATAGTCATTTTTTCCTCCCAAGGATTTCAATTCGTTCAAAACTCCGTTTTGGCGATTAGATATTTAAATCTAGTGCTCAGATAACCGTGAAAATAATGCCACGTCAATCAAAATGTAGACTAGTATGGTAATATTGTGGCAGTATTGCCTAAACCGTCGGTTTGCACCTAGTGAATCAGTGAAAATACTAGGTTTTTTGAGAGAGTAGCTTATCAATATATAAATGACTTATGGCCTAAGGCGTATTGGATTCGAAAATGAACATCATAGAAGAGCTTGGTGAAACAAAGAGACAAACCACCGCTGAAGAGGTGTTTGAAAGTTTACGCGCTGACATTGTCGCCCTGCGTATTGCGCCGGGAACCAAACTTTCTGAAGTGGAAGTTGCCAAAAATTATTCAGTGTCGCGCCAACCCGTACGCGAAGCATTTATGAGGCTAGGTGATTTAAGCCTTCTGCTAATTCGCCCGCAACGCGCGACATTGGTTCGCAAGATTTCTATGCGTGATCTTGATAACACCCGCTTTATCCGTGCGGCAGTCGAAGTCGAGGTTATTCGCCACGCCTGTAAAGTAGCAAGTGAAGAGGCCATTCAAGAAATAGAAGAAAATCTGCGCTTACAAGAAGCCGCAGTTGCTGCGCGTGATCCGCTTGCATTACGAGAGTTAGATTATGATTTTCATCGTTTGATTTGCGTGGCCGCCGGCCGTTTGCCAGCGTTTAAAACGATCGCTGAAAACAAAACGCATACCGACCGCGTTTGCACCTTTGAATTGGCAGATACCAGCGGGATGGATGAAACGTTGTTTGGGCATAAAAACATTTTAAGTGCTTTGCGCGAACGTGACGAAACCAAAGCAGTCAAAATGACCCGCGTTCATCTGGCGCATCTTGATACAACAATCGAGAAAGCCCGGCAAAACCACCAAGACTATTTTGAAGCATAGTTTCGTTTGATAGTACGCGACGTGGTGGAGCCGAGGATCAGTGATTATCTTGGGGTTATAATTTTGACGGAGTCTCCCAAGTTTGAGGGTGATAATTGTTAATTTACGCTGAAATCCTTGATCATGGTGCCGGTGTCACCGTCCCATTGTGCAAACATCTTGGTGACGAAGCAGTTGGTTACCTTGCCAGTTGGGCCGTAAATCAGCCCCTCGGATTGGATGGCGCCTGACAGATGTTTTTTGAGATAAAGTTCAGGTGTCTTTTGGGTATAGTCAGCCGGCGACTGTGCGCTGAAACTAAAAAATAAACTGCGAATTGCGATAAGAGAAAGGTTAAGAAGGAGTGTTAGCTGAATAGTTTCATAGTTTTTAATCCTCTGATGGAAGTGTTGATAGGTAACCAAAAGCGAAGAGTTTAAGAATGCTTGGAACAGCGGCATATGCGATATTCAATGTCGCCAATGCTTGCGGTGTGTTGGTTCGACCGAGTGTGAACCCGCTGAATTCAAGGAATGGTAAGATAACGAATGCCGCCACGGCCAAACCCATTTTCCCCGCAAACGACCAGATTCCAAATGCTGCGGATGCTTTTACGCCTGCACGGGTTAATATTGTCTATCGAAGTTGTGTTCAATTCTACATCCGTTTCCGAAACGGTTACTATCCTGCACAACAAGAAAGTTTGGACACATCTTTTTCGAAAGTTTGAGCCGCCAGTTTTAATCCTTCGACGGTCGTTAAGTATGGAAAGATCATGGCTCCTAAATCATCGTAAGTCATACCCATTTTTAGAGCCATCGCAGCTGTCTGAATGCTATCTGCACCTTCAGGTGCAATGATGTGCGCTCCTAATAACTTCTTGTTTGATTTGTCAGCAATCAGTTTTATCAGGCCGCGCGTATCACGGGCAGCTAAAGCGCGTGGTACATGTTCTAGCCCAAGAATTGACGTCATCACGTCATGCCCTGCTGACCTTGCTTGTGCTTCGGTTAGTCCGACACTCGCCACTTGCGGATCAGAAAATACTACTGCGGGCATGACGCTATTGTCATAGCTAAGTGTGTTGCCGTTCATCGCATTCTTAGCAGCTAGTTTTGCGCCGTAAGCAGCCATGTAAACGAATTGATCTTTTCCAGTTACATCACCAGCTGCGTAAACATCTTCGCGCGAACTGCGCATTTGTGGATCTACTATAATCCCTCCACGACTATCAGTATCGATACCCGCGACATCAAGGGCAAGAGATGCTGTGTTTGGAGCTCGACCCGTAGCAAGCATCAATTTTTCTGCTTTTACCATCACTTCGGCACCGTTTTTTGTTGCACGTAGTATAAGTTCGTCATTTACCATTTCGATTCGGTTGTAAGAGAGACCATCTAAAACTGTGATGCCCTCCTCAATAAACGCTTTTGTTAATGCTTGGCTGACCTCTGGCTCTGCTTCAGGTATTAAACCTCGGCGTGTTGCAATAGTTACATCTGTGCCAGCGCGCGCAAATATTTGTGCGATCTCTACGCCGATGTAACCGCCACCGATTACCATCAAAGATTTTGGTAGCTGTTCCAATTCAAGCGCTGAAGTGCTGTCTAGCCAATCTACATTGTCTAACCCCGAAATATCGGGAACATGTTGCGACGATCCCGTTGCGATGATAATTTTTGGAGCTTTTATAATACGGTCATCGACCTTTAATGATCCGTCTGGTAAAAACCTTGCCTGCCCTTCGATATAATTCACATCTTCATAATTCGGTAAAACATCAATGTATTTTGCCGCCCGTAAATCATCCACTAACGCCTGTTTCTGCACAACCATCGCCGCCCAATCCGTCACTTTGGCCGTTGCTTGTACCCCGTCAAACCGCGCGGCGGCATCGGTGCTGTGGAAAATTTCAACGGCTCGTATCATTGCTTTGGACGGGACACAACCAACGTTGACACAGGTGCCCCCAATGGTTCCGTACCCAATCAGTGCGACGCGGGCACCTTCGTCAGCGGCGGTAATTGCGGCGGAAAAACCCGCCGAACCTGCGCCAATAACAGCCACATCAAACGTATCGGCATCCGCCACCTTGGGCGCACAACAATCAGACATAATTCACCTCTTAAGATTCAAATTTTTGTTTGCGGCGCCACAGGGCATAAATCGTGATCAACACGAACACCCCCAGCGCCGGGAATAGAACATAGTCCAAATAGCCCACGATCGCCGACAATCCGACGACACCGACAAGCACAACCAGAATGGGCGTAAAGCAACCCAGCGCCAGAACCCCTGTGCCAATGACACCCGTTTTCAATAATTTATCTTTCATCGTAGGCTCCTATGACTTGTCTTGGATAATCGACGCGTCATAACCAACATCAACCGAGGCTTGCGCAATCAAATCAACATTTGTCGCCGTATCCTCGAACACAACAACTGCCGTGCGCGTGTCGACATCCGCGTCGACCGACAGAACACCTTCAACCGCGCCCATTGCCGATTCCACAATAAATGGGCATGACGCGCAGTACATGCCGGGTACATCAAAGGTTACGGTTTGCTCGCCGGCAAAAACAGGCCCTGCGAACAATGTGCCAACAAGCACCACGATGGATAATTTATTTTTCATAGTATGTCCTTTCAAAGACCCAGAAGGATTGGCGCAACAGTTGGCGCAATTGAACCCCAGAAAATCGCCAATGTGATCACGACCGTTGATCCCCACAGCGCAGTTTTCACCACTGTATTTGGCAGCGGGCGCGCACAGGCTTCGCCTTGTGCACAGTCTTTGGGTTTGCGGTAAACCATCCAAAACCCATAGCCCAGAAAGCCCAGCGTAATAACGATAAAGATCGGCTTATACGGTGCCATCGCCGTCAGGTTTCCGATCCAAGCCCCAGAAATTCCAAGGCTCATCAGGATAAGTGGCACGATGCAACACGCCGATGCCCCAAGCGCACCCAAAATACCACCAGCGGCAATCATTCGCGTCTTTCGCCTATTGGCATCCTGTTGAATTTCTATTGGGTCAGAAAGTTGTGTCATGGAATCGCTCGTATTATTTCGATGTACAAGGTATACGATCTGTAGCAAGTACAGATACAAGAGGTTTTTTCATGTCAGTGTTCACGAAAATGAGAGGCTATCCAATTGGCGCAATGTCAAAGAAAACTGGCGTTAATATCGAAACTATTAGGTATTATGAACGCATAGAACTGATGCCGAAACCTGATCGAACAGCAGGTGGCAATCGACAATATAATCATGATCAACTAAAACGCCTGTCCTTTATCAAAACCTCCAGAGAACTAGGATTCAGCATCGATGAAATTCGTGCCCTGCTTGAAATGTCAGACCGAAAAGATTTCACCTGTGGAGAAGTCCATGTTCTGACTGTTGGACATCTGGCCTCTGTTCGCGAGAAAATTAAAGGGCTCAAAAAATTGGAAAAAGCGCTATCTGATATGGCGGCAGAATGTAGCCAAGGCGACATTCCAGAATGTCCGATACTAGAAGCACTGTTCGAGCTGCGTTAAGATCTGTATTTTTAGGATTAAATCTCTGCCGCGGAGTTCGATCTGTAATCACATGAAAAGAATACGGCGAAAGCCCAACTTCACCAATATTGATTATATGTGTCGCCTGACAAAGTGGAAAATGGTGCACCCGGCACGATTCGAACGTGCGGCCCCCTGATTCGTAGTCAGGTACTCTATCCAGCTGAGCTACGGGTGCATTAAGGGCGATTTACGCGGACTATGGGCCATTGGCAAGAGGGAATTTGTATTTATTCCGATGCACCCACACTTGCCTTAAGATTCAATGCCGCGGCGATCAAGGCCTTGGTATAATCCGTTTGGGGATTGTTAAAAATCTGATCGCGATCGCCTGTTTCCACGACATCGCCTTGGCGCATGACCAGTACTTGGTGGCTGAGCGCACGCACGACCCGCAGGTCGTGGCTGATGAACAAATAAGCCAGGCCATACTTTTTCTGTAACCCACGTAACAGGTCAACAATCTGTACCTGAACTGTCATATCCAAGGCCGAAGTTGGCTCGTCAAGAATCACAAGTTTCGGTTTTAAAATCATCGCGCGCGCAATAGCGATGCGTTGCCGTTGACCGCCTGAAAATTCGTGGGGATAACGGTCGATAACGTCGGGGGACAGACCAACCTCGGCCAAAATATCCTTCACCATTTGGCGACGGTTTTGCCCCGCTTCCAACCCATGTACGTCCAATCCTTCGGAGACAATTTGCTCGACTGTGAACCGTGGCGATAGTGATCCATATGGGTCTTGGAAAACCATTTGTATGTCGCGGCGTATGGGTTTGAGTTGTTTGTTGCTGAGGCCATCAACATTATTTCCCAAAAATACAATCGGCCCTTTGGATGAAATCAACCGCATAATCGCCAAGGCCAAGGTGGTTTTACCCGAGCCACTCTCGCCGACCACACCCAGTGTTTCGCCCTGGCGGATCGACAGTGTTGCGTTGTTCACGGCCTTGATGTGGCCCACAGTGTTGCGCATAAACCCGCGTTTAATTGGAAACCATACGCGCAGATCGTCGGTTTTAACGATCTCTGCCGCCGTGGCGGAAATGGGTTCTGGTGCGCCCACAGGCTCGGCGTCCAGCAAGGTTTTTGTGTACGGATGTTGTGGGTTATCAAAAATTTCGGACGTTATGCCACTTTCTACGATCTCGCCATCTTTCATCACACAGACACGGTCGGCAATCGCCCGCACCACGCCTAAATCATGGGTAATGAACAGCATGCCCATGCCTTCGGCTTTTTGGATGTCGGCAAGTAGTTCCAATATCTGCGCTTGGATTGTGACGTCCAATGCGGTTGTCGGTTCATCCGCGATCAGCAATTCGGGTTTATTTGCCAGAGCCATGGCAATCATCACGCGCTGACGTTGCCCACCAGAGAGTTGATGTGGGTAATCGTGCAGACGGCTGTCGGCGTCACGGATGCCAACCTTGCGCAATAAATCCAAAATATGAGGTCGGGCGGCGGCACCTTTGATTCCTTGGTGCAGGGCGAGGCTCTCGCCTAATTGACGCTGGATCGTGTGCAACGGGTTCAGGGATGTCATCGGCTCTTGGAAGATAAAGCTGATGTCGTTGCCACGAATTTTGCGCAGTGTGGCATTATTTGCGTCAATCATTTCGGTGTCACCGTATTTAACGGATCCCGATACGGTTGCGTTGCCCCCGATCAGTTTAACCGTGGATAATGCGGTTACGGATTTACCTGAACCACTTTCGCCCACCAATGCGACGGTTTCACCGCGATTGATGTCAAAGCTGACATTTTTGACCGCTTGATTATCACCAAAGCGAATGGACAGGTTTTGGACGTCTAAAATGCGGGTCATTTAAACGTCTTCCTTGGATCAAACGCATCCCGCACGCCTTCGAATACGAAGACCAGCAATGACAGCATTGTGGCCAACGTGAAAAAAGCGGAAAACGCCAGCCACGGTGCCTGAAGATTGTTTTTCGCCTGCAATGCCAGCTCGCCCAAGGAGGGATAACTTGGTGGTAATCCATATCCCAGATAATCCAACGTCGTCAGGGTTCCGATGGATGCGGTGATTGTGAATGGCATGAATGTCAGTGTGGCAACCATGGCGTTTGGTAACAGATGGCGGAACATGATTTTCACGTCGCTGACGCCCATGGCGCGTGCGGCGCGGGTGTATTCAAAATTGCGCGCCCGCAGGAATTCAGCGCGCACCACGCCCAGCAATCCAGTCCAGCTGAACAATATGACCAGAAGAACGAGCAGGGGGAAGGTTATGTCGAACAGTGCCGCCAGAATAATAATGACGTATAACATCGGCATGCCATCCCAAATTTCGACCAGTCGTTGCAGGATCAAATCAACCCAGCCGCCGAAGTACCCCATGACAGCACCCGCCGCGACACCGATGATCGAGCTGAAAAAAACAACAACCAATCCAAAGAGGGTGGAAATTCGAAAGCCGTAAATGATCCGCGCCAAAACATCGCGCGTTTGATCGTCAGTCCCAAGCCAGTGATTGACGTCAGGTTTTGAGGGTGCTTGCGCGATGTCATAGTTGATGGTGTTAAAGCTGTAGGGAATAGGTGGCCAAATCATCCAGCCGGGTTGAACCGCCTGCCCATCCAATTCGGTTGCACCTGCGGCCAAGGCGGCCAAACTTTCAACTGGTTCATCCAAACAAATTTCCAAGCCACCTGATTCAATCAAGCACTGGGTTTCAAGTTCTTTGTAAATCGCCTCGGTCTGAAAATCGCCACCATATTGTGCTTCTGAAAAATATTGGAATACGGGTGCGCGCCATTCACCTTGGTAACTGACCAACAGCGGTTTGTCGTTGGCGATTAATTCCGCGAATAAGGCGACGAAGAACATTGTGCCAAACAGCCACAGCGACCAATATGCACGACGGTTCGCCTTAAAATTTTGCCAGCGACGTTTTGACAGTGGGGATTTGAATATCATTGCCATCAGGTTTCGCGGCTCCCAAAATCAATGCGTGGGTCGATCCAAATATAGGTTAAATCAGACAACAATTTCACCAAAAGCCCGATCAATGTAAAAATGTATAGGGTGGCAAAGAAGACCTGATAATCACGGTTCACAGCCGCCTCGTATCCCAACAAACCAAGCCCATCGAGCGAGAATATTACCTCGACGATCAATGAACCACCAAAGAAAATACCAACGAACAGGGCAGGAAAGCCACTGATGACGATCAGCATCGCGTTGCGAAATACATGACCATAAAAAACCCTAAATTCGGTTAAACCTTTGGCGCGGGCAGTCATCACGTATTGTTTGCCGATTTCGTCCAAGAAGCTGTTCTTGGTCAGTAATGTTAAGGTCGCAAAGGCGGATATGGTTGATGTCAAAATCGGCAATGCAGCGTGCCAAAAATAATCTTTGATCCGCGCGATCGTACCCCAATCGGCGGAACCCTCGGATGTTAATCCGCGAAACGGGAAGATTTGCCAATAGGATCCACCCGCGAACAATACGATCAACAGGATGCCAAACAGTAGACCCGGAATGGCATATGCCGCGATGATAATCCCCGACGTCCAAACGTCAAACCGTCCACCATCGCTGACCGCTTTGCGAATGCCAAGTGGGATCGAGATCAGATAGGCCAACAACGTCGACCACAGACCCAATGTGATGGACACAGGCATTTTTTCAAGGATCAAATCAATGATGGTGATGGATCGAAAATAGCTCTCGCCGAAATCAAAACGGGCGTAGTTCCAAATCATTGTCAGGAAACGTTCAAGGGGTGGTTTGTCAAAGCCAAATTGCCGTTCTAGATCAGCAATTAATTCGGGTGGCAGGCCGCGCGCGCCCTTGTATTGGCTGTCTTGTTGGCCGGCTGCGTTGCCATCACTGCCGCCCCCTGTGATCCGATCAGTTGCACTGCCTGACGGATCTTCCATTTGGGCAATGATCTGTTCGATTGGGCCACCGGGCACAAACTGGATCAACAGAAAGTTGATCATCATAATACCGATCAACGTGGGAATAATCAGCAGTAGTCGTCGAAGGATATAGGCGCCCATTTAATTCAAAGCACCCTGCGCAACCAGTGCGTCGTATTTTTCCTGATCGAACCACCACGTTGAAAGAACACCCAACGCATATTTTGGTTTAATGTCTGGACGCCCGAAAACATCCCAATAGGCCAGCCGATCCTCGGCCAAATACCAATTGGGGATACGGATATGATAGGCGCGTAAAACGCGGTCGATTGCGCGAACGGCAACCTGCATCTCGGCGCGTGATTTGGCACCGCCAACAATCCTGATCAACGCGTCAACTGCGGGGTTACCAAAGCCAGACAAATTGGCGCCGCCCTGTTGCTCAATGCCAACGGATCCATAAAGTTGCGCAATCTCTTCGCCCGGGCTTAGGCCAATACCATAGCCTGCGATCATCACATCAAAATCGTAGGTTTTGCGACGCTCGACCATTTGCGCACGATCAATTTGGGTGAATTTCACATCGATGCCGGCGCGTTTCATCGTGTCGATAATTGGCGTCAGGATATGCAGAAAATCATCGTTGTCGTCAATAAATTCAATGCTCAACGGTTTCCCATTGTCATCTTTGAGGATGCCATTTTGTAATGTCCAGCCTGCTTCGGCCAACAGTTTATTGGCTTTGCGCAACGCTTTGCGGTCAAATTTATCAGCTTTCAAAACGGGGGGGACGTATGCGGGTTCGTCAAACACACTGGCGGGCAGTTGATCGCGAAACGGTTCCAGCAACGCCAGCTCGTCCGCTGGGATCATGCCTGACGCTTGCATCGGGGTGTTTTCCCAAAAGCTGTCTGAACGCGCGTATGAATCGTAGAAAACGGTTTTGTTTGTCCATTCGAAGTTAAACAGGTATTGCAAGGCTTCGCGGGTTTTGATGTTTGCAAATTGTGGTTTGCGCAGATTAATCCAAATCCCTTGGTTCGCCTGAGCATTGCCATCTGGCAATTGTTCAGTTTTGACCCAACCTTTGTCAATGGCGGGAAAGTCGTATTGGGTTTTCCATATCTTTGATGTGTTTTCTTCGCGGAACAAATATTGCCCACTTTTGAAGGCCTCAAAGCCGACATCCTTGTCTTTGAAATATTCAAACTTTAGACAATCAAAGTTGCCGGTTCCCACATTCGCGGGATGATCCTTGGCCCAGTAGTCATCGATTTTACAATATTTTAAAAACTGTCCCGGAACAAAATCTGTGATCGTGTAACCGCCAGAGCCAACAGGAATATCGACCCCTGATTTGCTGAAATCACGATCTGCCCAATAATGTTTGGGCAAAATTGATATACCGCCAGCCATCTGCGGCAGGTCACGGGTTTTTGCGCCCTCTTTGAATACAAACTTGACGGTGTAATCATCCAAGGCGGTGACACTTTCAAAATCTTTGAAGGCGACGTTTTTGTAAAACGGATGGCCTTTTTCCAACAGTATCTCGTAGGTGAAAACAACATCAGCGGCGGTAATTGGCATGCCGTCCGAAAACGTTGCATCGGTGCGCATGTTGAACGTAACCCAAGAGCGATCCTCTGGATATTCAAGGCTCTCTGCAATCAATCCATACGAGCTGTCTGGTTCGTCCGACGACGATGTCAGCAGGCTGTCTGACAGTAATGACAGCGCGGTTGCGCGCGCACCCTTTAGGATGAAATTATTAAAGCTGTCAAAGGTGTTGCTGCCGGTTGTCGGGCGCATCGTTAATGTGCCGCCTTGGGGGGCATTCGGGTTTACATATTCGAAATTTTTGTAATCCGCGGGGTACTTTAGATCGCCGTATGCAGAAATACCGTGAGATATGATAGTTTCTTCTGCTTGGGCGAATGATGACAATGCCAACACCGCGCCAAAACTTATTGCGCGAACCGTGTTGCGGTAAAAATGCGGTTTCATCAAACTTCTCCCGTTTAGCTACATCTTATGTACAATCACGCAAACCTCAACAGCAAGACGCATTTATGTGAACATAAAAAAAGCCGCTCAAATGAGCGGCTTTTAGGTTTTTTTTAAACGACGCTACTTTACAGTTTGTAAGTAGGCGATCAAGTTGGCACGATCGTCTGGCTTTTTCAGCCCAGAGAATCCCATTTTTGTTCCTGGGACATATTTTTTCGGGTTGGTTAAGAAACCGTCCAATACTTCGGGTGTCCAATTGCCACCCAAGCCAGCAAGTGCGCTTGAGTATTTATAGCCATCTGCGGAGGCAACAGTGCGGTCAACGATATTAAACAAACTTGGTCCAGTGACATTCACACCTGCTGCCAGTTTGTGGCACGCTTTACATTTTGAGAATACTTTACTTCCTCGTTGAACGTCTGCAACAGCCAGCAAGTCAGCCATTGTTGGGCCTTCTGATGCTGCTTCGGCACTATCTGTATCAGATGCTTTGTAAATTGAAGCAGGTGCCCGCGATTCTGATGCTTCTGCCTCTGCATATTCACCTTCGCCAGATTCAACTTGATACAGCGATTCTGCAGTCCAGTTGACCAGCAAGTAAACCAACAAAGCACCACAAAGGGCGCCCGTAATTTTTGTTACTTCCATTGTGTTCATCGATTTACTCTCCACGTCGTTGAATTCTTTAATCAGTCTTTTCCATTCTAACCTCTTCCAATGTAGTTTTGCAAGCTGTAGAAGCGCGACCAATCGACCATTTTTCTACGAGGCACCAAATGTCATCATCTGGCCAAAAAATAGCATTCCAAGGTGAGCTTGGCGCATATTCACACCAGGCCTGCTTTGAAGCCTATCCAAACGCCGAAGTTGTGCCGTGCAATACCTTTCAGGGGGCTATTGACGCGGTAAGCACGGGGCGTGCGGATTTGGCTATGTTGCCTGTAGAAAATTCCACCTATGGGCGGGTTGCTGATATTCATCAACTTTTGCCAGATTCTGGTTTGCATATTGTTGGTGAATACTATGTGCGTGTGCATATTAATTTGTTGGCGGTGAAGGGGACAAAATTGCCTGATGTTCGGTCGGCAATGAGCCATACAGTTCTGTTAGGGCAGTGCCGTGATTTTCTGAAAGAGCATAAAATTGATCCGGTAACAGGTGTCGATACCGCAGGGTCGGCGCAAATTATTGCAGATATTGGTGAGCCAAGTCAGGCGGCGCTTGCGTCCGAATTGGCGGCAGATATTTATGGATTGGATGTGCTTGCTAAACATATCGAAGATCAGTCAAACAACACGACACGGTTTTTGCTGATGTCGCTTGATCCAAAACCCGCAGTGCAGGGAACAGGTCAGATCAAAACGTCGTTTGTGTTCCGTGTCCGCAATATCCCCGCCGCACTGTACAAGGCGATGGGTGGGTTTGCGACCAACGGTGTGAACATGGTCAAACTCGAAAGCTATATGGTTGATGGCTCGTTTACTGCGACGCAATTTTATGCTGATATTATCGGTCATCCCGACGATGCCGCCGTGGTGCGCGCAATGGAAGAGTTGGCGTATTTCACCACGCATCTTGAAATTTTAGGCGTTTACCAAGCTGGTGAAATTTAAGCGCCTGAAATGTCGCGATAATCATCTTCTAGGCGTGTGCAAAAATCAGCGAAACGGCCATTGATTCTTTTTTGCAATGTTTTGCGTGCCAATTTTGCGGATTGTAGGATTAAGCGCGCTGAAATGGTGTTCGCTTTGGGCGCCAATGTGATGGAAAAACGTGTGCGATTTTGTGCCAATGTCTCTAAATCCATGGCAACGTCGGCATTTACGTCTTTGGATTCACTGCGGTAGCGGATCAAGGTGTTTGGCTGAAGGTCAGTCAGTTCAACCTCGACAGCGCGTTGTTTGCCGCGAAATGTGCCATCGATTGCCCATTTCATGCCTGCGCCCAACGTGGTTTGTTCGTCCAAGCGTTCAATATTTGCACCGTAGCCCATCAACAAAGCCTCGAAATCAGCGTGGTCTGTGATGCGCCCAAATACATATGTTACGGGTGCATCCAGTTCGTATGTTGTGACCAATTCCATTTTTAAACCTTTGTGCTCATACTTATATCTTAAATACTTAAGCTGCCCTCGACCCAATTGCGAATTAAAAATCCTGCGATTGAACCGCGCCGCGCGGGGGTTAGCCCCACGTCAATACCAGAGTATGCCTTAACAATTTCTTCTTTAGTGACCCATTTAGCATCGTCAAGTTCGTTTGGGTCGATTTGTATTTTTGTTGATGTGGCAGATGCGATGCAGCCGATCATCATCGAGGACGGGTATGGCCAAGGTTGGGATGCGATGTATTTCACGGGGCCGATGTTGATATTGGTTTCTTCTTGGACTTCGCGTGCGACGGCGGCCTCTATGGTTTCGCCGGGTTCGACGAAACCTGCCAAACAGGAATACATTTTTTCGGGCCAATGCGGAGATCGCCCCAACAGGGTTTTATTGCCATCGGTGACCAACATGATGACGACGGGATCAGTGCGCGGATAATGCGGTGTTTCACAGGCGGGGCAATTACGTTGCCAACCTGCCTGTGATTGAACGCTTTTGACGCCGCAGGTTGCGCAAAACTGGTGGGATCGATGCCAAGAAAACATCGCCTTAGCCGTGGCCGCCAATTCGCCATCTTGGGGCGAGAGGGATGCCATCACGAAGCGTAGGTCATTGAAACGATAGTGGGGTGGCATGGCGGGGTGGTGTTCGGATTGATCGTCTAGAAAAACATCCTCTTGGGGATCGGTTAGCTCTTCGGGTTGCCAATCGGAAATATCATGGGCGAAATAGTCCATGCCGTCCTGTTGACCCAGATAAATGGGGGGTGTTGTGGTGTCTGACAAGATTGCGTGATCCGCGCCGACGAAGACAAGCGCGAAATCGTTTTGATCCAGCAATGGTTTTCCGCGCCAAAGTATCATTGTTTTGGCATTGGATTTTGGCATGGCGCCGTTGCGATCGGCGCGCAGGTGGTCGGCGCGATCAAAGCCGCTGCTGTAAAAGCCGAGCTGAGTGTAATCTAGCATGTGAAAACCTTTGATGATCTGCCCCTTGAAGCCGACCATATAACGCTTTATATCGGGCGTCGAGAGGTTGGCGCGGGCAAGCGCCTCGCCAACCCGGTCAGGTCCGGAAGGAAGCAGCCGCAACGAGCCCCGTTTGGGTCGCTGTCCAGCCTCTCACCCATTCCAAAAACGCTGATTTTGTATATGTCCCCATGGGGACACGGGGTTAAGTATTTGTTTTTGTTTAGTAATCTGAAAATTGGTCATTATTGACCTGAAATAAGCACACAATTTTGACGCGCGTTTTCACAGCCAAGGCGCGGAAGCTCTGGCATTTTGGAAGGGGGTTGCGTAATGTATCGCGAAGTCAGGAGCAAACCAAGAACATGAGCGATTCCCCACAAACTGCCTATCAAGTTCTGGCGCGTAAATATCGCCCTGAAACCTTTGCTGATATGGTTGGCCAAGATGCGATGGTGCGTACGCTGAAAAATGCGTTCGAGGCGGATCGAATTGCGCATGCGTTTGTGATGACGGGGATCAGGGGGACGGGTAAAACCAGCACGGCGCGGATTATTGCCAAGGGCATGAATTGTATTGGCGCCGATGGAAATGGTGGCCCAACGACGGAACCATGTGGGGTTTGTGAACATTGTAAGTCCATCATGGAAGGGCGTCATGTGGACGTCATGGAAATGGACGCCGCCAGTCGCACAGGTGTGGGCGACATCCGCGAGATTATCGAAAGTGTGCATTACGCGGCGACATCGGCGCGGTTTAAGATTTATATCATCGACGAGGTTCACATGTTGTCGACCAGTGCGTTTAACGCGCTGTTAAAAACGTTGGAGGAACCACCAGAGCATGTGAAGTTTATCTTTGCGACAACTGAAATTCGCAAAATTCCCGTAACAGTGTTGTCGCGCTGTCAGCGGTTTGATTTGCGCCGTATTGAGCCCGAAGTGATGTTGGGATTATTGCAACGGATTGCGACGGCGGAAAAGGCCGAGATTTCACAGGATGCGATGGCGTTGATTACGCGGGCGGGCGAAGGTTCTGCGCGGGATGCAATATCATTGCTGGATCAGGCGATTGCGCATGGTGCGGGCGAAACCACCGCCGATCAAGTGCGTGCGATGTTGGGTTTGGCGGATCGCGGTCGGGTTTTGGATTTGTTTGACATGATTATGCGCGGACAGGCCGACAAGGCGTTGCAGGAATTGTCGGGGCAATATGCCGATGGTGCCGATCCAATGGCGGTGTTGCGCGATCTGGCGGAAATTACCCATTGGGTTTCGGTGATTAAGATTTCACCGGAGGCGGCGGATGATCCCACCGTTTCACCTGACGAGCGCGAACGCGGCAAAGCGGCGGCGGCGGATTTGCCAATGCGGGCAATGACGCGGATGTGGCAGATGTTGTTGAAGGCAATGGAAGAGGTGGCGGCTGCGCCAAATGCAATGATGGCGGCGGAAATGGCGATCATTCGATTGACCCATGTGGCCGACCTGCCAAGCCCCGAAGAGTTGATTAAAAAGTTGCAAAATGATCCACAACCACCCGCGCCAACAGGCGGCGGTGGTGGTGTTCCGATGGGTGGCAGTATTGGTGGTGGTTCTTCAGGACAATCTGTTGGCGCGTCCCCACGTGGTGGCCCAACGGCCGTAATCCAAGGGGGTGCGGCGACAGCATTGGCACAGGAACCTGATACGGCGGCATTGGTGCGGTTTGAGCGGTTCGAACAGGTGTTGGAATTGATCCGTGCGCGGCGCGATATGAAATTATTGTATGACGTGGAAACATACGTTCGCGTGGTGAAATATTCGCCCGGGCGTTTGGAATTCCAACCCACACAAGATGCGCCATCCGATTTGGCACAACGTTTGGGACAGCGGTTACAAGGCTGGACCGGTGCGCGTTGGGGAATGATTTTAGTGAACGAGGGCGGCGGTGCCACGGTTGCCGAACAAAAGGCCGAAGCGCGCGATGATTTACATGCCAAGGTCGCATCGCATCCGTTGGTTATGGCGACGATGTTGACCTTTCCCGACGCAGAAATTCGCGATGTGCGCACATTAGAAGACATGGCATCAGATGGAATTTTGCAGGAAATTCCCGAAGAAGAAGATGATTGGGATCCGTTTGAGGATGATTAAAGGAGAGCAGGGATGCTAAAGGGTTTAGGTAACTTGGGCGATATGGCCAAGATGATGGCGCAGGCCAAAGAGATGCAATCCAAGATGGAAGAGGCGCAAGCCACCATCGCCGAGCTGGAAGTTGATGGCGAAGCGGGTGCCGGTTTGGTGACGTGTCGTGTGAACGGTAAGGGCGAAGTGAAGGCGTTGCATATTGATCCGTCGATTTTCAGCCCCGCCGACAAAGAGGTGGTCGAGGATTTGATCATTGCGGCCTTGAAAGATGGCAAAGACAAAGCGGATATTAAGGCCAAGGCCGAAATGGGCAAGATCACCGAAGGGTTGAACCTGCCCGAAGGTATGAAGTTGCCATTCTAGGTGTCTGATAATCGCGACATTGATGTACTGATCGCCTTGATGGCGAAATTGCCGGGGTTGGGCCCACGGTCGGCGCGGCGTGCTGTTTTGCAGCTGATTAAAAAGCGGGATATTTTGTTGTCACCGCTGTCTGATGCGTTGTTCAATGTGGCACAGTCGGCGCGTGAATGTGCGAATTGCGGGAATATTGGCACGGCGGATGTGTGTGACATTTGCCGCGCTGGCAAACGTGCGAATGGGCAGATTTGTGTGGTCGAGGATGTAGCGGATTTGTGGGCAATGGAGCGATCCAATGTGTTCAAAGGACGGTATCATGTTTTGGGTGGCAACCTGTCTGCGTTGGACAGTGTGGGCCCCGAAGAGTTACGCATTCCCCATTTGGTGAACCGTGTGAAGGGTGAGGGTGTGACGGAGGTCATATTGGCGCTGAATGCAACAGTCGATGGGCAAACCACGGCGCATTATATTGCGGATCAGTTGGACGAGATGGATGTGGCTGTGACGTCATTGGCACAGGGTGTGCCGATTGGTGGCGAGCTGGATTATCTGGATGATGGCACAATTTCAGCGGCGTTGAATGCGCGGAAATCTGTTTAGGATTATTTCGCCTTTTCCAGCTGGCGTTCGCGGTAGGTCATATACAGTGTGGCTCCGATCACGATGCCAGCGCCGATCCATGTGTTTAGGCGCGGGATTTCGTCGAACAGTAGGTATCCACCGATAGAGATGAAAATCAAGCGCAGGTAGAAGATGGGCGCCAGAACGGCGGCCTCTGCGTATTTGTAGGCTTCGATATCGGCGAATTGGCGTGCCAGTCCCGCGATGATCAGAATCCACATCCAAAACCAAAGCGATGCGCCTGTTGGCCATGCAAAGACGGGGATGGATGCGATGCCCGCGACAATCATGGTCAGGACAGCGGACGAGAAAAGGGTGGAAAACGTGCCATCGCGTTGCGCCAAACCGCGTGACATGGCAAGCGCCATGCCAAAGAAGAAGGCCGATCCAAGAGCGGATAACATGCCGAGTTCCAGTTCTATCCGCGGATCGATGATGATGATTGCGCCGATGAAGCCCGCCGCGATGGCCATGATGCGGCGGATGCCGATGGGTTGTCCCATGACGACGGAAATTAGGACGGCAAAAATGGGGGCGAGGCCGAACAGCACGGTTGCGGCGGCAAGCTCGATGTTAGCGAGGGCGTAAAAGCCGCCTAAGGTTGATACGCCAATAAGGACGCCGCGAATGATGTGGCCTTTGGGATCAGAAAAACGCAACTCGGATCGGATTTTCGGTGACAGGGCGGCCATGATAATGAGGATGACGACGCCCGCCGCGAAGCGGTGAAAAACGATTAACCGTGTGTCCAGATCAAATGATGCGCCGCGCACCGCGATGCTCATGGCGCTGGCGGTTAGGACGGCAATAAAGGCCCAGACCATGCCACGCCAGTTTTCGAAGACTTGTGGTTCTTTACGCATCCCGCACGGCGGCGATCATCCGTGTAACGTTTTCAGGATCGGCGTCTGGTGTGATGCCGTGGCCTAGGTTGAAAATATGGGGGCCGTTCGAGAGGATTTTAGTGATGCGTTTGGATTCGGAGATCAGTTTTTCACCACCAGAAACCAGTAACGTTTGATCCAAATTCCCCTGCACGCAGGTGATTTTTTGCAAGTTGTCCGCCGCCCATTGTGTATCGACTGAACTGTCGATGGCCACGCAATCCACGCCTGTTTCGCGGGCATAGCTCATATAACCGTCATTCGTGGCACCGCGTGGGAAGCCGATGATTTTGACGTCTGGGTGACGGGCGCGCAATGCAGCCACGATGCGTTTTGTGGGCGCGGTGGAGTAGCGATCAAAAAGGTCGCCCTTAAGCGATCCTGCCCAGCTGTCGAAGATTTTGACGACTTCGGCACCAGCATCGATTTGGCGCGACATATAATGGATTGTCGCGTCTGTGATTTTTTCAATCAAGGCGTCGAACACAGCGGGTTCATTTTCAATCAATGCCAATGCGGGGCCTTGGTCAGGCGTTCCGCGACCGGCGATCATGTATGTGGCCACTGTCCAAGGTGCACCTGCGAAACCGATCAAGGTGGTTTCGGGGGGTAATTCGCGCGAGAGTTTGGCAACGGTTTCATAAATCGGGGACAGCACGGCATCGATATTGTCGACAGGGCCAAGTGCGTCAAGATCAGATTGCGATGTGATGGTGGATAAACGCGGGCCTTCGCCTGTGACAAACCAGAGTTTAGCACCCAGTGCCTGTGGCACCAACAAGATGTCCGCGAAAACGATTGCGGCGTCAAAACCATAGCGGCGGATGGGTTGCAGTGTTACCTCTGTTGCCAATTCAGGGTTATAACAGAGCGACAGAAAATCGCCTGCGACCCCGCGTGTTGCCTTGTATTCGGGTAAATAACGCCCTGCTTGGCGCATCATCCAAATCGGTGGTGTTGGCAAAGTTTCCCCGTTTAGGGCGCGAATGATCAGCTTGTTGTTTGTATCCATAGCGGTGTTTTAACGAGGAAATGTCACAGTGGAAAGTGCAATCATTCCCATTGATGCGAATGCCGTTGGGCGTTAAGAAACGTGCATGAGATTTACACCAAATTCCCCGTTGACGATTGGTACCCGCGGTTCACCGCTGGCGCTGGCACAGGCACATGAAACCATGGGACGCTTGATCCGTTCCACGGGCATGGACGAAGATAATTTTCGTATCCAAGTGATTAAAACCACCGGTGATGCGGTCCAAGATCGACCGTTAAGTGAAATTGGTGGCAAGGGTTTGTTCACCAAAGAGATCGAAGAGGCGATGTTGGCAGGGGTGATTGATATTGCCGTGCATTCGATGAAAGACATGCCTGTTGAATGTCCAGATGGGTTGATGTTGGATTGTTATTTGCCACGCGAAGATGTGCGCGATGCGTTTATTTCGCCCAAATACAAATCCATCGCCGAATTACCCCAAGGCGCAACCGTGGGCACGTCTAGTTTGCGCCGCCGTGCGCAATTGTTGAACCGACGACCTGATTTGAAAGTTGTGGAATTTCGCGGCAATGTACAAACGCGGTTGCGCAAATTGGATGAGGGTGTGGCGGATGCGACGTTTTTGGCCTGTGCGGGATTAAACCGTTTGGGGCGTTCTGATGTGTCCAACCCAATAGAGGTTGATGATATGTTACCTGCGATTGCGCAGGGGTGTATCGGGATTGAGAGCCGTGTCGATGACACCGAAATTGGCGCGATGTTGGCCGCGATTAATGACGCACCCGCCACGTTGCGATTAGCGGCAGAGCGAGCGTTTTTGGCCGGATTGGATGGGTCATGTCAGACACCGATTGCGGGCTTGGCCGAATTGGATGGCGATCGGATGCGTTTGCGTGGACAGGTCATTCGCCCCGATGGTTCAGAGGCATTGAGTGACGAAATTCATTGTGCCGCCTGTGATGGTGCAGACGAGGGCGCCCAAATGGCAAACCGGTTGCGTGCGCAAATGGGGCCAAATTTTTTCTAAATCGTGCGAAACCCAGTTTACAAACCCGATTGAAAAGGCCACAAAGCCCGCGTGATGCGAGCGTGGCGGAATGGTAGACGCGCCAGACTTAAAATCTGTTGTCCGTATGGGCGTGGGGGTTCAAGTCCCCCCGCTCGCACCACTGAGTTTGTAGATATTAAATTTAGTCGACCCCATCAATTTGTCTGTAATACTATTAAATCGAGCACAAAGACTGGTAATGTGCGATTATCCTGAAAATAATACAGTGAACGTGATCTCATACAGAGGAACGGGCGTGTCTAGAATAAGTGCCTATGTTGACATATTTTCATATAAAAATGAGGAAAAA
>TARA_R110002096_G_scaffold10229_6_pt1 | contig 46963 bp, 41 predicted proteins | sample TARA_R110002096 | Tara Oceans TARA_R110002096 (sample SAMEA4397295) | marine metagenome | biome: Polar Biome; feature: [DCM] deep chlorophyll maximum layer (ENVO:01000326); material: water (ENVO:00002006), including particulate matter (ENVO:01000060) such as... | depth 35 m
AATAGCGCGTTGGATGGAGCTTGAGGAACAGACACTGAGCTAAACTTCCTGCAGATAAAAACAAGCCCGGTGGCAGACTATGCCCCGGGCTGATTTTATCCGGAATCTGTATTTACAGAAGGTATCAGCGAATCCTGATGGCCAGAACGTCGCATTCGGTCCCATGTAGAACACCGTTGGCTGTTGAGCCCAGAAGCAGCTGGAACCCTTTTCTGCCGTGGCTCCCCACAATCACCAGGTCCGCCTCCTGTTCTTTGACCAGGCGGTGAATTTCAGACTCTGGTCGGCCTACAGTAACAATCTGGTTGGCCTTATCGACACCATACTGATCACCGTAGGCGGCAAGCTGCTCACGGGCAGCTTTATCGAGTTGATCCTGTAGTTCTGTCAGGTCCATGGGGATATCGCCACCGTAGGCGTAGCCCACAGGCTCTACAACGTGTATCAGAACCAGATTTGCACCATGCGCATCACTCATTGCTCTGGCCTTATCCAGAACCTGTGGCGCTTCTTCCGTAAGATCTATGGCAACAAGCATTTTTTGGTATGCAGACATCCCTAACTCCTTAGTGTTCAGGCTTTGTTACAGCATAATACGCGAGCCGGCCCGGGGAAAGAGGTACCTGGATTCTCAGGCCTTTTGCTGAAGCAACCCGATAACCGTGGTCAGGCTCTCAAGGATCCGTTTGGAGTACCTGTCGATTACAAAACCAACATTGTTTTCGTTGTAATTGATGTAAGAGCCGCGGATGAACTGCCATTTGGCAGCGGCGTCGTTCAAAATGACATCCAGCTCATCGTCATTTTGGCCTTTTACAACAATTGCCAATAGCTGGTCAAACACCTTTGCCTGCTCGTCAAGAGGCGCCTCAGTAGATGAGCCCTGAAACGTCTGGGCAACGGATGAATTGGTCCGAACTGAGTATTTTGCCATCATCTGGGCAATCTTCACAGCGCCCATTCGTGCTGCTTCCAGCCGCGGACTGGTTTCCGTCTGGGAGTTTTCCTGGGCAATCTGGTAAAGCTCCGTTGCTGAATCGTTCATGGTCAGCGCCTGGTTGGCCATATCGGAAACCAGCCGCAAATCCGGGTATCCGGTATTGCGTACATCATTGATGTTGTCACGCATCAAGGCTTTGAACCTGTCGAACTCCTTGTTGAGCGCTTCAATCTGTTCGGTTGTCAAAACGCCACTGGTGCTTTTTGTGAGCAGATTCATGGCGTCGTTGGCTGAATTGATACCTGCTACGATCTCGTTCAGGGTATTGGTGGTGCCGCTTCCAATGAATCGATAATAGGCATCCAGAGAAATGTAATTGCTGACGCGAAAGCTGTGAAGCTGAGACAGGAAATCGTCAGCGTCCTGCGCCCGGGCACTCATCGACGTGAGTATCAGTAGTAGCAGTGCAGAGACCAGGGAGTGCGTCCGCAGGCGGGTGGTTGTCATCGGATGAGTCTCCGTAGAGCGTTTATTATTGTGTACCAAAGTCGTAGATCGAAGGTAAAGTAACTTCCCTGGCCAATCAAGCGGTTTTGCGAGTGTTGGCTCGGGGAAATGTAAACATTTTTGAAATTTGCGTGATGAAGTTCAAGTTTTTTCTCTGTACTAGGGCGTAGCTACCTGAAAAAAAAGAACTATGCACTAAATGATGTCGAAATATTGACCATGTGGTGTGTGGCAAGAAAGAAACAAATTGACAAACGTGTTGTTTTTTCTCATCGTGTGCCCTAACGATTCAAACGGCTGTATGAATTTTAAGTCGATTAATCGGGCAGTGACCGAAATCTCGCTGCATGAACAGCCCTGGCAGCTCGCGACTGAGCTCAGGCCAGGGCTGGAAGCAGTTCCAAACACAGACTGGAGATCAGTTGATGATTTACGAAGGTAAAGCCATCACGGTTAAAGAGATCGAAGGCGGGATCGCTCAGTTGGACTTCGACTTGCAAGGCGAGTCGGTAAACAAGTTCAACCGTCTTACTATTGAAGAGCTCCACGCCGCGACTGATGCACTTAAAGCACAGAAGAAACTCAAGGGCCTGGTGGTAACCAGCTCCAAAGACAGTTTCATTGTTGGTGCAGATATTAATGAGTTCACCGACCTGTTCGCCGGTTCGGAAGAAGATCTGGTAGCCAACAACCTCAGAGCCAACGCCATTTTCAGTGCCGTAGAGGACCTACCGTTCCCGACAGTTACGGCCATTAACGGCATCGCTCTGGGTGGCGGTTTTGAAATGTGCCTGGCTACGGACTACCGGGTTATGGCTCCCAAGGCGAAGGTCGGCCTGCCGGAAGTGAAGCTGGGTATCTTCCCGGGCTTCGGCGGAACCGTTCGCTTGTCCCGCCTGGTGGGTGTGGACAACGCTGTTGAGTGGATATGTGGTGGCGCAGAAAATCGTGCTGACGCAGCGCTGAAAACAGGCGCAGTAGATGCGATCGTTGAGCCTGCAAAACTGGTCGAGGCCGCAGTGGCCATCATCAATCAGTGCAATGAAGGCAAGCTTGATTACGAAGCGCGTCGTGAAGAGAAAAAGGGCAAGATCAAGTTGAATGCCATGGAAAGCATGATGGCGTTCGAGATTTCCAAAGCATTTGTCGGTGGTAAAGCGGGTAAGAACTACCCAGCGCCGGTGGAAGCGATCAAGGTAATGCAGAAGCACGCTGGCTTGACCCGCGACAAGGCGATTGAAGTGGAGGCCAAAGGCTTTGCCAAAATGGCGAAGACGAATGTGGCTGCTTGCCTTGTGGGCCTGTTCCTGAACGATCAGGAGCTGAAGAAAAAAGCCAAGGCGTGGGAAAAAGAAGCCTCTGACGTGAGACTGGCCGCTGTACTGGGCGCCGGAATCATGGGTGGTGGTATTGCTTTTCAGTCTGCACTGAAAGGCACGCCAATCATCATGAAGGACATCAACCAGGACGGCATTGCACTGGGCCTCAAAGAAGCCAAGAAGCAGCTGACCAGGCGTGTTGATAAAGGCCGCATGAATGCAGGGCAGATGGCTGATGTTCTTAACAGCATTACGCCGACTCTGAACTACGGTGATTTCAAGAACGTAGATCTGGTTGTTGAAGCTGTTGTTGAGAATTCCAAGGTAAAAGACGCTGTTCTGCGTGAAGTTGAAGAGATGACCCGTGATGACGCCATCCTGACGTCTAACACATCGACTATTTCTATCGACCTTCTGGCCAAGAACCTTAAGCGGCCTGAAAACTTCTGCGGCATGCACTTCTTCAACCCGGTGCCCATGATGCCGTTGGTTGAAGTTATCCGCGGCAAGAAGACAAGCGATCGCGCCATTGCAACAACCGTTGCTTACGCAAAGGCGATAGGCAAGACCCCGATTGTTGTAAACGATTGCCCGGGCTTCCTGGTCAACCGCGTCCTGTTCCCGTATTTCGGCGGCTTTTCCGGTTTGATTCGTGACGGTGCCGACTTCCAGAAAGTCGACAAGGTGATGGAAAAGTTTGGCTGGCCAATGGGGCCTGCATACTTGCTTGACGTTGTTGGCATGGACACTGCCAAACACGCCAACGACGTAATGGCTGAAGGCTTTCCTGAGCGCATGAAGGCAGACTACAAGTCCGCCGTTGAAGTGATGTTCGAGAACGATCGTTACGGTCAGAAGAACGAAAAAGGCTTCTACAAATATGAGCTGGACCGCAAGGGCAAGCAGAAGAAGGTTGTCGATGAAGAAACCTACAACCTGATTGAACCGGTTGTTCAGGGTAAGAACGATTTCAGTGATGAGGATATCATTGCTCGCATGATGCTCCCTCTGTGCCTCGAAACCGTTCGCTGCCTGGAAGATGGCATTGTTGCAGGCCCGGCTGATGCCGATATGGGTCTGATCTTCGGTATCGGCTTCCCGCCGTTCCGCGGCGGTGCCCTGCGTTATATCGATGATATGGGCGCAGACAAGTTCGTAGAACTGGCAGACAAGTTCGCAGATCTCGGTCCTCTGTACCACCCAACCGAGAAACTGCGTGAAATGGCCAAAACTGGCGAAAAGTTCTTTGGCTAACCCTGAACGAGATTTCCGAACGGAGAAAGATCTATGAGCCTTAATCCGAGAGACGTTGTCGTCATCGATTGCGTGCGGACTCCGATGGGTCGTGCCAAAAATGGCTGTTTCCGCAACGTGCGTGCAGAGACCCTGTCGGCAACGCTGATTGATGCATTGTTTGAGCGCAATCCGAAGCTCGACCCGAAAGAAGTTGAAGATGTGATCTGGGGTTGTGTAAACCAGACCAAAGAGCAGGGTTTTAACGTGGCCCGGCAGATTTCCCTGCTGACCCGTATTCCCCATGAGTCTGCAGCCCAGACGGTAAATCGTCTGTGTGGTTCCGCGATGAGCGCAATCCATACAGCGGCACAGGCCATCATGACCGGTAACGGTGATGTGTTCATGGTTGGTGGTGTAGAGCACATGGGGCACGTTCCCATGACTGAAGGCTTTGACCATAACCCTGCGGCTTCCAAGTATTCTGCCAAGGCCTCCAATATGATGGGCCTGACCGCAGAAATGCTGGCCAAAATGCACGGCATTACCCGTCAGCAGCAGGATGAGTTCGGCGCGCGTTCACATCGCCTGGCTCACGAAGCGACGCTGAAAGGCCGCTTCAAGAACGAAATCGTGCCTATTGAAGGTCACGATGAGAATGGCTTCAAAGTGCTGATCGAGCATGATGAGACGATTCGCCCACAGACCACTGCGGAATCACTGGGCCAGCTCAAGCCGGCTTTTGATCCGAAGAACGGAACTGTAACGGCGGGTACCTCCTCTCAGTTGACTGATGGTGCCGCAGCGATGGTGCTGATGTCTGCAGAACGTGCGGAAGCGCTGGGTCTGAAACCGATCGCGAAGATTCGCAGCATGGCAGTAGCTGGCTGTGATCCCGCAATCATGGGTTACGGCCCTGTGCCGGCAACCAAAAAGGCGCTCAAGCGTGCAGGCCTGAAAGTTGAAGATATCGACTTTTGGGAGCTGAACGAAGCCTTTGCCGGGCAGTCTTTGCCAGTATTGAAAGACCTGAAACTGCTGGGTGTAATGGAAGAGAAGGTTAATCTGAACGGCGGCGCGATTGCTCTTGGCCATCCGCTGGGCTGCTCCGGTGCCCGTATCTCTACTACCCTGCTGAACGTAATGCAGGCCAAAGGCGGTAAGCTTGGTGTTTCCACCATGTGCATCGGCCTGGGTCAGGGCATTGCGACGGTCTGGGAGCGCCTGTAATCCTTTAGACGGATGCAGTAACGCTTTCATGGAAGGCCCGGCACGCGCCGGGCCTTCCTGCTTTCAGGGCAGTCTCAAGGTGCGTCCTGAGAACTGGAAAAGCATGGTTGGAGCAAAGAATGGGTTGTCTTGCTATTCCTGACCCTGTAAAACAGTGAGCCTATACATAATGGCGGCTCCTATAGTTTTTCCAGCCGATTGATTTTACAGCGAGTTTCCGGTCTGCTTTTTTACTGACCGATTTATCGCCAAGGATACAGATCTCCGATATGGGTAAAAGTCTCGTTATTGTCGAGTCACCAGCGAAAGCGAAGACCATCAACAAGTACCTGGGCTCTGACTTTATTGTAAAGTCCAGCGTCGGGCACATTCGTGATCTTCCCGTCAGTGGCAGCGGATCCCAGTCTGATCCGAAAGAGCGCGCCAGGCAGGCGGCGGTCACTCGCAAACTCAGCCCCGAAGACAAGATTGCGCATAAAAAACGCAAGGCTCGTGAGCAGTTGGTTGCCCGGATGGGTGTCGATCCCGACAATGACTGGAGCGCTCGTTACGAAATTCTTCCTGGCAAGGAAAAGGTTGTCAGTGAGCTCAAACGACTTGCCAAGAATGCTGACCATATCTATCTCGCAACGGATCTTGACCGCGAGGGGGAAGCCATTGCGTGGCACCTCAAGCAGACCATTGGTGGCGAGCCTGAAAAGTACCGCCGTGTGGTGTTCAACGAGATCACCAAACGTGCGATTCAGGAAGCGTTTGAAAATCCCGGAAGTCTTGACACCAACCAGGTGAACGCGCAGCAGGCACGACGTTTTCTTGATCGTGTTGTGGGTTACATGGTTTCGCCATTGTTATGGGCCAAGCTTGCCCGTGGACTGTCGGCAGGCCGGGTTCAGTCGGTTGCAGTGCGATTGATTGCAGAGCGAGAGCGCGACATACGGGTGTTCGTACCGGAAGAATACTGGCAGCTTTTTGCCGGGCTGGGTGCCAAAGCCAGCGCTCAACCCGTTCGGTTTGAGGTTACCCGCTACAACGACAAGCCATACCGCCCGGTTAACGAGCAACAAAGTATTGAGCACGTAGAGCGCCTCAAAGCAGGCAGCTTTGAAGTATCCAAGCGGGAAGACAAGCCGACCAGATCTCGCCCGGGCGCACCATTTATTACGTCGACCTTGCAGCAGGCAGCAAGTAACCGGATGGGGTTCAGCGTCAAGAAAACCATGATGCTGGCCCAGCGCCTTTATGAGGCCGGGTACATTACTTACATGCGTACCGATTCGACGAACCTGAGCCAGGACGCCATCAATGGCTGTCGTGATTACATTAAGGATCAGTTCGGTGAGCGCTATCTGCCAGAGAAGCCCAAGGTTTATGGCAGCAAAGAAGGTGCTCAGGAAGCGCACGAAGCCATTCGCCCGACAGAAGTAACTCGCCAGGCCGGTGCTATCAGTGGTCTGGAAAAGGATGCTGAGAAGCTTTATGAGCTGATCTGGCGCCAGTTTGTGGCCTGCCAGATGTCAGAAGCTGAATTTCTCAGTACATCGATTGCAGTCGCCAACGGTGACTACGAACTGCGTACACGCGGCCGCATTATCAAGTTTGACGGTTTTCTCAAGGTTGCGCCTCAGTCGGCCAAGAAAGAAGAAGACGTTGCCCTGCCAGACATCAAGGTAGGAGAGACTCTGAGTCTCGAAAAGCTTGAGCCAAGCCAGCACTTTACCAAACCAGCGCCTCGTTATACGGAAGCAAGCCTGGTCAAAGAGCTTGAAAAGCAGGGTATTGGCCGCCCATCGACCTATGCGTCGATTATCTCGACTATCCAGGATCGGGGCTATGTGCGCCTCCAGAACCGGCGTTTCTATGCTGAAAAAATGGGTGAAATTGTTACCGATCGACTGTGTGAGTCGTTTTCCAACCTGATGGATTTTGATTTTACGGCAAAGATGGAAGGCGACCTTGACCACATTGCCGAGGGTGACGTGGAGTGGAAGAAGGTTCTTAATGATTTCTACGCCCGTTTCCGTCAGCAGCTGGAGTCAGCAGAGGCTGCCGATGGCGAAGGCGGTATGCGCCCGAACGATCCAACCGAAACCAGTATCCCGTGCCCGACTTGCGGTCGGAATATGCAGATTCGGGTAGCCAGTACTGGTGTGTTCCTTGGCTGCTCTGGTTATTCGCTGCCGCCGAAAGAGCGCTGTAAAACCACCATTAACCTGGTATCAGGTGACGAAGTTGTCAGCGCCGATGACGACGTTGAAGGTGAAGGCGAAACCCTGTTGTTGCGCAAGAAGCGGCGTTGTCCCATATGCTCTACCGCAATGGACAGCTACCTGGTGGATGAAACCCACAAGCTGCACGTTTGCGGTAACAACCCTGACTGCTCAGGTTATGAGGTAGAAGAGGGTACATTCCGCATAAAAGGCTACGATGGACCAACGCTGGAATGTGATAAGTGCGGCTCTGAAATGCAGCTGAAAACAGGCCGCTTTGGCAAGTATTTTGGCTGTATGAGCGATACCTGCAAGAACACCCGTAAGCTCTTGAAGAGTGGTGAGCCTGCGCCCCCCAAAATGGATCCGGTTCCAATGCCAGAACTGCAATGCCAGAAAGTGGATGACACTTATGTATTGCGTGATGGCGCATCCGGAATGTTTTTGGCGGCCAGCAAGTTCCCGAAAAATCGCGAGACTCGTCCACCTCTGGTTATGGAAATCAAGCCGCACCGGAAGGAAATCGATCCCAAGCACGATTACTTGATGGAGGCCCCGGAGCGGGATCCAGAGGGCAACCCTACGGTCATTCGGTACAGCCGCAAGACCAAAGAGCAGTATGTGATGTCGGAAAAAGACGGTAAAGCGACCGGCTGGTCCGCGTGGTATGTGAATGGGAAGTGGCAGCCCCGCGAGAAATAGCAGCGGCTGTGCGCTTGATTGAAAAAACGGTCAGAGTAAGCTCTCTGACCGTTTTTATTTACCCTATCTCTTTTGGCTTACCTGAACTTGCGCAATCTCTGAATTAATGAAGACGTATCCCAGCGTTTCCCGCCCATCTCCTGAACATCGCCATAGAACTGATCCACCAGAGCTGTGACCGGCAATGAGGCGTTCACTTTACGAGCCTCATCCAGGCAAATGCCCAGATCCTTGCGCATCCAGTCCACGGCAAATCCATGATCAAATTCGCCATCAATCATGGTTCCTGAACGGTTTTCCATCTGCCACGACTGAGCGGCTCCCTTGGAGATGACGTCCACAACTTTTCTGACATCAAGATTAGCCTGCTCCGCAAAGTGCAGAGCCTCGGAAAGCCCTTGGACCAGGCCGGCAATCGCAATCTGATTCACCATTTTTGTTTTCTGGCCGCTGCCAGCCGGGCCCATCAGGTTTAGCGCCTTGGCATAGTGTTGCAGCAATGGCTGGGCTTTAGCGAAGTCTGCGTCGGAACCACCACACATGATGGTAAGCTGGCCATTCTGTGCCCCTTGCTGGCCACCGGAAACCGGTGCATCAATAAAGCCCATACCGGCTTTGCGGGAGGACTCGGCGAGCCTTTCTGCAACCCCTGCTGATGCGGTTGTGTGATCTACGAGAATGGCGCCTGATTGCCCGTGCGCCAGAATGCCATCCTCACCTTCATAAACCGCAATCAGGTCCTTGTCTGCGCCCACGCAGGTTAAAACGAAGTCTGCGCCGTCTACGGCTTCTGCGATGGTCTGGCACGCAGTTCCGGGGTACTCCTTTGCCCATTGCAGGGATTTTTGTGTTGAGCGGTTCCATACGCGGACGGTAAGGCCGGCGTTGGCCAGATGGCCGGCCATGGGGTACCCCATAACGCCAAGGCCGATAAAGGTTGCGGTCGTCATTGCTATCTCCTTTTAAGTTATGGAGCTTAACTTAGCACAGAGTTAAACGGTTTCTGGATCAAAAGCTTTATTTGTCACCCGTATAAAAAAAGCCGCTGAATCAGCGGCTTTTTGGTTTTCGGGACTGGCAGAGAGTTACTTTTTAGGGTAATCCCGTGCCGGAGAGCCGGTATACAGCTGGCGCGGACGGCCAATGCGGTAGTCGCCGCTGACCATTTCGTTCCAGTGAGAGAACCAGCCGATCGTCCGTGACATGGCAAAGATTACTGTAAACATGGATGTAGGAATTCCGATTGCCTTGAGGATCAGGCCGGAATAGAAATCCACGTTCGGGTAAAGTGCGCGCTTAACGAAGTACTCGTCTTCCAGTGCAATCTGCTCAAGGCGCTGGGCGATTTTCAGGAGCGGATCATCTTCCAGCCCCAGCTCGCTCAGAACTTCGTGTGCAGTTTCAGCCATTACCTTGGCGCGTGGGTCGAAGTTCTTGTAGACCCGGTGACCAAAGCCCATAAGGCGGAAAGGATCATCTTTGTCCTTGGCCCTGGCAATGAATGTTTCAATGTTGGACTCGTCGCCGATTTCTGCGAGCATGTTCAGGACGGCCTCGTTGGCGCCACCGTGAGCCGGGCCCCAAAGTGCTGCAATGCCGGACGCGATGCAGGCGTAAGGGTTGGCGCCAGAAGATCCGGCCAGCCGAACAGTAGATGTTGATGCGTTCTGTTCGTGGTCAGCATGCAGAATGAAAATCTTGTCCATGGCTTTCGCCAGGATCGGATTTGGCTTATAGGCCTCGCAGGGGACACCAAACATCATTTGCAGGAAATTTTCGGAATACGAAAGGTCGTTCCTCGGGTAAACAAATGGCTGGCCAATGCTGTACTTGTAGCACCAGGCTGCAATCGTCGGCATCTTCGCGATCAGACGATGCGCGGTGATTTCACGCTGATGTTCGTCAGTAACATCCATCTGGTCGTGATAAAACGCAGAAAGCGCCCCGACAACACCGCACATGATGGCCATTGGATGCGCGTCCCGGCGGAAGCCGTGGAAGAAATTACGCATCTGATCGTGCAGCATGGTGTGGTTTTTGATCGTGTCGTGGAACTGCTTGTTTTCTGCGGCTGTGGGCAATTCGCCTTTTAGCAGCAGGTGGCAGACTTCCAGGTAATCCGAGTACTCCGCGAGCTGTTCAATGGGGTAGCCCCGGTGCAGAAGAACGCCGTTGTCACCATCAATGTAAGTGATGGCCGACTCGCAGGCTGCTGTAGAAACAAACCCTGGGTCGTAAGTGAAAATGCCTTGCTGGACTAGGCCTCGTACGTCGATGACGTCAGGGCCAACGGTGCCGGAATAAACCGGTAGCTCAATGGACTTGTCCCCCACCGAGAGCGTGGCTTTCCTGTCGGTCATAGTGCTCTCCTGTTTATCAGCTTGAACAGCATAGGCTGCCTTTATAGTTGCATGAGAAGGCGCGTATTATCGCAAAACTGGCGGCAAAATATAGGGTGTTGGCTTTTTTTGTCAATGAAAGAGTGGGGGAGCCCGGTGGCGTTGTCCTTGTTGTAAATCAGGGATATCACGAATAACGCGGCTTTCAGACAAAAACTGTGTTTGTCAATACGTCTTATAGCTTGCTCTGCTGGTGCCTTCGGTATGCTTTTGCATGGGTTGCGCGTTTGTAATTATACGGGCGTCTCCTTATAATCCCTAGCCCGGAATCGGGGATTCATCTTCACAGGGGTTTGTTCGTAGCAAGCTACCTGTTTGGTGTCCGCCCTCCTGAACCAATCGGTTGTTGATCCCGTATCCGACATCCGATCGTTACATACCAACTATCCGCTACCGGTTCGCCGGCTTTGCGGTATCAAAAGAGAGTGTGAGAGCGCTGTGAATAGCAAACGACCAGTAAATCTCGATCTCAGCAAGTTTCATTTTCCGCTGCCAGCCATTACGTCCATATTGCACCGCGTCAGCGGCATCATCATTTTTGTTGGTGTTGCGTTCATGCTTTACGGACTTCAGCTTTCCCTATCCGGGGAAGACGGCTTCAGTCAGGTCAGTGAATTGCTGAACGGCTTCCTTGCCAAGCTGATTATCTGGGGCATCCTGTCTGCTCTGTTTTACCATCTGGTTGCTGGTATCAAGCACCTGTTCATGGATATGGGCATAGGTGAAGAACTGGAGAGCGGGCGTGCGGCCGCCAAGATCACAATTGCAGTTTCCGTCATCCTCATTGTTGTGGCAGGAGTCTGGGTATGGGCATGAATAGCGTGACCAACATTGGTCGTAACGGCATTCAAGACTGGATCATCCAGCGTGTTACCGCTTACGTATTGGCCTTTTATACTTTGTTTTTGCTCGGCTTTTTTGTGACGACCGATGTCGATTACCAGTCTTGGTCAGCTCTGTTTGATCAGGCGTGGTTCAAGATCTTCACGCTACTCGCTCTGCTTTCGATTGGTGCCCATGCCTGGGTTGGCCTTTGGACAGTTTCTACGGACTACATCAAATCTGCTATGCAACGTTTTCTTTTCCAGGCGGCGTGCATTCTCGTGATTTTCGTGTATGTGGTTTGGGGTATTCAGATTATTTGGGGGCTTTAATTGATGGCTAATATCAAGACCATGTCGTACGACGCTATTGTTATTGGTGGCGGTGGTGCCGGTATGCGAGCAGCCCTGCAGTTAACCGAGTCGGGCGTTAACACTGCGTGTATCACGAAAGTTTTTCCAACCCGCTCGCACACAGTGTCTGCCCAGGGTGGTATCACTTGTGCGATCGCAAGCGCTGATCCCAATGATGACTGGCGCTGGCATATGTACGACACCGTTAAAGGGTCTGACTACATTGCCGACCAGGACGCTGTTGAATATATGTGTTCAGTGGGGCCGCAGGCTGTTTTTGAACTTGAGCACATGGGCCTGCCATTTTCGCGCACGGAACAGGGTCGCATCTACCAGCGCCCGTTCGGTGGTCAGTCCAAGGGGCCGGATAACCCTACTCAGGCCGCGCGTACTTGTGCTGCTGCCGACCGTACCGGTCACGCACTGCTGCATACTCTGTATCAGGCAAACCTCAAAGGCGGCACTACTTTTCTGAACGAGTGGTACGCCGTTGATCTGGTCAAGAACAGCAAAGATGAAGTGGTTGGCGTTGTCGCTATTGAAATTGAAACTGGTGAAGTGGCTTACATCAAGTCCAAAGCCACCGTGCTGGCAACAGGCGGAGCAGGCCGGATCTACGCTTCCACAACCAACGCGCTGATCAACACCGGCGATGGTATCGGCATGGCACTGCGTGCCGGTTTCCCGATGCAGGACATGGAAATGTGGCAGTTCCACCCAACCGGGATATACGGTGCCGGTACGCTGGTAACGGAAGGTTGTCGGGGTGAGGGCGGTTACCTGATCAACTGTGAAGGCGAGCGCTTTATGGAGCGTTATGCTCCGAATGCGAAAGACCTGGCTGGCCGTGACGTCGTCGCGCGCTCCATGGTTATCGAGATTCTCGAAGGTCGCGGTTGTGGCCCGGACAAGGATCACGTTCTGCTGAAGCTGGATCACCTGGGTGAAGAGACTCTGAATCTGCGCCTGCCGGGTATCTGTGAGTTGTCCCGTACATTTGCTCACGTGGATCCCGTAAAAGAGCCGGTACCGGTTGTTCCAACCTGTCATTACATGATGGGCGGTGTTCCTACAAATGTAGGTGGTCAGGCGCTGACTCAGGATAAAAAAGGTAACGATCAGCCGATCCCGGGCCTGTTTGCCTGTGGTGAGGCGGCGTGTGTTTCTGTTCACGGTGCAAACCGCCTTGGTGGTAACTCGCTGCTGGATCTCGTTGTTTTCGGTCGTGCGGCGGGCCTGCACATTGAAGAACAGCTGCGCGGTGGCTTTGAGACTGACGGTGCAACCGATGAGGATATCAAGCGCGCCATGGCTCGTCTGGATCGTCTGAACAGCGCATCGGAAGGCGAAAGCGTCGCCGAAGTTCGTAAGGATCTTCAGAACTGCATGCAGCTTTACTTCGGCGTATTCCGCGACGGCAAGAGCATGGAAGAAGGTCTGGAGAAGCTGGAAGCTATCGGCCAGCGTGTTCGTAACACCAAGCTGGCAGACACCAGTAGTGCGTTCAACACTGCGCGCATTGAAGCGCTGGAACTGGATAACCTTTTTGAGGTGGCTCAGGCTACCGCGATTGCTGCAAACGAGCGTAAAGAGAGCCGTGGTGCCCATGCCCGTAACGACTTCACCGAGCGTGATGACGAGAACTGGTTGAAGCACTCTCTCTACTTCCCGTTGGATAAGCGTATTGGCAAGCGTGACGTTAACTTTTCGCCGAAAACCGTCGAAACCTTCCAGCCAAAAGTCCGGACTTACTAAGGGGGACATACATTATGTTGGTAAGCCTTTACCGTTATAACCCGGAAACTGACAACGCCCCTTACATGCAGGACGTTGATGTTGAGCTTCCGGCAGGAAAGGATCTGATGGTTCTTGACGTGCTCAATCTCATCAAGGAGAGCGATCCGTCAATGGCCTATCGCCGCTCGTGCCGTGAAGGTGTTTGCGGTTCTGATGGCATGAACATGAACGGCAAAAATGGTCTTGCGTGCATTACGCCGATGTCTCAGGTCGTCAAGAATGACAAGCTGGTATTGCGCCCGCTGCCGGGTCTGCCGGTTATTCGTGATCTGGTCGTTGATATGAGCCTGTTCTACAAGCAGTACGAAAAAGTGATGCCGTACCTGATTAACGACAAGCCAGCGCCCGCCATTGAGCGTTTGCAGTCACCAGAAGATCGCGAAAAGCTGGATGGCCTGTACGAATGTATTCTCTGTGCGTGCTGTTCCACGTCCTGCCCATCGTTCTGGTGGAATCCGGACAAGTTCATTGGTCCGGCTGGACTGTTGCAAGCATACCGCTTTCTTGCTGATAGTCGTGATACGGCTCAGGCGGAGCGCCTTGCCGATCTGGATGATCCGTTCAGTGTTTTCCGCTGCAGGGGCATCATGAACTGTGTCAGCGTTTGCCCGAAAGGCCTTAACCCCACAAGGGCAATAGGCCATATTCGAAATCTTTTGCTGCACCGGGCGACTTGAGCGGCAGAATTGAAGACAGACGCTATACTGATCTGATCAGGTTGGAACCCGGAAGGCCTCGCTTTATGCGGGGCCTTCAACCAAAGGCTTATAGTCAATGGTCTTACCCGGGTGCACACTACGCAAGCCGTGGCGGGAACTTACCATGTTTTCTTGCGGTGTTGCTGAGTACAAAAAAATCATTGGGGAACGGAAAACATCCGTGTTGGGTGTGGTTGCCACAGTCGATCCCGTAAAAACCCGTATTGACTGATATTTACCCCTGGCCGACCATACTTGGCTCCCCCGCACCAGCCCAAGGTGAGCTATTCAAAATGCAAGAAAGCATGATGGAGCAGTTATGGCAGACGTCCCACTTACAGGGTGGAAATCTGGCCTATGTCGAACAGCTTTTTGAAACCTACCTGACAGACCCTAATGCCGTTTCCGAAGAGTGGCGCAGTTTTTTTGACAAGCTTCCGAGCGTTGACGGCTATCAGGGCCGTGATGTCATTCACTCTTCGATCCGCGAGCAGTTTGAGCACATATCCCGCAATCAGCGTTTTCTCGCGAATAACGGCGTGCCGGCCAGTGCAACGTCGGATGCTGATAAAAAGCAGACACGTGTTCTCCAGCTAATCAACGCTTATCGCTTTCGTGGTCATCAGGAAGCAAAACTTGACCCGCTTGGAGTTTGGCAGCGACCCAGCGTCGAAGATCTTGACCCGTCGTTCCATGATTTATCGGAAGCTGACCGGGATCTGACCTTCCAGACCGGTTCTCTGAGCTTTGGCTCTGAAACCATGAAGCTCGGAGACATAGTCGACGGATTGCAGCAGACGTACTGCGGCAGTATTGGCGCCGAGTACATGTACATAATTGATACCCGCATTAAGCGCTGGTTTCAGCAACGTATGGAGCCAGTTCGCTCCCAGCCGGGTTATGGGGCTGAAACGCGTAAACACATTCTGGAGCGCCTCACGGCGGCCGAGGGTCTGGAAAAATATCTTGGCTCTCGTTACCCCGGCGTCAAGCGTTTCGGGCTTGAGGGCGGCGAAAGCCTTATTCCCTGCATGGACGAGCTTATCCAGCGGGCAGGCCATTATGGCGCCAAGGAAATTGTTCTGGGTATGGCCCACCGTGGCCGCCTGAACATTCTGGTCAATACACTTGGCAAGAACCCCAAGGAGCTGTTCGACGAGTTTGAGGGCAAAAGGCTGGCCGATTCTGGCTCCGGTGACGTTAAGTACCACCAGGGGTTTTCATCCAACGTGATGACCGAAGGCGGTGAGATACACCTTGCGATGGCGTTTAACCCATCTCACCTTGAAATCGTATCGCCGGTAGTTGAAGGCTCTGTGCGTGCCCGTCAATCCCGTCGTTCCGATTCAGTAGGTAATCAGGTGGTTCCCGTTATTATGCACGGTGATGCGGCATTTGCCGGTCAGGGTGTGGTGATGGAAACCTTCCAGATGTCCCAGACCCGTGGTTTCGGAGTGGGCGGCACCATTCACATCGTTATCAATAACCAGGTTGGCTTTACCACCAGCAAACAGGAAGATGCGCGCTCTACGGAGTATTGCACTGACATCGCCAAGATGGTTCAGGCGCCGATACTGCATGTGAACGCGGACGACCCTGAAGCGGTTGTTTTTGTGACTCAAATGGCGATGGACTATCGCAACGAGTTCAGGGGCGACGTGGTTATCGATCTGGTTTGTTATCGTCGTCGCGGGCACAACGAAGCGGATGAACCCGCCGCAACCCAGCCGATGATGTATGAAAAGATTCGCAAGCTGAAGACGACCCGCATGATTTATGCGGAGAAGCTGGTTGCTGCGGGTGTTGTAAGTGAAGACGAAGCCAAGCAGATGGAAAATGATTACCGTGACGCGCTGGATAATGGCGAGCACGTGGTCAAATCCCTCGTCAAGGAGCCCAATAAAGACCTGTACGTTGACTGGTCGCCTTATCTGGGTCATCAATGGACTGCCAAGTGCAAGTCCAGTGTGCCATTGAAAACTGTCCAGAAGCTGGGTAAAAAGCTGACCCAGGTGCCTGAAGGGTTCAGTGTTCAGCGTCAGGTTTCGAAGATTGTCTCGGATCGCGAGAAAATGACAGCGGGTGCCTTGCCCATCAATTGGGGCTATGGCGAGATCATGGCTTACGCCACGCTGTTGAATGAAGGGCATCCGATCCGGCTGACCGGTCAGGATGTGGGTCGTGGAACCTTCTCTCACCGCCATGCGGTTTTGCATAATCAGAAGGACGGGTCCAGACATATCGCTCTTGCGCAACTCTCTGACAAGCAGCCGATGTTTGAAATTTATGACTCGTTGCTCTCTGAAGAGGCGGTGATGGCGTTCGAATATGGCTACTCCACCACCACGCCGGATACGCTGGTGGTCTGGGAAGCACAGTTTGGCGATTTCGCAAACGGTGCGCAGGTTGTTATCGATCAGTTCCTCACCAGTGGTGAGCACAAGTGGGGCCGCTTGTGTGGTTTGACTCTGTTGCTGCCGCATGGCTATGAAGGGCAGGGGCCGGAACACAGTTCCGCGCGCCTTGAGCGCTTCTTGCAGATGTCTGCACAGCACAACATTCAGGTATGTGTGCCGACTACACCTTCCCAGGTGTTCCACATGTTGCGTCGTCAGGTGAAGCGCCCGCTGCGTAAGCCGCTGGTTGCTATTACACCCAAGAGTTTGCTGCGACACAAGGAAGCAACCTCGGATCTGGATGACTTGACGTCAGGCACCTTCCAGACCGTTCTTCCCGAGAAAGAACTGCCGGAAGCGAAAAAAGTTACCCGGGTTATTCTTTGCAGCGGCAAGGTCTATTACGATCTGCTGGAAAAGAAGAAAACCGATGAGCGCGACGATGTTGCCATTGTGCGCATTGAGCAACTTTATCCGTTCCCCAGTGAAGATCTGGATGAAACTCTGGCCCAGTACTCAAAGTTGAAACACGTGGTTTGGTGTCAGGAAGAGCCTATGAACCAGGGCGCCTGGTACAGCAGTCAGCACCACATGCGCAACGCGCTGCAGCGGCTGAACCCCAAGCTTCATCTTCAGTACGCCGGTCGTGAGGCCTCCGCTGCTCCGGCAGCAGGTCATATGTCTGTTCATATTGAAGAGCAGAAAAATCTTGTTAACGACGCGTTTGAAATCTGACGAGCTACCGAACTAAGGAACTGTAATGTCTACTGAGATAAAAGCACCCGTTTTCCCGGAGTCGGTCGCAGAGGGTACCGTCGCGACCTGGCACAAACAGCCCGGCGAAGCCTGTTCACGTGATGACCTGATCGTCGATATTGAAACCGACAAGGTGGTCCTTGAGGTTGTAGCGCCTGCTGACGGCGTTATTGAAGAGATCGTCAAAGGAGAAGGCGACACCGTGGAAAGCGGTGAGGTTATCGGCAAATTCAAAGAAGGCGCCGTGGGCGACTCCGACTCTGCTGACAGCAAGGGCAGTAAGGATAGCAAAGCCGACGCCGGCGCAGATGGCGATGCTGACAAGAAAGAGGCCAAGCCTGATCAAAGCCAGAGCTCGGACGACGCCATTCTGAGCCCTGCAGCCCGCAAGCTGGCTGATGAGAATAACGTTGATCCGGGTTCCGTTAAAGGTACTGGGAAAGATGGTCGAGTAACCAAAGAAGACGTTCAAAATCATGTAGATAGCGAAAAGTCTTCAGGTGGTTCATCGAACGCCCCGGCTGCAACGCCTGAGGCCAATATTGCTGCGGGTGAGCGTATGGAAAAACGCGTTCCCATGACGCGCCTGCGTGCCAGCATCGCTAAACGTCTGGTGAACGCCCAGCAAACTGCAGCCATGCTGACGACTTTTAATGAAGTCGACATGGGCCCAATCATGGAGCTGCGTAAGCAGTACCAAGAGAGCTTTGTGAAGCGCCACGACATCAAGCTGGGCTTTATGTCGTTTTTCGCCAAAGCTGCAACCGAAGCTCTGAAGCGTTTCCCCGCAGTTAACGCGTCTATCGACGGAAACGATATGGTTTACCACGGCTATCAGGATATCGGTGTTGCGGTCTCCACTGAGCGTGGTCTGGTGGTTCCGGTACTTCGGGATGTGGATGCATTGGGACTGGCAGATATCGAGAAGAAAATTGTCGAGTACGGCACCAAGGCAAAAGGTGGCAAGCTTGGAATTGAAGATATGACTGGTGGTACCTTTACCATAACGAACGGTGGTATTTTTGGATCGCTTCTTTCTACGCCGATCCTGAATCCACCGCAAACGGCTATCCTGGGTATGCACAAAATTCAGGAGCGTCCGATGGCGGTCAATGGCAAGGTGGAAATCCGTCCAATGATGTACCTTGCGCTGTCCTATGATCACCGTATGGTCGACGGCAAGGAGGCGGTGCAGTTCCTTGTGGCCATCAAGGAAATGCTCGAAGACCCGGCGCGTATTCTGCTGGACGTCTGAGTCGACACTTAACGAATCGGAAAACAGGATTAACTATGTCTGATAAGTACGACGTAATCGTCATTGGCGCTGGCCCTGGTGGCTATGTTGCCGCCATAAAAGCGGCTCAGCTTGGCCTTAAAACCGCATGTGTCGAGTCGTGGAGCTCCGAAGATGGCAAAAGCCAGGTACTAGGTGGCACCTGCCTTAACGTGGGCTGTATTCCTTCCAAAGCGTTGCTGGAAATTTCTCACAAGTTTGAGGAAGCGAGCCACGATTACGAAATGCAGGGCATCATTGCCAAGGATGTCAAAATCGACATCGCCAAGATGATGGAACGCAAGAGTGGCATCGTTAAACAGCTGACGGGTGGTATTGCCGGGCTGTTCAAGGCCAACGGAGTGACTGCCCTTCACGGCCATGGCAAGCTTCTGGCTAATCGTCAGGTTGAAGTCACGGATAAAGACGGCAAGACAAAAACCTACGAAGCAGAGAACGTTATTATAGCTACCGGCTCCAAGCCTATCGATATACCGCCGGCCCCCATGACCGAAGGCTATATCGTGGACTCTGAAGGTGCGCTGGAATTTGATGAGGTTCCCAAGCGTCTTGGCATCATCGGTGCTGGTGTTATCGGTCTTGAGCTGGGCAGTGTATGGGCCCGTCTGGGTTCGGAAGTGACGGTACTTGAAGCACAGGACACCTTCCTTCCCGCTGTAGATCAGCAGGTTGCCAAGGATGCTCTGAAACAGCTCCGCAAGCAGGGCCTGAATATTGTAATGGGTGGCCGGGTAACCGGTGCCGAGGTCAAGCGCAAGCTGGTCAACGTGAGCTACGAGGACAGCAAGGGCAAGCAGGAACTGAAAGTCGACAAGCTGATTGTTGCCGTTGGCCGCCGGCCATACACCGACAATCTGTTGTCAGCAGATTCCGGCGTTAGCATGGATGAGCGTGGTTTTATCTTTGTTGACGAAAAGTGCAAAACCGAGGCGCCGGGTGTCTGGGCCGTGGGCGACGTTGTTCGTGGCCCAATGCTGGCGCACAAAGCCTCGGAAGAGGGCGTCATGGTTGCCGAGCGTATCGCTGGCCACAAGCCGCAGGTTAATTATGACTGTATTCCTAACGTCATCTACACATCGCCGGAAGTGGCCTGGGTAGGTAAGACCGAGGAGCAGCTCAAGAGTGAAGGTGAAGCCTATAAGGTTGGTACTTTCCCGTTTGCAGCTAACGGTCGCGCGATGGCGGCAAACGCCGCCTCTGGCATGGTGAAAATTATTGCCGACGAGAAGACTGATCGGATTCTGGGCTTCCACGTTGTAGGTCCGCAGGCATCGGAAATCGTTGCTCAGGGCGTTATTGCCATGGAATTTGGCTCCAGTGCAGAAGATCTGGCTCTGACCTGTTTTGCACATCCGACTTTGTCAGAGTCTGTGCATGAGGCAGCGCTGGCGGTTAACGGTGGCGCGATTCACATTGCGAACCGTCGCAAAAAGAAGTAACGCAAACCAGGAAGCAGGGGCGCCCGTGATGGCGCCCCTTTACCATAAAAACAGCTGATTTCCGGTTGCGATCATGGCGAGTTCAGGTGACCCCCTGTCCGCCGAACCGAATTCGCATTAAGGGCTCCCCGGCTGGGGGGCGCGGGTTCACTTTCCGTACGTGGTTATCCTTCATCAAAAAGCGGGACACTAACTATGAATTTGCACGAATATCAGGGCAAACAGCTTTTCGCTGAATATGGCTTGCCAGTATCACAGGGCATTGCCTGTGATACTCCGGATCAAGCAGTAGCAGCAGCAGAAAAGATCGGCGGCAACAGCTGGGTTGTAAAAGCTCAGGTTCACGCTGGCGGTCGCGGTAAAGCTGGCGGTGTAAAGCTGGTCAAGAACACTGACGACATCCGCGCGTTTGCAGAGCAGTGGTTGGGCAAGCAGCTCGTTACTTTTCAGACCGACGAGCACGGCCAGCCGGTCAGCAAGATTCTGGTTGAATCCCTGACGGATATCGATCAGGAGCTGTATCTGGGCGCGGTTGTCGACCGTGGCACTCGCCGTATCGTATTCATGGCATCCACCGAAGGCGGTGTCGAAATTGAAACGGTTGCGGAAGAAACTCCTGAGAAAATCCTGAGAGCCGAAATCGATCCGTTGGTAGGTGCGCAGCCTTACCAGGGTCGTGAGCTGGCGTTCAAGCTTGGGCTGGAAGGCAAACAGATTGGTCAGTTCACCAAGATTTTCCTGGGCCTGGCAAAGCTGTTTGAAGACTACGACCTGGCACTGATGGAAATCAACCCGCTGGTAATTACTCCAGCCGGTGATCTGCACTGCCTGGACGCCAAGATTGGTGTCGATGGCAACGCGTTGTACCGTCAGAAGAAGTTGCAGGAAATGCGCGATCCTTCACAGGAAGATGCCCGTGAAGCCGAAGCTGCAGCCTGGGAACTGAACTACGTTGCACTTGAAGGCAATATCGGCTGCATGGTTAACGGCGCTGGTCTGGCCATGGGTACCATGGACATCATCAAGCTGTCTGGCGGCCGCCCGGCTAACTTTCTGGACGTTGGCGGCGGTGCGACCAAAGAGCGCGTATCCGAAGCGTTCAAGATCATCCTGTCTGACGATGCAGTGCAAGCCGTGCTGGTTAACATCTTCGGCGGTATTGTTCGCTGCGACATGATTGCCGAAGGCATCATTGGTGCGGTTAAAGAAGTTGGGGTTAAGGTGCCAGTAGTTGTTCGTCTTGAAGGTAACAATGCTGAACTGGGTTCCAAGGTACTGGCTGAAAGTGGCCTGAACATCATCGCCGCCAGCAGCCTGGCCAATGCTGCAGAGCAAGTCGTTAAAGCCGCAGGGGGTAAATAATGAGCATCCTGATTAATAAAGACACCAAGGTAATCTGCCAGGGCTTTACCGGCGCACAGGGTACATTCCATTCTGAGCAGGCGATCGAGTACGGCACCAAGATGGTTGGTGGTGTTAGCCCGGGTAAAGGCGGCACCGAGCATCTGGGGCTGCCGGTGTTCAACACCGTACGTGAAGCTGTAGAAAAGACCGGTGCTCAGGCTACCGTGATCTATGTTCCAGCTCCGTTCTGCAAAGACGCCATCATTGAAGCGGCGGACGCCGGCCTTGAACTGATTGTGTGCATCACTGAAGGCATCCCGACCATCGATATGCTGTACGCCAAAGAATACGTTGATCGTAAAGGCGTTCGCATGATCGGGCCTAACTGTCCGGGCGTAATCACACCGGGCGAGTGCAAGATCGGCATCATGCCAGGCCACATTCACAAGCCAGGCAAGGTCGGTATCGTATCCCGCTCCGGCACCCTGACTTACGAAGCAGTCAAACAGACCACAGACTTCGGCTACGGCCAGTCTACCTGCGTGGGCATTGGTGGTGACCCGATTCCGGGATCCAACTTCATCGATATCCTCAGGCTGCTGCAGGACGACCCGCAGACAGAAGCGATTGTTATGATTGGTGAGATCGGCGGCACCGCTGAAGAAGAAGCGGCTGCGTTCATCAAGGAAAACGTCACCAAGCCTGTGGTTTCCTACATTGCCGGTGTTACAGCACCTCCGGGCAAGCGTATGGGCCACGCCGGTGCCATCATCTCTGGTGGTAAAGGTACGGCAGACGAAAAATTTGCGGCTCTGAACGACGCTGGTGTTAAAACCGTGCGCAGTCTGGCCGAGATTGGCAAGGCTCTGAAGGAAGTGACTGGCTGGTAAAACCGGTTTCTTTCGCTAAAACCCCCGTTTCTGTTCTGCAGAGCGGGGGTTTTTTATTTATAATGCCGGGTCGTCTGATCTAGTATGGGCGGATCCCATTCAAATGAAGGAGTTTGTGCTTTGAGTTCTGTAGATTCCCAGCAACGGGTATTGTCCGGTATGCGTCCGACCGGCAAGCTTCATCTTGGTCATTACCACGGTGTGCTGAAAAACTGGGTGAAACTCCAGCACGAATTCGAGTGCTTCTTCTTTATCGCCGATTGGCATGCCCTGACGACCCACTACGATGACCCCTCCGGCATCGAGCAAAGTGTCTGGGACATGGTGATCGACTGGCTGGCCGCCGGAGTGAATCCCGGCTCCTCCACCATGTTTATCCAGTCGCAGGTGCCTGAGCATGCGGAACTGCATTTGCTGTTGTCCATGATCACCCCTCTGGGCTGGCTGGAACGCATACCCACCTACAAGGACCAGCAGGAAAAGCTGCGTGAAAAAGACCTCGCAACTTATGGTTTCCTGGGCTATCCGTTGCTGCAGACGGCCGACATACTGATGTACCGCGCGGGCAAGGTGCCAGTGGGTGCAGATCAGGTGTCTCACGTTGAAATCACCCGTGAGATAGCCCGCCGTTTCAATCATATCTATGGGCGCGAACCCGGGTTTGAAGATCAGGCGGAGTCTGCCATCGTCAAGATGGGCAAGAAAAACGCCAAGCTCTACCGCACGCTAAAAAAGAGATACCAGGAAGAGGGTGATCTGGAAGCTCTGGAGACCGCTCGCGCCTTGCTTATGGAGCAGCAGAACATTTCCATCGGTGATCGTGAACGCCTGTATGGATACATTGAGGGTGGCGGCAAGGTCATTCTCCCGGAGCCACAGCCACTGTTGACGCCAGACTCAAAAATGCCGGGGCTGGACGGACAGAAAATGTCCAAGTCCTACAATAACTACATTGGCCTGCGGGAAGATCCGGACAGCGTGGCTCAGAAAGTCCGTACCATGCAAACGGACCCCCAGCGGGTGCGGCGGACAGATCCAGGCGAGCCGGAGAAGTGTCCGGTGTGGGGGCTGCACAAAGTCTACTCCGATGAAGCAACCAAAGAGTGGGTTCAGACCGGTTGCCGCAGTGCCGGCATCGGCTGCCTTGACTGCAAAAAACCGCTTATTGATTCGATTCTGGAAGAGCAGCGCCCCCTGCGTGAGCGGGCTCTTGAATATGAAGACAATCCCGATCTTGTGCACTCCATTTTGCAGGAAGGGCGTGAACATGCCCGGGACGCAGCCCGTGATACGCTTGAGGAAGTCCGGGCAGCAATGGGTCTGAGCTATCGCTAAGTCAGCCAAGCCAGAGCAGGCCCCTTTGGCGCGGGTTTCAGGGAAAGATCTGATTGACCTTCCCAGTGATCTGTATATCCCGCCAGATGCACTTGCGGTGTTTCTGGAAGCCTTTGAGGGGCCGCTCGACCTTCTGCTCTACCTCATCCGTCGCCAGAATATGGATATTCTGGATATAGACGTGAGTGAAATAACCCGGCAATACATGGACTATATCGGAGCCGTGGAAGCCATGCGCTTCGAGCTGGCTGCAGAGTACCTGGTGATGGCGGCCACGCTGGCGGAAATAAAATCCCGCATGCTGCTGCCGAGGCATGAGAGCGCCGAAGAAGATGAGTTGGATCCAAGAGCTGAACTGATTCGGCGGCTGCAGCAGTACGAGCGATTCAAGCAGGCCGCTGAGGACATCGACACATTGCCACGTATGGAGCGTGACAGTTTTTCTGTATCGGCATCGCTGCCGCAGTTACCGTCTACCCAACCGCATCCCGATGTTGATTTTATGGATATGCTTCTTGCACTTCGTGGCGTACTGGAACGAGCGGACCTTTTTACCAGCCATCATGTGGAAAAGGAGAAACTCTCCACCCGGGAGCGCATGTCGGCCATTTTGTCAGTGTTAAAGGATGATCAGTTTGTTGCTTTCCAGAGTCTCTTCACCGTTGAAGAAGGAAGGCTCGGCGTGGTGGTCACGTTTCTGGCAACGCTGGAGTTGGTGAAAGAGCAACTGATTGAAGTGGTACAGGCAGAAGTGCTGGGTTCGATTCACGTGCGCGCCCGGGCTGCTCGCTAGATTATTCCGCATCGGAAAACAGCGCACCGAAGAACGGATCGCCATCATGAACGAAGAACATCTTTCCAGAATTCAGGCAATTGTCGAAGCCGCGTTGCTGGCTGCGGGTAAGCCCCTGTCGCTTGATCAATTACGGGAATTGTTTACCGAAGATGAGCGCCCGGCACGGCAGGTCATGGAACATGTGATGATGCTTCTTGGCGGTGCGTGTGAGGGGCGGGGGTTTGAGCTTCGTAAAGTAGCCAGCGGCTACCGGCTTCAGATTCGTGAGGAGTTTGCGCCCTGGGTTAGCCGGTTGTTTGAGGAAAAACCTCAGCGCTATTCCCGTGCCCTGCTGGAAACGCTTGCATTGATCGCCTACCGCCAGCCCATTACCCGTGGCGAGATTGAAGACATTCGGGGTGTTACGGTAAGCAGCAATATCATTCGCACATTACTTGAGCGAGAGTGGGTTCGCATTGTAGGGCATAAGGACGTTCCCGGCCGGCCTGCGATGTATGCGACGACCCGACAGTTTCTGGACTATTTCAATCTTTCCAGCCTGGATCAGATGCCACCTTTGTCCGAGATCCGGGACCTGGAAGAAATAGGCAGGGAAATTGAAAAGAGTATTCAAGCCGAGATTGAGTTTGATTCAACATCGGCAAAGCCCGCTGAGGATAATCCTCCGGGCGAGACACTTCACTGATACCATTCGGGTATCAGTCAGCGATTAAGGATTATGTTCATGGCGTCAGAACGCCCCGGAAGAAAGGCAAAACCGGCCGCAGATACAGTGATTAACGAGGACCCGGAGCGGATCCAGAAGCTTCTCGCCCGTGCCGGTATCGGCTCGCGCCGGGAAATCGAAGGCTGGATGGAAACCGGGCGCCTGACGGTCAATGGTGAGGCCGCTGTGCCGGGCCAGAAAGCAACGGTGAATGATCGGTTCGAACTGGACGAAAAGCGGCTGGAAGTAGCAGCGGCTGCTGTGACTGTGCGCCGGGTGCTTATCTATAACAAGCCCGAAGGTGAGGTGGCTACGCGGAAGGATCCTGAGGGGCGTCCAACGGTATTTGACCGCCTGCCCAGGCTCAAGGATAACCGCTGGATATCGATAGGCCGGCTGGATATCAATACCACCGGGCTTGTGCTGTTCACCACCGACGGTGAGCTCGCCAATCGTCTGATGCACCCCTCAAACCAGATCGACCGGGAATACGCAGTCAGGGTTTTTGGCGAAGTTGATGACGCCATGATCGAGCGCCTGATGGCCGGCGTTCTTCTTGAAGACGGCATGGCAAAATTCAGTGATCTCAGTCCTGCCGGCGGCAGCGGGATCAACCGTTGGTTTCACGTTACGCTTCTGGAAGGCCGTAACCGTGAGGTCAGGCGCTTGTGGGAGTCCCAGGGTGTACGCGTAAGTCGTCTGAAGCGTGTGCGTTATGGGCCGGTCTTTCTGCCCAGCCGGCTGACGCTTGGAAAATGGGAAGAGCTGGATCAGAAAGCCGTCGATTCATTGAGCAAAACGGTCGGGCTTGAATCGGTGGATATACCGCAAAAAACGCCGGACGAGCAGGCTGCCCATGACCGGCAGCGAAGAAAGAGCCCGGGGAGTGGTAACAAAAAAGCCGGAAGCCGGCGCTGGGATGTCAGTGATACCAAACCGACTCGAAACGGAGGCTCTGATAAGCCTCGCACCGGGGTGGGCAGGCCGAAGGCAGGGTCTGGCCGACCGCGTAAAGCCCATTCCGGAAGTGCCGGTAAGTCGGGCAGGTAATTCCATGTGTTGATCCTGAACCGGGCTGTTCAGCGAATGGTCGCGAACACCCGGGTGCAGTTTCGGCCCTGATCTTTGGCCCGGTAAAGTGCTTCGTCAGCGCGGGCTATCCACTGGCCCGGAGCTTCCCCCGGCATATAGCGGGCTACACCGCAGCTTATGGTTACTGAAAGCTCAGTGCCTCCGCAGTCGACCCGAAGGTTTGCCACGGCACTGCGCACCCGGTCTGCTACATCCTGTGCTTCCTCCTCGCCCGTATGGGGCAGCAAAATAGCGAACTCTTCTCCACCAAACCGGTAAACGCTGTCTGAATTTCTGATTGCAGCCTCCAATGCCTCAGCAGTCAATCGCAGCAGGTGATCACCCACCACGTGCCCGTGCTGATCGTTTACCTTTTTGAAACGGTCCAGGTCGCAGAGAATCAGGGTGTACTCCTCAGCATGACGTTGTGCAAGCAGGCTTACGCGCTGAAGATGCTCATCCAGAGCCCGTTTGTTGGGAATTGACGTAAGCGAATCGGTCAGCGCTGCATGTTCAATGGCAATAAACTGGCAGGCATTGCGTAGCGGGCAGATGGCCGCGCTGATGATCATTTCAATGCCCTGCAGTTCATCGTCTGAAAATTTGCGCCGACGGTTCAGTGTCAGAGTTCCGTAACACACGCCTTCGAGATTAAGTCGATACTCACAGCGGTGCGGCCCACCGATACCAGTTGCATACACAAAATCACGATGAGCTATCTGATGGCGGTAATTCAGCGCGTCGAAGGGAATGATTTCGCCCAGTTCTTCCGCCAGAATGCCAAGCTGGGTTTCCAGCGAGAGTGTCGTGGAAAGCCGCCGTGTAAGCCTGCTGAAAGGATCGGGAGTGTTCGACCAGCCCTGATAAGCTTGTCGTAGCGCCGCCAGATCTTTCGGCTGAGAGGTGGATCTCTGTTTCGACGGTATGTTTTTCACTGGGGTTCACTCTGCTGACAGAATTGATCGATTGCTTGCGCGGGTATTAGCATGGTTTGTGCCGGTCAATAAATTACGTCTATAAAACAAATATATGTATTGAACTTCTAAGGTGCTTTGATGTGCCGGTGAACAAGCTCGGCCCCAAGCGTCAAAAAAACGGCAAGCTCCGTTCGGAGGATGCGGTCACGGGCGCAAAATGCTGGTGAAGGGGGGTGGGGATGAAGAGTCCCTGTGTTAAACTCTCGCTGTTCGATCATCAACTGAATCCCCGCTGTTTCCAGAAGTGAGCAACATTCCGTATGACGTTTCAGGCCCCAGAAAGTCTCTCCGAACAGATCGCCCAGCATCTGGAGCAGAGGATTGTCACGCGGGATCTGACGCCCGGGAGTCGCATCCAGGAGCTCAAGGTTTCAGGTGACCTCAACGTCAGCCGCGGTTCGGTGCGCGAAGCCCTGCTGATTCTGGAGCGCAGGCATCTTATTGAGATTTTTCCACGCAGAGGCGCGGTGGTTTCCAGCCTGACCGTGGCCAGCGTTAACAGTCTTTACGATATCTACATCGATTTGCTGTGCATGCTCGGACGCAAAGTTATCGAGCGCTGGTCGGGCGATGAACTGGGCGGTGTTATGGGCCGGGTTCGTGAAGTTGAGGCGGTCATCCAGGCTGTAAACTCAACGGGGCCAGATGCGGCAGAAAAAGTGATCGATGCGGGCTTTGGCGTCATGCGTTACGCCTACGGACTAGTGGGCAACCCGTTCCTGGAGGAGACTCTGGAGAACTTCCGACCCGCGATCAGTCGCACTTATTTTGTTGCACTGGAGAATTTCCGGGAGGGCATCGGGCAGACGGCTGTCTTTTTCAGCCGTCTCGGAGAAGCTGCGGTGAGTGGCGACGCTGACCGTTTGCAGTCCGCAATAACGGCCTTTGGCGAACATCAGCGTCAACAGGTACTGAGTACGCTCAGGGAGGAGGAGTGCGCGTGACATGCGCCTGAAGTCCATCAAGCTTGCCGGGTTCAAGTCATTTGTAGACCCCACTACGGTTCCGTTTCCTACGAATCTGACGGCGGTGGTTGGCCCAAATGGCTGCGGCAAATCCAACATTATCGACGCTGTCCGTTGGGTGATGGGAGAGAGCTCTGCCAAGTATTTGCGGGGCGAATCCATGACCGACGTTATTTTCAACGGCTCCAGCGCCCGCAAGCCCGTGGGTCAGGCGTCCATCGAGCTTGTCTTTGATAACAGTGACGGTTCCGCCCCCGGAGAATTTTTCCGCTTCAACGAAATTTCAGTGCGCCGCCGGGTTTCCCGAGAAGGCCAGTCAGAGTACTTTCTCAACGGTGCAAAGTGCCGCCGCCGGGATATTACCGATCTTTTTCTGGGCACCGGCCTCGGGCCTCGAAGTTACGCCATTATCGAACAGGGTATGATTTCAAGGCTGATTGAGGCCAAGCCGGAGGAGCTGCGAACCTATATTGAAGAAGCGGCCGGAATATCGAAATACAAAGAGCGGCGCCGGGAAACCGAAAACCGGATGCGCCGCACCCAGGAAAATCTCGAGCGCCTGACCGATCTCCGCGAAGAACTTGGGCGCCAGCTACAGCACCTTGAGCGGCAGGCTGCGGCTGCTGAGAAATACAAAGCCTATAAACATGACGAGCGCCAGAAAAAAGCTGAGCTGACCGTTTTGCGGTGGCAGGCACTGGACAACGACTTGCAAAGTTGGCGCGAAAAAATCCGTGACACCGAGCTGGAGCTTGAAAAACAGCTTACACAGCGCACTAGCCTGGAAACATCCCTCGAGTCTCTCCGGGATGGCCACCACGAACGCACAGAACACTTTAACCGTGCCCAGGCCCGCTATTATGAGGCTGGTGCCGATATTGCCCGGATCGAACAAAGCCTTGAGCATCAGCGTGAACGTAGCCGGCAAACCGCTGCAGAGCTGGATCAGGCCATGGCTAACCAGCGAGAGCTTGCCCGCGAGCTGAGCCAGGATGAAGAGAAGCTGGCCGGAATCCATGAAGAGCTAAGGATGATTGAGCCTGAGCAGGAGGCGCTGGCCATCCGTTCGGAAGAATCCGGGGAGAAGCTTCAGCAGGCGGAAGACGCCATGAGCGAGTGGCAGCAGCGCTGGGAGGAGTTCAGTTCACGCTCCGCAGATGCCCGCCGCGAAGCGGATCTTGCTCAATCCCGCATTCGCTCCCTGGAAGAGGCTATAGATCAATTGCTGGTCCGCCAGCGCAAGCTTCACGACGAACAAACGCAGCTGGACGGACAGATTGACCGAGCTGAACTTGAGGCCTTCCAGGAGCAGCAAGAGGCACTGGAGCTGCAGCGTGAGGAAGCCGCTGAGCGCATTGAGGCCGTGCACGATGAACTTCAGGAAGCTCGCCATAACCAGCGTGATACTGAACTGAGCCTGACCGACGCTCGCCAGCGGGTTCAAAGCCTGCAGGCCGCTCTGGAATCCCAGCAGTCTTTGCTCGACGAACAGATGGGCGGGCAGGATGACGGGTTGCAGGCGTGGCTGGCGGAGCATGGTCTGGGTGATTTACCTCGAGTTGCCGGCAAGCTTCGCATAGATGATGGCTGGGAGTTCGCGCTGGAACAGGTTATCGGGCGCTTCAGCCAGGGGTTGGTGTTGCCTGAAATTGATCCGATGTCTCAGGCTTTGCACGGCGCGCCAAAGGGTTTGGCCGTTATCCGGTCTGGCTCTGTTGGCAGCGCTTCGGCGCCGGCTCAGGGGTTGGCCGCCAAGGTTGCCGGGATGGCTTCGGTTAACGCCATGCTGGCGGGCATCGGAACGGCGGAAACCCTCTCTGATGCCTTGTCACATAGGACCGAGCTTGCAGAAGGCCACAGCATCATCACCCGTGAGGGTGTCTGGGCCGCCCGCGACTGGGTTCTGATGCCAGATTCCGACGCCGGTCAGATCGGCGTTATCGAACGACAGAAAAAAGTGGATGAGCTGACGCAGCAGCTGGCCCAGGCGGAACAGTCTCTCGAAGAGGTAAGAGCTCGTTATGAGGCCTTACAGGAACGGACCGAAAGGGCAGAGGCCGCAAGGGATGACGCCCAGGCCCGGCTGAGCGAAACCGATCGTGAGCTTGGCCAGGTCGTCTCCAGAATAAGCGGGCTTCGCGCCCGCGCCGAGCAGATTGATGCACGACTTGCACGCATTCAGGAGGATGTTGCAGACGTAGCGCTGAACCTGGACGAACAGCAGGAAAACCTTGGCATCGCTCGTGAAGAATGGCACCAGGCACTGGCGTTGACCGAAGACGGAGATGATGAAAAGGAACGTCTGCTCGAGCAGCGCGACATGCTCAGAGAGAAACTCGATGGCCTGCGTCAGGAAGCCCGCCACGACCGAGATCACGCTCATCAATTGCAACTACAGCTGCAGTCACTCAGCAGCCAGCGCGACGGGCTGAGGCAGACGATAGACCGCATGCAGTTGCAGAAAGAACGGCTGGAAGAGCGCCTGGAAATGCTCAGGGAATCCCGGGAAAGCGCGGAAGAGCCCATGGAAGATCTGCAGATGCAGCTTGAAGGGCTGTTGGATCGCCGGCTAGCGGAAGAAGAAAAGCTGCACGCAGCCCGTGATGCGCTGGAAGAAATTGATCGCGAGGTGCGGGAAAAAGAGCAGGGTAGAAGCGGCACGGATCACCGGATTCAGGACGTCCGCTCAAAGCTGGAAAAGCTGAAAATGGAATCCCAGGCGCTCGAGATCCGCTCGGGTAACCATATCGAGCAGCTTGAAGAGCTGGATGTGAGGTTGCAGGACGTACTCTCGCAGTTGCCAGAAAATGCGAACCCGGACGAATGGGAAGCGGAGCTTGAAAGAATCGGGAGCCGTGTCCAGCGTCTTGGTGCCATTAACCTCGCGGCGATTGATGAGTATCAGGTCCAGAGCGAACGTAAAACCTATCTCGATAGCCAGCACGAGGATCTGATGGAAGCGCTGGAGATTCTTGATACGGCAATCCGCAAAATTGATCGCGAAACCCGGCAGCGCTTCAAGGAAACCTTTGATCAAATAAACGGAGGCCTGCAGGCACTGTTCCCGAAAGTATTTGGTGGCGGCAACGCCTATCTGGAACTGACGGGCGAGGATCTTCTGGAAACGGGCGTGACGATCATGGCGCGGCCACCGGGCAAAAAGAACAGCACTATCCATCTGCTCTCCGGCGGTGAAAAGGCGCTAACGGCCATTGCGCTGGTGTTCTCCATTTTTCAGCTTAACCCGGCGCCTTTCTGTATGCTGGACGAAGTTGATGCACCTCTTGATGACGCCAACGTTGGTCGCTACGCGAATCTGGTCAAGGAAATGTCAAAACAGCTACAATTTATCTACATAACCCATAATAAGATCGCAATGGAAATGGCAGATCAGCTTATGGGCGTAACCATGCACGAGCCTGGGTGTTCACGCCTGGTTTCTGTGGATGTGGAAGAGGCGGCCGCTCTGGCGGAGGCCTGAAACCGGATAGAAAACCGCCAAGCATGACAATAAGGCCATGTGATGCGGCTTTGCGTTGTATTCACTACGGGCTTTTTTTAGAGTAGCAACCGGAGCCCTTTATTCGCCTCCGGATCTGATCTGCAAACAGGACAGCAGCACTATGTCACTTAGGGAATGGTTAATTGCCATCGGCACCCTGGTCATCATCGGCATTGTTATTGACGGTTTAAGGCGCATGCGCCGCGCCCGTAAGGAGTCTATTGCGATTTCTTCCAGTATGGGCGCCGATGACCTGAAAGACTCTCCGCTGGATGAGCATCATAATCCTGAGCTCCCGAACGGTGGGGCGAGGACGATTTCGAAAGATACGCTGGAAGAGCGTGGCTACGTAAGGCGTGAAAAACCGTCACGCTCTCGTGCTCCGAAACAAAAGCCGACACGGCCCGTTCGTGAAGCTCGGCGGGAAGATGCCGGTTTGCCCGACGATTCACCTGAGGGTGATGTTGTGGGTTGGGAGCAGGGAACGGCCGGCGGCAGCGCGGGAGAGTCTGGTTTTTCCTCTGTGGAGCCGGAAGATCTGACTGGTGATACGGGGTGGGGGGCCGACGATAAAAAGTTGTCTTCGCCAGAGCAACCTTCACCAGGGGGTGTCAGAAAGGAGCCTTCTGCAAGCACGACTGACGTAGAGCAGGATACGGCGCGCCGTGACCCTGCAGGCACTGGCCCGGAGCAACCTCTGGCTGGAGCCAACCGCCCGGAAGCCCGTGAGGTTATTGTGATCAACGTGCTCGCCCGCCAGGGAGAGGACTTTAGCGGAAGCGCACTGCAAAAGCTGTTTGAAGCTTGCGGTCTGGTTCATGGCGATATGAAAATTTACCATCGCCATGAGGCAGAGGACACCATCAGCCCCGTGCAATTCAGCGTCGCGAACGCCGTTGAGCCTGGCACCTTCAAGCCCAATGACGTAGCTGCCATGACGACACCGGGCATCAGCTTTTTTATGAGCTTGCCAGGGCCAACGAACGCATTGCAGGCTTTTGAGTTCATGCTTGAAACCGCTCAGTGTGTTGTTCGTAACCTGGGCGGCGAATTAAAAGATGAGCGCCGTAGCGTGATGACGGCCCAGACGATAGAGCACTGTCGGCAACGTATTCGCGAATTTGAACGCAAGCAGCGCTCGCCTCGCCACTGAGTTGGCCGGGATCAGAACTGAAACAACAATGCCCGGAGTAGTCCGGGCATTTTTTTGACAGCCAAGAGCACGAATGTATGAGTAAGCCGTCACCGGACACGATCAAGCGGGTAGAGGAGCTGCGGTCTACCCTTGATGAGCACAATTACCGGTATTACGTGCTCGACGATCCGGGTATTCCGGATGCGGAGTATGATCGCCTGTTCCGGGAGCTGCAGAAGCTTGAAGCTGACTATCCCGAGCTGGCATCGGACGATTCACCGACCCGGCGTGTAGGCAGCAGTGCAGAAACCAGTTTTGAGGAAGTGATCCACCGGTTGCCCATGCTATCGCTGGACAACGCATTCAACGAAGACGAACTCCGTGATTTCGATCGCCGGGTGAGGGAGCGGCTCAGCAGTGATGAAGACGTTGAGTACGTTTGCGAGCCGAAGCTGGATGGACTTGCTGTCAGCCTGCATTACGAGCAAGGCTCGCTTACGCGGGCGGCAACCCGGGGCGACGGCTATGCCGGGGAGGACATCACGGCAAACATTCGCACTATTCCGTCTGTTCCGCTGCGGTTGAGAGGCAACGACGTTCCGGATCTGGTGGAAGTCCGGGGTGAGGTTTATATGCCTCGGGCCGGCTTCGAAGCGCTGAACAGCCGGCTGACAGATCAGGGTGAGAAAACCTTCGTAAACCCACGGAACGCAGCTGCGGGAAGCCTGCGCCAGAAAAAATCCACGGTCACGGCACGGCGCCCTCTGGAAATGTGCGCCTACAGCGTTGCGGTCACTGATGAAAGCTTGTTGCCGGATACGCAGTGGGAGAGTCTTCAGCAAGTTCAGCGGTGGGGCTTTCGTATTAATCCGGAAATGCGTAAGGCCCTGGGTGTAGGCGAATGCCTCGCGGCCTATGAAGAGCTGATGCAGAAGCGCGATACGCTGCCCTATGAGATCGATGGCATCGTATTCAAGGTCAATCGGCTGGACTACCAGGAAGCCCTGGGATTCGTTTCCCGGGCGCCACGCTGGGCCATTGCCCACAAATTTCCCGCACAGGAAGAACTGACGGTTATTGAGGATGTGGAGTTTCAGGTAGGCCGCACAGGAGCGGTTACACCGGTTGCACGGCTGAAGCCGGTTTTTGTGGGCGGTGTGACGGTAAGCAACGCCACGCTTCATAACATGGATGAAATCCGCCGCCTGGACGTTCACATCGGCGATACGGTATTTATCCGCAGGGCCGGTGACGTTATTCCAAAAGTTGTGAAGGTGGTTCTGGAAAAGCGCCCTGAAAACGCTGAATCCGTAGAGCTCCCCAAACAATGCCCGGTCTGCGATTCGGATGTTATCCAGATTGAAGGCGAAGCCATCGCGCGTTGCTCCGGCGGGCTGTTTTGCCCTGCCCAGAGAAAAGAGGCGATTCGGCATTATGCGTCCAGAAAGGCGCTGGATATTGAAGGACTGGGGGACAAGTGGATTGATATCCTGGTTGATCAGGACATGGTGAAAACCGTTGCTGATCTCTACCTCCTGACCACTGCGGATCTTACCCGACTGGAGCGCATGGGTGAAAAATCCGCCAGTAATCTGGTAGCAGCCATTGATCGCTCCCGCGAGCCGGTGCTCTGGCGCTTTCTTTACGCGCTGGGTATCCGGGAAGTGGGTGAAGCCACGGCGAAATCATTGGCGTCGCATTTCGGCACTCTTGAGGCGGTGGCAGAGGCGGATGAGGAAGCGCTGATTGCGGTACCGGATGTCGGGCCGATTGTCGCCGGTCATATTCGCAGCTTCTTTGAACAGGTCCATAACCGGGAGACACTCGACGCCCTGCGTGAAGCTGGCGTCAGGTGGCAGGAAGAGGAGATTACGGCCGGCGCAAAGCCGCTTCAGGGTCAGACCTGGGTGTTGACAGGCACCTTGACGGAACTGACCCGTGATGAAGCCCGGGAAAAGCTGGAAGCGCTGGGAGCGAAAGTTGCAGGCAGTGTTTCGAAGAAAACAACCTGTGTAGTGGCAGGTGAAGCCGCCGGATCCAAGCTTGCAAAGGCTGAACAGCTCGGCGTGCAGGTGATGGACGAGCAGGCTCTGCTGGATATGTTGAAGGAGCATGACCTGTTGTAGACACTGGCGTCACAGTTTGCGGGGAGCGTTGCGAATTGCCCGAGCTGGAAACGCCCGGTGAACACAGCTTTGTCGCAGTGGATGTCACTGTGGGACATGCCGGCAGAATGTTTGTCGTCGGATACGACAGCATGGATAACGACAGGGTACAGGTGCTGATATTCAATCAGAAGGGTGGCTTGCTTCAATTTCTCGAGGTGTCAGCGCCGGGAGATCAGTTGTCGGCACCAGAGCCGATTATCAGCGTGGCCAAACGCGGAACCTCGCACGCCTGGAGTCATATCAGTTAATACTACTGATCAGCCCGGAGGGTTTGTTGCTTAACCCTTAGTTGCCGATCTCTAAACGCTGCCTTGTTGCCCGCTGGCACTGGCGTACAGGCGCAGATAATCCGTGCTGGTCACGACACCTACAGGTTCGCCCTGAGTGTCTACAACCAGAGCGGCATTGAGCTGGTGTGCCAGCATCAGCCTGGCAAGTTGGTGGGCATCGGTTTCAGGAGAGGCTGTCAGAAAGGCTGGTAGCTCGATATGAGTCAGGCTCTGGCTCATGGCATCAGTTTGATGTTCGTGAAGCCATGCCAGTAGCCATTGCCGACCTACGAGCCCGGCAACGTAACTGTCGGCAGTAACCACCAGGTGATTGGCGCTATGCTCGTCCATCATGGTGATTACCTCTGCGACGGACGCTGAGGCAGGTAAGGAGTAAAGTGCTGGGGAGCAGATAGACGAGACCGGCAGATAAGGCCGTTGATCTTTGGGTTCGCCTGCGGCCGCCGCTCCGTATTCTTCCAGAGCGCGATGCCGGCCGGACTGCGCCGCCAGCTGAAACTCGGCATCTGTTGCTTTACCGCGCCCGGGGTTGATCGGCCGGCTCTCCGTGAGCTCGCTGACATCATCCACGCGTCGCCTTCGTAATACTTCCGGCAATCTTGTCCCTATCGGACGGCCTGGCTCGCTGACAAAAATTGACATTTGTCTTACCCTCTGAAGAACACGCTTTTCAGACAGTGTATCGGCGCAAGAGCACGGACCATTAGCGGTAATTGATTACAAAGACGCCACCTTTGGCAGATGCATACGCCCGGTCGCCAGTCTTTTGGCCAGGGATACTGGCACAGCGAACGGCTGCCCCGTTAACTGATCCGCAACAAACTCCGCTAAAAAGGGGGCGTAGGTGAGTCCTTTGCTGCCCAGGCCGGTCAAAAGGTAAAGTCCTTCCAGCTCCTGCCCCTCGGTATCAAACAGTGGTCCCGCAACGGGCTGATAATCGTGAGTGGTGCAGCGAAACCCGACGCGTCCCGCAAGCTGCTCCGACACATCACTGGTTGCCAGCTTCGCTGATAGCATTTGTGGCACCATGGCCGAAAGCTCCCGGATATTCTCGCGGTGGCTCTCCGCCGTGGGGTGGGGGTTATCGTTGCGAAGATCAAACGTCGCGCCCACAACCGCGAGCCGCTGGCCCTGAGAGCCGTAGGCAGGATTGAGGTAACGGGCTCCGCAGATAACCGCCGTGGGGCTTTCTGCAAGGGTCTCAGGCATGTGAGTTACCTGCCCACGAATTGCCTTGAAGCGAAACTTGCCCGAGCCGGGAATGAGTTGTGGGCTCTGGTGTCCCGCACAGATCACAACGCAATCGGCCTGAATGTCCGAATCCTCTGTGGAAAGACACCATTTGCCACCAGAGGTCGCCATATGCTTTATCGAACGACCCAGCACTTTATGAATTCCTGAATGCAAGGCAAGCGATTTACATAGCTTGCCGGGCTCTAGCCAACCGCTGCCGGGAAACCACAATCCGCCGCTTTCAAGGCGAGCTCCGGTGAGATTTTCGGCCTCCAGCCTGGTGACCGGGCGCAAAAGATCTTCAGGGTAATGGTTGCGCTCAATAAAGCGGCGTTGACGATCCTGTTCACTGTCACTCCAGGCCAGTTGCAGCAGGCCGGTTGGATGCCAAAGCGTATCGCGGTATGAGTCGTAGTAACGCTGGCTAAACATCAGAGCAGAGAGGGCGAGCTGTGTCTGATGGTTGAATTCCACGCCAAGTTTTACGTACATGGCGCCCTGAAGATTGCCGGATGCAGCCGAGCCAGCCTCCTCTGCGGAATCGATCAGTGTAACGACGCAACCTCTTCGCGCAAGGTTGTTTGCGAGCAGGCAACCCGCGATGCCTGCACCAATAACGGCAACAGATCTGACTGGCTTCTCAGAGGTTTCAATTGTGGTGAGAGCTGCAATATCCGGTTGGAAAACTCCGCGCTGCACAGTTCGCTCCAACTCGAAGTCATCACACTCTTGCATACGGAAACCGATGCTCTGCAGCGTGCGCCGTACCACATCCTCTGAGGTGAGCGCAGCCAGCGTGGTGCCGGGTTTGCAATGCTGGCGGATTCTGGCAATGGTTGTTTCCTGCCACATTTCGGGATTAACCGCTGGCGTAAAATCATCCAGAAGCCATGCGTCGGCCTGAAAGCGAAGCGTCTCCAAGGCATCGTTTGCGTGGCCAAAAAACAGAGTAAGGCGAACCCGGCCGCCGGCCAGAACAAGGCGATGGGCTCCGCGAACCAATGAGGGGTAACTGGCAATCAGTTCACCTGACACGTCGCCAAGCTCCGGCCAGCACGAAAGTGCCTTTTCAAGATCCGCAAGAGTCAGCGGAAAACGTTCAATGGCGATGAAATGGAGCGTCGCTGCATGGGAGGGGCCGCAAGACTCCCATGCCTGCCATGTGGCAAGGAAGTTCAGGCCTGTACCGAACCCGCTTGCCGCGACCACGAAAGATCCGGCTTCTGGAACTCCGGCGAAACGCGCTTTCAGATCGTTCTGTGCGATAAACCCGTGACGGGATTCGTTCAGCCCATACTGGCGGCTGAAATAGGCGTCGCCGAACCGCTTGGACTTGGGTACGCCGTCGTGCCAGACCAGCTCCGCCGGCTCAATAGCTGGCGGGCTGGTAGAGAAAGGAGCACGCATCCTCACTCCAGCAGGGTAACGCTTTCGATTACTACAGGATTCACCGGTACGTCAGCCATGCCCCGGACACGGGCAGTTTTTACGCCAGCAATGGTGTCAACCACACCCATTCCTGCAGTTACTTTTGCAAAGACCGCGTAACCTGCGCCCCGAACGCCGGCGTTCAGAAAATCGTTTTTTGTTACGTTAATGAAAAACTGGGACGTTGCAGAATCCGGGGCATTGGTCCGCGCCATGGCGACTGTGCCACGCAGATTGGGAAGGGTTGAAGACGCCTCATTCTTGACAGGCGCGCGGGTTTCCTTGCGTGCCATATCGCTGGTAAACCCACCGCCCTGGATCATGAAGCCCGGGATAACCCGGTGAAAGATCGTGCCGTCAAAAAAACCATCGCGGGCATACTGCAGAAAGTTCTCAACCGTCTCAGGAGCCACATCAGGGCGTAGCTGCAGTTCAATGGCACCCTCGCTGGTAAGGATCCGTACTTTCTGCAGCTCTTTATTCGGTTTTTCAGACGTTTCTTCGGTCACCCCGGCTTTTGCGCTATTGGTGTCGGTTTGTGCGTGAGCCTGAAGAGATAAAAAGGACAGGCCGAGAATCATAATCAGGACATGCATCACATTACTCACGGGTTTTGCCAAATTTGTCATTACCGGGGGGCTCTCAGTCGGTTAGCGGCAGGCGGAATTCCTGCAATAATCATGTGAATTCAAACGTGTCCCGATCTTAACAGATTTATTTCAGGGTTCGGGAAGCACGTCTGCGCGAAATTGACGGCTATCAGCTAATCTTTTTGGCAGCGCTTGCGCAGGAAATAGCTCACCGGGCCGGGTTGAGGAAGGTCTCAGGCAACACCAGTCTCGATATCGCGGTGCAGCGGCGGGGGCAGTCCTGCCATGGGTAACGTAAGCATCCAGGACATCCGCTTCCACCCTGGCTCCAGAATGACTATCTACACACGCTGATCAGGCGCTGGCAAGAACCGTGCGGCTTGATACGGTTGTTTGCTGGCCTTTGGCGCCGTAAAGCTTCTGTTGGTTAGAAGCGCCCCGGAAAATATCGGTAAGCCGGGTCAGGCGTTTCTGCAGATGGTTGATAATACGCCCGTTGTTTTCATTAAGGATGTGGCATTCCCGAAGCTTGGTATCTGCTTGCTGCCAGAGGGCGTAAAGATCATTGAGACCAGCACTGCGAATGAAGCGGGAAGGTTCGCCGCTGTCTGGCCGAAAGCCCATAGCTACCAGCAGGCGTATCTTCTGCTTTGCGCGCGCACGGATCTCTTCAAGAATAGTGTTTTTTTGCTGAGTCAGTGTTTCGAGCGCTTTGGAATCGGAACCGGAAAGGCAAAATTTCTCCTGTCGCAAGGTCTCCGCCAGAGTTTCAAGCTGGCGGATATCCTGGGAAAGAAGGTTCTTCAGATCGTCAATTGCAGCCATGATTTACTCACCCGAATATGCTTTTATCCATATCAAGCATCTTCTGGGCCAGCTTTTCTGCATCAACTTTATAGGTGCCATTTTCGAGCGCTGTACGAATTTCTTCGATCCGCTCGTCATCCATTTCAGGGTAATCTCCCAGCTTTTGTTCAAGCTGCTTGAGATTCCTGGCCTGGTTGCTCAGGTTCACGTTTTCGCCGCGCGCACTTTGTGCCTTGGCCTGCTCGGGGGTAGTTTGCCCGGCATTTTGGCTGTTTGCGGGCTTGTCGACCGTTGTTCTCTGGGTGTTGACCTGGCCTTGGCCAATTCCACTTAAGTCAACTGACATATCATCACCTGCTTTACAGTTAAGCCGCACAGACGTGGGCTGACTCGGGTTTATATCCGTTTAACGGCACAGTGCCGGATTACTTTAGGGGCAAAAATACACTTTTTGTTAACATTCCGTCACAGTTTTAATGGGCCTTGTGGCAGTGATCGACCGGTGGCAGTTTTTTGCCGGCGGAAAGGATCTGCCAGTCAGTTGGCCCGGAGTGCATTACATCGGCACCTCAACGTGCCCAGGGGCAATAACGTTGGCTTTGACGGTGCGTGATGAGGCAAGGTTTTCTACCAGAACCTGCTCACCAACGGACGCGTTAGCGAGGGCTTTGCCCCGGGAACGAACCGAAAAAGATCCGCTGCGGGCGCTGATAATAACATGGTCGCCCCGCGCGACAGCGACTGGTGCCTCAAGGAGGTCGGGCGTCAGAACCGAACCAGCATTAACCGGTCTGCGCACAACCATACCTTCTACAAAGGCGGCATCGGTCATTATTCCTCGCCGGCTGGCATTCACCACGACAGAGCGGGCCTCAAGCATGCCTTTGGTTATTCGCTCGCCACGCCCGAAAGGGCGGGCTGCGACAAGTGCGGGGCCGCTGATAGAAACCGTGACTGTTACGAACATGCGCCACGGCCGTTCACCGCTGCAAGCCACTTGCACAGAGGGATGCTCACTCTTCCAGGGATCACCGGAAAATTCTACCGCAAGAGGGGCCGAGCAAGGTGCAAGAGATATTCGGCTATCAATGCGACCGGTCTCAAACGTAACCTGATACCCCTCTCTGGCCTGGGTGCGGGCAAAGGCATCAAGAAATGATGTGGTCGCGGTACGAATTTCATTTGCGGTCGTCTCCGCCAGCACAGAGTTGGCCAAAGCCGACATGAATAAGAGCGAGACTAAAAGCTTGGTGCGCATATGGCCTGGTTTGTCCTATGCTGTCAGTAACACGGTAAAATTTACTGTAAATGCCTAAGGATTGCGGTATTCCGGCCGTTAAACTGGCTTATCCGCATGTGGGTGACATTATTCTGTCGCCCAGGTAACTCAATTCCAAAGATCAGCAAAATGCATGCCGGTGCATATGATCGGCCAGGGGAGACTGCTATGGCAGGGGTATTGGACAGTGTTAACCAGCGTACGCAGCTGGTCGGGCAGAATCGCCTTGAGCTTCTTCTTTTTCGCTTGCGTGGGCGCCAGATATACGGCATCAACGTGTTCAAAGTTAAGGAAGTGCTCCAGTGTCCTAAGCTGTCTTCCATACCTAACAGTCGCGCAGTTGTTCGAGGTGTGGCGCACATCCGTGGCGAGACCATCCCGGTCATTGACCTGGGTATGGCTATCGGCTTGCCGGGAATTCCTCAGGAAGACCTGTCAAGCTGCTTCGTGATCATCACCGAGTACAACCGCAAAACCCAAGGCTTTCTGGTAACGGCAGTAGATCGGATCATGAACATGAATTGGGAAGACATTCTCCCTCCTCCCAAGGGCACGGGTAAGGATATTTATCTTACAGCTGTTACGAAAATTGATGACAAGCTGGCAGAAATAATCGATGTAGAAAAGGTTCTCTCAGAGGTTTCTCCTCTCCGGGAGGATGTGACCGAGGCAGTCCGCAGCAGGAGCGCTGAACGGGCTCCGGGGCACCTGCCAGTTTTGGTGGTTGATGATTCCGCAGTAGCACGCCGCCAGATCGAGCGCTGCCTTATCGCGATTGGCATGAGCGTCGTAGTCCGGAATGATGGTAAACAGGCCCTCCAGTATCTGAAAGAGATCACAGAGGACGGTTCAAAAGCAAAGGACCACCTTTCGCTGATAATTTCTGATGTAGAAATGCCCGAAATGGACGGCTATACCTTGGTTACACGGGTTAAAAGTGATCCTGCGCTCAGCGATCTGTTTGTTATGCTCCATACGTCATTGAGCGGTGTATTCAACAAGGCTATGGTTCAGAAAGTGGGAGCTGATGATTTCATGGCGAAATTCAGCCCGGATGAGCTCGCTGAACGAATCATGGAAATCATGGATCAAGCCTGACTCTTTAATTTGTCCGGAAATTCATTCAGAACTGAGATCCAATGAAAGCGGAAATTACGCCACAGGAATATGAAGCCTTCAAAACGTTCCTGCAGGATGCGTGTGGTATTTTGTTGGGCGATAACAAACAGTACCTTGTCAAAAGCCGATTGCGTCGAATTCTTGAAGAGAATGGCCTGAACTCCCTTGGGGAATTGCTTGAACGCCTTAAAAGGCCGGGCCGTGCCAACCTCAAGGAAGTGGTTATAGACGCTATGACCACCAATGAAACGCTCTGGTTCCGGGACAACCACCCGTTCCGTATCCTTCAGGACAAACTGCTTCCGGAATTTTCTGCACGTTCCTCTGTCGCTCCCTTGCGAGTCTGGTCTGCTGCGTGTTCTACCGGACAGGAGCCTTATTCCGCGGGCATGATTGTTGATGAGTTCAGGCGCCAGAAACCCGGAAAGCTGCGAGATGTGAAAATTACCGCGACGGACATATCGAAAAGCGTGCTCGAAGTAGCGCGGCGCGGTGAATACGAGATGATCGCCATTGGTCGAGGGCTTTCGCCGGAGCGGCAGAAACAGTTTTTCACACCTTCTGGCAACGGGGGCTGGCAGATTCGGCCGCAGATCAAAAGCATGGTTGAGTTCAAGGAGCTGAACCTGCTCGAACGCTACATGTTGGGCAAGTTTGACATAGTGATGTGTCGCAACGTGCTGATCTACTTCTCCGCAGCCCTGAAGAAAGACATTCTGACCCGTATTCATGCCACTCTGAACCCTGGTGGCTACCTGATACTGGGCGCCTCGGAATCTCTTAACGGCATGCCTGAGCTCTACGAGATGGTGCAATGCCAGCCGGGAATCATCTACAGGAAGAAGTGAGCAATGCCCTTTAACGTATGGGTTCTGGTGGCTGCACAGGCACTGGCCATGTGTACTGCGCCTTTTATTGTATTTATCGGGAGTATTCAGGGGCGTCTTCTGGCCTCGGCCCCGGAGTACGCCACGCTGCCTGTTGGGCTTGTAGTTGTGGGTACCGTTCTTGCCATAAAACCTGCTACCTGGCTGATGGAGAGGTTAGGGCGCAAGCGGGTGATGCTGCTTGGCGCGTCAATGGGAATGCTTGCTGGTATTCTCGGTGCTCTGGCTTCCTGGCTCGGCCAGTTTCCGTTGCTTTGCCTGGCCGCTGTCGTAGGTGGGACGGGGCTGGCGGTGGTTCATCAATATCGCTTCGCGGCAATGGAATCGGTGCCGGATAACATGGCGGGCTCAGCTGCTGCACGGGTGTTGCTCGGCGGACTGGTTGCCGCGTGGCTTGGGCCCGAAATTGCCGCATTCGGCAACGGAGCCGGGGCAGACCACCCGTTCCTCACCAGTTGGCTGGTTCTGGCCGGTGTTCAGTTTGCGGCATTGGTGATACTTGGTGTGGGATACCAGGCAAAAGGCGAGCGGGTAAGAGAAGCACACGCAGGCGGTGGCAGGCCGCTGCGGGAAATTCTCGCTAACCCTCTGGTTTGGGCAGCTATAAGTTCTGCTGCCATTGGCTATGCTGTAATGAGCTTTATCATGACCGCAACGCCACTGAGCATGACTGAAATGGCCGGGCATGATCTGGATGATGCCAAGCGGGTTATTCAGCTGCATATTATGGCCATGTATCTGCCTTCGCTCATCAGCGGCTGGCTGACGCGGGTTGTCGGTATACCTTTGATGATGGCAACCGGGCTGTTGGCCTATCTGGGGTGTGTTGTGTTGGCCGCCAATGGCGTCAGTTTTCACCATTATCTGTCGGCATTGCTGTTACTGGGTGTTGGCTGGAACTTTCTGTTTGTGGGCGGTACCACTTTGTTGCCCCGTGGCTACACAGACGCTGAGCGTTTCCGGGTTCAGGGTTTGAACGATATTTTTGTATTTGGCGCGCAAGCCACGGCCGCTCTATCGGCAGGCGTTATTCTTTCCTGGCTTGGTTGGTCTGCTCTGGTGATGATTGCGATGCCATTTCTGGTTATTCATGCGGTGCTTATGGTGCTTTGGTTAATCCGGAGAGAGGCCGCAGTTGGTGAATCGTCATGACTGTGGGCGCCTATGGAGCAGCTTAATCTTCGCCATCTTTACTATTTCTGGGTAATAAGCCGTGAAGGCTCTATTGCCAAAGCCAGCGATGTTCTTGAGCTGGCGCCTCAAACCCTCAGCGGCCAATTGGCGACGTTTGAGGCTTCCATTGGTGGTCGTCTGTTTCTGCGGGAAAATCGCAAGCTCATCCTGACTGATCTGGGGCGGTTCATACTCGGGTACGCCGATGACATTTTTGCGCTGACCGGGGCATTAACTGAAACCTTGCGCTCAGGTCCAGCAGATCGCCCGCTGGCGCTCTCAGCCGGCATCTCCGCTTCCATCCATAAACTGATCGTTTACTACCTTTTGCAGCCCGCTATGGCAATTGATCGGCCGATTCAGCTTGAGTGTCAGACAGGCCGGACTCAGGGGTTGATTCTAAGCCTCAAGCGAAAAGAACTCGATGTTGTGCTTACGGACCGTATGCCGGGTATCCAGAAAGAAGCAAACCTGACGGTTCATCCGATCGGCAGCTCCAGTATCAGCCTCTTTGCAGCGCCGGCCCTGGCTCAACGGTTAAAGCCTGGGCTACCCGCATCACTTAATGGAGAGCCGTTTCTCGCCAATGCTACTGATGTGCCTTACTTTGAACGTCTGATGAACTGGTTTTCGCTGAACGGAGTGCGTATGAATCTCGTAGCACGGGTGGACGACAGTGCGTTGATCAAGGTTTTCGGGCGTGAAGGTTTTGGTGTTTTTGCCGCGCCTACCGTAATTCGGGATGAGGTTTGCCGGCAGTATGAAGTGGAACATCTCCTTGCAATTGATGATGTGACCGATGAGCTGTTCGCCATTACCCGTGGCAGCAGACTGAGCCACGAAGGCGTCCGCGCTATTTGTGAGGCGCGCACAGACTTCAGGAACACTAAAAATACATCGAAAAAATCGATGTAAAATAATTAAAAAACATTGTTTTATCGAGCTTTGATTGCCGGCATTATGGAGAGGTAAAAGGCAGCAACCCATAAGGAGAAGCAGCCATGAAAACTATCCATAAATTCCGACTTGAACCGGGGAAAGAGCCGACCACATTATCGCTAACCGAGGGATACCGGGTAGTTCGTTGCGAATACATCGTTCCACACAAAGCAGTTTACCTGTGGGTGGAACAACCGCTGAATGTTGGAAGCCCTGCACTGAAGCGGCAGTTCCGGGTAGTCCTTTCCGGGGAGCCAGTGCCAAGAACCTATGAGTACCTCGACACAGCGCTGGATCAATTTGGCCCCGAGGCGTATCACGTGTTTGCAGTCCCTGCCGAAGGCCAGGCTGGAGGCGTCAAACCTGAGAGTGATGCTCCGATCAACCAGCCTTTGGCAGCGTCGGATTGGTGAAGCAAGTGAGCGTCTGAAGCTTCTATTTCTTCTACCGCTTCTTTTTATGATAGTGGCCTGCACAGGCGTACCCAAAGGTATACAGCCCGTCACCGGAATAAATTCAGATAAGTACTTGGGCAAGTGGTACGAAAAGGAAGAGTATCAGTACGCATTCGTTACCGGCTACGACAGAGACTATCTGTGGTTCCACTCACGGACACCTGACGTGAGTGAGGAAGCAATTGCGCGGTTCAAGGAAGTAGTCTTGAAGGCCGGATTTGATCTCGAGGAGCTTGTTGTAGTGGATCACAGCTCGGCGAAATAGCTTGCTGTCAAAAGGGTAAGTGGCCGGTTTTCACCCAGATAACGGTTTCTTGCTCCACGAAGGGGTGATGCTGACTTAAATGAGGGCTTCTTAGCCAGGAGCCCTCAGGATAGCGACCGTGTTCATCACAGAACTCTCCGGAAAGCACAAAGATTTCTTCACCCCCAAAATGCCTGTGCGGCTGAAACTTCTCATTGGCAGGCCATTTAACAAGCGCCACATGTTCGTGTTCAAATTCGTGAAGCGGCATGACTTCAAGGCCACCGATACCAGGCAACCAATTGCTGTTTCTGGTATCAACGCGAACAGTCGTCAGATCGCGCTCATTGAACTGATGCAGCTTTACCAACAGCGTGCAGCCAGGCTTGCTGAAAGGTGTGTGCCCGCTTCCGGGTGGGTTGCGCAGGTAGGTGCCGGCAGGGTAATCGCCGTTTTCATCCGAAAATACGCCTTCCAGAACCAGTATTTCTTCCCCAAGAGGGTGCTCATGCCGGTTGAAGGAGGCGCCAGGCTCGTAGCGAACAACGCTGGTTGCGTGGCCACGCTCAGCTTCTTCCCTGGCCAGAGTTTTTCGGACGACTCCGGTAGCGGGGCTGGGAGCCCAGTCCTGTTCGCCGGTGCGAACTACCACCCTTTTGTCAAAATCCATGTTCAGCATTGCATACCCCTTTAACAGTAATAAAAACTGAAACATCCATTACGCTGAAGAATTGCCAGTGGATGAGCCGCCTTGCGGCTACTTGATCAACATTTGCACATCACGGAATGCAGAGTGCTTACAGTGTCGCATCCATTCAAAAGCTACCATTTCGGTCGTGACGATACGTGCGCCGCTGTCACTGAGCCGGTCGAGGGCAACGTCCCGGTCGAACTCGTTGCGGGAGCCCGTCGCATCTGCAACAACCCACACCTTATAGCCAGCATCAATCAGGCTGAGCGCCGTCTGCATCATGCACACATGAGTCTCGCAGCCCGCAATAATAACGTGTTGCCGGCCTTCCGGAAGGTTTTCAACCAAACCGTCGGGGCAGGCGTCAAAGTGGTATTTGGCCAGCGTTTGATGGCAAAGCTCCTTCACGACTCCCACGTTGGATCCCAGCTTTTCCGGCAGCTGCTCGGTTGCCAGAACAGGGATATCCAGAAGCCCCGCAATCGTAGCGAGGATGACACACTGGTTGATCACCTCCTGCCCGTGGGCAATGGCCGGCATCAGCTTTTCCTGAACGTCTATCAGCAGCAGGGTTGATTGTTCCGATTTCATGAGCATTGATAGCCTCCAGGCTTGGTTAACAGGCTGAACAGATTGGAAATACCGTCGAGCTCGAAGCGCGAGCGGCGCATACCATACAGGTTATTATTGGCTCAAACTGGAAAAATTGCCGGGTTTTATAGCAAGAGAGTTGCCAAGCGCCACCAAAACCATTAAAGTTTGCGCCCTCAAATGAGCGACGATATAGCTGATTTGAAACAGGTTATTGGAGAGGTGGCCGAGTGGCTGAAGGCGCACGCCTGGAAAG
>TARA_R110002096_G_scaffold69149_1_pt1 | contig 46871 bp, 72 predicted proteins | sample TARA_R110002096 | Tara Oceans TARA_R110002096 (sample SAMEA4397295) | marine metagenome | biome: Polar Biome; feature: [DCM] deep chlorophyll maximum layer (ENVO:01000326); material: water (ENVO:00002006), including particulate matter (ENVO:01000060) such as... | depth 35 m
TTTAACTTTTTGTGTCGCGCCTTTCTTTAATTTATTAACTGGCTTAGCAACAGTAACAGTCCAATCTTGAACTGCTTCTTCTAGGCCAGTTTCTTCTTTAACAGATTTCTCATTGGCCATTAGCGCCGCTAGTTTATTCAGCGTAACACGATCAGCTTTAGTCAATACTTTAAGCTTCTTATCGTTTGCAATCTTTTCTAACGAAGCACTATACGCGGCAGTAGATTCTGTTCTTATACTATCAAATGATTTCATTGTTGGTTGTCCTGTTTCCATTCTTTAAAGTTTTTGCGAGGGCCAGATGGCGTATCTTTTTTATATTTTTTCACTAATTTATCAGTACCTTCTTCTCCGGCACCGCAATCTTCTTTTGGAACACAGTTAGGAACTTTCTTACCGTTCTTATCTTTCATTCCAACTTGTTTATAATCCTTCCAACAAGCTTCATCAACAGTTTCATCTAGCTTTTCAACTGCAGTCAACCATTTGCGGTATTCTTTACCATCAGATTCTATTATAACATAGTTTGCACCTAATTGTACAACCTTTGCTAACATGTCTGATTCTTTAATAACAACTAAGTCACCAACTGAAAACAGCTCACCACGCACAAACTTCTCGCGTTCTTCTGATATTGGTTCAAGCTGCAAATGATTGCGGAATTCAGTAGTCTCTTTAAGACCCAATCCACTACGAACATCGTTAAACAATTTGCGTGCATCTGAATTAGACATTTCTTTAGTCACACCTTGAGAGAACGCAACAAAGTCATTGTTAACAGCATTTTCTCGTTGCTTAGAAGCAGACATGCCTTCGACACCTTCAGCATCTGGGTCACGTACACCCGCAGAGATAATATTAATAGTCTGGAAATTATAAAAGCCATGTGCTGCTTTCTCTCCATTATATCTTTCTAGTAATACTTCAAACGAACGCACACGATCAGAACCAACAACCATGTTAACGTTTTTATATCCAGCATCGTACATCTGTACTAAGGCATCAAATACTGTTTTAACTTTCTTATCGATAATTATGTTGCGACCATGCTTTGGAAACATCTTACGAAGATGCTTTACTTTGTCGCCATATGATAAAGGATTCTTTTTCTTGTCTTGAGTTTGTGACACAAATACTTTGTAGTCATACTTTCCTGACTTAGAAGCTAATACGTCCATGACTTTGCCATGGCCGATAGTAGGAGGATTCATTCTGCCGAACGTAAAAAATACTGAACTATCAGCTTCGGTTAGATAACTAGAAAAATTCTTAAGCATTGTCATCCGGTTTACGCCCCCGTTTCTTTTGGATTTCGGCTTGTCTTACTTTAGGAAGACCTTTACGTGCAAGTCGATCGATTCGAGATCTTACCGCAGGTCTATCCATGCGTTTCTCGATATCCATCTTACGTGCTACAGATAATTCAGACTTGGGAATATCTTTAGTTAGCTTCTTGACTATGAGTTCTCTGGCTTGCTTACGTGCACGCTTCTTGAGTTTATCCATAGTGGCTATTTTCTTAGATGCTCTACGTCTGCCTAGAGCCATCTTTGCTTTATTTCGTTTCATTACTCGACCTTTAGCTCGTCGCTGGCTGATCGATAACGCTTCGTTTTCTAATTCTGCTTCTTCTGTTGTTAAATCTTCTGATGAGTTTACACTCTCATCCACAACAATGAAGTCTTTTAAACCTAAAATCGTTTGTATTGTATCATTCATACCAATTAGTTCCTGTTTGGTTTATCCCATCCTTTAAGAATATCAGGTGAAAAGTTATTGTATGAGAACTCCATACGATCAACTAGCTTCACTGCATCACCACCAAGTGTATCGATAGCTACGTAACCTTCTTCTCCAGTTACTTTATAGCCATTAGGTGTTTTTACGAACGTTCCTATTTTAGCAAGATCGTTTAACTTATTTATCAGTTTTAATTTCGCTAAAACCAGAACTCTTTGCAATTCAAACATTTTGATAAGGCTAGCTTTATTCTGAACAGAGAAGAAAGTAAGCAATTCATCTCTCTTACCAGCCTGAGCAGATTTGCCTTTCTCAGTTTTACGCTTCTCGATCTCTTTTTGAAAGCGAGCTTCTATCCATTTAATTAAATCTTCAGCATGTTTCTTGCTGTCTTTAACAATAGTGCCTGATCTAACAAACGAGTTATTGAACATTTCGATTAGACGAGATAATTCTTTATTTGCTTCAAGAGTTTTGAGTGTACTACCAGAGATTTGATTGAACAACTTACCAGCTTGACTAAGATACGCGTTAACTTCAGCAGTATCTTTCTCAGTCATTGTTGCTTTAGTTACATCACCTAGCATTGCATCTTGAGACCATACATCTTTAGACTTCTTAAGTTTAGAAACATCTACACCGTAATCAGCACCCATGGTTTCAAATGAGCTTCCTTTGTACGTTGTATGCCATACTATACCAATCTTAGCAGCAAGAACTTCTTTTGCTTGTTCAACTGGTACAGCATATACAATGGTATTTGGATGGAATACAATATAATCGGTACCATCGATCTTTTTCTTTTGAAGATCGCCTGGACCATATAAGAAATCACCTTGGATTACACCTTTAATTCCTAATGCAGGAAGATACTTAAGTGCTGCTTTCATCTTGTCGTTGAGGTCGCCTGAGGCAATATCCTCATCGATATCTGCATTAGTCTTATAAACCTTAGGGTTCTTATTAAAGACTCCTTTCTTAGCAACAAAGAAAACTCCATCAGATGGATCTTGTCCACAGAAAATAGCAGGAGCTCCGTCCCACTTAACTGATACACTTCCTTTGTGTTTGCCTTGAAGCATATCACGCATTGAGCGTAACGCCATTATTGCTTGGCGAGTTCCGTTAGCACCACCATAAATCACTTTATCCTCTAAGTGAGTCATGTGAGTATTTTTCTGTTCGCTTATAAACTGATTAAATTGTTTCATATTATACTTTCACCATCGGTTTAACAGTTCCGCTAGTAATGCGTTCTAGCTCAATATCAGATTTTTTAACTTTCTTAATAGAAATAATTTCGCCTAACTTAGCAGGACTGTTGTTAATAAAGATAACCTCATGACCTTTAAAGTAAGAGTACGCTTTGTTTTGGTACTCCTGTTTTATAGCTTTCCATTCCTTTGGAAACATCTGCTCAATTAATTGTATCTGTTTAGTATTAATCTCAGTATCAGCATTAGTATAGTTAGGTACAGCTTGTTTCTTTAATGCCACAGCGCTACTAATTATCTTAGATAAATCAACAGTACCACCGATCTTAAAGTTGTTCATCGTCTTGCCGTTAGCAGATAAGTTAACAGCTTTTATTTCATACTTCTTAGATCCAACAACTAAATCAACTCCTCTTGATGAGCCACCACCTAGGTGACCATCAGAAAGAAGGAAGAACATAGTAGCTTCACCAGGTCCTACACCCTTGAGAGGATATGAATGCAGCGTTTTAAATGCAGAAGCATCTTCGCGTTTAAGCTGACTAATCAAATTATTTAGTTTAGGCATGTCTACTATGCTTAACGTTGATGATATATCAAACTTAGGAAAGAAGTGTTTGTTGAATAAATGCTGAATTTCAGACTTATATTTATTTGAAGTAAAGTCTGATGCTTTAATATTAAAGGCAGTGACTTTCTCTGCTCGCTTGAGGAATTCTAAATCCATTTTGTTCATGTCGAATTCCTCAGCGAGTGTGTGGTATTGTTTAAAATTAAGCATTGTAAATTTCTTTAATTATTAACGATTAAGGTAATTATACTACTATTTATAACAGTTGTACACCACTATTTTCGTTTTTATATTGCTCAATAGTCTCCTTTAAAGGTCTTACCCAGTTGTCACGATGATCAACAAAGATTTGTGGTTCATGGTTATCTACAGCAATAATCGTAACGAGCTGAGTAATTGGCATGCCAGTACGTTCTTCCCATGCGATTGCATAGAATGTTTCTTGCATGAAGTAAGAACTGATCCACTTCTTGTGTTTAGGTTTACGTGAAGTCTTCCAATCGATAATAGAAAGCTTGCCGTCAAAATAACCGACGCAATCCACGCGACCAGCAACACCTAAATGTTCACTATACAAAGGTGCTTCTTGAGCATAGATATCGCCAAGGCGAGTATCAAGTATAGGTTTCATTGAAAGAAACATTTGGTAAATGTCAGGAGTAACAGTGACTTTCTTAGTAGCACCTTCAGGAAGGAAACGTTTGAAGTCTTCGTCATTATTGACATAACGTTCAATGATTTCATGGACAGCAGTACCACGAGTGGATGCTCTATAAGAGATACGTTTAGCTTCTGCTTCACCTACCTTCTTACGCCATGCGGCAATGCCTTCACGCGACAATATACCAAGTACCGTAGTAACTGATGGTAATTTATCGCCATTAGGAGTCTGATATGTTCTACCAGATTCAAGAGTGGTTGCTAGCAATTCTACTAAGTCAACATTGTTGGAGTGATCGAATTTTCTATTCATAGACAGTCTCATTATTTCCATTATTTAAGTATACATTATAACACATTGATCTACAGATGTACAATACTTTAGCTTCCTAAGCTCCAATCTGAACCATAATACTCAGCAACAATCAAGAATGCATCAATCTCGCTCATGATTTCTGCGATATCAGCAGATTTAGTGGTGTCATCTCTGACAGTATACCACGGACCAGATTTTAGATTGCTAGTTTTTATACGTGCGTTAAGGTCTTCTTTAAGCTCATTTAAGTGGTCTTCTAATTCGTTGACAACAATAACATCAACTTCTTCCGGGTCAATGGTAACAGTTACTTCTCTTAAATTTATCATAATTAATCTTCCAATTTAGTGTTTGTTATGTGTTCCACGAATGTTCGTCTTGTTGCTGCTTGAGGTAAGACACAAACGCAAACATTTGTTTTTGGTTAACGAAGGAAAACTCATAGATAGGCCGACCCTCTTTAGTCGGTGTACTAGATGTAGTAACCTTGTCAGTTTCTGTAACGGTATAATCTTCAGGTTGCATTTTAGTTTGACAAAAATAAGTACCAGTATAAAATGCACTGGTGTAAATTTTATTAAAACTTTCGCTATCTGAATCATATGAGTATAACATTACACTTGTTTCCTATGAGTATCTGTTTGACCATCTTTAGGTCTTGCATCAGCAGCCATTGAACCATACCCTTTGTTGATTCTTGCTAATCTAGGTCTAGACACAAGAGGAGATACTTCGATAGCATTACGCACAGCAGATAACTCATTGTCTCGGTCATCACTTCTGCTTTTCTTACATAAGTTACCAACAATTTCATAAAGTTCATAAAGTTCAGCAACATTTAATGGACGAATAAGATTTTGTGCTTCAGTCTTATAGTCGCGTTCTTCGCGTTCAGTTTCGTTCTCGTACTTACGATTGTAATTAGACACGATTATAATTCCTCAATAGTAATTTTATATTCTTTTCCGTTAACATCAGCAAGTACTATAGACTTTGATGTAGAAAGCATATAACCTTCTTCTGGCTCTAAATCCATTTTAACTCTTTCAACTGATGCAACCACACCATCAGTCAATATATCAAAACGTAATGCAGGAAGTATTACAGTATGAGCTAGGTAATCACAGTAAGCTAGCGGTGTTGTCATTATTCGTCTCCTTCTTCGTTACCAAATATTGCATCCCACTCACCTGGTAGAATGCCAGTCATAACAAACTCACGCTGGTCCACAGTAGCTTGAGGCAGACAATCTTGAATGAACCCGTTGCCCGCTTTGTAATCAGCGTATTGTTCTTCAGTGCAATTAACTTGCATTTCAGAAGTAAATTTTGTAATAGGTGAGTACTTCATAATAGTAATCATATTATTCGCCCTTCCAAGTAGCTGCCATCATAATAAAACCAACAAAAGAATATATTAAACACGCAGCGATTGACATAGTGTTGTTCTCTAAACCACCGACTGCACCTAACACCGTTAAAAAACCAAGTACTCCAGCCGCTACTCTCAAAAATTTCATCATAATTGTCAATCTCTTTATTATTTAATATGTAGCTATTATACTACGTTAACACACTCTTGTACACATCTTTATTAGATCGTTTTGTTATAAAAAACGACTTAGTTATAACCTAAATAAGCATTATCGACTAACATAGTAGAGGCACCATTACGAGTATCAAGTTGCTTAAATCTAGTTTTTTCTAACACAATAGAGTTGCCGCTGTAATCTAAACCTTCGGCCATAATCCATTCACCGTAAAAGTTCTTAGCCAACATATAAGTGTCGCCTTTACCGTCGTTAGGAATGAATGTGCTTTCTTGTACTGAATATAGAACGAAGATTTCACTGAATGAACCACGTGAATCGTTATGAGTAACTAAGGTTTTGACTTCGTCAACTAGGTTGTCGACTTCTGCATTAGGATATACACTGTCAAATTTTCCGTTTATAACATAGAAATTTTTATTAACTGGTCCCTCAACTGTGTTAATTTGTGTAACGATAATCAATCTATTGTTTTTTACTGTCATAATGTATGGGCTCTTGCTTTATTAATTTATAGAGCTATTATAACAAATGGGTACGTCCTTGTACACATCTTTATTAGATCATTTTGTTATATGCTTATAACGGTTTGCCGTCAAGTATATTCAAATGATATTCTAAGGTAGGGACTATACCCAACTCAACACGAAAGATTCTATAGAATCCTAATACCTGTTTAGATGGAGCAGTTCCAAATACTTTGATCTTCTTTCCATCAACATAGTGGTGTGGAAATCCAATATTACTACGTCTCCCAGTCGGATACAAACTAACGATATCTAATATACCCTCGAACTGATCTACTGATAAATCAATAATTCTACCGTCAACTTTGTTCTCAGTAAACCAATGACTGGTAATAGCATCGATTCCACCTAAAGTATAAGGTATCTGTCGAATACATTTTAAATCCCAGTCACCGTTATATCCATCATAATAATGAAACATGAATCCTGCCATAGGGAAACATTTTCCCCAAGTCCATGGAATGTCTGGATCATTCTTCATCATTTCAGCATGTATATCAGCATGCGGAATACGAGCATTCTTAGGTTTTGAAAATAAATGCTGGTGTCTAAAGAAGAATGTCTTAATTTGCTCTTCCGTGTGCATGGTACGATTCACGTTCATATAAGTATCTTCTTTAGAGTAGCATGGTCAAAGCATCAGCTACCTTGATCAAATCAGATTTAAGTTGGATATCACCAGCGGTTTCTTCTAGCTTAATCGTATGAACCACATCAGCAAGTAAGTCTTCACGTTCTTCGTTACTTAATAAATTATCTTCATACATAGTAAATATTGTTTCGATTAATTTTGATGCTTCTTCTAGCTCTGTACCTTTGAACGCTTCCATTGTAGTTGTCATATTAGAATCTTCCCATTATTGTTGATGCCACTGTATTAACTTGTCGTATTAAAATCTTTTTCTTAAATTCACAATATGAATTAGAAGTAGTCTCTTTGATAATTATGCTATCAACAGAGGTTCTCATTATCACTAGCAAACCACGAATATCTTCAGATGGTTTTAAATATGTGTAAGTTTCTAACCAGCGCAAATCACGTCTAACTGCTATTACATCACGCATCAACCCATGCATAGAGTTATTGCAATCCATTGCTTCGATTGATATTGCCAAATCTACTACAGCTTTAGATTCGTTGTCGTCATAGAACGAAGGTAATTCTCCTAACATACTACACGAACTAACACTGATTGCTAATAATATTGCTAATACCTTATTCATATGTTCCACCATGTCTCTTTAACAGTTTACGTAATTTAGCTATGTGTGGAGCTGATTTAGTTCCACCCTTTTTCTCTAATCGTTTAATTTCACTACTGAGTCTATCTGCATACGGATTTATTTCAATGCCATCGACCCATACCTTACCAGCTATCTTAATATCCCATTCTTTCATCAGTCATCTTCCTATGTAAAAAAATCATTTAAAGTTGTAGAGATTCTTGGCTCTCCGGTTCGCTGTGTCCAACCTGAATCCCAACCACTATTATTAGTTATAGTAGAAGGTACATGGTCAAACGTATTATTAGTTCTTGGTACATAATTTTGTCCAAATCTAACAAAGTCACACAACACATCCTCATTATCTCTAGCTGTTCCACCCATCTTATCAAGTATAACATCCATGAATTCGTCAGTAGTGTAACCACTTGACATCATCTTCATACAACGTATTGCATTGTTACCAAAATATCCATGAGACTTATCATCCACTAATTTCTTATGATAATCACCTAGGTCATAAGAAAAGGCAGCGTACACAAAGTTAAAACGTCTATGTCCTTCTGCAAGATTATACTGATTTAAATAATCAACAACTTCTTTATGAGTCTTCTTCTTACCAGAATGTAACCAGTCTAAACAACGATCTAGTAAGATAGGTAATTCTTTAGATGCAAAATCTACGTTACTTACACCCTTTTTAGGAGCAGGAGGTTGGTTACCAATACTTGTAAATAAGGCTTGTCCAGTTGCTTTACGTTCAACCATGTCCTCACTCATATCCTGCCAATCACGTAATGTACCCCAATGTTGTACACAATTGTTTCTATATCCATGGTCGTGTTCAAATGAAGCGCCTGAGCCAAATATTCTATGACACATATAAGTATATAGCCAAGTCTTTTCATCCCACTTCTTAGTGTCATAAGTCTTGATCAAAGCTTTACGATCAGAATCTTGATGATGCCACTTAGGAGTTTTTACTCCAAACTTTAAGTCTTGTATTACATTACTGAAACCTGCTGCGTTACGAGTAGAACAATCATATATGTCGATTGATTGCATCAACGGGTCATTAATAGTCTTAGTAGCCTCTTGGCCAGTATAAGGTTTCTTACCCCAGTTACAATTATCCTGTAACCATTTAGCGCGAGGGTAATAATACTCGACTAATACATCTAGCGCTTCGTTATTAAGAGTTTTCATCCAAAGAAATCCTCTAGGCTATCTTCCTTACCCCAATTAGTACGACGATAAAATTCAGGACTTAAATGCACTGATTGTCTAGCTTCCATACGAGTTTTTGCATATACTTCAGGATTCATCGTGTACCATTCTATAGGGCAATGTACAGCAATCATTTTGTTTTCTACCATTCTTCGCACAAAACGTTCAATTAACTTTCTGCGTTCAACAAGAGAACCACAAAAAGGAGTTCCTTTATACCAACCAGTCTTAGGGAGCTTACGCTCTTCAAACTCAATAGGCCATGGAGTTGCATACTCTACAGGTAAACCAGTAGAATTACCAAACTTACACAATTCATCAACCATACTTTCAATATCAGCATCGTTGCGATGAGCGTGATGACGAATATCGATATTGCCTAAAGATATAGTTAACGCTTTATGATGAGGTTTGATATGGCTTCTAATGTATTCAAAATCAGTTTTTATCTGACCATACAATGTGGTACCATCAAGTTTAACTACAGAAGAATCAAGTGGTGCATAAGCTGCAGTATGAGAATCTCCTATAGCAAGATGTTCTAACGTTAGATCAGAAGATATCAACGTGGTTGCAGTCGCCAATTTAGCAGATACTCTATCGCACCACTCTTTATCTTCTACATCTTTTCTCTTCTTAAGCATTGCACCATAATCTGGCATATCAATGTCAAGCGAAACTATAGAATCTGACTGCATCAAGTTGTTAATGCTATCCTCTAACTCTTTAGTAAATCCACCAAATAAATTTAAGCTACCACCGAAGTTTGCTCCATGAAGAAGGTACGCAATAGGATGAACTCTATTCTCATAGTCCAAATCCATGTTGATGTTCTCACTCCATGTACGTGCCCATCCGTGTGAATGGGAATTAGTTTTCTTAGGAATTTTGGTAAATGTACCAACTATCATAATGTTATATCCTTTTTGATCCATGCGCGGTTACTATTTATAGTCTCGTATAACGACTCATCAGTTAGCTCTGGTTCATTGCCTACGTTCCAAAACAATACATCGCGTGTAGGATTTGCTTTTGCGTACTCAACTGCGGGTTTCCAACCTTTGGCATCATACTCTGCAATACACGGGAATGGAGGCATGTCTTCTTGTTTTACTGGTTGTGTAAATTGCAAGGGGTGACTGATAATACGATCATGTCCAACTTCACCAGCTTTCATGTTACGAGCAACTGCTACGCCATGAAACTTAGCGTTTGGCCATGCAATTTGTAATGACCTGTGAAGAACACCAGTTGATAAAACTGTCCAGACGTCATCTGGCTCTGGAATAGTAGAAGCTACTTTAACAAAACCAGCAGTAACTAACTCATGCTTTAATCCTAAAGGAACAAAGAACGCGTTGTCATGTTGATCAGCCCATTTCTTAGCTGCTAGATTTAGATTTGGCATTGCTGCAATACGGAGGAATTCAGCTTCTGCACCACGTTCGATACATGCTGCCTGATGATGGGATATTTGTTTTGACGCTGGCATGAACAACTTAACTTTCTTGCCGTGTCTTTTAGCTACGTCTAATAGCGATACGCCAGCCAGACCAAAGCGAGGTTGACAATATACTATAGTATCGATAGATTCTGGCAGAGTTGAGATTAAACAATCACCGCCTCGTACTTTAGAGCCAACTAACATATCGTCACGTACTACTCTTACACCATCATGACTAATCACAACAGGTGCAGGATTCGGATCGATCCAGTCTTTGGCTAAATTTAGGTAATACTCACGAGCGTCTGTTCGATTGTAGATTCCCTCCATTAGAAGAGAATCTACATCTTTATTGCTGTGGTCTATGACGTGTTTATTGTGTGACATAATTTAAGTGTACTCCATATTGATAAAGCTATTATATCACTATGGGCAGCTAATGTACACTCTTATTTTGCTTTCTTTTTCGCCTTGGCTGATTTAATCCACTTCATGGCTAAACCATTCCTAGGAGGAGATGTTGACCAATTTCTTAGCTTACGATATACTGACGTTGCACCAGATTCGATATCACTACCATCGGAATTATCCACTATGTATAGTTGGTTACCAAAAGTTGAATTGAACTTACCAATATTCTTCTGTACACCGTTCCACATTTTAGTCACAAGTTCAGGTCCTAACGATCGCTCACGTTCTTTATCACGTCGAGTCGCAGTTTCTAAATCTGTGTTAACTAGAATCATAGCGCATTCATACCCTAGCTTTTCCAACTCGGTCTTCTGTTTTTTAATTTTCTCATAGTCTTTACCAGTACCATCAATGACTAGACCAAGTCTGCCGTCTAGCCAGATCTGTTTCTTTTTACCAGTAAGTATTTTAGCATCGCCTCGTATTGCTTGACCTTGAGCCGAGAACACATTATCTGGATCCATCACCAAACCAGCCTGCTTCATTGATTTCTCAAATGCTTCGTCTGAATTGACAACCTTAAATCCAAGAGCTTGCACTGCAGTTTTACCTACAGTGAAAGACTTGCCTGAACCAGGGCCGCCGGCTAAGAAGATCGCTTTAAATATAGCAGGATCTTCTACACCTTCGACTAAGTATGAACGAAAGTTATCCATTAAGGATTGCGCACAGTAACAGCTAGTTCAACTAAACCAGCTTTGCGCGTTGGCAATCTAGTAGTATTACCGTTAGCTTTAAGTTCTTCTTTGATTTCTTTAACAGTCATACTTTCTAACTCAGCTTGATCAACTGATGCTTTAATCTCGCTGTCTTCAGTACTAGTTGCTTTTATAGAATTATACTTATTAATAAGTAAAACTTTTAAAACTACTGCTACAATTACTAAAGTGATTAGTACAGCTAATTCATTCATTATACATTCCTTGGTTTACGTTAATAGATTCAGACTAAAGACTTCTTCTCTGGCTGAACAGTTGTTATATTATACCACAGCTAACAAGCTTTGTACACTCTTATTTATATATATTTATCGGTGAATATATTTTGATCAATTCTTCTTTACCTTTAACTTTAATATCGCCAATCTCTTTGCATTCATAGCCATCACCAAGTTGCTCTACGGTATAACTACTGACTATTGTTTTATAATCGACGTACTCGTGCCGTGCAGCAGTTGCCTCAAGTCGTGCAGCCAAATTGACAGCATCTCCAATAACGGAGTAATCAAATCTGGAATCACTACCCATATTACCAACAATACAATCTCCAGTATTAACCCCAGTGCCAACATTAATGTCAGGTAGGCCACGAGCCTTGTAAACGTCTTTGAGTTCATTTGTTTTTGCCTCTATTTCGATTGCTGATTTGACTGCCATTTCCGCATGGTTCTCACACGGTAAGGGAGCATTCCAAAATGCCATAATACAATCACCCATATATTTGTCGATGGTACCACCATTGTTTATAATGATTTTTGTCATTGCATCAAGGAATTCATTAACAAGTGATACTAATCCTTCTGGATCATCCTTGTTTTTATAGTGTTCTGATATAGGAGTAAAGCCAACAATGTCCATAAAGAGGAATGTCATCTCTTTCCTTTCACCACCTAGTTTAAGCAACGATGGATCTTTCTGTAACATAGCAACCATAACTGGAGAAAGGTACGTGCCAAACTGTTTCTTTATCTGTGCCTTAGCGACAAATTCTTGAATGTATTTTATTCCATATACGTGTAAAGCTATCAATAACCCTGCCAATGCACCATTTAACGGATTATACATGAAATCTAGGTAAAACACACATATCAGGCTTGCTGGAATCATCAGGATCGGTACGATTTTTATATATCGTATGTAACTTAGTCCTACAAGCAACAAACCAATAATCAATATAGATCCGTCTCTAAGTATATCAGCATAACTAGGGTGGGTAACACTATAACCCATCATCAAAGATGAATATGCTGCAGCAATAATGTGATGGCCGTATGCCGCACCATTAGCAGTTGGCACAGGATTGCTTATGCCGTTAGCGGTTACTCCAATGAAAACTGTTGCACTATTGAGGTTTCCGAAGTCATCATCCATGTTAAACTGTTTATTTTTTATGTTAGGGTTAATCCATATCCTACCATTTGGATCAGTGATTATCTTCTTATAACCACGAACACGAACAGCTTGAATACCAGCTGCGTTAGTCTTTATTTGATATGTTTTGGTTTGCTTAGATACTTTCATTGCTTCAAGTATAATTGATGGGTACAATGTACCATTTGATTCTGATATCATAGGAAGACGTCGTACCAATCCGTCTATCTCTGGTATAGTATTTGCGATGCCGATACCAGATGCTAACGCTTCATACTCTGGTATATTACCAATAATACCTTTATAATGTGGGACAAATGGTGCTGCTCGTTCACCTATCTCAACTATGCCAGTTGCGTATGCTGAGGTGCGAGCGTAATTATCAGGATAGTGAGCTAACACAACTCCTTCTGGTAACATCTTTTTAAAGTATAAATCTTGTGTGGTTCGATCTTGCTCTGGAAACGACATGGCTAATACAATAGTACCAGCGTTTGCACTTCTTAGCTTTTTAATGACATTACCGTATACATCACGTGGAAACGGAAACTGCCCATGATTGATCAGAGCTTCTTCACCAATATCTACCACGACCACTGAGTCGTCTTGTACCACTTCCTTTATTAATAACTGATCAAACCATTTGAGTTCTAAGATTTCCAAGAACCTAGGTTGTGATTGACTAATACCAAATAATATCATGGTTGTTACTATTGCCCATAACGGACTGACTATATATTTCATTGTTGCTTAATCACTATTGTGTTTGAAGATTCTTCTTCTAGAGTCTGTATATATATTTCGCCGTCTGGCTGTCTAAGTTCTATATTCATACCAGGTTGTAGCTGATACTTGATATCTATTACTGCATTATTAGAGTATCGTACTACTCGACCAGATGGTATATTGATGAATGTGTAGACTCCAGTATCTTCGTTGAGCCCTGGATCTTTACCATCACGTACATCAGAAAAGGCTGATCTTAACATATTACTAAGAAGGTCAACATTTAATTCGTTAATGTCCAACTCGTTAAACTCTAATTCATCTTCAGCTTTATCAAATTCATTTTCAAGTCCTTCGAATGCTAACAAGTCTATGTCTAAAGCATCGTTTACTTGAGCTTCCATTAGATCCTTCTTTACTTCCGCTGGAGGTGATATAATCATTAAGTTATTAATCATATCCTCATCCATCAATACAACAACTGGTTTTGAAGGTACTGCGTCACGATTATAAACTGAGGTTAATTGGAATGCTTTGTTTAATATTACGATTCCCATATCAGTTGCGACTGAGATTTCGCCTACAGTTCCGTCTGAGTTTGGTAAGAGTATTATGAGGCTGTCGCCTATTTCATTGACTGTCATTGAGAATGCAGTACCACGAACGGCAATTGTTGCTGAGGGAGTTTGAATATCTACGGTGTCTGGATTGTTGTGTGCGATATTGCCTGAGGCATATTTCACTGTACCCATTGTGACTAATAGGCCTAGTGAACCAGAAGATGATTCTGGGTCGTATACGAAATCATCGATATAAAGTTCTGAGTGTTGACCTACATGAACCTGAGTGTCATCGTTAAAGGTAATACCAACAACACCTTTGGCTGTTTTAACTTCATCATCCATCTGAACAGGATCAGAGACATTAGCATCATAATTATTTGACTCTCTTTGTATGATGCCTGATCCTGTATGTTCAGTTACAGTACCGATGCTATTATTGCTAGCAAAGGTACACGTAACAATACTAGTCAGACTGAGTAATATCAATAACCGCGTTAGAACCATTTATCACCAAGTCTATATGGCCGGCGGCCAAAGTTGTGTCTTGCATAATGTCCACTTGGTTGTTATCGCCGATCATATCTAAATATATTTCGTGAAAGTCTATACTATCACCATATCCAGTTTGATCGATTTGAAAAGCGTTATAACTACCAGAAACATCGATATCCTGCAAAGCTCCGTCTGCAGATATGTTATTTACCACTGTATTATAATCACCTGTAACAATCCAATCTAGATTAGTATATGAAGCACTTGCTGCTCCACCTAAATCTAATACCATTGTATTGTTGTTACCTGTATACGATAAGTTCAGATCAGCAAAGTTTGCAATGTTACCTAAAATATCGATTTCGTTATTATCACCAAACTGGTTTAGTGTAAAGTTGAACATGTCTGAACTAATGACAGATCCAGATAATACGTTAGCACTACCTATTTGATCTACGATCCAAGTCTGGTCATCACCATTCATAACGAAATATGAATCGACACCACTTAGATCGCCACTAGCTGCAACGATGTTACCGTTACCATTACTTTGTGATATCGTCACAGACAAGTTTTCACCTGACGTCTGATTGATATACACTGACTGATCTGCAAGCAAATCTGTTGATACTAGAGTGAATACACCTGCGACAAACGCAATAATATGTTTCATTCTGTAACTCCTTTTTTGTTAAGCATTATTTTACCATATCTTTTTTGATATGCCTTGTTGTACAACATCATGTACAGCTTGCTCTATAGCTCTGCGTACTGCGTAATTCGGTGCTTCATTCATGTTCATTCCCATTTCCATCTCAAATACTTGCTGATCTAGATCGAAGAACTTTACACCTGTCGTATTACTGCTATGGCTGATAATATGTTTTTCTACAACGACAGATAATAATATCTCTGATGTTGTGACACTTATAACCCTAAGAGCAGTAGTAACAATATGAGTCTTATATTTGGCGGCAGCACCCAGTCCGAAGACCCTCATGCCATTACCACCAGACGTCACATTGCTATCATAACCAATAATCCCACCATCTATTATTACACCAGCATAAACCATAGGCGGTAATGGATCTGCTTTTGCATCGACCTGTATCCTAGACGAACGTACTATCTGACGTTCCCTGATTACATGATCGATATTCTTTCGTTCAACCACACGAAACCACTCACCATTTGAGTAATCTCGCAAAGCATTAATAAGATAATTCTCACCGCCTTGTGTAACAGCTGATGATAATGATTGGACAGCAGAAGATCGTTGCCCAGTCAAATCGCTATATCCATACACTGCGACATATACTTTATCACCATTTTTAGGTGCAACAGATTTATATGGAGTAGACGGCACTAAGTCAGGAGCGTTTAAAGTCTGGTCTTCTACTTTGTTTAGTATACTAGCACAAGATGTTAGACACAAAACCATAGCAATCGCTATAGCTAACTTCATATTCCTAATCCACCAACTGGTATTGTGATTGTGGTAATAGTACCATCCGGAGCAGTAATAGTCAGAGTAACAATAACACCATCGCTAAAGTAGTCAACCATATTACCAGCCAGGTCAAACGAACCAGCAGTACTGGGTTCTTCACCAAACAAAGCATCTACTAATTGCTTAGATAATTGAGCATATACTCTTGACTCAAAGTTATTAATGAATCTATTGATATTGCTACTGTCAATTTCTCTTTGCAAATCACGTTCAGCAGATTCTCTTCGGTCACGTACTTCATCAGCGCTACGTTGTTTCATCTGTTCCATTGTAAGGATATGAGAAGAGAATCCTATACCAGAAAACGATGGGTTACCAAATTCATATGGATCAGCTGCGTTTGCTGGGTCGGATAGTACTAGTGTCAGCAGAATCAGTATTGCTATCACTAGTATTGTCACTATTAGGTCGTATAACGTTTTCACTGAGGTCTCTCTCTTTTTGTTGTAGTATCATATCCAACTTAGCTCTAAGTCTAATCAAATCATTATCGAGCATTCTTACTCGATCGATTAAACCAATTAATGTCATATGAGACTCATGTATAACTGGATCTACATCTTCTGTGACCCACTTCCAAATATAAAATATAAAGTAACCTAAACCACATACTGCGATAATCGGAAATCCATATTGGCCTACCATTTCACCGATATTCATGTTAATCTTTCCTTGAATCTTTCTGTCCGTCAGCTCGTGCAATTCTATCCAAATCAGGTCGAATGTCAAACGCTTGCGACATTAGAATATCGATACGAATTAATTCATTGTTCATAGTCTTAACTCTATTGTCCAATGAGATAGCAAACATACGTTGTGTCTTTATGTTATCCAACACGCCTGCTAATATAAATTTTAATGTAAGAAATACGAAAAAACCTCCTGCTAGAGCAGAGGCTATAGGAAAACCTACGTCGGTTACTAATGAGAGAAAGTCCATAATGCTACATGTATGAGAATGCGTAATACTATTTATACGGGAAGGTTTTTTGCGATAGGTTTAATTGAATAAAGATTGAACAGTTTAATCACTTGTTCAGGTGATAGCCCTAAGGTAGCGCCTCTTTGGGATTCTTCTAGTCCATCTCAGTGAATATATCAAGCAATATATCAGAGTATATATCGTTGCTTAATGCTCCTGGATGTGCGTGTTCTTGTAAGTCATCATTATCTATAGCAACAGTATATAGGTCAATATGTTTGCCTAGACCTAATCTACTGCTGTCGCTCAACTCACCTATACCATTTTTAATCCATGTACAAATATCAAGAGAACCACTTCCTTTGTGGTCTTTATTGCCGCGTGCCATTACTGTAACAATATTAGACCATGAACGTTTATGAAATGTACCTTGACACAATTTAATGCCTAAGCCATCACATATCAGTTGCATAGACTTCATTTTAGTTATCGTATGAATTATATCTTTACGACCATCATGTCCTATACCATAATATGCTTCTAATATCTTAGCATTAAAATCATCTCTGATATTATCTATTCTTTCAGGTGAGAACTGAGTAAAGTTTAGCTCTCTCTTAATATTCAAAACAGTTATTTCGTTGTCAGTAACATCTTCGACAACTTCATTTCTCTGAAAGGAAGACCACAATACAACCACATGAGTAGGGTTAGGTATCAATGGATTACTTAAATAGTCAATCACGTCACGGAAGATTTTATCATTACCTCCGCCACATGTACCTAAGTTAACCGATTGAACACCTAAGCTTTGACCTAGCTTGTGCGTAAATGTATGTTCCCTGTGACTAGGGGGTGAGTCATCGTGTCCTGGTAACTCATCACCCCATACAAAACTACATCCAGCACTTAATAACATTTTAACTTCCTAATTCTTTTTTAATTCTTTCAACATAAATTGTTGCATCCATTAACTCCTCCTGCAAGTGAGTTAACCAGCCTTGTAAATCTATATCGGTACGAGTGGTATCTACACCATACTTATCTAAACCTACGTTCGACCTTTCGGCAAATTTATTCATGATAGCGTTAACATTAGGGTCGCTGACAGCTGTGACAGGAATAGCATGATATTCCTTAAACTGCTGCTCTATTTTCATTTCCTGAGCGAGTATCTTGCGGTTCTCAGCGTAATCGAGACACTCTTGATCCCACTCTGCTCTGTGATCGTAGTCACTCATTATACACCACTATGGTTATTAACAGCTGAAACAAAAACTTCTTCGTACAAATCTTCTACTTCTGAGTTATAAGTACGAACTTCATCAATATTACGTCTGTGATGAATGTTGGCTAACTTACGTAAAGTTTTCTTTGCTATGCCACTAACATCTGATGTAGATTCAATGATTTCTTTTACTAGATCTTTTTCTGCATCCATACGTGTCATTGAGTCAGATAATTCTTGCATTGCTGATACTAGTTTCTTTTGGTCTACTGCGTTCATGTATATCTCCAAGATATGTAATTATAAAAAATGTTATATGTGTTTGACGTAAGATTCGTCTATGTACTTTTTAAACTTTATGTAATTTCCAATAAATGTTACTGTGTCATCTTCACCCATTTCGTGCAAGAAGACAATAGGTAAGCACTTAGAATTTCCGTTAAATGCAAACGCCTGATCTTGTTCGTTTTGAGTAAGAGTATCCATCTTGACATAAGAGTACTCTAAACCCCAGAACTTACATAAGTTTTCAGTCATTGAACAATCAATATTATTGTGCTCACCGTAAATTAAATAATGTTTTTTACTCACTTTCAATATCCTCTATTAGGAGGTCGCGTACTAATCTAGCACCACGATCTTTATCAATATCACTTTTATCACCATTAACAAACTTATATGCTAATGTAATTCTCTCACAGCCAGCGTATGCTGAATGCCATAGATGATCGTCAGGTTCATTTTCAGCACCAAAGTAATAATGCCTAGCTTGCCAACCTGGTTTATCTTGTTCAGTAGTAATGGTACCATCTGCGTTACGATATCTAAAGAAACCATTACCATCTTTAGACCAAGTAAACAATACTTGATAAGCATTTGCGTCATAGTTAGTATGCCATCCAACAAAACCTTTAGGAGGATAGTATGACAGAAGAGCTGAAGTATGAGCACCTAGATCAGCTGCGAAATCATACTTAACTTTCTGCATATAATCTTTCCAATCATCAGGATGTTTGCGTACAAGAGCTGCAATTGGTATGGCGAAATAACGATCAGGTGGTCCAACTAGCTCAGGAGATCGAGCTAAACATTCATCTAGATATTCTTGAGAACAGAAGTATTCGCCTAGTTCCATATCAGCTTCTGTGCGATACGTGTAACAAGATGGATCGTTGTAAGTAGACTTTGAAAACATCTCTTCAACGAACCCGTCAAGAGTTGCAAGGAGTTCCTTATTTCTGATCGTTATTTCTGCCATTATATAATGATACCTGTTACAGCTTCAATATAAGCTTTTTCTATTTCAGCATTAACTTTAGTAACAAAGACGATGCCCGAGTTATAGAACGTGCCAGATACAGGATCAGCTTCACCTGTTACACAGATACCACGTGCAAAACCTAAACCTTGCTCACCGTTAACAACCATTCTAGGTTTTTCTAGAATTAATGTTACGTCATTGTCATCTGAAACTTTACCAACATATTCGCCTGCGATATTAACTACTGCGACGATATCACCTTTAACTATACTCATTCTATATTTTTCCTTGCTTCATTAATTAAGTAGCCATTATAACACGGCTAACACATTGTGTACATCTTTATTTTAAATTCTTTTTAATTCAATTCCAGCTTCATTAAACATTAAAGTGGTTAACTCTAAAGACTCAGCCCAATTACTTGGAACATCATCTGCAGTATAAAACACTTTCTTTATTCCCGTCTGGATGATACCTTTCGCGCACTCAGAACACACTGGTAGTCCGTGGACGTACATGGACCCTCCGGCTAACTTGGTACCATTACCTATAGCATTATAGATCGCATTCATCTCCGCATGAACAACAAACTTATACTTGGTAGGCCTATCAGTATACCTTTCAAGTGAATCACTCACACCACGTGGAAATCCATTATACCCTTGACATAGTACTTGTCCATTGTCACCGACAACTATAGCACCGATCTTTTTAGAAGGATCCTTTGACCACGTGGCTACCTGACCAGCTAGGTCAATATATCGTTTATCCCAATCAATCATAATTTAGCAATCAAATCAAAGTGGCGTTCATAGACATGTAGATTTGCTACTTGCCAGTTAATATCACCTAATGTGATAGCAGCGGAAGGTACGTCGTCGATATATTGTATCTCGTTATAGTACTGTATTATACGATTCATAACTTCGAGCTGCCATGCGTAATCATTCTTATAACCAAAGACAGCATCGTTGGATCGCATCTGAACTACTGAATGAAGTTTGCCATCACGAATATAATAGTTAACTGCATTTGTACAAATAAAATCTGACTTACCACCTTCATTATACTCAACCCATATAGAAGGACGCGTATAAACCATGGTAGCACGACGTGAATCTTTATTGCTAATTAACTCGTCTACCGCGCGCTCGAATTGATTACCATACTTTTCACTAAAAATTAAGTGGCCATAGTTTGAATTGATATTGCCATGAGCATCTGCTGCGTACATCCACGCTGCTGGCGGTGGAGAATTGTCAGATATATCATTAATATTGGTTGAACCAGAATCATACCACAACATCTCTTTCGCAATGTAAGAAGGAGATGGAGTACCAAAGATCGAATTAGCATCAGCTTTAAAAGAAGCACCTATAATCTCAATGGTTTTAGCACCGGTTTTATCGATAGTAAACCGTTGTTGCTCTAACTCAGAACGAAAGTAATCACGTATATCTTGTACATTCATAATATAATACCTTTTATAATAACGATGTTGGAATTTTAATATATCCAGCTGATGGGCTTAGGAAGAAAAACACACCTACAAATATTGATAACCAAAACAATGTAACAACTAACTCACCAGCCCATTTAGATATAGCATATATTGCGTTAGTTGCATGCCATATTATAATAAGAAAGCAAGCAATATAACCGTATATAGGAGCTATACTAAATATCATAATAGATATTACAGTAACAATCCAACACAATGTAGCATAAAGTTTTATCATAGGCTTTTCATTTTCAGCGTATTGAACTGCTTGATTATACGTTACATACTTGCCGCGTGTGAACATACTTGTCCACAGCCACATTGTAGCAGGAAATATAAAAGCTTTCCACAGATAGTTACTCATTATAATTTACTCGGTTAGTATTGTTGCTTTAGTAGTTGGTTTAAATCTATCATCCATGCTAGTATTACCATCAGCTATTTGCGTCATAAAAATCATGAGCTGTGTTGTAGCATGTGCTAAATGTGATTTACCTGATTCAGGATCGATATCTTCGCCTGCCCAGAAAGAAGTAAGATGACGTTGAATGCTAGAATAGGTACGAGACCATTCGGTAGAATCACCATCATGACGCCAATTCCATGCACCATATTTTGCTGCACCAAAACCTAATACCTCTGCGACTTGTACAATTGCTTCGGGTGGAATTAAACTGATATCAGGTTTACCATTGTCATATTTCATAATATATCCTTTAACTATTTTTGTGTAGCTATTATAACACGCAATGCGCATGATGTACACTATTATTTTAAATTATTTAACAGAAAACCATTAGGTCTTTTCTATTATAATGTGACTCTATAGCTCTATCAACTATATCGTCAGTCTTAGTGACTTCTATAATCTCACACACAACCTCATCACCAGCCTGAAGAATGCTTCTAGGTTTGCTAACAAACTTCCATATAAGGAATGAATCAATTTGGTTTGCTTTTATTTGCTGTTGACAATAAGGTTTAAGTGTAATAGTTTTGGCAGCTTTATGCTTAAACTCAATCGTACCTAAATCCTCATGAATAGCATCATATGCCATTACGCCATTGTTAGGAGCAATGAATTTACGGTCATTAGTAATTAAATACTCTTCAAGGAATTCACAGTCAGCGTTTTCTAATACTTGTTCAAATGTTCTTGTACCAGGATTAAATAACTTGGCACGTCTATTACGACGGTCAATAAATGCTTCAGTGACACAAACTTTTATTGTGGCACCAGTCAATAATGCTCGAACATTGTTTCGATGAATACTTTCTAACTTACGCACTTCTTGTGCTGTTTCTTCATACAATTTACCATAATGTGACATAATATAATCCTACTTAATAAACCAATTGTAAATTCCCCATACATCTATCACAGAAAACATAATATTCTGAGCGAGCATAGGTTTATCTTTCCAAAACACATACATGAATAACAAATGTCCAATACCAAAGAGAACATATCCATAACGACTAATTTCAATATTACTGCTTATTAATAATCCAGCAGCAAGGAATAATGCTGTACCTAACCATTTAAGTACAGCACTAGTTTTATCTGTCATAAAGATAAATGTCCCAACGTGATGCGTTGTAGATTCCACCTTTAACATTTCCGCCACGGCTATACTGATTTTCTCCAGGAGATAACATTTTAGGAGAACGTCCACGAATTTCCACACGCTGTGGTTTTCTATTTGCTTTTGGAATATCTTTGTTAGCAGAGTAAACCATTTCTTTGAATAATTTAAGACTTTGACGATCCAAAGTGTCATTAGGATTCATACTAAAAACATAAGCTTTGCTGTTTCTTTCTCGCATTTCCATAATATATCTCTCTTCATTAATTATGTAACCATTATACAACGAATGTACGTCCTTGTACACACTATTCTTATACCGTTTTGTTATATGCTTATAACTTAACTAAATCACCATAATTACCAGTATGGTCTGGCGCAACCCATCCTTCTGGTTTGATAAGATCAGGAAGACCTAACTTGTTAGGACGTGTTGGTTTAACACCTACGTTCTTAGCCATATTAGCTTCGTGTACTTGGTCCCATGCTTTACCAGCATCTACACCAAATGCATCTAATGTACCTAACGCAACAACACATAAATCTATCAAACCGTCAACGATCTCTTCCGGATCATTCTCAGCAATTGCTTTCTGAGTCTCCTCTAACTCTTCAATAATAAAATTCATTCTAAATTTAAGGAACTCACTGAGCTTATCTGGGTTTGCTGCAATCCATTCACGTACACCATATTTGCTGTGCATAGTTGCCATATCTGCTGTCCAATCATTCATATTACTTCTCTCCTGTTAACTGCACCTTGGTATATACCATAACATGCTTTATCTGTTACTAGCTCATACCCATTATTTGATATCACTTTTTCAGTGGTTTTTTCTTCAATACGTAACTGCAAATTAGCTAATGTATCACAAGTAAGAAAACCTCTACCTGATGATATTGAACCTTTACGTATTGTCTTCTTCTTTGGCTTCTTAGCTGCCGGCTTGAAGCTAGCTTTTTTCTCAGTCTTTGGTGTCGTCATTTTTAATAGTCGTCCTAATGTTAATCTTGGCACCGCCATCTTCAGAGTCATACTCAATAATACCAGACTTTTCAAAGTAATCCAACGTTGATGAAATTCCATAGCGTATTCCAGATCTGTTACCAACGATTCGTCCGGTATAATAAGTTATCGCTATAACAATCAGAGATATTAAACTTAACGACAAAAAGTGCATTTCAATTGATACCATTATATTACCCACTTACATTTTAAACTGTGAAAAGGCTGTAGTAGCTTTTTCTTGTGATAGACGTTGACCAGACTTTGAATTATCAAAAGCAGGACCAGTATCAGGCTCAGGCTTATTCATAACAGAAGCACCTTGATCAATATCATATAGCTTCATTTTAGCACGATCTACGCCAATTGTAAACCTTTGATTTGCACCTGGATCGTTATATCTGTTCTTAAGTTGCTTAACTAACATCTGATTGTTATTTGCTAATTCTTCATTAGAGATAAGAGCAAACATGAAATCAGCAGTAGCTGGTAAACCAAAGGACTCAGACGTATCTTCTAAACCAACATCATCGTTATTAAAACCTGAACGAGTAGTTTGTGTTGCTGACATAATAGGTACATTAAACTCAACAGCAAGACCACGCATTTCTTCGGCAATAGCTTTGATGTATGTGTAAGAGTTGATAGAACCACCCTGACCTTTAATACGAGCAGACGCACAGATATTCAAGTAATCAATAAAGATAAGCTCTGGCGTAAAGTTCTTCTTAAGCTTCAACTCATTTAATAGAGCACGGAAGTGAGAAGTATTTGCTTGACCAGTAGGATATTCCTTAATGATTAACTTACCTTGAGTCTTTTCAGCAATAGAAGACACACGATCTTTAAACATCTTCTCGCCCATAGTCTCTAACTGACCTATGTCAACATTAAGAAGGTTTGCATCAATACGTTCTGCGATACGTTCTTCAGCCATTTCCATTGTGATATACAACACATTACGACCTTGTGCTAAGCCAGCTGCTGCCATGTGACACATGAACAATGACTTACCTACACCAGTACCAGCTAAACATATGTTTAAGGTCTTGTTAGGAAGTCCACCTTTAGTAATCTTATTAAAGTAGTCAAGATCAAACGGAACTCTTTCTTCTTGTTTATGGTAGAATTCATATCGTTCATCAGCAGATTCTAAATAATCATGACCGACGTTTGTGTCAAAGGTGACAGCTAAAGCTTTTGTAAGAATTTCAGGTATAGCATTCTTGCTCAGTTCAGCATGTTTGCCATCAATGATTTGAATGGCTTCCATGACAGAGTTAAAAACGGCACGATCTTGACACCACTTTTCAGTGCTATCGATTAGCCATTCTATATTCTCTTTTTGAGCTACGAATATATTGGGTAGGATTTCAATTGCATGTCGGTATTGCTCATCGCTTAAACGTGAACCATTATCGATTTCAATCTTAAAGGCTTCCATTGAAGGAAGTTGATTATACTTTGCGATAAATAATGTGAACTCTTTGAAGAGGCCTTTATAGACCCCCTCAAAGTACTCAGGTTGCAGAAACGCTGCAACCTTACGTGCGTACGCATCATTAGTCAGTAGATTCCTCAGTATCGTCTGTTCTAATGCTATTTCCAACTTCTTCTCCTGTAACTAAACTTCCATCATTATGTGCGTTTTCTAGGATAGTCTCTAGAATAAACGTGGCTTTCACTTGAAGTTGTTGATCTTCAGATGTTAGACCTTCAGTTGGAGAGGTGACCACCGAAAAACTAAACTTAAGCTGGTCGGCCTCTCCGTCAAATTGTATGTTACCATACACTATTACAGTTTCGACATAATCTCCAGAAAGTACACGGACATTCCATGCTTGATTATTTGAATTATCCCCAACTGGAACTAATTCAAAATCTTCACCTTCTACTTGTTCATGCGCTCTATTCATAATATACCCCTATTATACCTTATCCAATGATTTTTGTACATCTTTATTTGCATTTAATTATAAGCTTCTTGAGTAATAGCTTCAACTACAGGTGGAGCTGAATAACCGATCTTATAAGTCTCTTTTAAGAACTCAGGGAAGTCAGTAAATTCTAAGATAGGATCCCAGAATTCACCAGTCAAGGTTTCCTTCATACGATACTTACCTTCAACAACTTCGCCAGTGGTTTTGTCTATCTTCTGGTACCAACCATTGCTTGGTTTGAATACATATCCACCAGCAATTGCTGCATCAAGCAAACCAGAATACTTCTGAACACCGCCTGCCCATGATACACCAATTGGAATCTTAGACTTCTCTTTGACAAATCGAGATTTCTCTACGTTAATGACAAAGTTGTAACCTACGATCTCAGTACCAACCTTTTCTTGTTGACGGCCAATGATCCATACATTGTCGGCGCTGTACATTATCCCTGTGTTATGTGTGATTACACCGTTCTCAAGCACGTATTGTTGTTCATCGTATATTTCAGAGTTAACTGATAAATCATATACTGGTAATTTACCTACTGCATTAATTTTAACTACTTTCATTTATTCACTTCCTTTCATTTGTATTAAGTTTCAATGAGCCATTATACATCATTTTAGCCAATTTGTACACATCTTTTTCTACAGGATATCCTTTACTTTGTAATAGTTCTGCCTTACGTAACCAGTCATTAAACTGAGGACCAGATAAAGCGTCAAAGTTTATGTTTGCAATTGTCATTGTGCCACCTACTTAAATTGCCTTTAGTTGTTACTATGTCGCAATGTTTGCATTTAAACGTATCTTCAGGTTTAATCTTCCTAGGATTGAGCCACATAGTTTCATCAAGAGTACTAGCTTCTTCTCTAGAGACTCTAATTATTTTTAGTGTGTCTATGTTCTGTAACATTACTAAACCTTTCCTACCAATCTTTGCTTTATGCTCTTCACTCTTAGGAAGTTTTGAATATGCAACAAATACATCAATATCTTTCTGTGCTCGCTTGTTTCCCTTATTAGCTTCAGATATCTTCTGCTTCGTCTCAGCAGTATGTTTCTTTCCATAGAATGCATTACCTGTACCAGCCATACTAACCTTTAACGCTTCACTATGTGCTCTGCGAGCTGATTCATATTGTCTGGCACTTATAAGTCTAGTTTGTCCACTTGAGCATCTTGTCATAGAGAACCAAGCATGTGCTAACTTATTAGTACGATGTGCTTTATATAATAACTGATGTGCTATATAATGCTCTCTAGCTGTTAACTCAACAATATTAAGTTTAGAATTGTCTCCACCCATACAGACTGGAATGATATGATGCTTCTCACTATAGCCAGTTATAGGTGTAGACTTTCTATGTTCGATTAGTTCGTTGTATATCCGTAGGTAGTTCATGGTCTTTCCATATTATCAGTAGTATATATTATATATAGGAAAGACTCATGTATTCTACAGATAAATGCAATTAAACTGCTTGACAATCCATGCCAATTGACATATCATTTGCAGAAACCCATTCGCCATCAACAATGAACTTATGGGCTGCAGAACAAGTTACTTTATGACCATCTTCAAATTCGATCTCGAAGCATTCTGGTGTACCATCTTCAAGTGTATCAGGATTCCATACGTGAGATACTTCATTCTCACCATATTGGGTAATAACCTTTTCGCCTACATTAAAGTCTTGGACTTCTTTTAATCCATCTGGTGTTTGGATCTTTGTACCTTCAACAACACAACCACCAGAGACTACTGCCTTAGGGAATAAACCTATCTCTTGATATGTGTGATTAATGGCTAACATAGGAATATTCTTCATAGCTAAGTATGGTGTTACCATACGGAATAGACCTTTAAGAGCTTTTGCTCTAGTCATATCAGCTACGCCCTTTTCAGCTAACGCATCATCTAATTCTTTCTTAGAAGCAAGGTTACCAATTGAATCGATAACAATAATAACGTTATCTTTACGATCAATCTGTTCAAGTTGATTAATGATATCAAACTTAAGTTCTTCTACGTTCATCACAGGTGTATGTAACACACGTGATGGATCTATACCAAAGGTCTCAAAGTAAGCTTGGGGTGAACCAAACTCTGAATCGTAAAACAAGATAACAGCATCTTTCTTAGCATCCAGATAAGCTGATGCCATAAGTAATGCAAACGAAGTTTTAAAGTGTTTCGAAGGTCCAGCTAGAACCGTAAGTCCAGGTGTTACACCACCGTCAATAGAACCGGTTAATGCTACGTTCACCATTGGAACCGCTGTAGGGACACAATCTTTCTCTGAGAAGAATTTACTCTCGCTCAATACTTCAGTTGCTTTTAATTTACTATTTTTCTTCAACTTATCCATTATACTCATTATGCGTCATCTCCAAATTTAGCAAAGGTTATATTGTTTACTTTTTCACGTTCATCTAATTCGTATGCTGCTCTATACCTAGTGTTTATTTCTAATACTTTTTCTAATATATCCATCTTAACGATATTACCATCTTCGTCAGTAGCTTCTGAGAATTTAAGTAACGCATTAGTATCTTTTGGTAAACATGCTCCACCAAATCCACGCTTCTTATCAAAGCCAGGAATTCTAGTGTGACCGATACCTACACGTGGATCTAAGCCTACGGTACGTGACACGATGTTGTAACTACAACCGAAATGGTTGATCATATCATACAATTGGTTAAAGAATGTGACTTTAGTTGCAAGGTATGAATTGATTGTGTACTTAACAAAGCTAGCTTCAAACGCTGTCATGTAGTGATAATCATTTGATGCACAACCACTAAACATTGTGTATATTTCAGCTAGTTCACGTGTACCATCTTCTGAACCACCAAACACATGATAATCAGCATTAACGAAATCAGCGGCTGCATTCTTTTCTGTCAAGAACTCAGGATTATACACAAATCTAGATGTGTCGTTAGCGTCTATGCTATTATAGATGCGTTCAATCACATCAGGAGTTATAGTAGATTTGACTACAACTAATGCGTTAGTATGAATCATAGCTTTTAATACAGCATCAATAACAATAGAAGCGTCAACAAAACCATCATCGCCTTGTGGTGTAGGAGCACAAACAAATACTAAATGTGGTTGTATAACCGCTAGGTCATCTACTGATGTATTGTACTTAGGGTCAATAGTACTAACTTGTACTAGTGGATGCATAAATGCATATTCTACTGCCTGTCCAACAAAACCATGTCCAACAATTGACAGTCTAAAAGGATTCGTAGGGCTTAACGCGTTTTCGTTACTCATATTTCATTATCCTCGTGGTAGCTCTTGTACCATTCATAAAAGTTAGCAATACCATCTTCGATATTGGTTTTGGGCACATAACCTAATGCCTCAAGTTTACTGGTATTGGACCAGGTTTCTAAAGAATCAGCTGGATGTTTAGGTGCTAAATCAATAATAGCATCTATACCACAATTCTTTTCGATCTCACGTACAAAGTGCATGAGGTCAACCTGCTTACCACGACCTATGTTAAAAATCTCAGAAGATTTAAGTTCATTGTTATTTACAATGATTTCTACTCCATCCAAAATATCTTCCACGTAAGTAAAATCACGCTTCATGTTACCGTAATTATACACTGTTATGCAGTTATTGTACAATATATTTTTAGTAAAATCGAATAAAGCCATATCAGGCCTGCCCCATGGTCCATACACTGTAAAGAAGCGAAGACCTGTGTTATTCAATCCTGAGATTTCAAACTGAATCTCGTTAATATATTTTGTGTAAGTGTATGCGTTTAACTGCTTACCAAGAATCTGATCTTCAGTCCAACCATCAGCTGGAATATCAGTACCACCAAATACACCTGAAGTTGATGCATATATCACACGTACAGCTGGCACAATCTTCTTACATACTTCAATAAGGACTTGAGTTGCATCAATATTGTTTGAATGATACTCAGCCTCTTTACCAAAAGAATCACGCACGCCAGCGTGAGCAGCAAGGTGAATAACAATATCTGGTAAGAATGATGATACAACTTTAATCATTCCATCTTCGTCACGTAAATCACATTCAACAACTGGAATATTGAAATGTTTTACTCTATCTCTCTTAAGCTTAGGACCATACAAATGGCTATTGTAGTTGTCTACACCAATTGCTTCGTGTCCGTGTAATAATAACCGATGTACCAATTGTGAGCCAATGAATCCAGCTGCACCCGTTACTAGTATTTTACTCATTGTGTTTTTTATCCTTTACGAAAAACGTATTCAATTGCTCTATCTGCTTCAACTGTAAGTGGTCGATTTTCATACCAATTACCTGTAGATGAATCAAATTCTTTACACAACTCAGATATCTGAGCTGCAGTGATTGGATAACCTTTCTTGATTGCACCACCTGCAATCGCAATCATTATCGCGTACATCTTACCATACCAGCCAGTTTCGCTAATAGTTTGGTATTCTATTCCCATGCGTTTAGGGAAGAATGGACAATCTCTATAAGAAGTCCAATGAATGTCAGTGTTATTTAGACTATTCTTACGGTAGTCAATTACAACTTGTTGCATTTCTGGTGGTAACCTATCTAAGAAAGAATTACCAGTCTTCTGAACATATGGATATTTAGCAATCATTTCTGATACGTTAACAGGTGAACCACCGTCATGTTCAAATATAAAATTGTTAGCATCAGGATATTGAGCTGGTACAAAATACATACGAGCTAAATCTTTAGTCTGAGGATCGCCAATTTCACCTAAGTGTGTATTGAACGCATACCAAAATGATTTAATGCGTGTGTTTTCAACAGGCTCATCTAACCTAAATACTAATCGAAACTTCACTTTATCATCACGTGATGATGCGGTGCTGTAACATACGAAATCTAAGTCATTAAACTCTTGGATTAAAATGACTTTTAATTCTTCTATAGGATTTGGGAAAGAATGATCGTCTACATCAACAGCACACCAGCCACCCCAATGAATAGTAGAAGCGTTAGTACGGCGCGACCCGCTTTGAAAAACAGCAGGAGTAATAAGAGGAGAAGCACATTTTCCATGTTTAGAACCTTTTTTAGCTGATAATCCGCGAAGTAGATGTTTAAATTTGCTCCACGATTCGACTTCTAGTTTCCGGTGAGTCTGATTATCGTAAATAGATTTAAATATGGTTAATTCATATTTCATGCCTTTACCACCCTTTTGTAATTCGTAGAGCCATTATAACACAGTGCACTAGTATTGTACACTGTTATTTGCATTTATCCAAAGAAGTCTGATAAATCGACTACTGGCTCGGGTGTCCACTTAACTGCTTCAAGTATATCAGTAAGAGGATCAAGGAATGTTTTCTTAAACATTAGATTATAATCAACGTACTTATGTAGATTAACTTCTGGTGGAAGAAACTGAGGATATGCAACCACATTCTCATTGATAGGATTTGGCATCTTAAGATACACAAATTTAATCTTATCACCATTTTTAATCATTTCATTGCGGTCAGAAAGATTATCCTTACTAATTGCACTGTTATACATTATACTAGCACGTACATGAATTGGAGTGCTTGGTAGATAAAGTTTACCTTGCTCTTTGTTTTGCCACTTAGTTATATTAGAAACTGACCGTGGGAATGATACTTCTTCTGGAGGTAAAGCATTAAAGTCTTTACGGAATCTACCAATAAACTTCTGTGTGTCTGATTCACTACCAGCAATAATTATCTTAAATGCTTGCTTGAACTTATCGCGACAAACTTGTGGAGTAGAAGATTTGATAGCTTCAATACCCATGATTTTAAGTTTAGGTTCAGCATATTGTACACCCTCGTTGTTATGTACATTGAGGATATAACGCTTCTTAGCAACCCATATAGCTTTGTCAGCGATAACCTCACGACCCATTTCCATACGGTTTTGATAAGCATTCATAAGTAATGCCATATCAGCGTAAGAAGCAGCTAGTACTTTCTCAAAGTGATCTGCACATATCTTATCAAGAAACTTAACTGGATTAACTGGATCAAACTTAGTAACTAGGTCATGCATAGTTATATAAACCGAATCGGTATCGATAGCAATAACGTAATCTTTTTTAGTACCTAGTAACTGTTGCATAGAAGTATTAACAGCGCGTTCAGCCCATTTGATTGCAAGCTGTCCTGACATAGTAATAGATTCAGCTACACGTTGATCAAAGTAACGGAACCACTTATTACCAAGAGCACCATACAAAGAGTTCATAAGAAGTTTGATTGACATTTGCTGATTATCTAGCTGTCGAATCTTATTCTTTAATGTTACATCTTTAGTATTCTCATACTCTTGTTGTGTATCAAGCATCTCACGTTTAATGGCTTTACGTTCACCATAATATCGTGTGATAATCTCAGGGATAACACCACGACGCTCATGGCTAAATCTGATACCAGTTGGTGCCAGTGAATAACCAGTTGTATCGACATTATCTATATTATGTTCCATCATCTTTTCAACTGACATATTAGGAATAATACCGTCTAATACAGTTTCAGGTGACATATTGTTTTGTACGATAATGTTTGGATATAACGAGTTTAAATCGAATGATGATACCCACTCATGTAGACCGATATGAGGCTCTTTAACGTAACCACCTGGATACGGAGTTTTAGCCTTTTCAATCATAGGTGGACATGCAATCTTTTGAAGATTAAGCATACGATAAATTATAACATCCCAGATAGCTACTACACCGAGTGTGTCTCTATAGTTCACGCCGGCTCTGTACGCCATGGTCATTACCAGGTCCATCAGACCTAGTGCTTCTTCTAGTCTGTGTACTAATTCAACATCTTTAATGTTATAGTCGATATACTTCTGAGGATCGTTAATATATAACGAATGTAAATCACCATGCTCTTCATATGATAGCTTACGCTCATCTAATATAACATGAGCAATAAAATCTAAACGATATGATTCTTGTGCCCCTAATGTTTGGAGTGTAAACTTCTTAAAGATATCTAAGTAATCTAGTTGCTCAACACCTTCTATATGGAATACCTTAGCTTTCATGCCGCCTTTCTGAGTGATATCTTTTTCACGCACATGTCCCCATGGAGAGAACTTTTTAATCTCTTCGATGCCAAATATACCAGCAACACGGTTAATAAGATATGTCATATCGAAAGCAGTAGAATTCCAGCCTGTAATAATATCAGGTGTGTTGGTACGCCAATGATTTAGGAACTTAGTAAGTAAAGCAGATTCAGACTCACAACGTACGTACAATACATCTTCACGAGTATTGACATAATCAATACATGACCACGTACGGTAGATACCATCGCGCTGTTTAATAGTGATCGCTGTTACTGGATGCTCTGCTTTAGATGGTTCAGGAAAACCTTTATCGGATTGTACTTCAATATCGATATAAGTTACTTCGACCATCTTAGCATCGAAGTTGATCTTAGTTGGGAATTGGTCTGCGATATACTGATAAGCGAAGTTATTCATTCCATATACACGGAAGTTTTCTACGTTATCATATCGCTTTAAGAAGTCTTTAGCTTCTTTCATGGAGTCAAGTTCGATAGGTTCGACTTTGACTTGATCCAGACCACGCCAACCGGTGGTGGAGTTTACATTTGATGGGATGAATAATGTTGGTTTAAACGGTACTCTTTTCTTGACACGCTCGCCATTCTTGTACCCGCGGTACAGGATATTATTGCCAAACTGTGCGACTGATGTATAAAATTCCATGGTCTCTCCATATTATAAGTAGCCATTATATCACGGCTAACGCTCAATGTACATCTTTATTTTTTATTATATTTTAACTTTTCTAATATCTCTACAGCTTTATACGCGTTGTTTCCTGGTCTGTGTTTTGCAAAGAATGGTTCTTCACTAATTAACTCTAAGAATTCACACATAATCAAGTGGTCGCTCTTAAGGTCTGCTAACGTATCCGTATATTTGTGGTCTGGCATGTTGTCCTGCAGTTATTAACTATAGAGCATTATACTACTTTTTACAGCAAAAGTACAATACTTTATTCTATTTCTTTAAAATATTTGTGGCGTAACCACGGCTGTTCGATATGTTTATCTATATAACCATGATGGTCTTGTGTAACCATCATACTACGAGATATCACTTGAGTCGTTGGATTTGGCACACTTGTTTGTGGCGAAGGATCTTTCTTATTAAAATACACACCACACTCACGACCAAATCCTAGAGTAGTACATTGTGTCCATGGATGAATCACCGTGACGTCTTTACCAAAGAAGTTAATCTCTGGTTTCTCAAGAACTTTAGTACTATATGTTCTATACAATCTTTGTAAGGTACAATATGGTCCACAATTAATAGGGAAGTTGCGCTTGGTTAATAGGTCATAGCAAAACGCAGCAGCTGGTTGGTCTAAAGTATAACATCCCATGAACATTCCGATATTTGCATATATTGGTAAGTAATCGTGGATATAGTTTATTAGTGTACAAAATGTGTCAATGTGTTCTTCTAGTAGATATGTGTCGTGTTCTAAAATCAGAAACCGTTCAGATCTAGACATTGACTCACTCTGAATTCTCATAAGTTCCCAATGAGAACACATACCTGCTTTTTCAGTAGGTGAATGGTCATCTTTGTTCTTAGATAAATCAGCTATCATTAGACTAGGAGCCCAATTATATTTGGCACATATTTCTTCGAAGTCCGGAGACTCTGGAGTTATTGCATTAAAGGTTCTGATTTCTGATATGACACCTGCGTCTATAGCAGGTTGGAAGGATTTTCTAGAGATTTCTGCGTACTTCTCGGAGTTTGCATTGCCCTTTATTACTATTTGATAAGCGATCAAAACGTTGCCTTAAATAGTGGGTTTTTACACCCACATAAATTTTATTCTAAAAGTATTTGCTAGGATCCGGATCACCTTCGACACCAAACGAGAATGTCACCCTAGAATCTACTGGAATAATCTGATGGTGTGTACCACGCGGAATCCATACATAATCACCTGGATTAAAATCAAATGGTTCATCGTTATTTACACCTTCAACACGAAGTCCAATAGTTGCTATTGCTTGACACAAGAAAACATCCATTGAATCGTTGTGCCATGGATAACTATCGCTCTCGCGACCAAACCCACTAAATGCTATATTAGTTATATGTCCTTGATGCAACGAGAAGAAGTCATCCATCTCTTCAACTATATCCTTAGCGAACTTCGGAGCTGAAGGTCTACTATGAAATGCATTTAAACCTAGTCGCATCTTCTTAGTGTTGCGATCATAAAGTTCTTCAGGATGAGAGTCAAGTAATTTCATATATTGATTCCAATCAAATATGCTAGTTACCTCTAGAGGCAACTTACCAAAGAACGGTTTCTTGTTCTTGATATAGTCGTCTCTGTCTTCAAATATTCCAAATCCTACCATAATGTAATCTCTTTTTTGTTAACCGTTGCCGATATTGTATTTAGGGTGTAGCTTCCAGTTTTCTTTTTCTTTATACGAAATGATTTTGACTTGCCTCATTGGAGCGCAATCCTTAGCCATCTCTTTATTCTCGATATCAACCAAACCCCAATCTTGTAACAGTACAGCAATAGTGTTTCTACGCTGAATGTCATTTAATTCTAAGTTAGATTTCTTACCATCGAGTAAAAATAATTCTTTAAAGTGGACAATAAAGTATCGTCCTTGTTTATGTAGAATGTGACACGACTGATATAGAGTATTATCACGTCTGGAAGCGACGCCTATACGAGTAAGAGTTTCTCGAATCTTCAAGAAATCATCTGGCTCAGATAATATAATCTCTAACATCTTCAGAGGATGCCATTCTACTAAGTTATTTTCTTCCACCTTGATTCACCTTTGTTTGAATTACTGTTATCTGATCTGCAGTTAAAAGACGTAACGCTTGCTTTGCTTTGTCGTTACTATAACCGAAGTACTTCTTAACAGCTTCAATATTGTTAATGTTATCGGCTTTTGCCCATTTGCTAAACCGTTTACGTTTACGTACTATATTAAGTAAAAAATGATATTGTAATTTACTATCTAGGTGATGGTACTTATTCATTTCATTCGCCATGTAAACTGTATCGGCGAAGTAAGATAATCCACGATTGATCATAAATGTACTATACTGTTTCTCTCTTTCACGATCAGTCATAAGATCGATCTTAGTACTATTTATACTGTTTAAATAATCAAATGGTGAGAGTTTTTTATTGTTTGTTTGTGAACCAGCCATTTTTGTAATCCTTTTCATATAAAGTATGTATTCGTGCCATATTATCTACGGATATATCGTTGCCGTATAACTTATGTCTAGTGCGATTATGATGTATATTATCTACTTTAATATCTAATTCGCATGCGTCCTGCAGAAATCTAAACATTAACGGAAGTTCACTCATATTGAACAATATGTCATAATCTGCTGGTTTTCCCATATACCAGCTTTGTGTATAAAAATGATTATTCTTTGTAGTTCCATTTTCAATAGATAATATCACTGATTCTAAAGTGTCACCTATTTCAGGCAAGTCATAATTTCCATTCCGGATGTGATCAATTCTATTTGATGCAACATATTCACACGCAGATTTAAACCTTTCTACTGGATCACGCACTACTGCTATTCTATGACTGTTTTTTCTAAAAGGTCGATCTAGCATATCAGAGTAATCTTTAACCTGGGAATAACGGTGTTTCTTACCTACATATTCAGCATGGCCACTATACAGACGAAAAACTTCTTTAATAGAAGACATTCCATTTTTAGGACAAAGTCGCACATCTATGTTATTAGGAAAATATAACACGTTATCAGCCGGACCCATTTCATATAAATTATTCATAATATAGTCTTATTTTATTTGAACATTTGCCATGCATTCTGTAAGGCACGCAACTAGATTTAACTCATGATCAGCAACGAATGCATTTTTATATTGATAATCAGCAAGAATCAAAACTAATTGAGGGATGGATTCAGGTACAACAAAATCATTCATGCTATCATATATATCACGAAATATAGCTGCCGGTTCCATATCAATATTATTGACGACCCAGCTTCTCATAGCTTTAAAGTTTTTATCTTTAATGTGTTTAAACAACTGACCATAATTAGTGTTTGCATCTACTTGTACTACTGTAGTAGCAAGGGAACCACTAATAGAACCACGCTGAGCTTCATTTAAGACGCGTCTCCAGTCAGGTGCATGTCTCATAATAAGACCTGCGACTACGTCATTATTATATGTAATACCTTCACCATCAAGGATACCAGTAAGACGCTTCATGAACTGACCACATAACTGTGCCATAACTTTTTTACTGAAATTAAACTCATAATTAGAACATCTAGAATGCAGAGGCTCAATGACTTTATTCTTAAAGTTACACGTAAGGATGAATCTGCAGTTATTAGAGAACTCTTCAATGAAACCACGTAAAGCTGGTTGTGTAGATTGTGGGTTTAAGTAATCAGCCTCATCGAGTATAACTACTTTATAGCCACCAGACAATGATACTGAAGAAGCAAACTGTTTAATCTTACCACGTAACGTATCGATGTTACCTTCTTCTGATCCGTTAATAATGATATAGTCTAGACCTAGCTCTTCACATACAGCTTTAGCCATAGTAGTTTTGCCAGTACCAGCTGTACCAGAGAATAACATGTTTGGAATTTCACCACCATCGACGATGGCTTGAAAGGTATTTTTTAATTCTTTAGGAAGGATTGTTGCAGCAACGGTGGATGGGCGGTATTTTTCTACAAATAAGAATTCTTTCATATGATGTACTCAATAATGTAATATAATGATCCGAAGATCTCAAGGGTTTTCTAATAGGCTATTATACCACGTCTGGTATAATATGTACACAACTATTAATAATGATATCACGTCTGATATCAAAGGCAATCTATACTTCTTGTAAACGTTCAGCTAAAGTGATTACCTGGATAGACTGTTCACGTAATTGACCAATGGTTAAAAGCTCTTCGCCCTTAAAACCGCCACGTGTTGTGATGGTATCGATTACTGCAACGGTGGAACGAGCTATTCGTGTAGCTAGATCATTCAGTTGTTGCTGTTCAGTTTGTTCTTCTTGAGTCATGGTTGTGTCCTTAATATTATGCAAATGTAGATGATTTTTCTAACGCAATAAAGTATTCAATATTTGAATTCAAACTACGGAAGTTACTAATTAACTTAGAGCTAATCTCGACTTGGAATGTTTCTGGTACGACTTTAATGTTATTGACGTTAACAACAAAGTTAAAATCAAGGCCTTCTTCATATTCAGCTGCAGCTAAGATAGAATACGAATTAGAAGTAGCATCCTTTATGTCAACAATCGAAAGTGCAACCGAACCATTAGATGGAGTGATTGAAATTTCTTGATGGCCTAAAGCAGATGATGCGCTTTTAATTTGTGCTAAAGTTTCTTTAGTCAAAGTAAACTTAACTTCAGCATCAGGCATCACTATATCTTTAGTAGGTACAGTGAGCATATCTGGATCAGAGTAGTAGTATTTAATTGACGATAAACCTGCGCCGTCAGTAATAGTAACATAGTTATCACTAAAGCTCATGTTAGGATTCTTAACCAATTGGAGAACATTTAAGAACTCATTTAGGTCATAGATACCAAACGTTTTAGGAAACTCTTCATCTACTGTTGCTTTAGATACTACGTTACGAGCTACAGCCATAGTTTTAATAACATTGCCTGCATTAAAAACGATGTTCGGGTTGATGCTTGCGTAGTTCTTTAATACTGCTAAGGTGCGTTCTGATAATTCCATAATATATTTCTCTTCTTTAATTAATTATAGGTGTATTATACACCACTGTGAGACTTTTGTACACACTTATTTTTACTTTATTCTACTTTTTTTAGAGTAGAGAAGTTTTTCACCTTGCTGAATACTAACTTGTTTTCAAAGTGAGCATCTTCTAGTTCTGCTTTGTGCGAGATAACAAATATATTGGTATCGTCACCTAGAGAATAGATGATTTTCATAAGGTTATCCACACCGTCTTCATCCAAAGAAGAATCAAATGTTTCGTCGAGTATCAGCAGATTAGTTGCTACTGAGTTTTTCATCTTAGCCACTTGTCTCCAAGTGAATAATAAAGATAAATCTATACGTTGCTTCTCACCTTCAGAAAATGAATCATAGGTAAATGAATCTCTATGACGTGAGCGTATCGTTTCATGGAAGCTCTCATCTAAGTCAAAATGTACAAAGAAGTCTAATATCTGAAGATATTTGTTGGTCAACGTATTAATCACTGGAATATATTGCTTAATGATTTTAGTTTTAATACCAGTATCTTTAAGTAATTCACCAGCAACTTGGTTATATGAGTGTTGCTCATTCAACATATACTTAGCATCTTGCAAGGTATGTTGTTTATCAGTCAGCTCAGTTAAATCTTTATTAGCCTGACTCATATCACCAGCGCTATCAGCTAAACACTCAATGTCAGTTTGTATACGATGTATTTGATTTTGTAACTGTGAAATCGATTGGTTGTTACCAAACATAGATGTCTGATCATCTTTGATCAATGACAGTTTGTTGTTAACCTTTTCAATCTTAGCATTGATAATTACTAGCTCTTCAGCAGCTTTTGCCATAGCAGAATTTAATTCTTTAGCTCTGCTATTTGCTTTAGACTTTTTATCATGACGCACATCTTCACAAATAACTTGTTCACATGTAGGACACGATGAATTATCTTCGAAGAACTTTGCCTGCTTGACTATAGTCTTTACTTGGCTTTGGAACGTATGATTGTAATTATTAAGCGATGAACGCTTGCTATTAAGTGTTTGCGACTCAGCTGTACACTGAGGAAGCAATGATTCAATACTAAGTGATAATGCACTATTTGCTGTGGTTAGTTTTAATATCTCACTATGTAAGTTATCAATCTCATCAGTTTTAGATTTACGGTTGGCTAACGTAATAGCAGTAAGATCTCGGATATACTTCTTCTGAGAATTTAGCTTAGTACGTACAACATCTAGCTGATGAGAATTATCACCTAAAGAAGATTTAAGTATACTAACCTTCTCTTTAAGTAACTGATTCATCTTAGAGAACACATTAATGTCTAACAAGTCTTCAATAACATCACGCCGTTGATATTGAGTCAACTGCATAAACGGTACAAACGAAGACGAACCTAATACAACAATCTGATGGAAAGATTTATGATTAAGCTTTAGTATGTTCTTTTCTAGTATTTGTTGATATTCTTTAGAATGTGAGCTTTGGTCAATCATTGTACCGTTGACCCATATCTCAAATATGTTTGGTTTTATGCCACGTACTATTTTATATGCTTTAGTACCTATCATAAATTCGACTTCTACTACTGTTCCCTTGCCATTAATAGAATTAACTAGTTGTGGTTTAGAGATTTTACGGTGACTTTTACCAAATAATCCAAACGAAAGTGCATCCAACATAGTTGACTTACCTGCGCCGTTTTGACCGACGACTAAGGTAGTTGCTGCTGTATTAAGGTTGATATCGGTAAATGCATCGCCTGTGGATAAGAAATTTTTGTAACGCATTTTCTTAAAGACTATCATCTAGGTGTTTTCCATTTTATAATAATATAACGATTCAGAAGCTATTATAACACAGCCGACTGACTTTGTACACAGTTCATTTAGTTTATTTACATTTTATTTACTAATGAATTTATCAACGTAGAAATTGTCCAACACTATAGGAGTATCGCTATAAACACATGCGTATAATCCACGACTATGTTTACTTTTGTTCTCACTGGAAGCATGATATGTATTACCTTCAATAGCAACAATATCTCCAGCTTTAGGATATATCCTTTTCCATCGAAGTGTGCGTTGTGACTTGACCATAAGCGCACCGTTTTCATCAGTAAAGTCATCAAGGATTATAGAGAAGTTTATAGTCTTGACACCTACGTTTTTGTTAGGTCCGTATTGGTTGTCATAATGTGGAGCAAATCCAAAACCATCTTCTGGCAACTTGTATACCATTTGATCGTTGAATAGATATGGTTCAGCTCCAAGCAACTTAGATGAGATTTTATACATGTACCTAGAAGTGTACAAGTCGTATAATTCAGACTCATACATCCCAGCGCACGCAACACCTTTCCAATGCTTAGTAGGACCAAACTTGCAAGGAGTACCAACTTTATCTGATACCCAATTACGAAGTTTGAGTCCTAAGTGGCGACACAACTTAAGGTCATCGCCACTCATAGCGTTTTCTATAACAGTATAACCATGAAGATTATACTCATCTAGATTAATCACACTAATTCTAAGTTCTGAGCTTCAATCATAAGTTCTTGTAGTTCAGTTTTAATACGGTTCTTATCAAGTTCAGTATCAACCAAATCAATATACTTCTTAACTAAGTCGCTAGTATCATCTATCTCTAACTGATCACCAACTGCTTCACCAACAAACTCTTTAAAGTCTTCAACAATCTTTAATTCATAAATTGCTTGCTGTTGTATGCGATCAATAAATCGTTCAAAATAAAGTGTGTCACCTTTACTAACAACAATAACCTTGACAAACTTCTTGTCTAGATACGATAAGTCTTGGAATACATCTATTGTAGCAGAATCATAATAAATCTTTTCGTATATAGTTATTTCATTTTGTACTGGAGTAAGCTCACGAGTATCAGTATCAAACACATGGAAATATTTAGCATCACCACAATCATTCCAATAGAATTCCATCTGAGCACCAAGGTAATGAATGTTACCACGTGACGATCTAGCATGGAAATGACCAGTAATTACTGTTTCAAATCGTTCAAAATGTTTAGGTGACATACCATCACGACACTCTAAGCCACGATCCATTTCGAATCCAGCTAATTCTAAGTGAGCACCAACGATATCTGCCTTGCACGTACGTAAGAATTCTAAACTAGACTCCATGTTTTCGCTGTTCATCCATGGAACTAATGCTACTTTACATCCGTCGTAATCCATTACACGTGGTTCTTCAATTAGATTAACCTCGTTCATATAATGGCCCTGGAGTTCCTTGAGGGCATTCAGGTCATTAGTATTCTTATAGTAGCAGTCATGGTTACCAGGAATAATATCCATAGTAATACCATATTCGCGTAATTTCTCTAAGAATATTTTGCGGTTGTGTCGTAGTGCTTTAAAGTTAATTGTTTTGCGGTTGTCATAGTAATCACCAAGATGCAAGATGTTAGTGATACCATTTTCAAGTAAATGAGGGAAGAACACTTCTGAATAGAAACGTTCCTGGTAGTCCATAAAGATATCAGACGAGTTACGAATACCACAATGGGTATCGTTGAGTATAGCTATTTTCATTATATAAGGCCTAGTTTAATCTAAGTAATTAGAAAGATCAGAATCTACTTTTACTGCTCTTCTTTTGCGCTTTTTCTCTTCTTTAGTATAATCTTTGAACTGAGTATCAGCTTCTTTAACACTATCAATCCTTTGACGAAGGATATCAACAAATGGCTGAGTGTTATAAATACCATCGGTATTCTCTCCATGCATAACAAAATCTTCAACTGAAGCTTCTGCCATAAATTTCATTTTAATATCTTGTTGACGTTTTTCATTTTGAATACGTCTAAGGAAAGCATACCAAGATATCTGAGTAAAATATGAGAAGGCATTAAGATTACCTGATCGTGTTGCCGCTTCTGGATTAAACTTATTGACTGCTTTAAGACAGTTTTCTACTGCATCCATTACCATCTCTTCACGATAGGTATAACGAACGAAGTTAGCTTTATGTGAAAGGCCTTCAGATATTTTAAGGAAGCATGATGCTATGTAATTAGTCACTACTGGTTTAGGTAATTCTTGCTCTTCGCATTCGCGTAGGTGAGTAACATACTCTACGACTGCCAAACTGAATTCTTTATTATTAACGTAGTGTGGACGCTTTGACGGGACTGCCATGATTATTTTATCCGTTTGTTAATTAATTATATAAGAGCTATTATAAACCATCCAGCATCTTTTGTACACACTTATATACCATTAAAAATAAATAAAATATATGTGTACAAAAACTGTGCTGTGTGGTATAATATAACTGTTGTTCAGCCAGGAGTAGTATAGAATATTAGTGAATGGTATCTTTGGTATCACTGTTATCTATAATATTCTTATCTAGTAATTCATCGATAGTCATATCATACTCTTCTGCTTCTGACATATTGTCTTCTTCAAGATCACGTATTCTTTCTTTTTCTATTTCATCTAATGCTAGATTATACTGTTCAATCATATCATCGCTAGGTATTGCGAATGATACAATATGATGTTCTTGTAATAATATAACCTGTAACGGATCTAATTGATATATCATGAATGCACCAAACGTAAAATACTTATACCCATCTTCTGCTTGTCTCATAGACAAAGCTAAAGCATGACGCATAACTAAATGACCCTTTTGATCATCTAAGACTTCACATATTATTTCCGCACCAGTTGATAGTTTTAACTGGCGTATATCACCACTCTGTGTCTTCGATTCCATCGGGTATAACCTCAAGTTTAGCATTCTTCATGTCAATAGGATAGATTGTAAACTTAAAACCCTCCTTAGTATAAATCTTAATTCTTTCAGCTGTATGCTTAAGAGTAAAATTCTTGTAACTATTTATGTGCATATCATCAGCTATATCATATAGCTTAGTAGTTACACCATTATCAGACTTACGTAATCCACGTCCTATGCTCTGCAATACTTTGATCTGCGATTTACTCGGGGTTGCAAATATTATATTATGGAGGTTCTTTATATTTATGCCTGTACTAAATGTACCAAGTGATGCCACAATAATAGAATCTTTTTCTTTCTCTACTATAGCACGAATAAGCTCACGATCCGAAGCATCTACTTCACCAGACACATAGAAGACTTTTCTTCCTTCAGGTACAGCAGCTTTAATCTTCTCAAACAAAACCTTACCATGTTTCTCTACAAATTGAAACATTACAAGTGTATTACCTGTTTGATCCACAGTGAGCTTCGTTATAAAGTTATTACGTGCCTCGTTGCGTACAATCCAATCTATCTCATCTTGGTAAGTCTTACCATCCATGTAATTACATATATCGTTATGATACCGCATTAACAAAACTGAAATATCTAAGTCAGCTAAATCACCTGATTTTTGTAGAGCAACGGTTGTAGTAACTTTTAATGTAGGACCAAACAAACCTTCAAGTACAAGCTTGTTTGTTTCCGTACCATCTAATGTACCAGTCATACCAAATCTATACTTAGCGTTAATACACTTAGCCATCATTGTTGATAACGAGTTAGCTTTAAATAAATGTACTTCATCACCAAACACTACTTCAAATTGATCGAACCATTCTGTACCAAACTTATATATTGATTGCCAAGTAGAAATAACTACAGATTTTTCGGTATGCTTTTCCTTACCAGAATATATCATATGACAATCTTCGTCGGTGTTCATACCATAATCACCAAAGTCTTTATACATTTGTTCTACCAAAGAAGTGGTAGGAACTATAACCAATGTACGTTTAGTATGATGTATACGTGGCATGGTCCATCTCATCAAATTATATATGATGAACGACTTACCAGATCCAGTAGGAGATAACAATATGCATCGTTTATGTTCGATACCATGAGCTATAGCTTTATACTGATAATCACGAGCTTCGTACGGCATATTCCATGATGCCATTTCTTTGATTAATCCTGGATGATCGACTTCGTTTCTAGCTGCAGGAAATCCGTATTCTGGATGATCGATTACTTCTAATGGATAATGTCTGTCAGCGCAAAACTTCCTTAGATGCTGATATAGACCAACGTCAAGTTCTTTAGTTACCATATTGAATAACTTAATTCTTCCGTCCCACTGCTTCTTTTTAAACGCTGGCATGAATTTATGACCAGGCACAAAAAAAGCAAAGTACTCGCGCAATTCAGCCTCAACTCCGGCAGGAGCTGAGATCATGATTCTTGCGTGATTTTTCATTTGTATTTGTATTTTTTCGGTCGACATATCACTACTTCAGGTTTTGTCACATACAGTATATATTACGTTGTTATCTAGCCGCCAGCTTCGAAGGCTCGCCATTTAATAATATTACCGACTGTTTGGTGACGCCAAGCTAGACTTGACACAATATCAGTCAAAGTACTAATGACTACTTTCCAATACTCGGCCTTTTCTTCTGACGCTTGAATCTCAGGATCTGCGTCATAGTAATAGTCCATCTCACCTTTAAGAATCTTAAGACCATTAAAAGGATCAGGCTTCCAGCCACTCTCTCGTAACTCAGCTTCGTCCATTTTACCGTTGTAGTATAACCATTTCTGTTTAAGTAGAATTTTTTGTCTATGTGATTCACGCTTAGCTTGCAATTTGGCTAGGCCTAATTGTTGCAAATACTTAGCATGTAATTTTGGAGTCTCACGGGAAACATCATCTAATTTGTGCTGTGGGATTTCACTATCGATTTCCCATTCATTCATAATACTTTGTAAATCTAATAACATAAGCTCTCTCTCAATTCATTCAATCATTATTTATATGTTCAATACAGTCTAGCCAGTAATCTTTATTATGACCTAGGACATATGAAATCGTCATACGTGTACATTCTGTCCTTGCTCCATGATAACATACCTTACCAGATCCGTATTGACCGAAGTAACCAGCTTTTAATGTCCATCCTTGCTGGTCGGACATAGTAACCATCTCGTTAGTTGATGGATCAATATACTTAAACCACCCATCTCCCGTCTCAGACCATGTGAAGATCAGATTGAACGCAGAAGCATTAGCATTGTTATGCCAACCAATAAAACCACCAGGTGGATATAGTTGAGCTAGTGCATTACATTGTAATCCGAGCTCTAACTTTATCCGTGCGTCTACATCAATAAAATCTTTTCTGTATTCGTCAGGTTTATCACCTTTATAGTGCTCAGGTTTAAGTCCACTCGAGTACGATATACTTGCGGCACCCTCGTGTTTCTCTTTAAGACCTATAATATCACTAAGATGTTTATCACCAGTGTATTTGTCAGCTTCTCCTTTAAACCTTTCTGAGAATACGTCGTTGGTATTACTGTTAACTATATCATACTTATCCAGATAAAGATACCTAAATCTTTCTAATATTTCAATTACTTCTTTATTCTTAATAACAAAACTTTCCATCTATACAATCTCAAACTTAGCAAATCTAAATGTTGCGTCAAAGGTAATATATTGCAAATCGCCAGTGGTTGAATTAAATTCAATTGAGCTTATTGCTGTAGGTATGCAATCTTGATATTTAATTGATATGTTCGGATTGTTCTGACTAGTAAGTATCAATAAAGTTATGTCGCTGTATATAGGAATCTCTCTTCCATCAGCACCATAAGTTTGACCTTGAATAGTTCTTTCCAACCAAGCTTGCATCTCTTTATAAGATGCCATGTCTTCGTCTACTATCAGTTGTAATGACATTTCACTGTATGTGATTTTATCACCTGCAAGTGGTACAGACGTGATTTGTCGTATAGGCAACTCTAGAGCACTGACTGTGGCTCCTGGATGTTGCACTGACTGCGCGAAATATTCCAGGTTAGCATACAGACCTCTGTTTATTACTACGCTGAATCCAGTTGGTTGTAAAAACCCTTTGTTCTCTGTAAGGGTGGTTTCCCCTACAATATAATTTGTTGTTAGTGACATAAGTGTAAAGCCTCTCTTGTTTCAATTCTATTTATACAAATTTTAAGTATAAAAAAGGGACCCCCGAAGGAGTCCCAAAGATTATAACTTATGTTATTATTCTTTTATATTAGTATTCACAATGTGAATGACAATAGCCTTTATGCAAGGATGTTGTCAACACGGAATGAACGGTAATATTGGTTAGTACCAGCAGCAGCTAAACCGTCTTGTGGAGTAGCTCCAACATATGGGTTTGAAGCCATACCGTAACGAGTCTTGAACCCGATACGTGGTTGGAAATCATTCTCGCCA